>Ga0307515_10022734_pt1 | contig 11034 bp, 11 predicted proteins | sample 17_EM_MG_FD_194513 | JGI IMG/M metagenome (GOLD analysis project Ga0307515, IMG submission 194513) | Populus trichocarpa ectomycorrhiza microbial communities from riparian zone in the Pacific Northwest, United States - 17_EM | ecosystem: Host-associated > Plants > Roots > Unclassified | place...
GTGAGGAAAGCAATCGGAGTCGTCCCACAAGACACACCATTGTTCCACGCGGATGTGATGCACAACGTGAGGTATGGAAGGCTAGACGCAACCGACGCAGAGGTTGTTAGTGTTACGAAGCGAGCAATGCTGCACGATGCGATTATGAGGTTGCCCGACGGATACGCTACTACTGTTGGTGAGAGAGGCTTGATGATCTCGGGAGGGGAGAAGCAGAGGTTAGCTGTCGCTAGGGTACTATTGAAGGACCCTCCGATCCTCTTTTTCGATGAAGCGGTGCGCCCTACATCCTCTGTTGCAATCCAACTTTGCTTCATAACCCCTCAGACATCTGCCCTGGATGCCCACACAGAGTTCGAATTGATGAATAATATCAATAGCCAACTCAAGGGCCAGGCCCAAACAAGTATTTTCATTGCTCACAGGCTCAAAACCGTGGTGGAAGCCGGTACGTCTGACGCACCCGCACACATGTGGTCGAGATAGTTCCTTATCCTGCGCATTTCCTTAGACTTAATCCTCGTCTTCAAAGATGGCATTGTCATAGAGCAAGGAACCCACGAAGAACTCCTCCAGCGTGGGGGGCTGTACTCGAGCATGTGGATTCAACAATCGACCGATTCATCACCTATGGATTAGCTCCAGGGCTCGACTGAAGGGGTTTCTAAGAACCGGGCTTCCAGCTCCACATGACGGCTATTCGTCGTTCGGTCCACGACTTCTGAGACGTGGCGCTACGGTGTTTAGCTTCTTTTTAGGCTGCGCCGACCCGGAAAGTTCACCGGCCCGGATATTCACCCGGTTTGCTCTATGGCGCGACTGAGAAGGAGCCTGCGTGTGGGCCAGGTCCTTCGTAAACAAAGCTGACGAGACGGGTCCCATGTCGGTGACCCCTTCCCAAGTTCATTACTGCGCTATGCAGAAAATCCCAGAAATCGAGGAGTAGTGGAGCCCTACTGTGACAGGTATATAGATTTCCAGCCTCGTGGGCGCCACCCATTCCCAATAACTACTTGCCGTAGATGAAACACATATTGATAAAGAATAAATAGTGTAACGTCAAGTCACTGAGTGGAACGGCTTTGTCAAACCCAGGTAGAAGGAAAGGACCCTTAAAACAAAAGGAAATTATTGTAAGAGGGATATATACCTCAGGAAGCAAGCAGAGCGAGCATGAGAAACGTTAAATGCGAGTTCGATGAAGGTACGACGATCGTAAGTTCGAGACCAAAAGGAAAAATAAAAAAGTGCAATTCTACTCCTTGCTTTGTCTAGCAATACAATTCACGAACCGGCGTATGCACACAAAAAAATCAACATCCAACAAATGGAGGGAACACAGATGAACAAGCGGGAGTGTTGTGAAGGAGAAGGTGGGAGATGTGGGGTATTCTGAATCGTACTTGGGGGTGAAATATCCATCAGTGCGACCGTTGTCGCCAATCAATCCGGCGGCGCGGATGGAAAGTTGGTACCTCCAGAGGAGTAAACACCGGTGAAAAAAAGTGGTTTAGTGGGTGGACAATACTATTATTCTGCAACATCGTGAAGTGTGTGGTAGCAGGAACTGACCTGACCCTGATACATCGCGCAGAAGAAAGTGTAGATGAGAGCAGTAGAGAGGACGGGGAGAGAACATCAGAAAAGAGAACGAACCACGGTGTTCGAACCAGTGTTCCTCAACTCTAGAAATTTAAACTATTCTCCCTCATTACAGGGGGCCCAATGTTTCCAGCAATTGGCCGCCTATTCAACCCCGATGTCTGCTCCGGGCTGAGCCTGGCGCCATCGCTGCCATAGCTGCGGTCCGAGAATCCACGCAGGGAATCCTCCGCAAAGTAAAAGCTCCTGCGCCTCTGGCCACCGATTGAGTCCTGGTCAAAGTTGCGGTTGGGTGGTGCCTCTCCGACGAAATGATTAGCAGGGGGATCGGATAAGCGTCGGTGAGCGAGTTCTCGACGTTTTTTAACTGCACGGTAGATGAGGTACCCAAGAACAATTAGCGTGATACCCCCCAAGGCACTGACTACGCCAATGATTGCATTCTCCCGAGTGCTCGAGTCGTCCGAGGTACCACCGGTTGGGCCGTTATCAGATCCTCCAGAGCCAGGAAGTCCAGTTGTTGCCGTCACGGTCATGATATCGAACGATGGATTGACGTGGGAAGCTAGGTCCGAGTAAGGGGGGCCGTTCGCCGCGTAAAATGGCGAGGTCTTAATCTTGATTTGAGCGGCGAGGGTCTCAACGAGAGGCGTAGGAATATATCCAAGCCAGGTTGTCCCCAGCTGAGAAATATCTGAAGGGCTCTTGTAGGAATTCGGAATCCAGACCTGCAGAGCGAATGACTTGACCTGGTCAACTAGAGAGATTGTTAGATGCTAAAGACGACAAAGGCGGGAGGATCGCATACCAGTAATACCCAACGCCGTAGTAATTAAGACCGGAAGCCAGGAGAAGATCTGACCAGGAGAGTCGGGGTTATGTACAACCGTATCCCAATTCAATCCCCGATCGAACAAGATGGCGATCAGGGTAAAGCCATTCAAGTCATCGACCTCGGGGTTGACAGCACCAGCACCAGGAACTATCCGAGCAGGAATTCCAGGTGGGAGGGGAGCAACACTGGGAGCAAGGCTCGGAGTACCGGCGGTCGAGAACGACGTGGCCGTCGGAACCTGGTCCGGGTCCGTTAGCGACAGACTGTCGGAAACTGACTCGCTGATGCTCGAGAAGATCAGGGACGTCTGACTTAACCACTCAAACTGAGTGTTGGTCGGAGTTGGTCCCGGAGCAGGGACTGAACTTATCAGCAAGGAGTTGATGGTCGATGACGGAGGGAGATCTGAACTCTCGGAGGGGAAGATAATACTGTCCAAAAGGTTAGCACAGAGAAACCACCTCGCGAAAGGCACAGATACCTTGGGATGGAGGTGGAAGTACCGAGGGGTAGAGAGGCACCAGTCGTGGACGGAGGCCCCGAGGAAGGAGGTTGAGTAGACAGAGGCTTGGAAGCGAAAGGCAGTGTGGTGGAAGGGGGGAGGTTGGTGCTGATTGATAGCTTGGTCGACTCAGGGGGCTCACTACTGACCGGAGGCCGGGTTGGGACAGGATCACTGCTTACCGGGGTTGAGGAAGGGGGACAACCGACGCCAAACAGGAGACACAGATCACCCGTGGTGCTAGGAGGCGGCTGCTGAGACTCGACTGGGTCACTGCTAACCGGGGGAGGCCGGGTCGAGGCGAGGTCGCTACTAGATGAGGGACAACCGATGCCAAACTGGAGACAAAGATCACCAGTGGTGCTGGGAGACAAGTGCTGGGTCTCGATTTGGTCGCTGCTAACCGAGGGAGATCGGGTTGAGTCGAGGTCGCTACTAGATGAGGGACAACCGATGCCAAACTGGAGACAAAGATCACCAGTGGTGCTGGGAGGCGAGTGCTGGGTCTCGATTTGGTCACCGCTAACCGGGGGAGATCGGGTCGAATCGAGGCCGCTACTGGTTGGTGGCGGTCGACTCGGGACAGGGTCACTGCTGACTGGGGTTGAGGAAGGGGGACAGTTGATACCGAGCAAGAGACATAGGCCCCCGGTCGTGCTGGAAGCCGGCGGTTGAGTTGCAACCGGGTCACTACTTACCGGGGTCGAGACGGTGCTGCTGCCGACTGGCGTCGGACAACCAATGCCATGCAGGAGACATTTGTCCCCAGTCGCGCTGGGAGGTTGGGTGGAGACTTGATCGCTACTTGCCAGAGGAGGCTGGGTCGAGACGGGATTGCTACTGGATGGGCAACCGATGCCAGACTGGCGACAAAGATCACCAGTGGTGCTGGAAGGCGAGTGCTGGGTCTCGACCTGATCACTGCTACCCGGGAGAGGTCGGGTCGAGTCGAGGTCGCTACTGGATGACGGCGATTGACTCGGGATAGGGTCACTGCTGACTGGAGTGGGGGATGAAGGACAACCGATGCCAAGCAAGAGACATGAGTCCCTAGTAGTGCTGGAAGGTGACGGTTGAGTTGCGATCGGGTCACTGTTTACCGGAGGAGGTTGGGTCGAGACAGTTTCCCCACTGACTGACGTTGAGGAATGGGGACATCCGACGCCAAGCAGGAGACATAAGTCCCCAGTTGTGCTGGGAGGTGGGGTATCGGTGGTTGATGGAGGCTGGCTCGTCTGAGGAGGAGGGTTACTCGTTCCAGTAGGATCGCTTGTCGGAGGTGAAGGCGATGCTTCTGTTGACGAAGGTGTTTCATTCGACGAGTGACACAAAAGCCCAAGGGGTCCACAATCTTGAGAAGAGGACCTTACGGGGTCTGATGATGACGGCGTTGGCTCCGGAGTTCTCGAAGATGGCGCGGGGTCAGAGGACGAGGGAGGTGACTCCGTCCCGGAGGGTGATGGTGATGGTTCAGACGACGGCGGCACAGATTCAGACGTTAATGAAGTGCCCGGACTCGGACTCGATGGTGGGGGAGTCGGTGCCGGAGATTCTGACGAAGGAGACGAGGTGTCAGAAGAGGGTATAGGTGTCTCCACTCGGTCTGGGGGGAAAGTGGTCGTGTCTCCATTGACGATAGCAGAGACGAGGCCGTCGGGAGACTGGCCAAGGATCTGCACATCACCGTCCAGGCCTATGAAGGGGAACGGGCGTCAAAGCAACGTAACCAAGGCGAATTGGTTCACATACTGAGGATTTCGTCGATCGAGAGACGGCGATGAAGGCCGCCAGTGGGCGGCGAATACGAGCCATCTAATCTCTTCTTGTGGCCAGCGGACCTCCTGAGACTGGAAGGTGTAGGCGGGAGATGAGCGAAGGCGAGGTTAGCCAAAAGGACGAGAACGAGAAAACGGTTCATCGCCAGGTTTTGTTGGCGTTGTTTATTTCTTGGAAAGGTGGCTTACGACGAAGCCGACGGTGCCTAGGAAGGACCAGAAGAAATAAAACGAAGAAAACAAAAGAGCGTGTAGCGTCTGTCTGACGTTGAAAGCGGGAGGAGGTGAAGGAAACGGGCAAGGAGGGAGTGGCGGCCTCGGTGGTCGGCCTCAACTGCGGCAGTCGTTACCCAGTGAGAATTTTTCATCAGTTTCATCTCACACATCATGAACGTCGACACCGGCCAGCCCCTGACCATCCTCAGGATAAAGAGGAAGAGGAACGAAGAGCCAGTCGACGCCCTTGTCTTCTCAGACTCCAAGAGAAGGAAGAAAGGACTCGACGTCTTTCACTTTGTCCAGACGGTCGAGCAGGAATATTCCTGGAACTCAAAGGACTTTCAGGTACCCCATCTTATCTCTTCAAGCCGCCTACATCCCTGAACGCGACCAGGAACGAGTCTCTGCGCTTGTCAAAGCGGTGCCAGCAGGAAACGATCCTCAGCCCACCTTGTCTACACCCCCAAAGTCCACCCACGATTCAGCCACCACAAAGGCTTATACTATCATCAACCAACCTCCGGTTACCACGAGACGACCGCCGAACGCACCTCCCAAAGTTGTCTCGCATAAGGAAGTGCTGAATCGTACCCAAGGTGTCCAATGCTACGACGCTGTTCCCTTGAACGGACCCGAGGACGCTCAGGCTGAATTAGAAAAGTTCATCCCAATGCTAGAAGAATACCTTAAACGTACGCTCACAGCCGTCTCTCAAGTCGCGCACACGATCAATATATGCTATTTTTTTTGTAATATTGGTTTAGTGTCGGACATCCAGCCAACAACCTCGGGGGCCTCATCTACAAATGACTACGTCTGGGATATCTTCTATCACAGAACCTCAAAATCCACGGACTGGAACAAGATCTCTCAGAACATAGGAACTCTGTACGTCCTGCTCTACGATTTGTCCGGTACCGTGAGCTGACCCACCACACCTGAAAGTACCGGGCTTCCCGCTTCCTTTGGCGATCCAGATGAGTCTGATCCTGAGTCTGAGGTTGAAGATGAGGGTGACGAAGACTCTAATGGTCAGTTTAAGCCCTCAACAACATACCTAACCCATTCTAGTTCCTAACTTGGTCGAGCAGCTGAAGATTGGTTCACCAATGACTACCCGGACGAAGAAGACATTGATTCTGAAGAAGAAGCCCCCCCGGACACTGGTGAGTTCCCTAAACTCTCGTGACCCACCGGGCTGATCCCCGCAGATGAAGACTCGGGAGAATGCGACCTTTATGCCAATAACGGCAACGACTCTGATGAAGAATGGATGACATCTCATTTGTATCAGCGACGATGAAACTATATACATCAACCTCAAACTCACCACACGCATGCATATCGTCATTTTTATTTCACTCTGTACAAAAGACAACAAGAATTCTGATCGTATGCCAAGGGTAACTGTATCGAGTAAGGGTATGTTCCAATCACACGTCAACGACACCTTGTAACTTAAGCTTTGACTGACCCCTGATCCGTTTCAGACTCTCGCTTTAGGCTGATCCCCAACTCGCACCGGGACATCAGAGGAGTAACTCTAGGAACCTGAGGGCATAGCAGGTTCCGTGCGATCCGTTCGCGTATACTCATGCGCATTTACAATACGCCACGCGGTTGAATAAGTAGAACTCGTGCACATACACGAGGAGACGATATCTGGGGTGAGCGGGGACTCGATGCACACAATAGGGGACTGTATTGCTACAAAGCTTCCATGCTAACGGGTCGTGCTTCAACTCCTGATAGGGAATTTTAATCGAATGGTGCGCAAACCTCATCACTGGACACGTTTCTTCCCAGCAAATAGCCCGTAAGCGAATAGGCAACAGGCGGACAATCTATCGAAGCGTGATGAGGCCCATACCTAAAAATCAAATCAAAAAAATCACCATCAACCAGGGACTCTTCCAGTGAATACCCACCACGTGTCATCGGGGACGGTTAGTGAAAACGGCGGTTTCTGGTGAAAATGTAAATCACAGCAGAGGCCCCCCCCCCAAAAAAAAAAAGGAGCCGCCATTTTGGGTTTGGGAGGGGGTGAAGGTCCAGAGGTCCGACCCTCCCAGTTTTGATAGTTACTCGACCGTGGTCCAGAGGCGAGTCCCGCACCTCAATGTAAGTCGGATGTGATACACCCCCGGTGACCTGACCACTGAGGGTGGAGCTCTGAAGAGGAGAGAGAAAGTGATAGCTACAGAGACCAAGGGTGTTCGAAGGGCTATTCACCGCCCAAGCCTCTCCCGCCACGGTTATTGCTGGGACGGTTCTGACCGCTGGTGATGTGGTGGACCAGCGAGAGAGGTGGTGTACACCGGGCTTGACTAAGAAATGATCGCTGTTCTCACCGAGAGAGGGCACACAGGTGAAAACCCAAGACGTGGATTAATACGAAGATCTTCCTCGCGTCGGTCGGCGGTGCGGACCAGAGAAGTGCCTTGATATTGACTCCGCGCAACGCCGTATGCCGGGTCCGAAGAATTTCCACACAGCATAGGAGAATAATGATGAGAATGATAACACTCGGCTTCTTTTCCCACATCCAACATAACACTGCCTCGACCTCCGTTCGTGCCCCAGGTCGGGAGAAGGGAGAGGACAGAGGGTCTCACGTCCAGGGAAGATGATGGCGACAAGCCAAAGACGTAATTCTCACGCCGTAAGGAACGGGTCATGTAGGATCGATCCCAGTGAGGTTTATTTTCTGAATCAAAGGTGCGAGCCCCAGATCCAGGCGACTGCCCCTCGCTAAGGTATGACAACCGATTTTAGGCCGAGTCGATATCTAAACGGGGGGTGGCTCAATGGCGTCTCGGATAAGATCTGCTGATACAGCGGCCCTTGCTTTCGTAAGAAATGTCGAGGTCACAACGGACGATGTCTTGAATACCGGCCAAGAATTGCCAGGATCACATCAATCAGGACCGCCAGGTTCGTGGCCACAGATCGGTGGGAGTGAGCCCTGGATCCTAACAGATCTCGGCGAAAGCAATGGGTGCCATTCGCCCCGGCTCCGATCAACTTGGACGCGTGTACAGACACTCTGGCCATCATGAGGGTTGACGAGGGCCGTTAGAGAACACTACCAATGTAAAGAAATACCGACCTCTCCGTCTCCAAATGTAATCTGAAAGTCTGGGGGGTGGCTCGAGGCGAAATCTCATCCGAGAAATAACGTCCCTCCCACCGGATACCCGGGGTCTCGGACTGGTCGTTAGGGATGGGGACCGGCAGACGAAACCCATTGTGTAGGCGTGGAGACTAGGATGTCCTTGAGCTTCTCCGAGGCCATGTAACGAGATAGGGGAGTGAATCACGCCCGGGCTAATCCAGGCTCGGGTCGCCGCTCGCGCCAGTGGGTGCCCAGGATATGCGCAGGCTGCCTGTTGGCGGTTGTAGGTCCCGAAGTTGGTGTCTGGGACTACGGATCTTCCGTCGGAACGCGGTATCAGGGCTTACCCAGTAGCGGCCGTTGATTGCTACCGCTAGTGAGGGGTCAGAATGTTCGGGGCAATATTCAAGTTCCCACCCAACCCTGGGGAAACTAAAACGAACGCATATTACAGTAAATGCAGATATAGCCACCGTACTATCAGCGACCGAAGACGAAGACAAGGGGGAGCGCTTGGACCTGAAGGAATGTTTTGGCAGTGAGCGTGCGGGTCATGTTCTTCTTCTGGTGACCGCGATAAATCGGTGGGAAACGAATGGGAAAAAATGGGGGTGGGCATGGGGAGAGAGGCCGTCAGAAAAGAGGTCGGTGGACACCACGGGTTCTGCCGTTCTAATTGGAGCGAGAGTGCAGGGCGGGTTTTCTAGTGTGGGAAAAGAGCGTGAACGAGATGGCCAGGCCGAGATCGACGACCGAAAGCGGCAACCGCCCAGTGGTTGATGGCCACAGAGGAGAGGGCCATCTGACCCAAAGACAGGCTAGTGCACAAAGTTGATGTTCGTGAAAGAAGACGAGGTGAATTGAGGGTTCTTACTTGAGTGTAGGACATCGCCGTCTGCGCTACGGGTTCGGAGGTTTCATTACTATCATCTCCAGGGGGTGGGCGATGATGAATCAAGGATTATTGTGTTTTGTTTGTATTCCAGCGGGTTGAGGAGAAACGTAAGAAGGGCTGAATCATTTTCAAGGCACGGGGGTTCCTCTTACGCTTGGATTAGACGCCCCGATCTCACAGGATACGCTCGCCCCTGTGACGACAAATCTATCGTTTTCCAGAGCAGGTTCCATGCCATCTTTCGCTTGATATTGGGCCCTCGAGGTCGTACCGACCCGATGTTTCTATACTCCGATCCGACTTGGGGCTCACCTTACGGCTCCGCCCAAACAATACCTTTGCCGCTTCATTTGTTGGATCGGCGGAATTCCTCGACTGCGATCGATTTCTCAATCAGAACACATAGTCTCGACCGATGGATTATGGGGGTCTTTACGACATCACGGGGGTCACCCGACAGCCTTTACCACATCCAGCCCTCTCGACATTTGAGCCAGCGGTCGTGCTGGCCGGTCGAGTTTCTCTAAAAGGACATGCACTCGCCCTGGAGACAAAGCTTGAGGCCTGAGGGTCCCCCATCTTGTGCCATCATTTTTGTACGTCCCATCCAATAGCGACCTGATTAATTGATATGTAAAGGAAAAGAACTCTGGCTCACTGATGTTTGAGGCATTCATTACATAGCGGACGAAAATGTTCGGGGCGTGTCTGGAATTCCAAAATTTGCGACGGCAAGTGCGGATCTCCACCTACGTGGTAGTATTTAATCGTAGGGGCAGATCCACACCCGATGATCCACAAGACAGCGTCAGCGGTCCGGCCGTGCCTCTCTTCGTGGCGTCGTCGCCAATGCAAGTGAGATGGCACCCGATGGAGAGTCTGGGGCGATTGGATCCTTATACTCGATCGACGTGAGCGCAACCGGCGTGGCAAAAGTGATGTGGGGACAACCATCACCGGTTCCCACCCGAGTCCTTATCTTCTCCGGGTTACTCCGACGCTTCCATGGGTTCGGGGTTCCCGTCCACGGACGAGCCAGGCGCCCTGATGCTGCCCACGAGAAGGGGTATAGTGGTAGCACAGAGGATTCCAAGTTCTGAACAAGGCGAGATGTGCTGGCACGGGCATGCCGGGTCCGTGGTCTGGGAGTCTGGTTCCGGACAAAGTAAGTAACTATGGACGGACTGCGAACCTGATAGAGTAGGTCGTAAGCGAGGCTTCCCATCAGGCGTTGCTCGCGCGCTCAGGAAGATCGGCGTGGAGTTTGACGGGTTACCGTGGATCATGCACAGCCTTAACCTTAGGAGGAGAAAAAGGAAGGAAGAGTGGGAAAGGGCGCCATTTGTGCGCGATCTTTTTCCAGGCGGCTTCGATCTAGGAGGTTCCTTGAGCTGGTGAAACTCCCACCGGGCGTTTCACCAAAGCGGATCGAGGGGATCCGGGACTGACCATCGCTTAGAGCCGGCGTTACGGTAAATATCGGTGGCCCATCTCTGATTGATGATTACAGCGTTCTCGACGGACGCACGGTATGTGACGTGCCCTGGTCCCAGCGCAGTGGCTGCACGTACGCATATTTTAGCAATCGGTCGACAACTGAGCGAGCGAGACCACGATCAAGGAACCCGCGGAGTTGTTGCTGGATCCAACGCGGAGGCTAACCTTTGCGGTGGACGATTTAGAGTTTGTCCCTCGTCCATCATGGACGTTGTCGGTAAGACGACGGTTCGGGTCGCTAAAATAACAAATTCATCGAGTGTAGTAGGCTCATTTGCTTCCGCACACTCGCTTGTCGTGATGCAGAATAATAGCTCGAGGTTTATTGACATTACTATGTATATACCTTGTACTAGGAGTGAGACGTCTATTGACCAGATGGGTTTAAAAATACAACGGCTTAATACTTTGGAGGGGGATATGCACGAGTGAACGAGGGCGACGAAAACAAGGGGCAAATGACAGGTTGGCAAAGGGAGACGGGACGCCGGGCACAACACGATGAGAAACGAGATGAAGGGGATATATCACCCATCACCTAATAATAGGGAACGTAGGGGGGGGGGGGGTAAAGAGGGGGAGAAACAAGGACCG
>Ga0307515_10022735_pt1 | contig 11034 bp, 14 predicted proteins | sample 17_EM_MG_FD_194513 | JGI IMG/M metagenome (GOLD analysis project Ga0307515, IMG submission 194513) | Populus trichocarpa ectomycorrhiza microbial communities from riparian zone in the Pacific Northwest, United States - 17_EM | ecosystem: Host-associated > Plants > Roots > Unclassified | place...
CTGCATCAGTAGCAGACGAGATCCTCACTCTCAGCTTGACCATGCGGACAAGATGAGACGGAAAGGAACCCCCATAGGACCGTATGGGTCGGATCTCGATTTTGGTGTTCCCTCAGACTAAATATATATAGCAATATTATATTAAAATCAGCAGCTTTTATAACCACGTAGATTCGATCACGGAGGCTTGATCCTATTGATTCTATTGGCTGGATTTTATCGATAACCGAGGACAAATTTCACCAGGACAAGGGATAACGATAGTCTCTATATTACGATCTACACCCCTTGATCGGACCCTTTTTTGGTGTAATCTTACGACAATCTGACTTTTGACGATATCGTTAAGGCGCCACCACCAATATTGGCAGAACCAGAAAAGATTTTGTATGGGGTAGCTGCCCTTTTAGGGTGGTGGCCTCCTTTTCTCTGATTATTAACCCGCCACGTGACTATTTAAGTATAACAATACCATTGGTATTACGACACGCTCGACCAACCAAACCGTATCGTACTAAAGAGTTTTTTACTGTAACAAAAATCGATCCCGTGCTACATTTCGCGTATCCACCTGCCTCTTAATACGGGGAAGCTGTGACCACTCAATCGATCGCATGGCTCATCTATCTTATACGAGAAAAATGGATGCTGCTCCCACGACAAGAGACGTCTAACCGCAAGAAGCAAGCAATGATAACACGCACACGAGCTGAGCCAAGGAGTTTGACGAAGTTACTCGACATAAGGCAGACTCAAAGATAATGAAGAAAGCAACCAAAATAGCAATTACTAGTTTTTCTCAATATGCTCAGCATAGTCTAGCGCCCATCGCACCCCAACCTGAAATTCAACACTTCTACATTCGTGCTAGCGGAGTATGTCTTCAACATGCCTAAGTTATGATAACATCCACCTAGTTACCATTCTACTGTTTACCATATCCTAAACCGGCTTAGTTGACAATTATATGCATCTTTGCTGTAGGTCGCAATCCCTCAGCCCTGAGCATGTTTTAAGCAGTAAACTTGCAGCACTGCGTTCTAAACCTCCTAGCGTAATACCAAAATGTGGTTTAAAGATGATATTCTGTGGTTGGATCATAGCGTGCCGTAAACTTCAAATGCCAACAATAATAGGCGCACCCGCTATTTCGGTATGCCTTGATCTCAGTCTACAAATGTGCAAAGGAGAGCTGAATCCTTATGGGACCTGTCTAACATTAAGTCTGGGACGCTGGCCGTTGACAACATGCCAAAAATATCCTTAACATGTTTTTTAGTAGTTAATTTAAAGGCTTCTCTACCTCAGATCTAACTTACCAACTCGTATCCTTATTTAAGCTATATATCAAAATACTTCAATCACGTTCAACGCACTTCTCAATCTCAAATTATTGAATGATAATGACTTCATGAATGTGGGTTATTGCCATGCACCGAAGCTGCTTTGACCACCAATGCAATCATCCCTCAAGAAGCAATCGTCTTTGGGGCACTATGAGGAAAAACAATGTCCTGTTCCGAATGAACTGCAAATCAGAATGCAAGAGGGTGTTCTTAGTTTCAATCATCGCTCAGAATTCACATGTGATACCGATCAAAATACACCATTTAGTCAACCGCCACGAGCTTCGCGCGGCATGAGTGATAACATGGGCGCGAGACCTCGCCCTCCGCAACGCCGTCAAATGAGCTATTCTCATCTGTAGTAACCTATAGTTCTAATTTGCAGCACAATAATGCACTCGACTCAGCGCTCTCTAAAACGTCTAGAATCGAACGATCCTACCTAAGTTTTAATACATGCTTACAAAAAGGGTACAATTTTGCCCCCGCTTGGCATGAACCAAAGAGCACTTTGGTACGGACAGCAACAGCAGTAGTGCGTGGCTCTGGCATTTATGGCTCTACATACTATCCCAGCATCGGTGAACGGCTACGTAGCAGCGGCTCAGGAAGCATAGATTATAGATTAGAACGACATGCCGACGTAGATGGCCTCCTACACTCTTGTACACCTTCCTGATGTATTAGACCCTTGCCGCTAAGAGGAAAGAAACAATATGGGGAACATGGATGGATGGAGATGCGGCCTTTAATTGCACGCTTCATGGTGCAATTTCATCTAGTTGTCCTGGAAGCCAGAGGGACTATGATTTGGGATTGGAGGAGTGGAAAGAGATGAGAGAGGGATCTGCGACTGAGAAACATGGACACGCGAAGGGGAGGCGCGTGAGGCTAGAGTTTAATGGAAGGTCAGGAAAAAGTGCGACAGGGAAATACGATTCCGTATCCAAACCTATGCATAAAGTTTCACTTGACCATCAAGAACTCGCTCACTTAAACCCAGCAATGCATTACTAGTGAGGGGTGCTGATTAGTATCATGGTAAACTTATCAAGTGCATCATTATAGGACTCTGATGAGGAAAATCATCGAACTTTGTTGTCAATATTTTGCATCTCTTGAAGTCTGGAAAGCGGCATAAGGATGAAGCAGCGCCAGGAATAACACCAAAATGATATTGTTATTGATACTGTTGTTGCCGTAGTCGAATTCGGCAGAAACGGTGTGTGAAACGGAGCATTCAAATGAACCTCCGTCGAGGAAGTAGACTCCTAACATATGGCGAGTACACTTGAGAGGATTTGCTTGAATGGCTGATAGTCTACACGGCAGTGCCAATCTCGTTTCAAACGAATTTACGATATGAGGCTAATTCCATTCGGAAAAAAAAAACAGAGAACGGTGCGAAGATAAGAGACATGCATCTTAACAACTCATGATATCTATGAGTATAGGATATGTATAGGCGCTTGTGAAAGATGTTGTTAATGGTCCATGACCCGATCTATAAATCTACGCAAAATAAAGAAAGCCTGGGTAAATCGAATTGGTGTCCAAATTTACAAGCCCGCTCTTCTTTCGTACCACTTGAAGACGCTGTGAAAAGTCGATAAAGGAGCAAAATATTCGAGAGGAGATCTGACCTACAACATCGTCGCGTATAATCCTGGTGCACCTTAATGGCGTCTAGATAGATTTGTACAGAAATTCCCGGACTCCATGGTACTACGCTATGTTGATTAAACCTTGTGGCTTAGTATTACTTCAGGTTATCATACGGAATCTATTTGTTCTTGTAGTGAAGACCAAATCCTTTCTACGCCAAACCTCATGCTCCTTTTACAGATTATGATACACTATCATACTAATATAATTCATCCTTTCCGCTCTACACGATTCATCTTCCGCGCCGTTTGTATCTGTGAATATATCAGTGACACTATTTCTGGGTGGTGATGCAACGTCCGGCAGCCCACCTGTGTCCTTGTCCTCTGTCCCCTCACCGGCAAACTCATAGCATGCCTCCTTCCTCGATACGTTCCCATATCCCTTAATCGCTTGATGTTGTCCTGCAGCTGCCGCCTTAGGTCGGTCTCAATCTTCATGTTGGATAATTCAGCGTTGATATTGAAGATTTGGTTGTTGACGAGACTGCTGACTTTCGCGGTGGGATGGATGTGGAACCGGGCCATTATCCGCTGCGATACTTTGGGACCAATTCCATAGAAGGTTTCGAGCGACCGCTATATAGGAAAGAGCGGATTAAAAAGTTATTTTGGAGCTGGTGGTTGAATTGGGCACATACTTTGACTAGGTTTGCCTCAGGGAAATTGACGCCAAAGATGAAGACCTGCAGCTTGTTAGTACTCTAAAGGAGAAGCATAAATATCGAGACTTACCATTTTGACACAGGGATGAGCGCGAATTGGTGCCGCTGGCTCAACCTAATACTCAAGGCTGTCGGGAGAGATTCTCGATCACGTGTGAGGGAAAAAGTAGGCCCGAATTAGCGCCAAGGGACACTTGGTTCGTTTCATGATGACGGGAGGTATCGAAAATAAGAACCCCACCCGCACCCATTGCTCATTAACACAATGGCTACCCTCCAAAGACTCGTCATTTCTGTGCTCTTGATTCTTACGGTCACTTTTGTCTTCTTCGCGCAGGCGTCTGAAGCAGCCAAGGGACCTAAGATTACCCATAAGGTAGTTCTCAGATGCTGATGACTGCATTCAAGGCTAACAATTGGTGCGACAACAGGTCTACTTTGACATTGAGCATGATGACAAGCCACTTGGGAGGATCGTGATGGGCCTGTATGGCAAGACTGTTCCAGAGGTATGGTTTGTTTACAATACACAGCATTGAAACATAATCTAATCTATTATACGTGACAGACTGCGGAGAACTTCCGGTAACTAGCGAATCTTTGTGGTTTGTAATTGGATGCTGGCTGACCTCAGAACAGCGCATTGGCTACAGGAGAGAAGGGCTTCGGTTATGAGGGGTCTACCTTCCATCGAGTGATCAAGTCATTTATGATTCAGGGTGGTGACTTCACCAACGGCGATGGTACGATATGACCAGGTATTTACAATCTTTCATATGCTAAGTGATGCGTAAGGCACCGGCGGGAAGTCGATCTACGGAAACAAGTTCCCAGATGAGAACTTCAAATTGAAGCACAGCAAGAAAGGCCTTTTGAGTAAGCGGATCCATGGTTATTTGAGACAATCCATACGTCTTGATCTAACGAGATAATTAGGCATGGCCAACTCTGGCAAAGATACTAACGGCAGCCAATTTTTCATCACCACAGTCGTCACATCTTGGTTGGACGGCCGCCACGTCGTTTTCGGAGAGGTTCTCGAGGGTTATGACATAGTTGAGAAGATAGAGAACTGCGAAAAGGGCACGGGAGACAAGCCAGTGAAGACAGTCAAGATCGCTAAGAGCGGCGAGCTCGAGGTTCCAGAAGAAGGTATCCACGCGGAACTCTAAACCAGCTACGCCAATGTCTTTCTGCTCTGAAAACGCTGATACTTCGCCTTTTCCTTGAAGATTCACACGGCACAGCAGATGCTGCTATCGAAGGAGATGATCTAGATGTCACCATGTCGAAGGTGTCGTCGCCGGAGACAGTAGCAGAAGCGGGCGCAAAGGAAGCTGTCTCGGCTGGGCCTCCGCAGGGCTTGTCTCTTTCGCGCAAGCTGTTTTTCCTAGGCGCGATTATCGGGGTTTTTGTGCTGTTCCTGCGCACGCGCAAGCCGCAGTCTGACATTGTAAAAGAGAAAAGCTTGGTTTGAGTGGGAGTTAGACGTATATGAAAGGATTTAAGATTTCACCCGAAACTGTGGTTCTGCAGATTTCACAGCCTCATAGATACCCATGCGCACTCAAGGAAGGCGATGGACGTGCAACCCCAAACCAGCGGCACGCCACGGCCTGCCCAAACCCCCCAGCCCAGACATAATGTGATGCTGTCCAGTGTGAAGCGCATGTCCGTCAGAGATGACGCTTCTCGACGACTCTGCGTTCCTCTGCGGAACGATTCAAAATGCGCGGCCGGAAATCACCGGGGCCATGACTAATTGGGCAACGGGCGACCGAAAAAGACTGGGAGGCAAATCTGCACAAAATCCATCGTTATCCTGCACCCTCTCTACAACTCTTCCTCTTCACACCAACAACCATCCTCTCTGTGTGCAACACCACTCTTCATACAGCGCTTTTGTGAAGTCTTTTCTTCTTTTTGGCTTCACTCTCTTTTCATCAGTCGTTTAGGGAAGAAGAGGCTACTCCTCACTTTTTCCTGTCACGAACCGTTTCAGGCGCGTTTCCGCCTGCCATTTACGACTCTCCCATCTTCGATTTAGACCAGCACACTCAGTTCTACGGCTCATTTGCGAGTTAGTGGAATCATATCACTCGGCTTATTTGTCGCCTTAGAATCAGTTTCGCTCTCAGGCACCTCTGAATTAGACCCTCAACAAAAATCTCACCAGATACAATTTGCAGACTATCCTTCAATATGGCTGAACAGCTTGATATGGGTCGTCTCTCGCTCAATGACTCGCAGCACGCTCCTTCGAATGGATTTCCTGATCGTGCCGCGTACATTCCTCCCCATCTCCGCGGCAGGTCTCAGACACCATCTGGTCTTCCTATGGACGGTCCTCCGCCCATGATGAACGGTGGCGGTATGAATGGTAATTTGAATGGTAGTGCTTGGGCAGGCCCTGGGTAAGTTCTCACTGATGGGAGTCAACAGGCACGCTCCTGACTAATAATCAGCAGAGGATATGGCGGACCACCACCACGCATGAACAACGGCGGCGGCGGCGGCAACTGGGCTAACGCCCCCAACTTCACACCAAGAGGTAGTGACGCACCCACGCCCGCACCCCAACCTAACGGAAGCTGGAATTACAAAGCTCCGACAACCTTCGACCCTAATGCTTATGGAAAACCAGGTGCAGGCGGTTCAGGCGGCGCTGCACGGGGATCTGGCGACGGACAATGGAGAGATGGCAAGCATATCCCAGGTCCCGCCAATCCTCGTCTTGAGCGTGAGCTTTTCGGCGTCCCCAACGATCCCTCCAAACAACACACGGGTATCAACTTCGAGAAGTACGACGATATCCCCGTCGAAGCCTCAGGCCAAGGCGTTCCTGAGCCCGTTACTAAATTCACGAATCCCCCGCTCGACGACCACCTATTAACCAACATCGATCTTGCAGGCTACAAAGTCCCAACGCCTGTACAGAAATATTCCATTCCAATTGTTATGGGTGGGCGAGACTTGATGGCCTGCGCGCAAACTGGCTCCGGAAAGACTGGTGGCTTTCTGTTCCCCATTCTTTCTCAAGCTTATCAGACAGGCCCAAGCGCTCCTCCTGCTCAAGCATCTGGAGGCTACGGATACGGCCGCCAACGAAAAGCCTATCCCACATCCCTGATTCTGGCTCCGACTCGCGAATTGGTCTCTCAAATCTACGACGAGGCCCGAAAATTTTCATATCGCTCCTGGGTACGGCCATGTGTAGTATACGGTGGTGCCGATATTGGAGCTCAGTTGCGTCAAATTGAGCGAGGCTGCGATCTTCTGGTTGCCACTCCTGGCCGTCTAGTCGATCTGATCGAGCGAGGACGTATATCTCTCCAGAACATAAAATACCTTGTTCTTGATGAGGCTGATCGCATGTTGGACATGGGTTTCGAGCCCCAAATTCGTCGTATTGTTGAGGGTGAGGACATGCCATCAACGGCTGGCCGTCAGACTCTCATGTTTTCCGCTACGTTTCCCCGCGATATCCAAATGCTTGCTCGTGACTTCTTGAAGGAGTACATTTTCCTTTCTGTTGGCCGTGTTGGTTCTACCTCGGAGAACATTACTCAAAAGGTTGAGTATGTTGAGGATATCGACAAACGGTCTGTTTTGCTCGACATTTTGCATACTCACGGCGCAGGTCTCACTTTGATTTTCGTCGAGACAAAGCGCATGGCGGATTCTCTTTCCGATTTCCTTATTAATCAGGGCTTCCCTGCGACATCCATCCACGGCGACCGCACTCAGCGCGAACGTGAAAAGGCATTGGAGATGTTCCGAACCGGACGTTGCCCAATCCTTGTTGCCACCGCAGTTGCTGCTCGTGGTCTCGACATTCCGAATGTCACCCACGTCGTCAACTACGACCTTCCTACTGATATCGACGACTATGTCCATCGCATTGGTCGTACTGGTCGTGCCGGAAACACCGGTATATCTACTGCCTTCTTCAATCGCGGAAACCGTGGCGTCGTTAGAGATCTCATCGATCTTCTAAAGGAGGCCAACCAGGAAGTGCCAAGCTTCTTGGAAAGTATTGCTCGCGAGGGCAGCGGTTTTGGCGGAGGCCGTGGTGGACGAGGTGGCGGCCGTGGTCGTGGAGCTACTGCTACTCGTGACGTTCGTCGTTATAACGGCGGTGGCGGTGGCGGTGGTACCAGCGGTGCGGCCTTCGGTGGAAACTGGGGCAACCAACCCGCCGGAGGTTACGGTGGAGGTTTCGGTGGACCACCTGCGGGTGGCTATAGCGGTGGTAGTGGTTATGGAGGTGGTGGCTATGGCGGAGGAAGCTATGGCAACCCATCCGGCCCAGGAGGCCAGTCGTCTTGGTGGTAATCGCCTATCGCCTCACCTCCAAGCTACAGCACCCAGGAGCTAATATGATTTCCGACTCCTGGAGCTTTCCGTTGTAGCTATATCCACTTTCGATTTGTTTCCAAATTTCTACTTTCACGACTTCTTACTGCGTTTCCTTTTCTGGATTGCAGATCGACACGGAAGTCCGGAACTTGCTCTCATACCCCGATCAGCATATAGATAGCGTTGAGTTTCTTTGCGGACCTGCCTCCTTTATTGAGCTCCATTGCATACTAGGAATGCGGCGCAGACACGTCGACTCGTGGCGAGCTCGATTCGATAGAAGGCAGCAGGCATGAGGCCTTTACCTCGAAGGGAATGCGCCACGAACATCTTATGCCTTTCGCTTTTACTACTTGCTGCTTGGGGGGCTATCAATCAGATAGATCTCGTTTCTCCGGCTTTCGAGTGCCGATGATTTCATTTCATTTCATTTTTCTTTATATTTTCACAAAAAGCGATTCCGTCCCCTCTTGTCATTACATCTCGGGCATATAGACTTTTTCGTCGTCGGGTTCTGAATGGAGAATTACTGGCGGAGTGAACCTTTTTGTAGACGACGGGAGAGTAGCTGTTTCATCGCACATACATGGCGTTCATCGGGGTGCCCCTCTGGCACCCTTTCTTGAGGATCGGCGATGGAATTCCGCGGTTTCGGCTTTCTATCAGGGCATTGGGAATGGAGGCCTGGCTCGAGGTGAAAGCTTTGGTTCACATTTACGCTCTGAGAAGCCTTAATGACTTTGGGCGATGGGTCATCAAATCAAAAAAGTCTCATTCTGTTTTAATCGGGTGGCTGGTTAAATAGACTATTTCTTATGGACCCTAGTCAGAACAATTATATATCGGAGAAATAAGCCACTAGAAATTGTGCCCAAGGGAGTTTTTGAACAAATGTTCTGCTATATTAGCGTGTATTACAATGCATATAGATTTGTCTGAAACTTCACATTCAAAGCCTAAACTTGTCCCAACTCCTTCCTAAGGCCTCCAGTGCTGATTAGTTTGGTCGCAGTGACAACACCATAAAAAAGGAACTCGTGATGCTGATTTGGTGTATTGCATACGGAATAACTATTTCTCCGATGCTTTCTGTGCCGTCGAGCTGATAGGAAATGGACAATCTGCTTATTCATTCTAGACTCGACTTTAAACGCATCAATGATTCCTTACTCCTGACATTCAATTTCTGACAACACCCTTACTCGTTCGATACCTCTCCACCTTCCCTGTTCGTGAATGCGACAGAGCTCGACATGGATCCGGACACTACTCCTACGTCTCTGTCTCTGCGCTCCGAGGGGCCTGATTCAAGGACTAGCTTGCAGCACATCTTAGCAACTGAACCCGCTACAGCTATGGAGCAAACCACGCCTGTTAAGCCAACGCCAACGCCTGCACTACCCGCCGAGGATAGTGAACCGGCGCAAGACGAGCGGGCCCCCAGGTCTGCGACATCATCGAAAGCGCCGGTGGAGCTACCTATGTACACCGCGACCACCACCACCACACGACGAAATGCCAACGGGAGCGTATCGTCGGTTTACTCTGGCAATAAGATACGCCACTTGAAAAAAGATGACGGGATACCTCTGTGGAGGAAGGATATCCAGTACGACTTCCTCCGCTACGTCTTCGAGGATGACAAGCTTGTATTCCACAAAGTGTCGGACAGGAGCCCGGGGCATACTTTCGCGGACATATACCTAGATGCAATGGCGAAGAGTAGTAAATGCAGTAAAATTCTGAAGGATAAGCTCCTGACGGAGAGGGCTGCGGCTATCAACATGGCCATGGTTTGTCTGTTGGTAAATGTGGGAAGGATGAACACTACGCTGAATTGTACGACTTAATTCAGTGTGGAGTAATAACTGCAGCTAAAATTTTATCTTAGTTTTCCCTGAAATGCGAGCCCAACTTCGAACCTACCACTCAATCCCATCTCTTCAAGCGCACCAAGATCCAAACGCCTATAAGCAACTGCAAGATGCTCCGAGACTCAAATCCATACTCAAGGGTGCAACTGAGGATGTGGAACAGCCCAGCACAATAGAAGACATCAAAGCCCAACCGGTACCTCGGACTAATCCTGTCAACCTCATCTTTGTCCTAGCACAATATGCTCCTAAGATCTCGGAAATACATTTCTTTCCCCCTAGGGATTTCTTTGACCTGGTGATGAGAAGTACTCTGAGTAGCAGGAGCAGAGCCACTGCATTTCTTTGGCTTATGTGGTGGTATTTAGAAAGTGACTTCTCTAAGGAGGCTGCTCTAAGCAACCCGTTTGGACCGGGACAGTACGGGACGGAAGGAGATCCTACGGACGGGATGCCGATTAAGTGCCCAGCATTCAAGCATCTTAGTGAGGAAGAAGTAGCTCTTGAAAATGTGGACACAGAAGAGGAGAGGGTTTTTGGTGAATTGAAGCGGAAGGAGAGGATTGGTGTGTGCTCACGCCATTAAACATGAAGTAGGGCACTTTGCTAACAGGAAACCAGCTATTCTTGCAAGCGACATGGCTCCAGTTGTCACTGGTCCTAAGCGGACCAACAAGAAAGGTGAGTATATCTATAAGCTGTCTCTTTCTCTAAAAGAAAATCCTATAGCCGCAGTGCTTACGGGTCCACATTGGAGTGATCGGCTTTACGTTCCATCCTTCGAAAGGACCGCAAGACATCAACCGGCCTGACCGGCAAAGTTTCGGGGTTGTTCTTGTCGTCCTCTCTTCACCTCCCACTTCTATGTACTAATGAGCGTGAAATGTCAGCATTCAATCAAAATCCTGTGTTCTCCGTCCTAGCAGACGATGGAGCATCTACTCCAGGCCGGGATCGTCAATCTCCTTCTCAAAGTATATATACTGCAAAGCTTCGCTAGCATTTCCCCCTTACCTCTAAAGCTCGCACTAATTGCACGTTAGGCTCAGCACGAGGCGGCCCCAGAGGGAAACCGACATCTCACGCTAAATCGATCATTGCAGACTACCCTTCTGACACCGACCGA
>Ga0307515_10022736_pt1 | contig 11034 bp, 6 predicted proteins | sample 17_EM_MG_FD_194513 | JGI IMG/M metagenome (GOLD analysis project Ga0307515, IMG submission 194513) | Populus trichocarpa ectomycorrhiza microbial communities from riparian zone in the Pacific Northwest, United States - 17_EM | ecosystem: Host-associated > Plants > Roots > Unclassified | place...
AGACCTCGATGTCGAAGTTGTCGACGTGGTCGGCACGCAGCCCGAAGGTCAGCGACGTGCGCTCGGAAAAACGAAACTGGTCTTGCGCATACAGGCCCCACTGGGTCACCTGATCGTTTCGATCCAGGTAGGTGGCGGCGGGCTCCACGTCTTCATTGCGCTGAAAGCCGCGAAAGGCCCGACGCAGTTCGACGCCGGCCGACAGGCTGTGGTTGATCCAGCCGCGCCACTGCACACGTGTGTCCAGGCCGGCCCAGCGCGACTCGGCGGTGTCACGGTTGAGATAGTGGCTGCCGTCTTCGGCTTCGGTGACATAGTCGCCACGAAAGCCCATGCGCGAGAGGTTCACCCGGGCCTTGAGCCGCCAGTCGGACTGCCAGGGCCCGTCGTAGGCCAGCTCGCCGTAGGTGTAGCGGTCTCGGTATTGGGTGCCGGGTGCGCCCGGCACCGTGCCGTACTCGGCGGTCGCGACGTCCTTGTCGCGCCCCTGCGCCACGAACGTGCCCCGCCACGCACCGCTGCGGGCCTTGGCCAGCAGCGAGCTGTAGCGCGTTCCATCGAGGCCGGAGACCACACCGCCCGGCAGCGAGTCGCTGGCCAGTTCGGGCAGGTGCAGGGTCTCGCCGGTGAGGTGGTGGTGCGTCAGCCCGATGAAGACATCCGTATCACCTTGGGACCAGCCGTACTGGCCCGTCAGGCGCGTGCTGCCGGCACGCTCCATCCCGGCCTTGAGGCCGAAACCAGGCTCGTCCGCCCCGTCGACAGTCACCACGTTGGCCACGCCGAGCAGCGCGTTGCCGCCGTACACCGACGACGCCGGGCCGTTGATCAGCTCGAGCCGCTTGACCCAATCCGCAATGATCGGGAACTCGAACTCCGGCAGCGCCTGGTCGTAGAGCGCGTCGTTGACCCGGTAGCCATCGATCGTCATCAGGATGCGGGCGTTGTAGTCGCCGGGCCGGTTGAACCCGCGCAGGCCGACCGCCGAGTAGGTGCGTGAACCTGTCACGTAGGTGCCCGGCAGGCGCTCCAGCATGTCGGCCAGCGTCACGTGCCCCAGCCCGACCGAGGTGTCGCGGCCGATCACGCTGACGACGGCCGGTGCGTCGAGGGCGCTTTCCGCATAGCGCGACGCGCCCTCGACCTGGGTGTTCAGCAAGGCGTCCAGCTCGTTCGTCGGGTCCGGCTGTTGGCCATGGGCCAGGGTCGGCAAGACCGCCGCCAGGCCCCAGACCCTGGCCGCCCCGAGCACGGTCTGGCCACGCCGCAACAGCGTGAGGAAGGCGAAAGGCGTCACTCGGGTCATCCGAGCCCTATCGTCTTGCAGGGCGGTGACTTGAGGAACGGCCGCACCGAGAAGCGCGATTGCGACGAATTCAGCCGGTTGGCCGCGCCTGTAACTCTCTGGCAGAGATCACTGGGGCGGAATTCGCTGGGTCACCGGCCCGCTCAGTTCAATTCGCCCAGGTCCGTGACGACGTTGCTCAGCAGTTCGTCCAGGATGTTCAGCAGCTGCCGAGTGACGATCGGTTTGGGCAGGAACGCGTGGGCGCCCAGGCGCATCGCCTCGCTGACCTGCTCCTGGTCGGCCGAGGCTGACAACACGATCACCGGCACGTCGCGGGTAGCCGGGTCTGAGCGCATGCCTTCGAGCACCGCGAGGCCGCTGATGTCCGGCAGCCGCAGGTCCAGCAACACGAGATCGGGCTGGCGAAGTTTGGAGGCCGCCAGGCCGGTCAACCCGTTGCGGCTGACCTCCAGAGAGATTTGCGGCCGCAGCGCCACCATTGCGCTGATGACGTCGACGTTGTTGCCGTTGTCCTCGATCAGCAAGACCTTGCGGGCCTGGTAGGCACGCACCTGTTTGTCGTCGGCCGTGGCCGTGGGCTGCTCTGTCGGGTCGTCGGTGGTGGGCAACGTGATCGAAAACGTCGTGCCCTGGCCGCCCTGGCTGCGCACCTGCACCTCGCCGTTCATTCGCTCGACCAGCAGCTTGGTGATGTACAGCCCGATGCCCGCTCCGGGCACGTTCGAGTTCTCTCGGCCGAGCCGGTCGAACGGCTTGAACAGACGCGGCAGCTGGGCGGCCGACATGCCGAGGCCGGTGTCGGCAATGTCGATCGTCACGCGGCCCGGCGTCTGGCAGCTGGCGTGGATCGACACCGATCCCCCAGGCCGGTTGTACTTGATTGCGTTGGACAGCAGGTTGATCAGCACTTGGCGCAGCCGCGTGACGTCGGCCAGCACGTTGACGGGGTGGTCGCAACTGAGATGCTTGTCGATGCGGATGCCGCGCTTGCGCGCATCGCTTTCGACCATCGCGATGGCGCTGGCGAGCAGCGACGGCAGGTGCAGGGGGGCATTGGTCAGCGTGACGGCGCCCGCTTCGACCCGCGACAGATCGAGCACATCGTCGATCAGCTGCAGCAGATGCCAGCCGGCTTCCTGCATCTGCTTCAGCCAGCCGAGGTGCTTCTCGGTGAAGGGCAGGCTGCGGTCGAGATGCAGAAGCTGCGCAAAGCCCAGCACGGCGTTCAACGGGGTGCGCAGCTCATGGCTCATGCGCGACAGGAACTCGGTCTTGGCCTTGTTCGCGGCCTCGGCCACCGTGCGGGCCTGCTGAGCTTCTTCCAGGCGCAGCTGTTCGCTCAAGTCCTCGACCAGCGAGACGATGACGTCGGGCAGGCCTTCTTCGCGGTCCCGCAACATCGTGGCGGTGACGCGAACCTGCAGCTCCTGCCCGTCGGCCCTGATGTAGCGCTTGACGTAGCGGTACTGCGAGCCCCGGGTCTGGACCAGCGCCGCGCGCCGCGCCTGGTCTTCCAGCGCGTCCTCGGCGGGGGTGATGTCGAGCACGTTCTTGCTGCGCAGCTCCTGTTCGGTGTAGCCGAGCAAATTGCAGTACCAGGCGTTGGGCTGCAGGATCGTGCCATCTTTGTCGACGAACACCACCCCGACGGGCACCTTGTCGAACAGCAGCTTGAACCGTTGCTCGGTGGACCGCAGTGCCGACTCCGACAACTCGTTTTCGCTTCGCAGCTCCAACACCTGGCGGGTACGCTTTCGGACCATCAGTTCGACTTCGCGGGCGCGGCCCGTCAGCAGCAGCAGCAGCGCGCCCAGCAGCGCGCAGGCCACCATGCCGGAAGCGGCAAACACCCATGCGGTGCCGCCGTCTGAACGCAGGCCAGCGCCGTAGATCGCGGCGTCGGCTGTGGGCACGATGCGCAACTCCCACTGCCTGGCGGCGAACGCGATCGACGTCGAGAAGACGCGAGATGCACCGGGGCGCTGGGCGGCGCAGCGGGGGCTGCCCGCCAGCATGTCGGCCGCGTGGGCCTGGTCCAGCAGGCAGTACTCCAGCGACCGCGGCAGCTTGGCCGTCATGTTTGCCAGCGCATCGCCCATGCGCAAGGTGGCGAAAGCCACGCCTTGCTGTTGCCCGGTCACGCCGCGTACGCGCTGGTAGACGACCACCCCGATCTGGACACCCGACTCCTGCGTCAACCGGAACGACCCGGTCGCCACCGGCGCGCCCGATTGCAAGGTCTGCAACAGGGCCTTGCGCGGCTCGCTGATCGACAGCGAGTTGACGCCGAGCGCCTTGCCGTTGCGGTTGAAGGGCTCGATGAAGCGCACCGACAGAAAGAAGGTGTCCTGGGCCGCGATCTCGGGCTCGCGCAGGAAGGGATGAAACGGCCGGCCGTCCTGCGCGGAAATGGCGGCCTCGCGGGCCGGCAGGTTGTTGCGATCGATCTGCTCGAGAAACCCCAGGGCCTGCAACGAAGGCAGGCTGCGCAGCCAAGGCTCGGCCGCCCGCTCGAACACCTGCCGCGACACCGGCTGATCGCCTTCGAACATGCCATGCACCGCCGTCAAGGCGTCCAGGTGCCGCTGCAGGTGGGCCTCGATCGAGCTGGCGGCGTTCGTCACGTCGCGCTCGAAGGCCGCGACGGCGCGCTGCTCTTCCCATCGGTTGACCTGCTCGGTCGCCCAGCCCAGCAGCAGCGTGGCGCACACCAGCGGCGCCGCCACGGTGGCGCGCCGGGAGTGCCAGATCCGCCGCGGCAGGCCGATCAGCGTCAGCGTGACCGGTGCCCCGACCAAGGCGCCGAAGGTGTCACCGCTGTACCAGATCCACCAGTTCAGGGCCAGCGCCTTGAAGGTGCCGCCATCGCTGGCCAGTTCACCGATCGGGCGGAAGTAGGCAATCGCGGCATTGGCGACCGTGGCGCTGACCATCGATCCGACGATGCAGCCGGCCAGGCAGAAGATGGCAATCTCTTTCGGGCGCGTCAGACGCGGATGCTTGCCGATCGTGGCCTTGAGCAGGCGTGCCCCGGCCAGGGCCTGCAGGCTGGCGCCGAATGCGAACATGAAGGCGAGCCCGGGCACAGGCTGACCATCCAGCCAGTACGCGCCGAGATTGGCCACCAGCGAGCCAAGAAAGACGCCGAAGCCCGCACACCAGCCGAACCTCAGCACGCAGGCCAGGGCAATGCCGGCGGCCGGGAAGACCGGCGCGGCGAATGTCCCCGGCTTGACCACTGACATGGCCAGCGCCGCGACGCAAAAATAGGCCACCGCGGTGCCTGCCGCGACCCGAGCGCCCTTCAGAAAGACACTGTCCCGGCGAGTGTCGATGGTTCACTCCTGCGCCACTGCCTGCTGCGCACCAACGGGCTCAACCCCCTGGGCGGCAGGACGACCGTGCTGCCGTGAACCGTAGTTTGCGTCCGGCCTTGCTTCGGCGCCATATGGCGAACACGGATGACGCCGAGCCGGAAGGCATCAACGCCTGCCTCCCGGGGAAGCGTTGACCGTCTACGCGACGGTCACGGATTGGCCCGAACGAAGGTGGGCGAGCGCGCGTCTTCGAGCCACAGGGTTTGCTTGGGAGCGGGCGCCGACAGATCAACCGTGTAGAGGTTGAACGTGGGTGTGTCGATCAACGGCACGTGCTTCACCTCGTAGACGATCGTATGGTCATCCAGCCACTCGATTTGATCGTCCACCGAGTTGGGCACCTCGAGCACACGTTCCTTGAGCGTCGCCAGCTCCAGGATGGCGGGCGCCCACGAGGTGGCATTCACCCGGCGCTTGAAGGCGATCCGCTGGCCATCGGGCGACAGCGACGGGCACTCGACGTTGGGAAGCAGCACCTTGATCGCGCGGCCGGAGACGCTGCCTTCGCCCAGGTAGGGCGTGCCTTTGAAATACACCGTGACGTAGAAATGGTCTGACTGGCGAGGGTCGAAAGTGACGCCCCAGAGGTTCAGGTCCAACGCGGTCACCGGTTGGCCTTTCCATGAAACCGACCACTTCTGGATGTCCTGCGCGGTCGCGCCGTTGGCACGCCTGGAAATGATGGTTTCGGTCGAGAACTGCGTGCCGCCAACGCCCAGGTAGCTGTGGCCCGACGTGAACGTGGTGGTGGCCAGGTACTGGCCATCGGCCGAGATCCTTGCGCGGCTGGGCATGTTGCCCACGGGGCGCTCGAAGGAAGCGAGTTGCACCATGGCTGGCGAGTAGAGGTACGTCGTGTTGGGCGTGAACTTGCCGGGTGAGCCGGGCCGTGACTGGGTCAGGCACATCAACTCGCCGCTGCTGGCCACGTGGATGCGGTTGCAGCCCAGGTTCAGCGGCGTGCGGCTGACGGGGCGAAGGGCTTTGTCCAGCGTGAGCCGTTCCACCGGGTTGTAGCGGCTCGGGTCACTGGGGCGCACCACATAAGCCGCCGATGGCCCGGCATCTCGATCGGCGCCGGGGCTGGCGGTGGGTTGTGCGCCGGCCTGCGTCCACGCGGTGGACAGCAGGGCGATGAACAGGGCTGAAGAAGTCTTGGTGGCGTTCAGCATGGCACCCTTTTCGAGGCATCGAACTGCCGCATGCGCAGCGCAGCCACCAGGACCGACAACAACAGGCCGGCTGCAAAAAGCAGCGTGGCCATCGTGACATCCAGGTGGGTCCACAGCGCCCCGAACAGCAGCGAGGACAGGAACTTGGCGCCCCCAATGGCCGTGGCCAGCAGCGCCAGGCCCCGGGCTCGCACCGCCGGCGCCAGCGCCCCCGCCGCGGCGGCGACGATGACCCCATCGGTGGCGGCGTAATAAACGCCGATCATGAAGACCATCGCCACCGCGATCGGCGTCGTGGCCACGCCGCCGCAGGCCCAGGCGAGATAGGTCACCGCCAGGCAGACATTGCCGGCCAGGTAGACCTTGACGGTGCCCACGCGGTCCGCCAGCCGCCCCAGCGGCGAAGCTGCCAGCAGGAAGCCCAGCGCCGACACCACCGACAGCAGCGGGAAGAACTCGGGCGACAGCCCCACGCCGCGCTGGATCGACGCATAGAGCAGGCCGTCGCTGATCGAAAACAATGAGGTGGCCGCCACCAGCATCAGCGCCTTGACGAACCACGGCGAACGCAAGAGCGCCCACATGCCATGTTCTGGCGCAGGGGCTGCAGCCAGCTGATGGCGGCAGGCGGCCGTGGCACGCCAGAACACCACCATCCCGGGCAAGGCCACGACCGCCGAGACCAGGAACACGACCTCGAAGCGCATCGGCAAAAGCCACAGCAGTGCCCCCGCCAGCAGCGGCCCCAACAGCGCGCCCGCCGCATCGAGCCGACGGTGCACGCCAAAGGCCAGGCCCAGGTGATCGCGGGGCACGCTTTGCGCGATCAGCGCATCTCGCGGCGCGGTGCGAATGCCCTTGCCGACGCGATCGGCCAGCAGCGCGGCCATGGCGCCCAGCAGGCCCGTCATCAGCCCCGGGATGGCGCAAGAGGCCAGCAGCAGCCGCGACAGTGCCGACAGCCCATAACCCCAGAGCGCGACGCGGCGGGCACCGAAGCGGCCGTCCGCCAGCATGGCGGCGAGGAGCCGCACGAGGGCGGCCCCGCCCTGGTAGACGCCATCGAGCAAGCCGACCAGCAGCGGCGACAACTGCAGCACGCCGAACAGGTACATCGGCAAGACGCTGACCACCATCTCTGCCGACACATCCGCCAGCATGCTGGACACGCCGATCCCGTAGACGATGGGCGGCACGGCGAACGTGCGCTCGGCCGCACCTTCGAGTGGCTTCGCCCGTGCGGGCAGCTGGAATTGGTACATCAGCCTTCTGGGCTCCTTCGAATCAGAACAGCGGCCCGCACGGCACGGTGCCGCGGCGCAGCGCGTGGCCACCCTTCTTGGAATCGTCGGCCCAGAAGAAGCTCTTCAACTGGTTGGCGCATTCCGACTCGGGCGCGATCGCGATGCCTTCGTTGTTGGTGTCCGGCATCGACTTCGGCCGGTTGTAGCCCTTGCGGACCACGAACTTGCCCTTGGTCGGCGAGCCCGCCTTCGTGTCGATCGCCAACAGGTTGGACCGGTTGTCGCAACCGTCGTCGCAGTAGGCCCACAGGATGCCGTTGTCGCGGTCGAACGAGAGATCCATGATCTCTTTGTGTCCGCTCGCGAAGCTGGCGATGCGCACGTAGCTCGAACCGCCCTGGTTCAACGCATAGGCGTAGACTTGGCCGTTGTATTCAAGGCCGACCAGGAACAGCCCGGTCCCGTGTCCGCTGTAGTTGGCCGGGTCGTAGGGCAGGTGGGTGTTGTCGTCGATGAAGCCTTGCGACACCAGGTGAGTGTCAGGGACCCATGCGATCCCTTCGAGGCCCAGATTGCTGTCGTTGACCCGGGGCAGGTCGGCGGTGAGGTTCCATTCGTGGGTGGCCTTCAACGTGGTGCCGGCGGCGCTGGTGTCATAGCGCAGCACGCTGAAGCGGTTGCTGCCGCTGCCGTCTCGTTCGGTCGACACATAGATGGCCGCGGAGTCGAGCTCGGCCAGGGTCACCCCTTCGGCGTCGGGCGCCCCGCTGCCGTTGGGATAGCGCAGCGTCTTGCCGGAGCCCCAGTCGTTGGCCGTGCTCTTGACGAACAGCTGGCCCTTCGCCGTCAGGTTGTAGAGCTTGGACGGCGAGTTCTGCACTGCCCACAAGACGGGTGCTTGCGAACCGGCCGCGGGCTGATAGAACAAGCCGCTCATGTTCTCGCCGAAAGCGTCGGCCTTGTCGGCGTTCGTCACCGTGGTGGTCGTTGGCCATTTGCCATAGGTGATCGCGGCAAAGGCTTCGACACACAAGGTGGCGATCAGCGTGGCGGCCAACCACTTCTTCATGACCCGGCCGGAGCTTGTCTCAGGGTTCTTGTTCATGAGCGATGCCTCTTGTTGGGAGCGTCCCGCCGCCAAAGACAACAGGCGGCGGGAACGGGCTGATTTGATATCGCGTTGGGCGATGCCCTGGATCAGGGGAATTGCCCCGTCTCGAACAGGTCGGCAAAGTCGGTAGCGCTGCTCACGGTCGAAAGAACCGGCAGCTCCAGGATCCGTTCGATCGACTTCACTTGCGAGCTGTGGGTCCACTTCACCGTGCTGGCGTAGCCCTTCTTGACGCCCGGGCCGACGGCGATGAAGGGCAGAAGATTGGTGCCGTCGCCTTCATCCCAGGTCAGGAAGATCACCCCTTCGTTCGCGTTCACGTAGCTGATCAATGCGGGCAGGTTGTTCTTCAGCCAGTCGTCGCCCATCCTGATCTCGTTGTTGCTCGGGCAGCCGCTCTCGCCGTGCATGTCGTTGCACAGGTTGGGGGTGATGAAGTTGTAGGTGGCTACCCTGTTGTTCGCGAGGTCGGCCGCCAGCAGGCTGGAGTCCTTGTGGTGGCTGATGCAATAGCTGTTGTTCTTCGACGGTGGGTTGCCCGACACATCGCGGAAGAAGACAAACGGGTTGTGCTTGGCGGCGTAGAACTTCGACGACGTGATCGGGCACTTGCCGGTCTTGTCGCTGATGCCTTCTTGGTAAGACATCCACGTGGCGCCGTTGGAGGCGTTCTTGATCTGCGTCACCAGGTGCGCCGTGTTGCCGGTGCTGTTGTTCTTGGTCGCGTCGCCGTCACCGGTGAATGAATGGTCAGAGAACTTGTTGGTGCCCGCCTCCATCCAGACGTAGTGCGCCTCGCTTTCTTCATTCGGGAGCTCGTCGCGGAAATTCGTCGCGTAGGCGTAGGTCTGCATCAAGGTGTTGTTGATGTACGGCGCGTCGGACTTGTTGCCGTAGATCTGCTTCGCGTCGTGGTTCTCGAACGCGATCACGAAGACCACCTTGATTTTCGATGCCGTCTCGGCCTGGTTGCCGTCCGGCACGTCGCTTTGGGCCAGGGCCTGCGTCGGCACCGCAAGGGCTGCGATGCTCAACGCCAGCACAGTCGCTTGAACGTGGAACTTCATCGAGCGTCTCCTTTAAGTGGAAGTTATGAGGCGCCGAGAATGCCGGCACTCAACGGCTGGCACCAGTGGTAAAAACTGTGGGCCGCGGTGGTAGAACCACCACAATGTCGGCGGGCGGACAGAGGTGCCGGCGTGCGCATCAAGCCACGCCAAGTACATACGATTGGTTACTCACCAGGGCCTTGCCTGCGTGACCTTCCCAGCCGTCGCGCGTGCGATGGCGGCACTGGGTCATCGACGCGACACGGCGGGCATCTAATCTGCGTCATGCCGAGCCAGCCTCGGTCGTCGCGTGCTACCTAAACGAGGAGTTCCATGCACCAATCACTCGCTCTCAGATTTGCCGTCGTTGCGGTGTTGACCGCCTCCGTGGCACTGCCGGCATGCGCCGCGCTCAACGCCGACGAGACTGCGTACAAGATGCCGTCGGTGCAACTTGGCCCGCGCCCGTTCTTCCTCGTCAACGACATGCCCGAGGGCAAGCTGAAGCACGAGCTCAACGCCTGTGCGAAGAAAACCGAGCGATACCACGTCAGCGAATTCTCGATCGCCCACCGTGGCGCGCCGCTGCAGTTTCCAGAGCACAGCCGCGAGGCCTACGAGGCGGGTGCACGCATGGGCGCAGGCATCATGGAATGCGACGTGGCCTTCACGAAGGACAAAGAGCTCGTCTGCCGCCATGCGCAGAACGACCTGCATACGACCACCAACATCTTGCAGACGCCGCTGGCGGCCAAGTGCACCACGCCGTTCCAGCCCGCCACTTTCGACGATGCCGGCAACCTGATCAACGCGGCGAAAGCCGAGTGCCGCACCAGCGACATCACGTTGGCCGAGTTCAAGATCTTGCGCGGCAAGATGGATGCCTTCAACCCGCGCGCCAAGACGGTCGCAGAGTACGTGACCGGTACGGCAACCTTCCGGACAGACCTTTATGCGGGCCCGACCAGCGGCACGCTGATGACCCACGCCGAGAGCATCGAGTTGTTCAAGAGGTTCGGCGTCAAGATGACGCCCGAGCTGAAGACCCCGGTGGTGGCGATGCCCTTCGACGGCTTCACGCAGCAGGCCTATGCACAGAAGATGATCGACGAGTACAAGGCCGCAGGCATCGCGCCGAGCAGGGTCTACGCGCAGTCGTTTCTGAAGGACGACATCCTCTACTGGATCGCGCATGAGCCGCAGTTTGGCAAGCAGGCCGTCTACCTCGACGACGCTGCGGTCGTGCCCGACTTGCCGAGCGCTGCCGAGTTGAAGGCCTACAAGGCGCAGGGCATCAACATCTGGGCGCCTCCGATCTGGGCGCTGCTGGCGCTGGACACGGCGAACAACATCGTTCCGTCGCAAGCAGCCAAAGATGCCAAGGCCGCCGGCCTGGGCCTGATCACCTGGTCGCTCGAGCGCAGCGGCATCTTGGCCGACGGCAACAACGGCTCTTACTACCAGACCATCGATGCGGCCATCTCCCGCGAGGGCGACGTCCTGCGTGTCATCGACGTGCTCGCTCAGGATGTCGGCGTGATGGGCATCTTCAGCGACTGGCCAGCGACGGTGTCGTTCTACGCGAACTGCAAGGGGCTTTAAGACCTTGCCGCGGCAAGCGGCAGCCTGCACCGAGTGGGCTGCCGCCTTGAAGCCACGATCGGATAGACCGTGGTCTTCAGTCACCAGGTTGCGGGTCTTCTGGGAAAGACACCGGAGGTAACGCAATATTTCTGTGGATTTGGAGCGGGACGGCAAACTGGAAGTCAGCG
>Ga0307515_10022737_pt1 | contig 11033 bp, 8 predicted proteins | sample 17_EM_MG_FD_194513 | JGI IMG/M metagenome (GOLD analysis project Ga0307515, IMG submission 194513) | Populus trichocarpa ectomycorrhiza microbial communities from riparian zone in the Pacific Northwest, United States - 17_EM | ecosystem: Host-associated > Plants > Roots > Unclassified | place...
TTCCTTCTTCCAAGCTCTACTTCTTAACCCAGAGAAATGGACACAAGATCCATCTTCATTTCAGGATTCAGAAACAACTTCCAGCCACCAAGTTCTTTTTTCTCTTTCAAAAGGTAATTAACACACACTCTTTCTCTAATTTGTGTTCGTTTTCTTATAATAATTCTATAACTATGGGCAAGAATTTCCTCTTTTTTGTTTTTGTATTGAGGGGATAAAGGGATATGAACTTAGCATGAAGCTTAGCTAGACATGGTTTAGCATTTCATGGTATGATGGTAGGCTAGTCTTGATTTGAAGTTTATTGGTAAGAAGAGTCTTCAGTGCATATGATCGCTTGGCTTGAATCCTAATCTTGTTTGCTAATTTAGTTGCCTCCCTTTCTTCAAGTATAGACAAGAGAAATGTTATAAGAAGAATTATGAGTCATTAGTCAAACCCATCAATCCATTCCATGTTCGCACTATGTGATCAAATGACTCGTAATCTTCTTGAAATCTTTACCCTTTAGGGCATGATCTGAAATCAAATTTGTTTGCAACTATTCATTGTTTAGGGCTCTCTTCTTCTCTGTATAGTTTCCATGTCTGCCTTGCTTGGTTTGCATTTTCCATGTGTTTACTTGTGTTTGGAATGGAGCATTGCTCTGTGTTTGATTTTTTTGTTTAATGGAGCATTGCTCCCCAGCTCTTTGAATTAGCTAGTGCCTTATCATGATGCCTTTGTTAAATATAGAATTGAGATGGTGGTTACTTGTCAAATAAAAGGCTTGCCTTGGCCATTGTTTCCGCTTTAATATACATCCCTTACAACTGGGTTAAAGGAAAATTTCTGAAAAACATGTGAGTCCATGAATCCATTGAATCCAATCCACTCACAAGTGAATGTAGCAAGGGAAAGATAAGAGAAACGGAAACAAAAATATAAAAACAATTGATATCTGTGACCGTTTTAAAATGAATTTCTGGAGAAGATGTTCTTCTATCTCAACTGTCTTCATCAACTAGACGCTGTCATGGTGAACCGAGCTCAAATAATAATTGTCAAGTGAGATTGGGATAAGTTTATTAGCAAACTTAATCAACTTTTAAGCTTCTAGTTATGTAGCAATGCTTATGCTGTAATATACTCAAATTTAAGCTTTTTATATATCTCAAAAAAAAATTTGTTTGCAACATGGTGCACACACGGGAAAATGGAAAAAAGAAATAGGGAAATCTTCTCACAAGGGGTTGGCATTGGCATGCAAAGCCAAATGGACCGTCACTTGTTTTGTGACTTCTCCATGTTGTTCTTTGCTCACCCTCAATTGTTTTTCGTACTCTTTAGTGGCTGATACAAGCCATTTTGTTAATATCATTGTTGCTCGTGAAAGAGGATCCAAGGGCTTGAGATATTCCTTGATGGTGGCTTCAGGTCTCTCTATACAGCCTCCTGAATCACATTCGTAATGTTAATTTATGTCATAACAAGGCCATCTTTGCCTTGCTGCTCTTTATTCTGAATGTATAGTGCCCATGTTATGGTCACATGGAGCCGCAGCGCTGGGGGCTTGTCAATAAACCCTGCAAAATGAACAGGAAAAAAGACCTTTTTAGGTTTTACTCTTCGAAGAAGAATGCCTTGAACAGAGACAATGAGAAGCCAAGTGAAGTTACCGATAAAAAGGGGGGTTTATTGTCTGTTAGCTCATGCGAGGGAAGGTCCAACTCTGGCTGGCTGCAGACTTCTTATAGCCCTTCGTATATACTCAAACATGAGCATAAAGAGACCAAAGACGGATGATATGCTCAGATGCAGCTTTTCAACTGCGCAAAATGTCGAACAAATGTTGTTTTTACCTAATAACGTTCCTCTCCCTGACCACCCTGGACCAGACAAACAAACAGAAAATATCAGCTAATGATCTTAAAAAGAAATGCGTTGCATAGTATTTGTGTGGATAGGACCAAACATTCTCTCTTCCACCAGGCTGTAGGCACAAAACAAAACCATGAACTTTATCAGTGAAGTCTTATCACTGGATTCTGATCACGAAGGTTTCTAGATGCATTCGCTATCTTCAACTGCTTTAATGAAAAGCAAGTTGAAAATTCATTGCCGAGGAGATAGGCATCCCTTCTAGAAGAGAAGTTAGGATGGTGCAGGCCAGGAATCAATGGGAATTCAGGAGTAGGCAATAAGGTGCCCTTCGGACCATCTCCCTTTTCTTTCCTCGTCCACAGAAAAGAAAAGGGGAAATAATAGCCTTTTCTTTCCTCATCCACAGAAAAGAAAAGGGGAAATAATATACTACAGCATGCTTATGGTGGTAATCTCAACAATGGCTAACACACAAATAGAAACACTTATTGAATGTGGATACTTACGAGAGCTTTTCCTGGGAAAATTACTCCAATCATGTGGGCTCATCTTTGTTTCTGTTGCGTTAATCAGTTCATGAAGAACTTGATTGACCTGAAATTTTTTAAGAAAATCAATATTTGGATTTTTATATGTAGTCAAACATGATTAAACAAACCCCAGAATACAATTTCAGTATCCCTCGTGATGTATTTCTGAAAGTGGTGAAATATTACAGACTAATTTGTTTGTTTACGTGTTATGTCCAAATTCACATAAAAAGTTATTTAGCATTCAAGCAAATTCGTGATTCATTAGCAACATGTATGCATCTACTGTTGTTCTTAATCCATTGCAATGTCATAATATTTCCAGTTTCACCGGAAAAAAATAAAAACTATTTCCCGATCAATGTTCAATAATTCTCTATTGCAGAACTGTCGCTGTGCTGTAATGAAATGGTGAAGTCATGCCATATCTCTATATAAGATAGCAGGAATACCTCTTTGGTCCTCTCATGACTCACTAGATGCCCACCGTGGAGATCAACCATTCTAGCAACAGGCTGCAACTTCTCTGCAAGCCTCCTTGCATAATATATCGGAGCAATGATATCATGCCTAGCATTCAGAGCACCTCAAATTAGTCATAAGCAGGTACAAGTTCTCAAGGATGTAGTTATTAGAATATCATTACTACATATATATGACAAAAACTATCCATCTTCTATTCTAACATGTAAATATTAAGAATCTACTAATGTATACACCTAGGGGGTAGCACTCATTTAAGAAAAAACAAAATAATCTACTGGCTAAGACCACTAACCGTGGATTATATGAATTGGCTATGTACAAAATAAGTTATCTAAAAAGCTCCAGAACTCGTTAGCAAAACACTGTCAAGTATGCTGCTAGTGTATAGTTTTGACTTTTGGCATTTCCTTCAAAGAGGTGAGATATGCATTCTGAAACGACATGAAATACATGAAAAATGATTCATTTCCCATAATTCTTTCTTCAACCACAAGCTCATTTCTAATGAGTTAGTAGCTTTAAATTTTTCATTTCCCCGCATAAAAAACATCTCAAAACACAATATGTAGGTAATAGGAATATTAGATAAATGATTTGGCAAAATAGTGTATTCCATAGCAATAAGAAAGAGTGGCAGCTCTGCTTTCAGAGGATCACTATTACCTGCCATGTATGACTGATACAAGAAATCCAGCAGATCTGATTAATTCAGTTTCTGTGCGTGTCATCTTATGTGTCCAGCAAGCATTGACTTGACCATCAAAACCATAACTAGACTGCATCCCGGTTGATGATATACCTTTGACGTATTCCTGAAACAAACAGTTTTTAAGGTCCAGCTAAAGACATCCTTGTGAAATAATGGAGGGTCAGGACAAGCAGCGCAGTATTTAAATAAAAGGATGATCAGAACAAGTAGCACAGTCACAAACAATTAACTGCGGGTCTCATCTTGAGGCGAAACATCATTGCAATAACGAGCAGGTGACAAAACTTGCTAGAAGCAGGCTAACATGCATGTATAGGATCAATGCATCTACGGAGTTAGCATGCACCCCTGGATCATCTTGCATAATAAATGCTTTATTAGGGCTTAATTCAGGAATGTTAATGAAGAATAAAGAATGATGGTTTGACAACTTTCTTACATGAACAAATATTATCTGACATTCTTAATTGTTTAGTTCTATGGTCTTCTATGGTGTCAGTAAGCATTTATATAACAACATGAAAATCAGACACTCAGAAGAAGCAAAGACCAGCAACCTCTACAGTAGTAAATGCAAGGTAAGAACAAATTTTAAGATTTAATTTTCCCATAAGATCATCATGCTTTTCTTACTTGATACAAGATTGCTCTTCTTGTGCTAGACCCAACATGCTCATCAAGATATTCCTGCACATCAAAATAAACATCATGTGAGTTCTTGCAGTCACAAAACTGACTTGAGAAATTATCAGAGTAAACAGCACAGAATCTATTTCAAGATTGTCTTCATACATTCCATTTGATCTTTCTAAAGGCACTCCTGATTTGAAGGAAGATATAGCTCTTTTTATTTTTTTAATGTAGCAATAACGGCCAATATATAAATTTTCTAGAGCTACCAAATTTCTAGTCTGGACCTGATTATTTACCTTTGTGTAGTGAGTGTCCAAGTCAACAGCAGCCCTTTGCTCAGGAGTCTTTGCCTTCAAGAAACGGATAGCAACAGATATTGTTTGACGGTCAAGCTGCAACATAAAAAAAATTCATCACTTCATGGTTCTTCAGAAAAGAAAAATGCACTCTATGGCTGTTGGCCAGTGATTTCAAATAAGGTTGAGAGCTTATAAAACCAACAGATGTGAATTGCATCCTGTTAGGAGAAATCCCTGACAATGCTATACATCTTGCACACCTCACAGACAATCTATAGAACTAGAGGAGACACGGTCTCTCGGTGTCCTCACAATATTGTAATAACAAGTTTATCAATTGATGATCAGAACATCAAAGGTTTATCATATATTGTCATAAAATAAGTATCCTATATTAACAAACAGTGTTGTGAATGGTGTTATAAGCAGAAGAACAAGTGTTTGTTGATTTCATGATCTAAATCCCAAGAAAAGCTGTTACATCATTGGCTAATTCGCCAAAGGTTCAGTAGCAACAACGGATCTTCTTCATACCTAGGTTAGGATGGGAAGAAAAGTTAGCTGCTAACTTGATTGGAATTTATTATCGTCAGCAAGTATTCCTGTATCAATCTTAATACATTACGATGTGTATATTAAATAAATTAGGTCGTTTTTTTCCTTTTCTCCTATAGCACAGCAGAGGTGATGCCAAGTTGCAGGCCGTGGATTGTGACTTTTGAAGTGATTAGTGCACAGAAGAATAAAATAATAATGATGAAGTCTTGCCATAAAACACACAAACGTTTATGTAAATAGCCAGTGAATCCACACCCAAGCAATAATTTAAAAAGTTGCCATGTCTGACCCCCTCAAATATGCAATCAATGTTTTTATATTGAAGTGGAAATTTTTGACTGTCATAAATACTAAACAAGTAAACAGTGTGGATTCCACGGTTTGACTAAAGGCAGGTCCATAGAGGTTCCGGAGCCAGGAAGTCCAAAATCAACCATTGACATGTTCAAAAATGACTCCCTAAAGCTTTGAATATTGTCCAGAGCTGGTAGAACGACCAAGTTAAAGTGCTAAACAGCTTCAATATAGTTATGCAGTTCAAATCCGACCTAACTTTGACCTAATTCACAACTCTTCCAATATACTATAGCCATGAAAAAGACTTCATCTTGAGCAGCTTTAGGTGATCTTAATAGGAACCATGTTATTAATTTGTGCTCCCTGCGCAAGAACCAAACAAAATTTCACAATGTTGCCTCTAAGGCTTAGAAAGAAAGACAGTCTTCGATTATCTGTCACATATCTCTCCTCCATGACAAGCTCCATCCAAGGAGTCTTTGCTCATCTGAATCGAGGAGGACAGAATTTGACTTGACTTGTATAATATAAAGCTAAGGTACTTGTCATTTTAGAGTGTGGAAATGTCTTGGTCTTCAATTTATGTAGTTCTGGATTCCTATGTTTGGAGTTATACTAATTAATGAGGAACTTGTACCAAACATTCGACAAAACTTCTTTAACTAAAACATAAATACCAGGGCTTTTATTTTGCTAAAACTTTGATAGTGATACATGAGATATTGAAGTGCACTCTTTCACACTTTCCTAAAATAATGAAATTCACGATAGCTAAAAGCATAACCAAAAAGGTGAAAAGGAAAGACAGGAGGCAATTCTAGACCCTCTCACATGAGAAACTTCGTTTTGCTTGTAAAACAACTAAAGTTGGGGACTGAAAATCATCAATCATACTACTTTCTTACTTTAATTCCTTTGCCTGATCATCTAGCAGCAGGTTACACTGCTTCAGATGCGTGACATATCTAGGGTTCTCAAAAACTCATATGAGGTAATACAAACTATAGAAGCCATATAGTTGTGTTGCCTTGGTATACAAGTGCCGACAAGCAGGGTTTTGCATCGCCTAACTACAATTCCCAGTATGTTCACCACAACCAATGACCAATCCTAGACCCTATATAGCTAATGTAGCAATGCCACCATATCCTACTCAGACTAAGACTTGGTGGAAATTTTCTATGACGAATCAATACTAGAAAAAATAAATATTCACTACAATAACAAGCACTTCTTGGAGATTTTACGTGGTCAAATTATGCTTGTAAATGATACGGGGTGAATATTTGGAGTTTATGAAGCAAGCATTATACTGAGCAAAAGCCAGCAAGATACTTTTATCAAGTAAACTCTGGAAAGCACAAACCTTATCACCTAATATTGAAATAGATTCACGTGTGAAAGACAAAAAAAACAAAAAAACACTACTCAAATTCATTCATAAAAAAAAGGCAATTCCTTTCAAGTCCTTCTAAAGATGCTAGTATGCAGAACACAAAAGCTATAGTGAAACAAATGTTAATTCCTTCGACTTGATGTTTATAAAATTATGAAATTTAATAAAATCAAAATATTCATGTTAGAAAGAGAATTCAAAAGAAATGGAATTGTGTGCGTTTGAGGGAACTAAGTTAGTGTTCAAGAGTTCATAGGAACATGAAGACAACACAGCTGAACAGCAACACAAAGATATAATACCTTTGGTAAACATTCGAAACCTCCACCAGTTACATTAAGTAATGCCAAAGATAGAACTCTGTCCGGCACCATTGCTGCTAACTTGCAAGCTATCATAGCACCTGTTTCAATAATAACATATCAACCAAACTATGAAGAAATTGTTGCGAGGCATTTGATTTCAGTTACATTACTTAATGCCAAAAACAAAAACTCAAAACTCGGAATCATGGACTCACCCATTGAATGACCAAATACATGAGCTTTTCTCCAACCTAGATGATCCATCAAAGCAATTGCATCTTTTGCCATTATTTTTGTTCTGCACTCAGCAATAAAATAAAATAAAAAAATCTTCAATGGAACCCACACGCCTTTGCTTCTAAATTCAAGGCAACTACTTGTTTTTCTATCCACACCCAATTACATTGCTAAGCAACACAAGCATCAAGAACTATTGAAGCCGAGTTGAGTAAGTCAAAATTCTTCTACTTTTTCTAATTCTACACAACTATTAAACTATAAAATTCCATTTCTTCCCTATTTTTTCTCGAAAACCAAACAAACAAAAAAATCAAGGTCAAAAGAAAGTTTTAAAGAAAATGGAGATTCAACAACAAACTTCAAAAAAGCAAAACACCATCATAAATCAAATAAAAACACAAAACCCAGATCAAAAAACACACCAAAACTTCCACAAGAAATCATAAGACAGGGTCATGCATCAAAATTCAAATGACCCATCATAAAAGAATCAAACTTGAATCAACCCACATAAAAAAATTAACCATTAAACAACATTAGTGTGAGAAGACTCACGAATATTCAGAATTTTTGGTCGGCACAGAACTCCTTCCCATACCACGATTATCGAAGGCACAAACTTGAACACCACTACCACCATAGCCATCTTCCCCATTATCATCTGATTGATCAACGCCTCTCATTCCATCATCATCATTGGACCTCTCTTTCCCTGTAAGTGCCTTTATTTGTGGACCCCACGAATCATTTGTCCCAGCAAATCCTGCTCCCCATCAAACAATCCACAATTCATCAATCAAACAACCCAGTTCAAAACAAAACATAGGAAGAAAAAAGATTTCTTTTTTGATAATTGTTATTACCTATAATGAGAAGAACTTTTGTGGTTCCATGACCATGAGTTCTGTAAAAAATTTTGATGCCATTGTTGTTGTTGCTTCTGCTAGGACTAGCAGCATCAACTCCATCATATAAACTGGCCTGGTGTTTAGCTACCTCGCAAAAAGGCATGATGTTTGCTTCCTACACAAATACAAACTTTACAATATTGCACAAATGCAAAGACAGAGAGGAGATGTTCTCAGAATTTTGGACAGGAAATTCCAAGCTTCCAGAAAACAGAGGAGGAGAAAACAGAGGAGAAGATGTTTTGCGATTTTGGTGATGTTGGGATGTCTTTTATTGGGAGTGAGTTGCATCTTAGTCCCTGTATTTTCAATGCTATAAATTTTAGTCCTTATATTGTATAAATCATAATTTAGGTCCTTAATTAGATTTGACTTCAATTTATTTACCGTTGTAGACCTTTTCGATTAATGTTAAAAGTGGCACCTAACAAAATGAATATTGAAATTTTTTTCACTTTTAGATTTTTTTCCTCAAAATATCATGATAAATATGTTTGATAAAGTTCTAAAAATTATTTTGAAAGTTATTTAGAAATTGATAAAAACTAGAAGTTATAAAAAAAAAAAATTGAGACTTTCTTTTAACACAAATAATTTTAAAATTGCACGGAATCCTACTTGTTTGCGATAAAAGCCACAACTAATTAAATAAGTTTATAAATAATAATTTTAGCTTATATTTTATATATTTTTAATAATTATTTAACTCGATTAATAATAAATAAGATATAAATATTGTCAAAACTTTAAATCTAATATGATATGTAAATACTTCAATATTGATGTAATATATAAGCATGTGTGAGTGTATTATTTTATTTTATTTTTTTATTTTATGTTGAATAATAAAAATATTGGAGAAATAAATATTTGAAACTCAATGAATATGATATAATATAATATTTAAATTTTGTATCCCATAAATAATGGATAAAATACATACATACATACATACATACATACATATATATAGAAGAAAACCGACCATGAAAATTCCATTGTCATCCCTAAATGGACCTTACGCCGTGGACATAAACGATAACGCAAGGATGAGGTGTGGGATGGACTAACTTATTAGTTTATTACGAATACAAGGACTAAGATGTAATTTACCATTGATGAGGGGAGGTGGATGATAAGCTGGAGAGTGGACAGGTGTGGTGGGGTGGGAGATATAATAATCCGTCTCTGCTCAGACAAGAGAGTATTTAATTTGGGTTACGGCTCAACGCGGGGAAAAAAAAAGAAGATTCCAAGTAGCTACGTCCAGTATAAGACTAATTATGACAGGTCAAATATTTTTAATTTTTATAAAAAAAATTATATATTTAGGTTTTTTTAATGTATTTTTATAATTTAAAAAATTTAAGTTTCAATCAAAAAATTTATGAATACATATAATCAAATAAATCAAGAACTACTATACGTGTGAATAAATAAATAAAACATTATTAATAAAATTTAAAAATAAAATTTGAAAAATCAAGAAACATGTATAGATTAAGATATTTAATCTTGAAAAACATGATATTTACTCGGCTATATTTGCTAAATTTTTTTATTAAAATAATTTTTTTATTTAAGCAAATGATAATAAGAACAGAGATATAAATTAAATTGATTGAATAAAATAAAATAAAAAAAACATGTGTAAGGCTACACATATTAAAAATATTATCTAAAAATAAATTTTTTTTTATTTTCAAAAATAAATTTCATCCGTACAAAAGCTAAAAAAAATATAAATGAATCAAAAATACTCTTCAAATTTAAATGCATAACTAAAAAACTAATCATCATTTAAAATAGGCTCTCCAAATAAAATAAAAGAGAGATCGGATACTAATTTAAATATAAATTAAAAACATTTAGAGAAAAAACCATAAATATCAATCATTAGTTTTTTTTTTTTTAAAAAAGATCAGACACTATTGGACTTGGTAAGTCAGGCCAATCCACCTGGCTTATTTTGTCAAGCTCACATAATTGAGCCCTTAATTATTTTTTGCAACGCTCGCCCCAAATTTTTTTGAAAAAAGAATCAAAAGCATCATCTAATTTGCCCAGATTTCAACCATTGTGGTGACCAAAAAATTAGAACTTAAGTTTTTTGTACCAAAAAATCTGTTTTTTAACTTATTTTGACCAAAAATACAAATAAAATACTATATGAACCTGATAAACTTTTTTATTGCATCAAAAAACCCCAAAAAGTTGCCTCAAAAATCAAAATCAACCCGAATCAAAATATTAACTCGAGCTCAGATCTATTTTTTTCATGAACTTTAAAGTTAAGAAAAAAAACACCTAATATAAGCTCCTCTCATCAAATGGAACCATTTGACATAAATATCATCTGTTTTGTTGCCTAAATCGGTGTCAAAAACACTTTTCTCTTTCTAACGCTGAGATCTGATGACCTCTCTCTCCTCTCTCAACCGGAGATTAAAAAATAACAAAATGAATTTTTATGTCAAAATTGAATTGGAAAAATATTGAGATACTGAAATTATATAATTTGTGTGATTTTTAAAGTTCAATAACCAAAGTGTATCTTTTACGAAATTTATGGCATGCCACATTTGTTTGATGTCTTTTTCATTTCGGTTTCTCTTTTTTTAATCTCATATTTTTTACGAAATCAAAATCAATTAATTTTTAATTAGTACTAAATCACTGCAAATAAAATTTAAGGATCAAATTAAAAAAATATAAATTTTTGCACAACACATCTATAATAATATATGAAAGGATAAAAAAATATAGCCTTACAAAATGAAAAATCCACACTATCAAAGTAAAAATTAAT
>Ga0307515_10022739_pt1 | contig 11033 bp, 9 predicted proteins | sample 17_EM_MG_FD_194513 | JGI IMG/M metagenome (GOLD analysis project Ga0307515, IMG submission 194513) | Populus trichocarpa ectomycorrhiza microbial communities from riparian zone in the Pacific Northwest, United States - 17_EM | ecosystem: Host-associated > Plants > Roots > Unclassified | place...
GAGCAAGGTGCCGATCACCACGCCGCTGCCCAGCGCCAGCGAGAAGCCGAGCCCGAGCAGCTGCAGGCTCGGCACGAGGTTCTTTGCCAAACCCGCGGGGTTGAACCAGTCGCGCACGAAGGACGTCAGGATCGACGAGAGCGGCGGGAAGTAGACGGAGCTGCTGACGCTGCTCGCGAACCACCAGACGACGAGAAGCAGGACGGGCAGCCAGAGCTCGAGCGCGACGGTGCCGAGCAAACCCTTGCGCGCGGCGTTCACGTGGTCGCCTCTCGGCGGTTGGACCCGTGCCAGCGCAGCACTCTGCGCTGCACCGCCCAAAAGGCCCCGTTGATCACGAGGCCGAGCAGAGCCGAGACCAGCACGTAGGCGTACATGCGAGGCGTGTCCAGGAAGTTCTTGGCGTCGGCGATCTCGAACCCGATTCCGGGGGCGCCGCTCAGCAGCTCGCCGGTGATTGTGAGCAGCAGACAGATCGTGGTGCCGACCCGTAACCCGGTCATGATGAACGGCAGCGAACCGGGAAAGAAGACCCGCGGGATGAACCACCGGCGCGGAATCCGGAAAGAGCGCGACATCTCCGCCAGGAGCGGCTCGCCCTGGCGTGCAGCGTAGACCGACTGGATGAGGATCGGCCAGATCGCGCCGAGTACGACGACGACCAACACCATTTCGAAGGTGGGCCCGAAGATCAGCAGGACCAGGGGCAGGATCGCGATCGGCGGGATCGTGCGAAGGAAGTCGAACACGAGGCGCGTGCTCTGCGTCGCGATCCGGCTGGATCCGATGGCGAGGCCGACCGGCACACCGACGACGGTGCAGATCACCAGCGCGGTGAGGAACGTGCGAACCGTCTCCCAGACGGTCGCCCAGAAGTGTGGGGTGAGGGAGAATTCGCCCAGGGTGACCAGAGTCGCGACCGGGCTCGGCATGACGCCGGTCGGCAGCGACACCGACCCGTACCACCAGATCAGCACCGCGGCGGCGATGACTCCGACCTGAGTGAGCAGGCGCAGGGGCCGTCCGCGCGAAGGCGAGGAGGACACCACGACGGGGCTCTGACCGAGATCCACCATGATGTCCTCCTCACTTCGTCGTGCGGTTGGGTACGAGTATTTACGGGGCCCAGACCACGGCCGAGCCCTCCGGCGCGGCCGACGCGTCGAGCGTTCCGTACTCGATCAGGAAGTCGATGAACTCCTGAACCTGGTCGCCCGTGATCGGCTCCTCACCGAAGACCGGCAGCCCCTTCACCTGAGCGAGCAGGTCGGGATCGACGGTCGTCGAGGTCTTCGCCGTCTCGCGCACGGCATCCGGGTCGGAGTTCGCCAGGGCGTTCGCCGCGAGCACTGCTGCCTGGAATTGCGCTACCACCTGCGGGTTCGCCTCGGCGTAGGCCGTCGAGGTCACGAAGACGAAGGTCGGCAGACCGGGGACGGTCGTCTCTTCGGGGTTGAAGACGTAGGTGAAGCCCATCCCGAGCGCGATCGTCGTCAACGGCTCGCCGACCACGATCGCATCGACCTGTCCGGCCTGAAGGGCGGGGATCGCCTCCGGGGGCGCGATCTCCACGAACTGCACCTTGTCGGCGTCGCCGCCGTCCAGGATGATCGACGCGCGAGTCAGCACCTCAGCGGTGCCTCCGAGCTGGTTGACCTGCACCTTCTTGCCTTCGAGGTCGCTCGGCCGATTGATGCCGGAGGTGGGGCTCGCGATGATGCCCGCGTAGCCGATCTCGCCGGGGACGCCGACCGTGTTGGGTGCGACCGTGACGATGCCGATGTTCTGCTGCGCGGCGTTGATCGCGGTGCCCATGTCGACGGTCGCGAAGTTCAGGTCGCCGTTGAGCAGCAGCGGGATGGCGTCCGAACCTGCCGTGAGAATCTGCGTCGTCGCCGTGAGGCTCTGCTCTTCGAACAGACCCTCTGAGATGCCGAGGAAGACGTCGGCGTTGGACAGCTGTCCGCCCGTGCCGATGACGATGTCGGCCGCGACGGGGCCTGAAGCCTCGGCCTCGGTCGGCGTGGACGGGGCGTTACTGCAACCGGTCAGTACTACGCCGGCGACAAGGACTCCGGCGACGATGCCGGTGATCCTGGTGGTTGCCTTGCTCATGTGAGATGCGCTCCTTGGGGTAATCATTCTGGATGCGGGGTGGTGCGGCGGTGAGGACTCAGTCCTCGACCTCGACGAGTCCGTCGCTCAGGCACAGGGTGCCGTCGGCGAGCGCGGTCTCGAAGCTGTAGACGGAGCGGCCGTCGGCCGTTCCAGCGCGGTAGATGCGGGTCGTGATGGTGTCGTAGGGCGTGACCCAGCGACTGAATCGGATGGCCAACCGCTTGAGGCGCCGGATGTCGTTGTCGGCGGTGTGCTCGAGAACGGCGCGGGTAGCGAACGCGAAGGTGCAGTTACCGTGGAGGATGATTCCGGGGAACCCGGCGGCTCGGGCGAAAGAGTTGTCCGAGTGCAGCGGCATCGTGTCTCCAGACGCACCCATGTACCGGAAGCTCTGGTCGATGTCGAACTTCTCGGTCACCTCGATGAACGGCTCGGCCTCACGCTCGTAGTCACGAGCCGGCGGTTCCTCGCCGATGGCCTCCGGAGCGATTGCGGTGCGGATGAAGACGGTGACGTACTGGTCGACGACCGGTTCGCCGTCGAGCGTCGTCGTGATGCCCTTGATGGTGATCAGCGACCCCGTCGATCGCGGGGTGATACCGAGCGGAAGCGCTTTGGTGACCAGCGTCATGCCGGCCTCGATCGGCCGGTGGAATCGAAAGTCCTGTTCGCCGTGCAGACCCATCATTCGTTTTTCGGCCGGCGGCATGTTCATGGTCAGCGGCGCGATCACCTGAAACGCGGGGACGACGTTGAACACCGGGCTCGCGAAGTCTCCGGCGAGGTGCGCGGCGACGGTGTCGTTGGTGGCGTTCGCGTAGGCCTGGAGGCGTTCGCGGTCGACCACGAATTCTGCGGGCTCACTCCACACGCCCAGCGGGGCGGTGTCGAACTCGTCGGTCTCGATGATCGTCATCGTGGGCAGTCCTCTCGGTTGTGGGCGTGCGGCCCGTTCGATCGTTTGGTGACGATCGTCTTGGTTGTGTCACATGTAAAGGGCATGGTTCGGCACGAGCTCATGGCGCGTCCTAGGCTCCGCTGACCTGTCGGGCAGCGGTCGCCGTCGCCGGCCAGAACTGTTCGCGCAGACTTCGGCGCGACAACTTGCCGAACTCGTTCCGCGGCAAGGGTTCGGTACGTAGCAGGATCTCGGTCGGCTTCTTCATCGAGCCGATCTCGCTCTTGCACAGCTCGATCAGTTCGTCAGCGTCCACCGCCTCGCCTGCGCGGGTGACCACGAGGGCCACCGGCGTCTCGCCCCACCGCGGATGCGGGATGCCGATGGCAATCGCCTCCACGACATCCGGGTGGTGCAGAAGCGCAGTCTCGATCTCGGCCGGCCAGATGTTGAAGCCGCCCGAGATGATCATGTCGTTCTTGCGGTCGACGACGAACAGCAGCCCTCGTTCATCGAGGTACCCGATGTCGTTGGTGCGCACGAAGCCGTCTGCGGTGATGCGCTCGGCTGTCGCGACCGGGTCGCCGAAGATGCCGCGCATCCTGCCGAGTGTCGAAACCAAGATCTCGCCGACCTGACCGGCGCCAACCGGCCGGCCCTCGTCATCCACGATCGTGACTTCGGCGTTGAGACACGGCCGACCTGCCGAGGTCAGGATGCGCTCGTCGGTCGCAACGCCCAGCGCGTGGTCGGCAGGGGTGAGGCACGACACCGGCAGACACTCGCTCTGTCCGTAGGTCTGGAACAGCACGTCGCCGAGAGCCTGCTGCGCGGCGCGGGCTGTCGCGACTGAGATCGGGGCGCCGGCGTAGACGACCGCACGCATGCTCGACAGGTCGAAGCGGGAGACCTCGGGATGCGTAGCCAGTGACGCGAGCATCGTCGGCACCATGACCGTGAGCGTGCAGCGCTTGCTCTCGATAAGGCTCAGAGCGTCGACAGGGTCGAAGTGCTCGAGAATCTGGATGCTCGCGCCACGGCCGAGCAAGAGGTACAGCACCGTCGACGCGGCGTGAGTAAGAGGTGCAGCCGCGAGGTAGACGTCGGCGGCGCTGATGCGCGGCAGCATCGTGGCGTGGTCGACGGTGACAGCCATCCAGCTCTCGTGAGTGTGCATCGAGGCGCGGGGCGTACCGGTCGACCCCGACGAATAGGCCAGGTGGAGGATGTCGTCCGCCGTGACCGGCACGCGGGCGTCGCTGGGATCGCTCGCCCCGAGCACCGACTCGTAGTCGAGCAGATCAGGCTCCGTGGCACCGAGCACGATGACGTATTCGAGCGCGGGGGCGGCTGAGAGTTCGGTACGGAATCGGAGGTAGAACTCCATCGTCGTGAAGAGCACTCGCGCGCCCGACGCATCCAACATCTCGCGGTGCGCCTCCCCGCTGTTCATCGCGTGGAGCGCGGTGCGTGAGTAGCCGCCGAGCGCAAGACCGGTGATCAGCTCGAGGCTCGTGATGTTGTTCGAGGCGAGGGTGGCGACCCGGTCGCCGGGCCGGATCCCGCGCTCGCGCAGGGCATTGACCAGGCGGAACGAGCGATCGGCCACCTGGGCGTAGGTCAGCGAAGCGTCTCCCGCGGAGATAGCCGGCTGAGCGGCGTGGGTCGCGAATGCCCGACGGACGAGCTCGGCGATGATCATGGCAGCTCCCTCGGCGGAAGCGGCGCGCCCTCGGGGTCGGCGTCCGGCCGCACCATGCGGAAGCGCAGGTAGGAGAACTTCCACTCCCCGTTCTGCCGCCGGTACCGGCAGTCGTAGCGCCCTTCCTCCCAGACCCCCCACACGCGAACGTCCTGGCCGCCGATCTGCGCGGAACTGTGGAGGCGGTGCCACGTCCAGCGCCCGTCGGCGTCGTCGCCGACGACCGTGATGTCGGGCGAGCTGAGGATGTAGCCGGCCCCGATCAACGGGACGGTCACCATGTGCTCGAAATGCGCGGCGATCTCGGCGGCACCGCTCTTAGGCCCGTGCGTGCGCATGTCGAGGGTGGCGTCGGTGCTGAAGTACGAGGCGAGAGCCTCGAATTCGCGGTCGGCGACAGCCCGCACGAAACGGGCGTGGAAGGCCTCGATCGCCTCGCGCGACTCGAGAGCGTCGATGCGCGCTTCGAGGCGGATGAGAGCCTCGCTCTGGTCGGAGGTGGGGTCGCTCATGCCGCCTCCTCCGACGATGCGACGAGACGGAAGCGGAGGTCGGCGAAGCGCCACCGGTCGGCTTCGCGGCGATACCCGATGCGGTACCGCCCTTCCCACCAGGGCCCGGCGACGCGCAGGGCGCCGCCCATCACGGGGAGTTCGCTGAACAGCCGGTGCCACGTCCAGATCCCGATCGCGGTGTTTCCCGAAACCTCTATCTCCGGCGACGTCAGCAGGTAGCCATCGGGCGGCGAGCCGGCGGCGTGCATCCGTTCGAAGAGGTCGGCGATCTCGGCGCGTCCGCGGGACTCGCCGTGCTCGCGGATCGACACGACGGCGTCAGCCGTGAAGTCGTCGAGCATGCCCGACCAGTCTCGAACGGCCAGGCGCCGAACGTATCCGCGCGTCAGGTCGCGCAACTCAGCGAGGTCCGCCAGCAGGCTCAGCCGGCGACCAGCGTCGGTCGTGCGTTGCGCGTACTCGCTCTGGTTCACCTCGGCTCCTTTGCCTGTTCGGTCCGTTCACCATTCTGGCGGACGTTGGCAACGTACTACAGCCGTGAGACGATCGTCAAGCATGCGTATCACGTCAACAATCGTCGTCGTGTACTGTTCGTGCATGCCTCCCGCGTCCGACCCGGCCCTCACCGGCACGCGTCGCACGAAGACTCTGCTGTTGACCGTGCTCGGCGAGGCGGTCCTGCCGCAGAGCTCGTTCGTCTGGCAGGAGGTGCTCGTCGAGAGCCTTGTCGCCTTGGGCTCATCGGTCTCGGCTGCCCGTCAAGCGGTCGCCCGCGGGGTGGGAGACGGCTGGCTGATCAGCGAGCGCGTCGGTCGCCGCTCGCGACTCGAGGTGAGCGATTCGACTGCGGTCGGCCTGCGCGCCGGACGTGAGCGCACGATGAAGTTCGGGCGCCCCCAGGAGTGGGATGGCCAGTGGCTCTTCGTGGCGCTGACCGTGCCCGAAGAGAGCCGCGCGCTGCGGCACCACTTTCGAACCGAACTCGCCTGGCTGGGGTTCGGATCGCTCGGGAACGGCCTGTGGATCTCGCCCCACACCGAGAACGAAGAGGCGGCTCTCAAACTGCTGACTTCGGTCGAGGGACCGAAGGGCGCATTCGTCTTCACTGACGCTCGGCCCGTCGCGCACTCGCCGCGAGAGGTCGCCGCCGCGGCGTGGGATCTCGACAAACTCCGTGCGCGCTATGACTCGTTCTGCGAACGCTTCGAGTCGCGGTCCCCCGTCACTCCCGCCACGACCTTCGATGCGTGGATCGAGTTGTACACGAGTTGGCGGCACTTCCCGCTCTTCGATCCCGAACTGCCCGACAATCTGCTCCCCCGTGACTGGCCACGTCACCGGGCGTACCGGCTCTTCCACGAACGCATCGACGAGTGGTCGCCGGTCGCGCTCGAGTACTTCCTGAGCCTCGAAGAGACGATCTTCGCCGCCTAGCGCCCAGCGGGTCGCGACCGTTTCTGCGTCACATTGATACATGACAGTTGCGCGATGATCGTAAAGTGTGTGTAATACGTCTGTGTCCAGGATGCCCGCGACGGTGCGTGTCGAGCGAGTCGACGATGTGATCGTCCTGACCCTTGAGGGCCCCCCGGTGAACCTGCTCGACCGTCCGATGCGGCGGGCACTGCTCACCGAGATCGAGGCCGCGGCAGCGACCCAGGACCTCGTCGGGGTTGTCATCGCCGGGTCGCCCACGTTCAGCGCAGGCGCCGACCTCGCCGAATTCGACTCCGGCCTGGCACTCGCCGAACCCACCCTGCATCTCACGATCGCCGGGGCTCTCGACGAGCTCGCGATTCCGAGCGTCGCGGCGATCACGGGAGCCGCACTCGGGGGCGGACTCGAGCTTGCTCTCGCGTGCTCGGCGCGCGTCGCCCACCCCGACGCTCGGCTCGGCCTTCCCGAGAGCACCCTCGGCTTCATGCCGGGCGCGGGCGGCACGCAACGCCTTCCCCGGGCGATCGGCATCGAGGCCGCACTCGACTTGATCGTGAGCGGACGAGTCATCGACGCGCAGACCGCGCAGCGGCTCGGCCTGGTCTCGGACGTCTCGGGCGATCCGGTCGCGGCCGCCATCGAACTCGCCCGGACGCTCGCCTCTGCAGGCCCACGACCACGCCTCCGCGACCTCGCGGTCACCGAACCGCTCGCCGAACCCCTCGTCGAAGCCGCTCGTCGCGCCGCCGCCCGCAATCCGCGCACCACTCCTGGGGTTCTTGCCGCCCTCGACGCGCTGCGTTCCGCCGTGACCCGCCCGTTCGACGCCGGTCTCGCACACGAGTTCGAGTTGTTCGAACGGGTCGCGGCCTCGCCCGAGGCTCAGGCCGCTCGCTATCGGTTCCGATCCGAGCGCAGCCCCGCACGCGTGGCGTCGGACGCGGCCCCACGGGCCATCGACTCCGCCGCCGTGATCGGAGCCGGCACGATGGGCCGCGGGATCGCGCTCGCGCTGCTGGCGGCCGACATCCCGGTCGTCCTGATCGACACCGATGAAGATCGGGTCGACGCGGCGCGCGCTGCGGTGACGGCGGACCTTGAACGGGCAGTCGATCGCGGGCGGATCACGGCGACGCAGCGCGATCGGCGGCTGGCGATCTTCAGAGCCGCCGTCGGAATCGATGCGGCAGCCGATGCCGCACTCGTCATCGAGGCGGTGTTCGAGAACCTCGGGGTGAAACGTGAAGTCTTCAGACAGCTGGCCGCGGTCACCCGGCCGGGCGCAATCCTGGCGTCGAACACGTCGTCGCTCGATCTCGACCTGATCGCTGCATCCGCGACCGACCCCGAGCGGGTCGTCGGGATGCACTTCTTCAGCCCCGCCGACGTCATGCGGCTGGTGGAAGTCGTCGACGGCGCCCTCACCTCGGAGGAGACATTGGCGACCGCGGTCGGCCTCGTCAAGACGCTGCGCAAGGTGCCGGTCGTCGCGAAGGTCGGACCCGGTTTCATCGGAAACCGCATCTTCGATCAGTACATCCGGCAGGCGCAGTTGCTGTTGAGCACGGGGGCCACCCCCGAGCGCATCGACCGGGTGCTCGAGGCGTGGGGCATGGCGATGGGCCCGTTCCGAGCGCTCGACCTGGTCGGCAACGACATCCCGGCCCACGCCCGGGCCGCTGCCGGCTCGACAGACCCGGCCTTCGCGATCGCCGACGACCTCGCCGCTCGCGGCTGGCTCGGGCGCAAGACGGGCACCGGGTGGTACTCCTACGAAGGCGCAATCGTCGTCCCGAACGCCGACCTGGTGATCGAGGTCACCCAACCCCCGGTCGACGATGAGGAACTCGTGCGGCGCTGCGTCTTCGCACTGGTGCGCGAGGCCGCCACCGTCGTCGAGGTCGGTGTCGCGGCTTCCGGCGCCGACGTCGACACCGTGATGGTCAACGGGTACGGGTTCCCGGCACACCGCGGCGGGCCCTGGTTCTACGCCGAGCAGTACGGGTGGGATCGCGTGCTCCGCACCATGCGGCGCTGGCACGCGGAGACCGGCGACGAATTCTGGTCGGTTCCGACTTTTCTCTCCGAGCGGAGTGCCGCATGAAATCGGCCGTCATCGTCTCGACCGCGCGGACCGGTCTCACCCGTTCGTGGACCGGAGGGCTGAACCTGACTCACGGGGCGTCGCTCGGCGCGCACGTGATCTCGGCCGCCATCGACCGAGCCGGGGTCGACCCTGGTCTCATCGACGACGTGGTGCTCGGCTGCGCCAACCCGAGCGGCGCGACCGGCGGCAATATCGCCCGACAAGCTGCGCTGCGCGCGGGCCTGCCGGTCACGACGGCGGGCGTGACCGTCAGCCGCTTCTGCGGTTCGGGACTCGAGGCGATCGCGACCGCTGCCCAGCGGGTGATGACCGGACAGTACGACGTCGCCATCGCGGGCGGGGTCGAGTCGATCACCTTGGTGCAGGAGCACCTCACCGACTTCTTCACCGACGACCCCGCGCTCCGCGAGAAGGTGCCGAGCGTCTATTGGCCCATGCTCCGCACCGCCGAGACGGTCGCCGATCGCTACGGCATTTTGCGCGAGCGGCAAGACGAGTACGGCCTCTCGAGCCACCTCAAAGCTGCGGCGGCCCAACGCGACGGACGCTTCGACGCCGAACTGGTTCCCTTCGCGGCGCGCACCGCGCTCGTCGACAAGCGCACCGGCATCGCCTCGATCACTGACGTCACGGTCGACCGCGACGACGGCATCCGGGCCGACTCGACCGCCGAGGGGGTCGCCGCAATCCGTTCGGCGGTACCGGGTGGCTCGGTGTCGGCCGGAAACGCGAGCGGATTCTCGGACGGCGCCTCGGCCTGCGTCGTCATGTCGGAGGACGAGGCTGATCGTCGCGGGCTACAGCCGCTCGGCCGATTCGTCTCGTACGCTGTCGCGGGCTGTGAGCCCGACGAGATGGGCGTTGGTCCGGTCTTCGCGGTGCCGCGTCTGCTCGAGCGCGCCGGCCTGGCTGTCGACGACATCGACCTCTGGGAGCTGAACGAGGCGTTCGCCGTGCAGGTGCTGTACTGCCGCGATCAGCTCGGAATCGACGACGCGGTGCTCAACGTCGACGGCGGCGCCATCGCCCTCGGCCACCCCTACGGAGTCTCCGGCGCACGCCTGACCGGGCACGCGCTGCTCGAGGGTCGCCGCCGGGGGATCAAGCGCGCGGTCGTCACGATGTGCATCGGCGGCGGGCAGGGCGCCGCCGCGCTGTTCGAGCTGTTCTGAACCCGATTCGAAGGAGAAACGGATGACGCTACTCACCGAAACCTGGACCGGCGCGATCTACTCGGGCGACTGGCGCCCTGGCGCCGCGGGAGTCGCCGAGGTGGTCGAGCCCGCGACGGGCGCAACCCTCGGCTCGATCGGGGTGGCCAGCACCGACGACGTGCACATCGCTGCGACCGCTGCCGCCCTCTCTCAGCGTGACTGGGCGCGCCGGCGTCCGGAAGAGCGGGCTGCCGTGCTGCGCCGGGCCGGACTGCTGTTCGAACAGCACGCCGCCGAGATCGAAGACTGGATCGTGCGTGAGACCGGCGCGATTCCGCCCAAGGCTCAGCTCGAGACCCACATCGCGGCTGCCGAGTGCTTCGAAGCTTCAGCGCTGCCGTCGTACCCGCACGGCGACGTTCTGACGAGCAACGATCCGCGCTGGTCGTTCGCGCGTCAGCGGCCGGCGGGGGTCGTGACCGTCATCGCGCCGTTCAACTTTCCGCTCATTCTGGCGATCCGCGCGGTCGCCCCTGCGCTCGCCCTGGGCAACGCCGTGCTGCTCAAGCCCGACCTGCGCACGGCGGTATCGGGCGGTGTCACGATCACCCGCATCTTCGAGGAGGCCGGTCTCCCCGCTGGACTGTTGCACCTGCTGCCGGGCGGGGCGGATGTCGGGGAGGCCGCCGTTGTTGCTCCCGAGGTGCGTATTGTTGCCTTCACCGGCTCGACCGGCGCAGGTCGCCTCGTCGGGGCGCTCGCCGCACAACACCTGAAGCGGGCACATCTCGAACTCGGCGGCAACAATGCCCTCGTCGTGCTGCCCGGTGCAGACATCGCGCTCGCCGCTTCGGCCGGCGCCTTCGGATCGTTCATGCATCAGGGCCAGATCTGTATGACGACGGGCCGACACCTCGTGCACGAGAGCCTGTTCGACGACTACGTGACGGCGCTCAGCGAGAAGGCAGCCCACCTTCCTGTCGGCGACCCTGCGACCGGGAAGGTCGCGCTGGGTCCGATCATCGACCACAAGCAACTACAGCGGATCGACGACATCGTGACGCGCACCGTCTCAGCCGGGGGGCGGGTCGCGGCCGGCGCC
>Ga0307515_10022740_pt1 | contig 11032 bp, 4 predicted proteins | sample 17_EM_MG_FD_194513 | JGI IMG/M metagenome (GOLD analysis project Ga0307515, IMG submission 194513) | Populus trichocarpa ectomycorrhiza microbial communities from riparian zone in the Pacific Northwest, United States - 17_EM | ecosystem: Host-associated > Plants > Roots > Unclassified | place...
TTTTAGTAATTTAAACAAAAAACTTAATGTTAACATTCTCGACGAGTCTTCTATTTTTAGGGACTGATTTTATTTTCTGACATGTCTAAAGGCCGACGCCAAAATTTTCACAAAATAACTAGAGGTTAAAAAAACAAAAAAAAACAAAAAACAATTAGGATAATTAAGGCAATAAAAAAGATAAATTTAGAAAAAAACACATAATAAAAATAATCTTTCGTAAGAGATGATGTGGTAAGGGTGACAATATCGTTTTTTCCTTAGGCATAATTAATCCTTACTTGAATCTCTAGAACCAATGTATATTTTTTGATCCATAGTTTTTTGTAATTAGTAGTGGTAACTCCTAATTTTCCATGATATATACTTTCCTCTTTAATTTTATAGAGTCTTGGTTGACGTCCACCTAACTAGTTAGGACAGATGCCTCTAATTTTATGTTCTATTCACATTAGATAAAATTAAAATAATTCTTTGAAATGAAAGGACTAATTCTAATACTGTATTATTGTATTAAAATTAGTAGTTACTTGAATAAAATTTATGTTCACATGCATGATACACATTACACATTCATACAATATAAATATATTTTAATTATTTAAATAAAAGACTCCTCTCGAAAAAATTAATTTAAAAACATTATAGCAACTATAGTAGTTAGTCATGGTAGAAAAATATGATAAAAATCTTATAATATTAAAGCTTAAATATTAACGTCGGACACCTGATAATTATAAAATTAACTTCTTAGATTATTAATTTGTAAGTTTTTTAAACTGTAAATATTTATTAAATATATGTGATCAAACTCAAACTTTGAAAATAATATTAGATTATTTTCCATCATATTGGTATCATGTAAGAGATCCCAACATATTAAATATCTTGATAGTTTCACCATTCTTATTTTCATCATACAATTTAAAAATGAAAAAAATAATATTTTATTTTTTTAATTAAAACAACTATCCATATACAATATTATAATATTAAACAAAGAAACTCTCTCTCTCTCTCTCTCTCTCTCACACACACACACACACACACACACACACACACACACACACACGCACGCTAACTTCTAACTATTTTAGGCCAATAGTTTTTATATCAATGCAATTAAAGTTTCATTTATATGTTTTAAAAAGCAAGAAAAGTTAAATTAATTATAAATTATCAAGCTTTATATATATAAAACTATTTGGATATTAAAGAAGACCATTTTAAATTAATGAATGCTAAAAATATTAATTATAAAAAACTCAAAAAATACTCCATTAGAGATTATAAAAAAATATAATTCAATAACTCGAAAAAAATGATTCCATATTAATTCAATAACATCCATCAAGTAGTATCTAAAAATTCCACGAGCTATTAAGTAAGATTAGACGGCTTGAAAGAAAGGATTTCAGCATGGTAAGTCTAGCTAGGGTATCTTTTAAGCGGGACCCAATAATATATTGGCCAGATGTCATCGTCGGCATCAAAGTGACGCCCACCTCGGGTTTCTTCACTCTCGAATCATGGCAAGTAAGAAATTGATTGCTAGATGTTCAAAATCAACCGCATTAGGTCCAGTGGGTGTTTGAAAATATAGTAAACTTATATATATATATATATATATATATATATATATATATATATATTAATTTAAAAAAAGAAATTAATTTTTTTAAAAATATTTTTAAAACACCAAAACAATGAATCCATTAATGCCAAAATACAATCGATCACATGCCAGCCTAATCTTCGTTTCCATTGAAGTCCCAAGTGATGAGGAATATTCACCGCCTGTTTCAAGAAATCCCAAAACAAAATCAATCAGGCAAAGCTTCAAAGGCTCCTTCAGCTAGCTAGCGTGGTTTGATCCACGTCTACATGCATGCACCCAGAAGAAAAGTGGAGAAGAGAATGATGAGGAGGGTCCATAAGGTAAGTTGGGAGGCATGTTATTATGCTTCCAAAAACCAGACATAAAGAGAGTGATTACTACTTCTAGACCTGACCTTCTAGGGTATTTTAGTACATGTACAGGCATCTCTCGTAATCTTCTAGGGTTTACATGCATACAGTTGTGTCGATCTACAGGGACGAACAAGACAGCAGCAAGAAATCTGTCTGGCAGAGCCCATTCACGTCTGTTCTTCCACTTGTTGAGTCGAATGTCGCCAACAAGCTCTCAGCAGCAGCAGAGAGCAACTCTCAAAGGATTCTTGCTACTTTAGCTATACTGAATACATATATATATATATGGAAATCCGACTACAGAGAACTGCGCCTACAGCATCACCGAAGGAAGTAAAGTCAGCTAGTAACATAATTCTGGAGGATATAATAATACTGGAGGGGTGTGCTAACTTGTCAGGTTTTAGATTTGTTTTTTAAAAATTATTAATTTGAGTTTTATAAATTTCAGAATCACTGAAAACTTATATAATTATTAACTTCAGATCTATAAGATTAGTTAAGATATACGAAAACTGGCCTGAACACCCACATTAAAAAAAAAAAAAAGATTAGCTGGTAACATTTTCATCAAACTAACTTTAATATTAGCATAAATTATATATAAATTACAAACAAGTGAGATGGAGATTTGAATTATTAGAAATCTTAGGGATAATGTATCCATTCCAATTATTAAGAACCATTCATTTTTCAAAACTTTAATTTTATTCCCATCTTCCCTTTTGTATTCATATATGTGTGTGTGGTTTTGTCATTTTCTATTTCTACGCAAATAAGCCACTTCAAAACAACACCAAGAAATGCTATTTCAAACCATAGAAAATTAAAAAATTAACTTTGAAGAACTTAACAAAAAAAAAAAAAAACTTGGAACATACCAAAAATACGATATATATAAACTAACATAGGAAACTAATGAAAAAAATTAATTAGAGGATATATATACCTATCTATATATGTTCTGCAATACTTATTCCTTTATGATAGGCATATTTCTTTCTTACAAGCCTTCACGGACGGAGATGGTTTTTGTTTTTCATTTTTTATTTCTTCCAAGTTAGTTTTTTTTTTCTAGGCTTTTAAATGTTTTCATACTTTGTAGTTTTTTTTCTAGGCTTTCAAGTTTTTCTGAAAGCATTGAAAAACTATTTTATGAAAGAAAATATGAATATGTAAGAAGACATGGTAGATTATTTGATCATCCCCTGGTAGTTTTATAATAGTATTAATCAATATATTTGAAGTAGAGATTCTAAAAAATTACTTTTTTTTTTATCTGAAGTCAAATTATATCTTAATGTATTTTAATAAAAAATATTTCCGAATCAGTTTAGAGAATAAATCTTATTTTTAATTGATCTTAAGGATGCATTTTCGATATTAATTTTATAGTTCATGAAAATAATTCTTTTTAAATATTATCTTCAGAATATTTAATTCTAATTCATAGAATAAGGAGATTAAGCAAATATATATCCTTATCCACCATGCTTGAGGTTACAATTATCACAATTTGAGAACATTTAAAAGTCAACATTAAATCCATCAACACCTGCTTCTCTGCTCACAATTTATAAATTAATCAGCCATTGAATTTACTCTATATAAATTATTAATTCGAGTACCATAAATTTCAGGACTATTAAAAATTTATCTGTTCATTAACTTTAAAATTTTAAAGGATTAATTAAGATATGTATAAGCTGGTCCAAACACCTACAATTATATATATATAAAAAAAACTTACAACTATAACTTCCATTTCAATATAAAAAGAAATGAGTTCGCATCAACTTGTCTATAAGTCTCAAATTTAGTAAAAGTTAAAGAGTTTCTAGCTTCAAATTTCAACATTATAATAAAATTTATTAAATATTTTTTTAATGTATCAGGTTGATATAAAATGTACGTTCTTAATATTATCTGAGAAAAAAAATTAATCTCGGTTGATGCTTAGGTAATCTAAAGACACTCTTTATTGTCAAAAAGAAAACATAAAAGGGCAAACAGGGCAATTGTGTCTAATGACGATCAAATGATAGAGGCTTAATTATTTGCAAATATATATACAATTATTTTGTGATTTATTTTCAGCAACTTTCTGAATTGAATTTAATATTTAAAGATTTTAATGAAATCTTAAATCTAAAATTAAATTTTAAATGGATTTCAATCTCTAAAAACACTACATAAATAAATAAGAGATCAACCTTCTAATTTACAATTTCAAAAAATAAAAATTTAATATTAAAAATATTTTTTTTAAAATACCTTTCTAATATTTTTTTAAGTTGAAATAAGATGAAAATAATGAGAATAATATAAAAAAATAAACTGAATTTTATTTTTTTTAAAATATAAATTTAATTTAATTTATTAATTAAATTCAAATAAAAAAAATTAAGGTAAAAAGGCATTGTTAAATGATATAATGGGCGCTAATAAAAACAAAAAAAGAAGAGAAAACATAAAAATTAAAACAAATAAAAGAGAAAACAAAAGCAACGAAGTTGGCCCATGGTATGTCTACTCACCAGCATCTATGATGTGAACTTCATCTTCCTCCCCACTCCCATCCTCTATTATTTTACCCCTCCGGGCCTGTGCTCTTTTTTTCTTACCATATTTAGTAAATTAGAGATCATTCCCATTAATCTTCATCCGTAACAACGATGTCCAGAGAAAGAGGAAAGGACATAGCTGAAGGATCTAGCGAGAATCAACAGCCAGCAACTCCTAGTCGTTATGAGTCACAGAAGAGAAGGGACTGGAACACTTTTGGGCAGTACTTGAAGAACCAGAGGCCTCCAGTGCCTCTTTCTCAGTGCAATAGCAACCATGTCCTAGATTTTCTTCGATATCTTGATCAGTTTGGCAAGACTAAGGTTCATCTACAAGGTTGCATGTTTTATGGACAGCCTGAGCCCCCTGCTCCTTGTACTTGCCCTCTTAGACAAGCTTGGGGCAGCCTTGATGCTCTTATTGGGAGGCTTCGAGCAGCCTATGAAGAGAACGGAGGCACACCAGAGACGAATCCTTTTGCTAATGCTTCTATTCGGGTTTACCTTAGAGAAGTAAGGGACTATCAAGCAAAGGCAAGAGGGATCCCACACAAGAAGAAAAAGAAGCAGCAGATTTCAAGCAAAGGGAATGATGAATCCAGCTCTGCGATGCAGTTTTCTTAAAATTCCACTTGGCTTTCCAGGATCTGAGCACTATATATGGTAATTAATCAAACCCTTACCACATTTGTTTTTTGACATTTTGTATATGATTCATTGCTTGTTTTAATCATACTAATCTATCTAGCTTGATTTACCCCTTGACAAACTCAATTTTTTGAACCCATATTTCACAACTAAGAAGATGATTAATTTAGTAATATTGAAATTCTTAATGATTGAACAACTACAGTACCATATAGGAATGCACATAGTTCTTCTTTTTCTCTCTTTTTTTTTGCTGATCCCTCTAAAACAGATAGATTTAAAGAGAGATCTCACTTCTTTCAACAGAAATTTAAGAACCTTATTCGCATATTCACAAAAAGTGTGTGATTAATGAAGTTTCAGATATGAAACTATCTTTTTTGTTGTTTTGTTGTTTTTTTTTTTTATGAATTAGTTAATCTGTTTTCCTTACTCTAAGAGATAGTATTACACCGGCAAGAATTCGTAAAACAAAACAGCAATAACATTGGTGAGATTAGTGTAGTTTGTCTAGCTGCATCTCATAGGAAGAACTCTCTCTCTCTCTCTCTTACACCCGCACTCAAAACGAACATCATGCAAAAGAACTCAATTTGTGGTTTCTAAATTTAATATCATTTACTTGCATGTCACTTTTCCTTAGTTTTGCTCTTTTAAGATTCTGAAGATTTTCTGCCCCCATGAATAACCAAGTGAGATATGATACGATTTTCGATTTTACTAGTAATTAATCAAAGTTTAAGGTTTCATGCAAATCTCCCTAAACAATAAATTAGTGTTCCATGCACGCTTTCTGTCGGACTTTTTCTTGTTTATATTTCTTAAAAACAATGTCGCGGTTGTTACAATGGTTAATCTCCATGATGTAAGAGAGATAATAGTGATAGATAGGCTAATATATTTTATCATGGTTTTGTTAATTTAACAACACAGACTTCAAGCCATGCCCCACAAATTACTTTTCTATACAGCAGCAGATCTTGCAAGGGCAATCTTGAACAATGGTATCCTGCCCTTTGTACCTTCATAGATTTGCATGTTGTCCGATTTCAGATTTTGTGGGACATTATTTTATTCCATCTTGCATGCCAATATATGCTTTTTATTATGCATTTGTTCATTTGCGTGGAAGTGAACCTTTTTTTTATGATTGGAGGTGAGCTTGTGCTCCAAAAAAGCACATCATACCTTTGCGTTTTACTATCGCATTCGTAGAGCTAATACTATAAGTAATATTTAGATAATATAAAATGATGGAAGCCTCGATTAAGTTCGAGAAAGTTTAAACAATTTTACTTGAAGGAGTGTATAAATGAGTTGATATAAGATCATTTCTTAATTCCCATCTAATAAATTCTTGATTTGAGTAGTGTTCTTGATATGTACTGGCATTCCTATTCAGGAAATGCAAATGACAGTACTGTGTCAAAGCTAGGTTTATAGAATCATTATGTTCTTCTACCTAAATATCTGCCTGATTTTATCATCATAAACATTCAATTTTTTTATGTAATATATGTATAATCTAGCCTTTACCACACGCGGTTTTTAGAAAATTAAAGGAAAATCTTAATTAGGCATCGTTGTATGTAACTGACAATACAGAAAATTGAAAGCAATAGCAAATCTACGTACAGTAAAATTAGAGGGATGAGTACATGTATAAGCCTGCATCAAAGTAAACAGACTTCAAGAATCTACATCTTGGATCTGCTACGCAACATTTGGTCATTCACCCTTCTAATTATAGAATAATTAGTACTAGAATCTAGGATCCACTGTTCAATTGGTCAGGTGTTTTTTGGGGTATTTGAATACAAACTTTGCAAGTAGTTTGAGAGGGGAGCAGCCTGTCACTCTCCACTATAGCGTGTATTTTGTTCTCCAAGATCTTGAGGTGCCCTACTTTCTCTGGGTAATTGTTTGCTTGCATAGCCTTCTCCATGGTAGCTTCTTTTGCAAGACCTTTATACTTCTTAATAAAATCACTGGTCACATTCACCATGAACAACAACAACAACAACAACCTGCTCCTATCCCAAAAATGTTAGTATTGATTGACAGTTAGGTTTTTGAACCCAACCCCATGTGGACATTGTGCATGCTTGTGCTAGAACTGAACTTTAGGTGTATAAAGATAGTATTCTGGTGCTTGATTAGATGAACTTGGTCTACTGGTTAAACCGATTGTACTGTCATAATTTACGGCACTAAGTTGCTAGACCAGTAGAATTAACTGCACAACAACCAATTACAGACACCGGAATCCATTGCACCTCCTAATTAAAACTTGTTTGATCCAATAGACAAGGTCGACCAAGCATGTAAATCTTTTGCATATATACAGCCCTAGGTATGCATATATATGCGCGCGCGCGCGTATGGTAAAGTGAACAGAAGGACACTTTATAATTATTGCTGTGTGAGAAAAGACAAGAAGTGACACACACAAACACATACATCACCCTGAGGGCTCAAGAAACAATCACAGAAGCTAGCAAACTTTATGTTGAACAATCACAGATTTGAAACATGCATGACTAGCTATATATGTTCTCATAGGAACATGACAGGATCCAAATCCGAGTAACTTTTGTTGAATTCATGCTTACTTGTTTTCATTAACTGCTTAAGACACTTAAGTTGTATCATGTTTGAAAACCTAGTATATGTTACAAAGAGATAACTTATATGTACTTCACTAACAGCCCCTTCAAACGGAATTTGTGTGAAATGTAAGCAACAAGGCATTAGACCTTGAGCAACTTGTCCCTGAAAAAGTGGTAGTTCACCTCTATATGCTCGGTTCTTGCTTTAAACACTGAATTGCAAGACAAGTACGTGGTACAAAGTGGTAGTTCACCTTTATACTGAATTGCTTTAAACAAGGATTGATGTTAACAACTGAACTCTCTTCATGGCTTTCTCCTCTTTCTTTTTTGTCCTTACAACTTAAACTGGAGTGTATATTATATCTTTGCAGTATCGTCTTCAAGAAGGACACTAGTAGGAAGGGATTGTTAGAGGACAGAATCTCTCGGGATACTGAGTCTCCTAGTCGTTGCTCTTTGGATTTTGTATTCTCTAAGTTCCCAGTACTTAGTAAAGTACTAGTTTTGTTTCAGTCATGATCCTTCAAGTGTGTGCATAATTTTGGACCATTGACAACAGCAATATAATTGCTCCTGCTTTCATCAATTTACTTACGTCATATGTAACACATCCAGCATTATCCATAAAATCTAACTTCTTGAAAGTGTTTGAGAAACATAGCAGGTTGCTAGCTAAAAGTCCAACAGTAATAACATCTAGCCTTATACAGAGAAATTTCTTGGTTAAATAACACAAAAAAGGTGAACAAAATATATGAAGATTTCGTTTGTTACAGAAAACTAATAAACATTTTCGCTGCTCTCTCTATGTAGATACTCTCATTATAAAGACAGGAGGACCTTCATAACTTAACCTTGTGAGATCTCTAGCTCCACTTGTTTTCACTTTGAAAAAGCTTCAACCCGTTCTCTCTTGAAGACTATTACTTCAATACCTTCTAACACAAAAGATTTGTTTGGATGAATCAATATGAAAGGGTGAAAAAGATGAAAAGAGTCAGTCTTGTAACCTTAAAATCCTCAAGAAGGAAAGTAATGGTTCTTAATTTGTGTTGAAAAGATTGCTAGAAATTATTATTCCCCCCCCAGTTGAGTGATATTTGGAGAATGGATCGAGGTAGAAGGCTTGCTATGAAACTCACCATATATATATATAACGTATGATTTGCCTTATTAAATATCATGGTTGATTTTGGATTGCTTTCAAAAGATTTAAGTCTTAAGATGAATGGTTTATTTTTAATCTTATATATTATTTTACTTTCTTTATACTCATCAAGAATATGAGATATATATACATATTCTTTAACACTTTCTCATTAATTTGCAACTTGTTATTTTATATTGTCAGGTGATTTGGGTTTCAGGATCTTTGTTCATGAGTTATTGAACCTCTCATATTAAACTTAATTTATAGTTGGGTTTAGATTCATTCAAAAGACTCGAATTCTATGATGAGTGATCTATTTTTAGTCTTATTTTGTTGTATTTATTAATTAGATGTGGTGCAATGCACGCGCGATCCATGCACGATTTATTTTGTTTTATTATATATATAATGTAGTTTTTGACACATCATATATACGATTAATTCAAGTTTCTAAAGTCTAGAGCTAAATATAGAACTTAAAATAAAAATAATTCAAAGTCAATGTCATGCATGTAAAGAATTGAAAAGAATAAACATTATTCATGCATGATGAAATATAATAGTATTTTCCTACTAATTATTTCAATTAATATGTTTATAATCCTACCTTTTAATTGTATTGCTAGAAACTAATATAGTTAATCATCTTGCTTCTTAATTTTTTATTGGGTAGTTTATGAATGGTAAATCATCATCTATCTTTATCTTTATTGTTACCACCCCACTTCTTATCATTCTTAATTATCACTCCATTGCTATTATTATCTTTCGATAACTACCATTAGAAATTAATTTTCCGCATTTACAATATATATATATATATATATATATATATATATATATATATATATATATATATATAGTTAAATCATGCTTTAATATCACTACCTTTCTATAACTATCAGTAGAAAATAATTTTCTTAATACAACCACAAAATTATGTTTTTTAAGATAAATATTTTTTTTAGAAAAATCTTGAGTTAAAAATCAAATGAAATATAAATTCATATGAAAGTCTTTTTCTAAGATAAACTCTGTATTTTATCTTTACCCATCTAAGTTGTAGATTAATTTTAAATTGGAGTTTAATTTAACTTCATTATTAATTTATTTTTATGTGAAGTAATTATATAAAAAACATTATTTAAAAGAAAGCATAGCTTAGTTTTATATTTTATATAATATTAGTAAATAACTTCTCCCAGTGATTTTTATATTTTTTAAATTAATAATTTATACTTTATTCTGGTTAAGCTAAGTAGTTTTTGTAGACTACTTATCTTACAAATTATGGTAATGGATGTTTTAGTCTCGAATACAAAAAATATATAATGTACTTTTAAAATAGGATTTTACAATACAAACACTAATTTATTTTTCACAAATTAAATGGATAGTTTACAAACACACGCACATACATGGCAAAATTAGGTATTGAAATTACTTAATATACTTCAGCGTAGCCTCTACATTTAATTACATGAACACAAAAAATTAAGTCTTAGATAAATTTATGATGTGAAGAATTGACTAATACATAAATTATTTATCAAATAAAATAAGCCCTCATGAACTAGATGTAAATAAAATCATTTTTTTTATAAAAATAAACTAAATAAATCTATCTTATTTTAAGGTTCGAATTAGAAAAAACTCTTTTATATATTGAGTTGTAAATAAAAAATTAGCATGAAGGAAAACTAAAATGTTCTTAGTCATGGTTTTCTTTTTCTTTAAATTTTTTGTATCCTTTATTTACATAATTAATTGATCATCATAGCCAATTGTATATGTAATTAACTTTTTCAACTTTGTTATATAATCAGTCACTTATTTCCTTTATTCACTTTATTATTTTTATTAGATGATATTTCATCATTTACCTCAAATACACAACTTTTGATAAATTCTTTAATTAATTAGTAGGTTAAATAATATTTATATACAAATCATATATAAAATATATCATCATAACCAATGGGGGGTTTAATTTATTTATTTAACGTTAAGAGTTTATCACGTATCATGTACACATAATATTCTACAGTGTTATTCGATTAGACTAGTATAATGTATTTTAACTTTCT
>Ga0307515_10022741_pt1 | contig 11032 bp, 7 predicted proteins | sample 17_EM_MG_FD_194513 | JGI IMG/M metagenome (GOLD analysis project Ga0307515, IMG submission 194513) | Populus trichocarpa ectomycorrhiza microbial communities from riparian zone in the Pacific Northwest, United States - 17_EM | ecosystem: Host-associated > Plants > Roots > Unclassified | place...
CCCCATCCTTCCTTACCTCCCCTCTCTCCCCCCACGCAGCAACAACATCCTCCACCATCCTCCTGGCTGCCATATGCTCGCCCCTCCTCTCTAGCGCCCTCAGGATGGTAACATACCCCTTCAAAGTGATTATAATCCTAGGCCCAGGCTCTTTCTTCATCGTCTCCAACGCACCCGCCATCTTCTGCGTCAACCCCGCCTGTGCGTATCCCCAGATAGTTTCCATCCACAGGATATGATCACGGCGGACATTGCGGTCGATAAGTTCCTGCCACAACGCGTCTACGGCCGCAATATCGTCGCGCTGAAATGCAGACTTAATTAGGACCGTGTAAAAATCTGCATTTCCAGCAATATGGCGTTCGCGCATGACTCTTCGCACACCTGCGACTGCAGCGAAGTTTTGGGCGTCTAGCAGTCCACCGACGAGGGCGGTGTAGGTGGTGATGTTTGCGCGGATATCGAGGGATTCCATGAATGTGAAAACTTCCATTACGTCGTCATGGGTGGTGGGGGAGGCAGATTTGTACATTCCGTCGAGAACAATGGTGAAGGTGTATACATCGGGCGTGATCCCGCGCGAGGTCATGTTGTGGAGGAGCGACATCACTTCTGTTGCGCCGCGTTTTAGGACGCCACGAAGGAGTGTGTTGTAGGTGATTAGATTTGCCGGGACGCCAAGTTGGTCTGCCATTGCGACGACGCGGGAGGCTTCGTCAAAGCGGTCATTTGTGAGTAGGCCTGCGATGGCTGCGTTGATGGTTTCGGTGGTTGGTGGGGTGTCGGACTTGAGCATGAGGCGGAGGGATTCGAGGCCATCTTCAACTTGGTCTGCTTGGAGCTGCGAGTGAATGCGGGTTGTCCAGCAGTGAACGTCGGGAACCACGCCGACAAGGATCATTTTCTTCCAGATCTTGAGGAGTGCGGAGCGGTCGTGGTGTTGGCCGTAGCGGAGGAGAGCGTTCCAGGAGTTTGCAGATGGTGTGATACCGGTGGTGACCATGTCGTCCCAGACCCGTAGTGCGGATTGCTGCGAACGCCAAAACTGCAAGAACGCGGAGATGAAGCAGGCATAGGTCCCTTCGGTGAGCGGGGATGGGACAAGCGCTTGTGTGGAATTGTAGAGCGCCTGGAGACCCGCAAAGTCGTTAGTTTCTGTGAACCGCTCCAGCGCGCGCACAAGGCGGCTCCGGACTTTCAGGAGATGGCGGAGTTTGAATGATCCCGCGAGTTCGGTGAGATTTGTCAACTGCTCTGGCGGCATGGCGCGGACAAGCCGCAGCGCCTCCCGGACCCCTCCGGAGGTGGGTACGTTACAGCGTGCGATGTGTGCATCGATGACGGAGAGCACCGGGGAAGTGGCGTGGAGGCTGTCCAGGTAGAGGTATATCACATACAGCAGTTGGCAATCATGCTGTTGGTAATCATCTTCAAACAAGCGCTCTACATCATCACGCTGCACCTCCGCCAGTGTCTCCGCCGAGATCCGTGACATCACCGTAGCCTCAAACGCGGGGAGCATCTGTTGAGCGAACGCCCCCTGCGCTAGCAGCGTCGAGAGGAGATAGATGTAGTGTTTCCTCACGTCCATTCCGAGGCTCTGTAGCTGCCCAATAAACTCCAGCGGATTCGGGAGTCCTGGAGTTGCACCGTCGTCGTGCGTGATTCGCTCGAGGAGCCTACGAATTATGCCCTGCAGCGCGCGGTACACTGCCATGCATTCCCATACGACGCGGTCGCGCGGCTCGCTTGGAAGGATCCTAAAGAGCTTGTTATATGCTTCCTTCGTACTCGAGTTTCGTACGCTCTCGGTTAGCGAGAGGACGTCGGAGGAGGAAATAGTCGGTAGCGAAGGATGCCCCCATGGCGGCTGCCGGAATGTCGGCGGTGCGGTGGTGATAGCGGCATGGGATTTATCTCTACATTTTCGAGGCGGAGGTAGGGGCGGGGGTGATGGCAGTATTCTTACGCTGGGCGTAGTGGTGTGGATGTTCCGGGCACGAGGGAGGGATCGTGGGTGTGCGATGCAGCTTCGGAGAAGGAGTTTGAGGCAACTTCGGCAGATTGAAGCCGGCGGGCCCTGGAGACGACAACGACGACGATGTTGTTAGCAGCAATTCGGAGCGGCGAGGAAATACACATGGAGGAAGGTAGTTGATAGAATAAGAGGGTACCTGCAGAGATAATGGTGGCATGTAACTTTTGTGGTGGGGCTGAGATAGGACGAGGTGAGATGCTGTGAAGACGAGCCACTAGGAAAACTGATAATTGCGTCACGGGATTACATAACTCGGGGACATTAGAGTTGGAGTTGAAGAGAGACACGACCAGGTCTATCGGGAGGGGAAGAGGACTCGTGTGATCGGAATAGGGGAGGATATGGACCAAGGCATGGCTTTGGCGGAGTTCTGGGATTGAGACGTGAAGCTGGGTTAAGCCTCGGGCGTTACACAGGTAAAATAAAACGATAGGAGTTTATGCAAAATATGAAGATTCCGGCGATTGCTGAATCCCAATCCGCTGAAAAGAAGCAGAACAGAAAAGAATGCATTACGAAGAAATAAAATTCAATTCGTTTCACTTCGTCATATTAGCGTGTGCCAACTCATCCCTGGTACCTTGGAACAGATGACCTGGCCTTCAATAGCTTCCTTCGTCTTTTGGCAATCCACCACGGCATCATGGCTACCTTTCAACCACCCCCATCGTACACTGCTCAACAGCTCGCCGCCCTCTACCCGTCAAGCCTAGAGCTACGTCAGGTACAAGTCATTTTCCGTCACGGTTGCTTCCCTGTTTTGTATCTTCACATCCACACCTAGCTCACAGACCTAGGTGAACGAACTCAGGTATCTGCCCGTTTCCAAAACGCTGGCGTTCCACCCTGTATGTCATCCCCTGCTTCTACAGAGACCCAGACTGACTCGGATAGTCTGGCCTTACTGCCACACGGCCTCGCGTTTCACCGCTGCCGTACTCGGCCCTGGCAATACTTGGGACACATTATCCTTCCAAAGACGACTTGAGACCTTCGGGAAGAATGGGGAGGCAATTCTCGCCGCGGGCCCCGGTGCTGTGGTAGATGGCATTTGGTATGCACTTAGTACACACCCCTTTCCACAGCGTCACAGCTTCTCACCCGTATAGTCGTCCTGGCGAACTCACTGATTGCGGCCGCGAAACCACTCTCGCTCTTGGTACCCGGCTTCGCAAGCTCTATGTGGACCAACTCCGATTCCTCCCACCCTCGTTGGGCCACCAAAACGAGTACTACCTCCGCGCCACACCAGTCGAACGAGCCCTCGAGAGTTTGCAGCAGGTATTCGTTGGCTTATACCCCACGCCATTCCGCGACCTCTCCGCTCTCCCAATAATTCACTCGCGCTCGCCGGCGGACGAAAACCTTTTCCCCAACGAAGCCAACTGCCGGCGCTTCGCGCAGCTCACTCGTGCGTTCGCTAAGGCAGCAGCGGAGAAATGGAACGACTCCCCGGAAATGGAGTATCTGCAGCAAAAGATTGGGAAGTGGATGCCGGGGGGCGAACAAGTGAAAGTCGATAGTCACCCAAGATTGAGCGGGCTGTTTGATAGTATCAATACCACACTCGTACATGGACCCCAAACCCGCCTGCCGGATGAGTTTTATGAGGACGAAGTCCGACGGATTTTAAATGATATTAACGTCGATGAATGGTTCCGTGGCTACAAGGAATCCACTGAATTCCGCCGGCTAGGCATTAGCTCACTCCTCGAGGACATCAAGACGCGCGTAGTAGCTGTCTCAAAGGGGGAGAGTGCGATTAAACTCGCGTTGATGGGTTGTCACGATACCACAATCGTAAGTGAATCCATAATCGAATACCGATGGAAAATTCTAACTGAATATCACAGGCTGGACTGCTCGCCACACTCGGAAGTTTCGACGATCAGTGGCCGCCATTCACTTCGTCGATCGCAATAGAAACATTCCGCACAAAAAACCCCCGGCAGAGCTTCTGGCAGAAAATTGTGGGAGGGAATAAGGAAGAGGGGTGGTATGTGAGGATGAGATATAATGAAAAGCCAGTGGTTATTGCGGGGTGTAAAAAGGAGGGAAAACATTTACAGGGAGATCAAACATTCTGTACTATGGCGGCATTTAGAGAGACGATCGAGAAGATTGCGCCAAAGGATTGGAAGAAGGAGTGTCATGCGAACTTGGATATGCCGGGGCTTCCAAAAGTAGAGGAGGTTGAGTAATGTGTGAGGGTATATATACGACATACGAGGGTTTAGATGGGCTACGTTTTATTACCGGCTGTCTTGTACAAGTACTCAAGTGTGTATGTAGAGGGATATCAGACTGATAGAGGTACGACTAATAAGAGATACCGGTGTTGAAATGCACCAATAATGGATTGCTTCATGAGAGCATACTCGGCTAAGTACGCACTCTTTGTGTTGCATAAATAGATCTCAGCCTTCGTATGGCCGGAGATGATGGCCCGTATGGGAGACTGGGAGATTGCTGTTGGACTGATGGTATTCAGCTGGCTCTATAGGTAGATGCGTACGCACGCATTCGTACATGGACTACCGTATATATATGGCCTTACGGCCCTCTTAGATAGTACAATTAAGCTTCTCTATCTCTACTTTCACCACTTTGCTCCCCAGAGCGGGGGATAATACGGTCTTAGGGTGCTACAAGTTTTAGGACGAGCGAACAATTTGCAGTAAGTAGGTCGCTTCGTGCTGGCCTCACCCACCGCCGCGCCGGTGTATTTATATGCACTTGAGATTACAATTGGTCGTGGTTGCGCATGCGCAGCTGGATTTCCCGCACTAGTGATTTGTGCTTGACACAAACCTCCTCGTTACGTTGAATAGCCTTGGTCATAAAGTCTCAACTGTCATCGACTGCAACGACCACCCGACTATTATGGCTTTTTTATTTCTTGGAATTTACTTACTGCACTACTTGTGGTGAGATTGATACTTTGGGCAAACCAACAGATCTTAGCCAAAATATTAATCTCGCCACAAGTAAGGCTCCTCAAATCATAGACAATCACTGTGAGCGGGATGTTGGTGCTCGTGTCATCATTCCCACCACGCCCAAAATTAAGTTTGGGGATAGTTAATTGGAGTTGATTGCCACCACAAAACTGGGCACATCCGGGATGATATCCCCCAGAGAACCCAACAGAAATCTCAACTCCATGGTCAAAAGCATCGCGAGATTTAAAGCGTCAGCTGTCATGGTAACAGGCCAATGTCGACATGCACCTCATTATCACGCAATCAACACCTTCAGTAAGATGACAAATAGATATCATGGACGCACTGACGTATAGAAGGTTTGTTTAGAAGGGGTGTATAGTCCCTTCTCCGATTGATAGATAGATATCCCCTCTTATGCGGAAATACCGTCTCAACAGGCTTTTATAGGCCTACGGGAAGCCTCCTAGTTGGAGGTTGTAAGTCAAATTTGCTCTATTGTGATTTGATGGCTCAGTTATTATACAACACTAACTGGGTGGTAAGAATCGCACCAAAATCACACAAGGTGTCAATTACATGTGAGCTCCATAAAATTACAGAGATTAAATATAAGGTAAAATTGAGCTCGAGACCAATTGGAATGGTAGCATTCTAACATCACCACTTTCAGTGCTAGCAGCGTGGTGGACAGATGGCTCTCGAACGGAGGATGGGAGAGTGGGAGCCGCAGCGGTGTGTTCAAACGGAGACGGTTGGACAGTCTTCCGCAGCTACCTTGGTACAGGAAGAATGGAGGTGTTCGACGCAGAGCTATGGGCAATCGGAATTGCGCTTTGAAAGTCCGTTGCAAGAGCAGAGGCACTGAAGGCGCACGGAGTCACGAGGTTGGCGATTTTCAGTGATTCGCAGGCAGCCATCAGACGGACGACGCACTTGGACCCAGGGCCAGGGCAGCCGCTTGCGAGAGCGGTTAACGACAATGCCAGGGTCCTCTGCGACAGCTACGGCATAAAAGTCGAGATTCACTGGGTTCCTGGGCACTCAGGCATCCCCGGGAATGAAGAGGCCGACCGACAGGCGAACAAGGCACGAAGTGGCCGAGGATACACAGTACGCGAGCTAATATACACCTCGGCCACGAATAGAGCCAGACGGATCTCCGAGGGACGATCGATGGCGAAGGCACAGTGGGAGGCCGACAAATGCAGCAAGCACTTCGGTTACAGACTGAAAGGCAAGGCCGGAAGCAAGAGACCCATCCCAATGACAAGCGTGAAGTCTTTGGCAACCAGGTTCTATAGACTAAAGTCCGGGCATGCACCAACAGGAGTATACCTGAAACGCTTCGGACACCGGGAAGACGACAAGTGCTGGTGGTGCGGAGGAACGACAGCCCAGACATTGGAGCACCTCTTTCGCCACTGCAGCCGATGGAAAGAAGAACAGCAGGAGCTCTGGAGAGCGGTCGGGAAGGCGATGGGCTGGAAAGTGAGCAGATGCCGGAATATCCAGATCTCTGAATTGTTCTCCATGGAGACATGTGATCAGGTGGTGATAGACTTCCTGGCGGCGATGGACATTGGAAAGTTCCCCGCCCAAGTGAGTTAGCCACTGGGGATTTACAAGATGGTCTTCGTCTTCTTTTTCTTCCTTCCTTCTTCTTTTCTTCCTTCCTTTGTATGGTGAGCTTTTTAGGTACGGTCAGTCTCTTATTCTTTTCATCTTTTCATCTTTCATTTGTCAGCGGGGATGAAGGGTAGTGAGCGGGGATCTCTGCCACCTTGACCGGCTCGCCCGGAGGCGGAGGGGAATTTGGTTCTGTCATACTCTAATTAGAGTGAATACAGTATGAATAAAACAAACAAACAAACAAACAGTGCTAGCAGCTCCAAGTCCAATATACTCTACTTATCCGGTCCAAAATCTTTTATGGAGGGATGAAATCGCCAGATGCAATGGCGTCAGTTCTCTAAATTCTACAGCTGCATTTGCATCCGCACCTGCTTCCAGGAGCAACCTCACTATATCACAATTGCCCATGAGTGAAGCCGCATGGAGAGGCTTCCATCCAAACTTATCCGTGATATTTGGATCGGCGCCGTGAGAGAGAAAAACCCGCACCGTGCTCGCCTTCTGTGCAATGACGGCGGAATGCAGTGCGCTCGTTCCTAGCGGTTCCTGGTGATTAATCTGGCCTAGTGCATCATTTTCGAGCAAATCGCAGACTAGTTGCGACTCCCCATGCGCACAGGCCCAATGGAAGGCTGAACGAACGTTACGAATCTTGCTGCGGGCTGCTACTCTGAGGAGGGTTGGTCGGACGAGACTTGCAAAGTACTGGTTGATCCTGAGGAGGGAAGAGATATCCTTCAGACGCACAAGGTTCTCAGCGATCTGGAGGAGGAGCTCGTTCGGTAAGATGGTGAGGGATGTGCTTGTAGGGCGGTGATGGGGATGACGGAGTTTGCGAGGATCCCGAGTATGAGGTTGGACATGATCCATGGAGGAAAGGGAAGGAGAATAAGATTTGGGAACGCAGTAGCCCTAGAAGTGTTAAGCTGAGGCAGTTGTGACCGTATTAATATAATGGAAAAATTTAACTTTCGGAGCTCGTCCTGTACTTTAAGTTTTAGCACGTCGAACGGCCACCTTGCACGTACAATCCGGCTGTAGTCTTGAAGTTAAATGGATAAAGAAGTTTTAACCCTCCGAGTGATTAAGCTGCCTTTGCACCTTACTCTGCCCCGACCAACAAACCGTGCTCGTGCTCTGCATCCCGCAAAGCCACACCAATGTAACACTCACGCACCACTAAATATTTCAACCCCTAAAACACTGTCCCCACCTTCGGAGCTCCTAGTTGACAGTATGTCAGTAAAACGCTTTGCAAACACCAAAGTGAATCCGAGGTCGATTTGTAATACCGTTTTAGCACGCAATCTGGAAACTCACCAACCATACTCGAAGAAAATCTTTAGCTCTTCGTTTCTTGAGCGATGATTCTCACTCTGGTTGGGGCTTCGCCTGTGGCCAAGTGATATATTCAAACCTTTCTCCAAAGCTCTCGAGCTAGTACAGCTCCCTTCCTCAACTCACCCAAATTTACTATAAAAACCTACCAAGCACCAAGTCTGTGTTGTGCGAATATTCCATGTATCTTCTGAAATAAACTTACTCCTGGCTCCTAGGACTACCCTAACTTTGGCGATTTTAAGATTATTGCAACGCACGTACTATTAAGACTACCGGAATCGATGCATTTAAGAGAAGTTGTAGGTCCCTATTCTTGCTACTAAGTAGAGACTTTGCGTTTTTGACTCCGGAAAATTTAGGGCGCTTGGCCATATTGATCGCTCACCAGCCACATGCAGAATTTGCGATGCACCCAGACCCGGAGTCAAACACTCAACATTTGGACCCAGACTTTGAAGGCCTACCAATTCTGCAGTTGCTTCAAAAAGAAAGTATATCAGCAGATAGAGCTGCTTCTGAAGAATAAAATGCATAACTCTGATGATAGAATATTAAAGGGTTAATTCAAAATGGCCTTTGGGAAACGTTGGGTTTGAGATTTTGAAGTAAAAAATTGGAGATCACCCATTATTGCCATGATCATCATCCGGGGTCAACAGCGCAAAGTCTCTAATTACTCCCCGCTAACCGGAAGCTTCGTATCCGCTTGTTATCAAGGGAGAAACTCGATATGGGTGGCCTCGTACCCCGGCCCTTGATCTCACGTGATTTTACACTAGCCGAAATGGTGAGTCTGATCCAAATTGAGATTGTGAAAAAAAGTGAGGTGAAGGGGCCTAGAGATATCACTCCACCAAAAATCCAAATTACCTCCAGAGAGCTGAGCTTTTGGGGGTATTAGTTTACACCTACCTGAGTCAATGCCGAGCCTTTTTTAAAGAATTCCACCACATGGGCACTCAATGCAGCCTTAACCTGAAGCTGATCTGGATTGTTGCCACTCTCGCTCACTTTACACCACAAATTTTGCCTGGCTTGCTCAGTGCGCCATATAAATTGTATTTCTTTTACCTTAAACTCTTCTTTTTGTGCAAACCTAGCTCAAACCTGTGGTGTTGAAATTTTCACTGGGTTGACCTATGAACTTTGTGTGGAGCAATGTCTCCAGGCTCTCACAACTTCCCTTGTAACACTATTCCCTTTTTGTCACTTCCATTGTCATCTTAGTGCAATTGAGAGCCTGATTTGAGGCCACGATTTGGGGAAGCAGAGCTATTGTGCCGTTGAGATAAACCAAATGTTCCCGAGCAATCAGATCAACCGTCCGGTCAACTAGAGTATAGATTTGTAGGTCGGTTAGATGTGGTCGGGATCGAGTCCAAAGCTGCTTTTGGCATAAATCATAGATTGACCTGCAGTCGATTTGTGAGAATAGAATATCTGTGGACAATGCAAGTAGAGAGGGTAGTGCGAGAAGCGCAGTCTGGATGGTAGTTTGCAGGGTCTGTGTGGTAATCGTTAAGGGATTAAACTCGTTGGGAAATCGGTGGATTGTCTCAGGTGAGCACGACTGTACATATCTCTTGCTGTTGTCAGGTTGCCCATATACACTTCAGGGATAAATCTGTGTATGAAGTCAAGCAATTCCAGCCTCGAATGTGGACTATGAGTTCTCTCGTTCCCAGTTTGTCTAACTACGTGGCCGAATAAATTCGCCACTATTGGACACAAGAGAAGACTATGGGAGACAGAACAAGTATCAAGAACGAGTCAACGAATTCACTCTTAATACCACATGTGGTTTGTTTGTTTGTGTGTAATCATATTGCATTCAGCCACTTGCGGCTATGACATACATATTCCTTCCATCTATACTCTTCTTAATTCATAATGGAAAAAAGTAAAGTCGTGATTCCTATTAGACCCCAACAAAGGAAACCGCCGAAACAACATCAATCTTTTTCACCCCCCCATACCGCTTGTGATCATTGGCTTGGCCACTGATGGGTAGAATCGTACCAAAATAGTCACCAGAACTAAGAAATCTCTAGATGAGAGCGGACTCTAGCAATAACTTGTTATCACGGTATCAGTTTGGGATGCACATCAGAAGTGACAACAGAGAACACCTTACATGAAATGAAAGCTTTGGTTGATGCCTCAAAAATATTGCGTTGGAAATTCTTCGGGTTCTGCGCTCTATGGGCTGTCTGGTGGAACCCAATGTATTGTTGCTGTTTGTTGTTGTAAGTCTATCGAGTGATTGGGGAGGATGATGTCTGTTATTATGGTATCGTTTTCACGAATGACTTTGTGTGAACCCCAAACTAGTCAGTAGCTTCTAGCGGGCCCGGCTCCTAATCACGGCCACCACTACACCACTATCTCTCTTCCTGTCTTCTCCAACTACTCAAGCATGTTTATGACGGCCACTAGAAGGTCCAGAATCTCGACTTTGGGTGATGAACGTCACAGCAGCCAGCTTGGTAGAGTTGTTTGCTACGGATAAATTAACTAGCCACTCCCGAAGCATGGAAAATAGAAGTGGAGGAGGAATCAGTAGCAAATTGTGGTCTGCATTGTTCTATGGGAGGATATCTAGATCTTAACTATGGGAGAAATATATGCTTGTGGTTGATGTACTAACTTACTCACTGATATGCTTTGAGTCGGGAAAACCTTCGGTGCAACCGTAACCGACATATATTATCCCTGTTACCACTGTGTTATGGTTGCTTCCTATAGATTATGACAGCTTACCCTGTACTTTGGCCATTAGAGCGGAGTTATGAGAATGTTATGTGGGTGTTACCATATGTAATATCGAATTACAGCATGATGCAAATTTCTCATACTGCATGCATTCGATCCACCCCCTTTTTTCAATCGTCATCTCCACAACCACCATCATCATCACCATCACCATCACCACCATCACCATCACCACCAACACAATGACCAGCATTGGGGATTTTAATCTTCTATTATTCTTCCACGAAATCGTGTAAGACCCTCCTACCAGCAAAGCCCAATCCACCGCTACCAGCTTGCTCCCAGCGAAGCCGGATCCACTGCT
>Ga0307515_10022742_pt1 | contig 11032 bp, 15 predicted proteins | sample 17_EM_MG_FD_194513 | JGI IMG/M metagenome (GOLD analysis project Ga0307515, IMG submission 194513) | Populus trichocarpa ectomycorrhiza microbial communities from riparian zone in the Pacific Northwest, United States - 17_EM | ecosystem: Host-associated > Plants > Roots > Unclassified | place...
CATGAAGAATGGTTCGAGGGTGGCAGATGAATTGTATATAAAGAGAGTGTTGATAGCGTTGGAGGATTTCCTTTTCTTCTCTCTTTACTCGTTCTCTTGTATAGCAAACAATAGTCCGACTTTGGAAATCTATCTTGATTCTTGTCCCTCGATACGCACTTCGAGTTTAGTCCGGCAACATTCACATCACCTGCTTCCGACCCCGCCCGTTACAGAGAGAGTCGAAAGCTGCAAACAAACGCCCAGCGTTCACAATACTTCCTGGCGGAAGCAATCCCGGTGTTTATCTACATCAGATTCTATCATCGGGCGAATATCCGTGGTAAGTATGCTGATGGATTCTATAATTCCATGATTAACGACAACGATGGTCATATACCCTCGCCACTGATCATGTTCACCTTCACCGTGTTGCGCCATGCTGTCGTGGAGTGGCAAAGAACAAAGGTGTTCATCCGAAAGCGTCCATGTCAATGCTGAAAGCTGACAGACCTGATCGCTCGAACTACTTCAACTACAAGAATGACAGTGGTAAGAACACATCCTGCTGCGCTCCAATGGGTCGCAAGTTGTTAACCTCGCCTGGCATTGCAGACATGTATACATTCTTGATGAATACCTGGAACACACTACTGGAGAACAACCAACAGAGGGTGTATAAAAACACTCTTGCGACAGTCAAGCGTCGAATCCAACACGCGGAGAACCCAACGCCTGCCGAGGTCATCAGCGTGGAAGCAGCACGTGTTGACAATGCTATCCTTCTTGACTAGTTGACCTCCGAAGTAGCGCTTGAGGATCCTGAGATCGGAAGCACTGACCCAAACATCCCGATAGACAGCAATTGCATGGATGACGAACTGCATTTCGGGATGCCAGGGGCCAGTAGGGATTACGAAGATGAATGTGACGAAAGCGACGAGCGCGATGCCAACCCAACCGCCAGCCGGCGACGACGGCCCGCGACTCAACTCGAGAGGTTTGACCTGGGAACCAGTGATGACGATGGGTTTGAGGGCGACGATGGCGATGATACGCATGCGGATGAGATTGAAGAAGTATTGCTAGCTGTTGATGGATCGACGCGGAATGTGGAGGACTGAGGCCATAGTACTAGAGAGTGTGAAGATTGGAAATTGCGACGATGCGGATGCGGATGAGGAAGAAGAACAATTGTTAGCCGATGATGGATTAACGCAGAATGTGAAGGACTGAGGGCATAGTACTAGAGAGTGTGAAGATTGGACAGTATATTTCAGACCTGTGAATTATGATAATGGCGAAGCAAATGCAACGGCATGCGATGTATCCGAAGTGAAGACTGTATTGTAATAAGTGACAACATCTCAAAACTGAATATATCTGGGGAGAGTGCCGCATCCGATATATAGCAATCAGCGGAGAGGTGAAAGGTGGCACTTGGCCAGAGAAAGGAATAACCATCGCCAGGCGTTGTGTAAAGTGCTTCAGCATAATTGTAGCCCCTGCGAAGAGTGTATCACACGTGTCGTTCTGATGATGCCTATACGTTACCACAAAGTAAAGGAGGTTCGTATGCAAAGCACCCCGTCGCCTGCGCGACAGGTAGCATGTAATTCTCTGTCACAGGGTACAAGGTTCAGTCAGATCCGTGAGAGCCGTCCGGAACACCTGGGTGTTTCAGACGGATACTAGGGTTGTTGCTGATGAAGATACATTAAGCCACCATGGACTCATTAACATTTCACAAGGGTACAACGTCAATACTCCCTACACTATTACATCCCGGCTCTCTCTTCCCTCCATCAATTAATTTGACGCAGCCGGATACACATCCACATTTGGATGCGATATGTGCTCCATATCATCTCCATCAATCACCATCACAGGCAATCAGTGCCAAGAGTGTCTACAAAGTCCATTACAAGAAGGACCAAAAGGAAGAGAGAAAGAGCATCATCAAGCACACATTGCACCAGAAACAGCACACTGGAACGCACTTTACACCGTACCATCAATTGCGCACTCCACCGAACCTACTACAAGTTCACCCCATACTACCCCTCCAGGTTCAACCAGCACCGTACCTCAAGGTCCACCTGCCACGGAATTTCCAAAGCCCACTGTTACGGGGGTACATCACCTATCCAATAATACTTCGCTAAGTACTATGGGCGCGTACGGCCATATATCCTAATCTATATTATCTTCCAAATCGGAACTCTCCGCAGGGTCACTTCCTCCTGAGGATTCAATTGGCTTTTGATAGTTCCTATCCTTGGGGAATATAGCTTTTCCCTTATCTAGTTTAATTGGTTGATGGCAATGCTTAACTTGATGATCTCCCTTCCGATCGAAAGGCCAAGCTCGGCGTAAGCACTCGTCCGCTGCTTTCCTTCTTAAAATCTCGCTACCGTCAATTCCTTCAGTCCTGCTATGATCCTTCTGATTATTCATCACAGCATCTTTAGATATCCCCTTAGCTTTCCTTAAGGATTTCTTAGATTTCTTCAATGGATTAATCCATCCAGTCGTTGTTGTCCCAGAAGTTTTCAAGGCTAATATTTCTCTTAATCGCCTAGACTCTTTCAAGAACTGCCCGGTGCTATCCAATACTTGAACCACCCGACCAGCTTCTGTAAGCTCCGTAGGGGTAGCTGATACTTCTCGGGGAACTTGCTCTGACGACTTCGTATCCTTCTGGCCTTTGAACCTAGCAATCTGGGAAAGTAATTCCTGCTCAAGTCCAATAATCGAAGCCAACCACCACGCACACTGGGCAACAAAGATTTGCTGGGTTCGTCTTGCGTGAGCTATAACACACTCCAAAGAGTATACAATAATGTCGTTATCGTTCTCGAAGGTAACAGGCATAAATTCTTTGAAGATCAATCAGAGGTGCAGGGCTGCCGCTACACAAAGCTAATAGATTCTAGGTATCGATAATAGGTATCATAAAAATGCAATAATTAATAACAATGTTTCTCCGCTGGTAGGTATCCGTTTTTTCTTATCTCAAGCCGGTTACCTCTTTTCTGCCGGAACAACACCATGTCTTTATAGTCACCTGGAATACATTGTACGGGCTTAGCATCGCCTTTGATGATCCCGTATCATTACAGTTCGGGCTTGGCATCACTCTCGATGATCCCCTGTTCCAGACTATAAATTAATCCCTCACACTATCACGTATCTCTCTACATGATCCCTTAATGATAGCTACTTATCTTTCGGTCTTATTGGCGAATTCCCAGTAGATATCCCGGCGTCTTATTCTTATGCGCCTGTCGGAATTGCTCGAGCGCCCCGAGAGGGACACGAATCATCTGGATCATAACTTTAACTTAGACATATCGCTATCTTTGAGTTTGTTCGGTAGTTACTCTCAGGCTTATCGGATACCAGTCTGTGCTGCGATAACGTAGATCATGACACGCATATTACATTGCGATCCAGACTCATTCAAATCAATGCAACGTGTCCGCTTCTGGCTACAGATAATGTCAAAAATCCCTCAGTCACGTCATGCTTAAGTTGAGACAATTCTCTGATACCAGGGTGTGCCCTGGCTTTATCCATTCATTACGAGATGGAGGTTCGGAGCCCCCTTACTCCCCATAGACTTTCGACTGCCATGCACTGCTGTGCAAGTCCTGCATAATATCCAGAAGTGAAAGAAGTTCCTTGCGATGGTTGGCACATCCTCAACTGCCTTACACACAGCTTCCCTTAATCGATTAATGAACTCCCGCTAAAGAGCATAATCCTGGCCCAGACTCGGAGGACTTAAACATGGTATGTTCATTTCTATGTCCTCAACAAGTGCCATTATTACTGTTAAGGGAGAACCCCTGACACCCACTCCAAAGCCTCTCGCAATCTCAGAATCACGACTGTGGCATCGCCGTCTAGCCCACATTCATCATACTGCCTTACAATCACTCATTGAAGGGGATACAACAGACAACTCAACATGCACCGCGTGCATCCGGGCCAGGCCCAAGTTGAACATCATCAAAGTCAAAACCAAGCGCACTACAAAGCCATTTGAACCTGTACATTCGGATATGTGTGGACCATGCTCCCTGCCCACCTACGCTGGCCATTGCTACTATATCCTATACATTGACCCTTACACATGCTACACCATTGTTTGGCTCCTCCCAGATAAGAAGTCGAAAACATGCACCTGAGCCTACCATACAGATATAAGAGAAAAGGAGTAAGACTCGAGATATATACTAGCACAATCACCATCGTACTCTCACCACCATACCTGCAAGCATATTCACTACCACACTCCACTTGGAAACACACCCACCACCGAACCTACACATACACTCACCGCCAAACCTCTATTATGCACTCGCCACCTCATGCGCAAGAGTACATCCACTACCAAACCTGCATACCTATAACCTTCTGAGCATACAATCATGATGCGACCTCACTGAGAAATTGCGAATGACATAACCAGAGCACACGATGCTAGTCGATTACATATAAACGCACAGCATGCCACCATCATAATGCAATGCACTCGAACATCTTAATGCAAGCACACCTCCATATTCACCTACATTCGACTCTGCTCACCATCAATCAAATCAACATGACCGAATACAAGGCCACACTTGAGATCAAGAATCAAGTGAGGGAGAAAGGGAAACAGAGAACAGAGAAAGAGAATGAGTGAGAGGGCAATTTGCAAGTGAACATTCCGCGACACCAAGCCTACGAGGCCCACCCCAACAGCACATTTATCACCGCTGAGCGTTCCAGAGACTTTACATTCATCATCATCCATATGCCCTTACCTCTGAATCTCGCGGGAGCCACACAATAAACACCAACAAAGAACACAACGAATCTACTGCATCTTGTCAAACATGTAGCTGCTGTCACTGTAGCCGCTGAAACTGCAGCCACCACGATGACCTTCAACACCTCAATTGCACACCTATCATAGGACTGTCACAACCTACATCACACTGGACTACCAATTCGATGTCCTCAGGCATATACATCTACATTTCAACAGACATTCCTCTCCATCGATTTACTAGATACCACCCGGTATATGGCTATAGTTGGGAGCGGCGTGGTGAAGTGACGGAGTTAGAAGGCAGAGAGCCTATCATCAACACCCCACCGCACCGCTCGCGGCATCCAATGGGAATTCGTGAGAAAGAGCTGTTCTGCCTCGGAGAGCGTTGGGAGAGGGTGAGAGGATGTGATAGGCTCCGCAGCTGTGAGGAACCACACAAATTGCGTGGATCTATGATAATGTGTGCAAAGCCACCAAGTACAGTTATCTCGGCTATCTCAAAAATCCACTTATATTCCACCACTGCACCGCCATTTACTGTTTTGCTCAAACTCACAAAGTCCACCTACTGCGATTTGGAGAAAGCCAGATATCGATGATACGGAGCAACAGACCTTGGAACCGGTAGAGATGGATTTCTCAATGACCGCACAGATACGAGAGATTCATTTCCCAATCACAGCCCAGATACTGGAGATGGACTTCTCTGAGTACAAGATGAAGAAACGGGTGGAGATGGACTGCTTCATGACCATGTAGAAAACACTCGAACGGGTGTAGGCTACGGAAGTCGTACTCATGGCCGTATTGATGATGATGTTACAGATGGCCACAATCCTCTGCCCGACGCTGACAAACCATCGCAGTCTCCCTGCATGTTCAGGTGTGGGATCACATCCTTCTGACAAGAAGGTTGCACCACCAGTGTCTCGAGAAACTGTCATTTACACTTGACATCTCCACCGCAAAAATGATGCAGCCTGCCAAGCAGTGGCCATAACCAAGAAGTTAATACCACGATTGATGATACAGCCTGCGAAGCAGCGGCCATGACGAAGAAGTCAATACTACTATGGAAAACAGATCATGTCTACTACCACTACAAGCCATGACTCATACCACTCCAGGCCTCTGTGGAAGCGATAATATGATTATTACTTGCATCTAAATTGATCAGAGCTGGCAAGCTACAAGCACATTAACTTCGGTATGACTTATACTCCTATTGACAAGCTAAACTTATAGATACCATATCTCTCAATCACGAAGTAGATGACAATCTCTAGATGACACCGCCGGAAGGCACTGCTGCATCCGCGATCTTAGCCAGACTCAATAAAGCAATAAACAGCCTCAATCAACCAAGCTACCATGATCTACTATGAAGGCAACCGAATGGAAGCCGTATGAGTCCAATGTGGTGTTACGAAAGTTTTGTGGACTCCTACCACTTTCCGTTAGCACTGTTGATTTCGTGCTACGATAATTGCGAATGAGAGCAAATATGCCGATTGAAGTCCTTCGGAACAAGGTACCGAACCACTGCGATATGGATACCGAATCTCTCCCGAAGGAGATCGAAAATGACGACTGACCATACTCACCGGGATCCCACAGCAACGGATATCACTGCGGAAAGACTTCACATGGACATCGAAAGAGAGGATCACCGGGAGCCCAACCAGACAAAGCCACTGCTGGAGATGTTTACCGCATGGCATACCGAAGTATCAAGAACCTATGGCGGAATGGCATGCCGAACGGAATCCCCAATCACCTTACCGGAGGCCTACCACATGACTACTGAGAAGGCAACAGATATTCTACCGAAGCTGCCTCCCGAGATGGCCACACAGAAGTTGACCACGGATTCTACCACAAAGTTGACTGGCAAAGTCTACCAAGTCGACCAAAATTCACTGAATCACCAGCGCTACTGGAATCAGCCTCCGCCAGAACACTTTCATTGGGGGAGAAGGATCACAGAAAGAGATCACAGGAAGATATCATGGGAGAAGCGAGAATTCAACCAAGATATCCACCAAGATGCCAACAGAGTTGCCCACCGAGAAGCAGTCTCCCGAGATGACTACCAGGAACTCAACTAGTAGGTTACCGATGCTATGTTCCGAACTACATCACTCAGAAGCATCTACAAGTCAATGCCAATTGCCGATGACTGCCGATATGTCTGATACCGCGCGAAGATGATGGATATTTAATGAATCATGCGGAAGCACTCTACGAGGGCTCAGAAGAGCACAAGCGCACTTAAATACATGATAAGTATTACGACCATCTGAGATGCTGGCATGATAGATATGCCTTGTATGATTAACAATCACCGATGGCTATGAATACGTTCCCAGCGATAATATGTTACGAAGCGGAAGCTCCCATTGATACCGAGTCACAAGCGGACGCTCTACCATCACGGAAGGTCGATTTATGGTTGGCTTCAAGGTCCTTTAAAGGTTGTTTCACTTTGCTTCTGGATAGACGGATTTCTTTGTTTTATGGATGGCCATCCTCAGGCTACGGGAGAACTCTTTCCCTGCTCACTTTCCCAGAGTTTTAAGGAGGCTACTATGGGAATCACATTGTTTCATTTCATTTGTTTCTTGCTCCACGGTGTATAGCAAGAGGGGGAGGATTGTATGTGAGGTCTCTGCCATCTTATGGCCGGAGATGACTCTCGTATGACCGGAGATTGCTGTCGGCCTGAAGGGTCTATACATAGATGCGTACGCACCCATTCACACTTGTACTCTTATATATATATGGCCTTGTGGCTCTCTTAGATAATATACAATCAAGCTTCTCTGGCATCACTATTTCAACAGACAGCCCACGATGAAACCACTGGAAGCGAGCAATGGAAGAGGAATGCACATGGATCCTGCTCAATGACACATTTACAACTATCAATTCCCAGGAAGCAAGGCAATTGCAAGTCAAGCCAATTGGCTCAAAATGGGTCTACAAGCTGAAACACAATCCTGACGGCACCATAGGGTACAAAACAAGCCTAGTAATGAAAGGCTACGCACAAACAGATTTCGGAGAACCGTATGCCCCTGTCGGAATGCTCACCACTTTCCGGCATCTCATCTCTCTGGTTGGAAAATTAGGCTGGAACATCGGTCATTTGGATGTGGTCACTTCATTTCTCAATCCAGAGCTCGGGAACGATGATATCTATCTGACGCGGCCTGAGGGCTAGCCGGACGGCCTCAACGCGCCTGCGATTGTTGATCGACCAAAGACAGCACTTTACGGCCTCAAACAAGCACCACGACTATGGCAGGACGATAATCCCACGTTCTTGCTCTCGCTCGAGTTCACACAGGCCCTGGCTGACCCCAACCTCTATCTCCGCGGCGATGGAATTCTGTTGCTTTTGTACGTTGATGAAATCTCAATGTTGTACTGGGAAAACGCTACCAAAGCTGCGATCGAAGTCGTGGCCAGGCTGTCAGAAAAAGACAAGATCACGAATCCCGGCCAGGCATGCCAATTCCTCCACATCAAAATCCACCGCGAGGAGAATGGTACCGGCAGCGGCATCAGTCTTGGCCGGAAGTCCTTTGTCACCACGATTCCCAAACGATTCAATATGCAGAATGCTCATGGTGCATCAACTCCAATTGATCCTAGGGGGAAGCTTGATCTGGCCGAGGATCGCGGGGAGAAATAACTGAAAGATATCAATGGCTACCAGGCAATTGTCGGCTGATGGATGTATGCGTCACTTGCAACTTGGCCAGATATCCCATTCGCAGTCGCTGCACTTTGCCGATTCAATTCCTGTCCTTTCACCATCCATATCACCGCCTCCGACAGTGTTCTCCAGTATCTCAAATCCGCTGCCGACTTTCGACTCCATTTCATCAACACTGGCAGCAATGAACAACTCACTCCCTACACGGACTCGGATTGGGCCAATGATAGTGCCGAATACAAATCCCAAGGTGTGAATTTCTTCCGTCTCAGCAACGGAGCTGTCTCATGGCAATCACGAAAGCAAGATCTCATCGCCATGTCAACCCTCGAAGCTGAATACATCTCTTGTTTCGAAGGCTCCTGTGAAGCGAAGTGCCTACTTCAGCTGCACCGAGGTATACACAGCAAAGATGCATCGCCGCTCCCAATCTATTGCGACAATCAAGGCGCACTTAGCCACATCACAACTGGAATCATAAAAGCTTGCACGAAGCATATCGAAGTTTGCTATCACAATAGTCAAGACCTCCATGCACAGCAGATAGTTGACTACTCCTACGTGCATACGAACGAGAATGTGGCAGATATCCTAACCAAGGCCTTATTGAAGGATATGCACGACGAATTAACAAAGGCAATGGGGCTATGGTAATAGAGATCGATGTAAGGTTGATTCACTTTTCTTCTGGGCACGCGGATTTCTTTGTTTCTTAATGGATGGCCATCTTCAGGCTACGGCAGTACTCTTTCCCTGCTCACTCTCGCAGGGTTTTAAGCAGGCTGTTATGAGAATCACTTTGATTCATTCTTTTCATTTTGTTTTGTTTTGTTTCTTGCTCTACGGTGTATAACAAGAGGGGGGAGTATTGCATATACAGGTCTCAGCCGGAGACGGAGATTTCTTGTACAGTCGGAGACGGAGATGTCTTGTATGGCCGGAGACGGAGATGTCTCGTATGGCCGGAGACGGTGACGTCTCGTATGGCCGGAGATGACTGTTGACTCTGGTACGAGCTGATGGCATTCAGCCGTACTGGTACGTTCATATATATACTGGCTTTATGGCCCTCTTAGATAGAATACAATCAAGCTTCTCTAGCATCACTATTTCAACATCAATTGTTACGAATGTGAAGCGGACGAAGTCTGTTCTACTATCTAAGGAAAAGCTCTGTCTTTATATACACGAGAGCTTGGAACACCATGGAGGTCCATGGAAGCTCATGATTGCAAATACCAGTGTCGGTGGCGGTGGCAAGTGAAAACTCGTGGATGAGTCTACGACTGTGAGTCATTTCGGCGATATCAGTATCGGCGACTTCCCTTCAGATCATATAGTAACATCAATGTTGAAATACTGATTGCTAGAAGCCTTGTATTCTAAAGTACAGGTACATTCGTGATCTTATATACGGCATTCAGAGTATGCCTTGTACGCATGCATGCGCACTGAGCTGGCATCTCCAGCTGAGTCTGCAACGACCATCATCTTAAGGAGATTATGCATCAGCCCAGCTGAGCCCATAAGCCGTATCTCACGGAGGTAGACCATATATGCAACACTCAGATTTTGTCTAATTGACTTGAATTTCATTGACAGGTAGCGCATGGAGTTATCTATTACACTGCAGTCTTCGATCTTCTCTCAATTGTGTGGTTGTTGAATAATTTGCAGTTATGTACGACTTTCGAAAAAAAAACCGGGCATTTGTTAGGACGGATGCAACCACCCCTGCACTTCGTACGCGAGACGGCTTTTGTACGGTAACCCATCCCGTTTTCATCCGTGGTTCCCACTTGCGGAGAGGCGGCTCAGACACGGGAGCATCTCGTCCGCCACTGCAAGAAGTGGAAGAGCGAGCAGCGGAAAGCAGTCGGGCGGGAAATCGGCTGGAAGGCGGGAAGGTGCAGGCACGTGCAAATATCGGAGCTGTTCTCTCTGGAAATGTGTTATCAAGCGGTGCTGGACTTCCTGGCAGCCACAGAGGCCGGGAAGTTCCCACGCTGCTGAGCGGAGCAGAGCGTGTGCGGTAGTCTTTCGTTTTGTGACGCTTCGTTTCGTTTCGTTCAGTTTCTAAGAGTGATCATTCGTCTGCCATCGTTTTATTTGCTAAGGGGGAAAAGGGGAGGAGTAGAGAAGAGAAGGAAGGGTAGAAGAAGGGGAGCATCTCCGCCTAGTCGGCTATCCGAAGGGGGAGTTTAGGTCCTGCCATACTCTAGTCAGAGTGCATGCAGAATGATTAAACTAATAAATAACGGATCCTATCACTACACGTGACTGGGTTACGGTTTCTGCGGCCCTGTATTGCGCCATCGTCAAAGTTAAAAAACACGGCATCCGATACCAAGCACATATTAAAACTTCTTCTCTTTCCTGTTGAGCTGATTGGAAGTACGGATATCACTATGCCAAGGACTATGATGTAACTTGCCTCTTTTGTAGTTAGCACCATTAGTCATCGATCGACCTTATGTCGATGCGACATGTCTCGTTACACGATA
>Ga0307515_10022743_pt1 | contig 11032 bp, 6 predicted proteins | sample 17_EM_MG_FD_194513 | JGI IMG/M metagenome (GOLD analysis project Ga0307515, IMG submission 194513) | Populus trichocarpa ectomycorrhiza microbial communities from riparian zone in the Pacific Northwest, United States - 17_EM | ecosystem: Host-associated > Plants > Roots > Unclassified | place...
CGCGGCACTCGACGCGGCGCTCGTCGATCAGCGCGCGCAGCGCGCGCAGCACGGTGCTGGGCGACAGCTCCAGGGTGCGCGCGAGCTCGGGGACCGAGGCCTGGTCGACCTCCTCGAGCCGCTGCACGACCAGCTGCCGCGGGCCGACGTCGACCGCGGCGCTGCGCGGCGTGCGGGGCTCGCGCTGGGCCTGGAGCATCGGCACCTCGCCCTCCTCCCACAGCGGCGCCGCCTCGGCGACCGGGAGCTCGGCGCCGGCGACCAGGTGGACCGGCACGGTCGTGCGATAGCCGGTGTCGCTGACCTCGATCCAGCTGGTGTACGGCTGCAGGAATGTCCGCAGCCGGTGGATCGTGGTGCGGACCGGCGGATCGTGGAGCTCGGGGTGGTAGGCGCGCAGGCCCCACAGCCCCGCGACGATCCGCTCCTTGCTGGCGTCGCCGCTGGCGAGGATCCGCAGCAGCATCGGGCACCACCGCGGCGGGCGGTGCCGCACGATCACGTCGCCGTGGTCCTCGAGCAGCAGCAGATCTTCGGACGGGATCAGGATCATGCGCCGCGCCGGGGTCAGGCCGAGCAGCTCGGGGATCGCGCCGACGAGGCCGAGCGACACGATCCGCGACAGCGCGGTGTGATCATGGTGCGCGACCGCGCGCAGGATCGGGGTCAGCGCGTCCTCGTCGAACGCGCTGGCGCGGCGCTCGCTGTCGAACTGGCCGAGCGCGGCCTTGGCGTAGAAGTGGCGCGTCGTGCGCCACAGCGCGCGCAGCCGGTCCAGCGCGCGCGCCACGCGGTCGCCGTCGCCCTCGGCCCGCGCGACCAGGATCTCGAAGCCGAGCAGCTCGGCGCGGAACGCCACGTCGCGGGGCTCGATCAGCTCGGCGGCCTGATCGACGAGCTCGCGGCACGCCGCCGGGCCGAGCTGCCAGCGCGTGACCCACAGCCGGGCGAGCAGGCTGAACACCTTGCCGCGCCGGGTGTCGCCGCGCAGCGCATCGACATCCGCGGCCTCGAGCGCCTCGACCGCCGCGCTGCGCCGGCCGCGCAGCGCGCGCTGGATCGCGGCCTCGGTGAGCAGCGCGCGCCGCGAGTACGAGTCGTGGCCGCGGCGCCGCAGCAGCGCCTCGACCCGGTCGAGCGCCTCGGCGTGCGGCACGAACCGCGACACGTACGTGGCGATCGAGGTGTCGACGGCGTACGCGTTGTTGGTCAGGCCGAGCTGGCGCGCCTGCTTGTTGGCCTGCTCGAGCAGCGCGATGCCGCGCTGGAGCTGGCCCATCTGGACCAGCGAGTGGCCGCGCATGTCGGTGCCGAGCATCACGGCGTAGACGAACCGCGCCTCGTGCGCGGCCTGCAGCGCGCGCAGCGCGTTGGCCGCGGCGCCGGGATAGCGCCCGGTGAAGTAGCACTGGCACGCCAGGCCCTGGAACACCAGCGCGCGCACCCAGGGGTCCGGATCGTGGCGCGCGCGGAAGCCCTCGGCGACGAGCCGCGCGAACGAGCGATCGAAGTAGCCCGCGCGCGCCCACGCCAGCCCGAGGAAGAACCGGCACGCGGCGAGGGTCCGCGGATCCGGCGCCCGCCCCACCCGCGCGCGCCACACCGCATACGCGGCCTGTGCGTCATCGACCCGATCGACGAACGCCAGGGCGCCGACCACGAACCCCAGGTCGGCGTCGGCGATCTCGCCGCTGGCGTCGTACGTGGTCGCGATCAGCTCGGCGTAGCGGCCGGCGAAGAACCAGCGCGCCAGCTCGGTCTCTCCGACCACCGCAGCGGGTGGGGGATCCGGCCCGGCAACCTCTGGCATGGCGTGATTATATATATGTATTATCTGGAGTAAACTCGGAATCGCGTCATCGACGCAGGACGCGGGAAAGCCATCGAAACTCGACCGTGGGGGCCCCGGCCGGGTACTTGCTTGATCACGCGACACGGCTCGTTTCCACACGAGGACCCCAACATGGCAAGGCAAGCAGCACGCCTCTGCGCTCTTCTCCTGGGCCTGGTCTCCGGACCGGTGCTCGCGACCGGCTGCGGTGGCGACGGCACCGACACCATCGTGAGGACGACGATCGACGTGCGGTGCGGCTCGAACGCGGAGTGCCCGACCGGCTTCGAGTGCGCGAGCGAGGTCGAGCACGGACCGCCGACCACGCTGTGCGAGTCGCAGGATCCGAGCGTGACCTGCCCGCCGGGCTACGACAGCAAGCTGCTCTACGGCCAGACCCTGTGCAAGCCGACCCCGGGGACCTCCGCCGCCCGCGAGCCCCGCGGCGCGATGTCGTGGATCGAAGGCGGGCCGCGGAGCGGCCGCGGCCACGCCGGTCGCTAGCAGGCGCGCGGCTCACTCGCCGCGCAGGGTCTGGACCGGGCGGCGGCGGGTGGCCGCCAGCGCCTGCGCCGAGACCGTGGCGATCGCGACGCCGAGCCCCGCCGCGCCGGTCGCGATGAACACGCCGGGCCCGAGGTCGAGGTGATAGGCGAAGCGCTCCAGCCAGCTCGACATCAGGTAGGACGCGAGCGGCAGCGCGACGACGCACGCGATCACGATCGGCTGCGTCATCTGCCACAGCAGCCGGCGCAGGATGTCGAGATCGGGCGCGCCGAGCACCTTGCGGATCGCGATCTCGCGCGTGCGCGACTCGGTGATGAACGACGACAGCCCGTAGAGCCCGGCGAACGCCACGATCATGGCGAGCAGCGCCGCCCCGGCCAGGCCGAAGCCGAGCCGGCGGTCGTCGCGGGCCTGGGCGTCGACCAGCGCGTCGAGGTAGTCGGCCTCGAACGGTACGTCGGGGAGCAGCGTCGACCACGCGCGCTGGACGTCGCGCAGCACGGCTGATCCGGCGCCGGGCGCGAAGCCCACGGTGAGGTACCGGGCGGCACCGACGTCGAGCGAGAAGATCGTGGGCTCGACGGCGAACCGCGCCGAGCTGAAGTGGATGTCGGGGACGACGCCGACGATCCGGCTCTCGGCGGTCTCGAGCTCGCTGATGTGGTTCCGGATCACGCGCCCGACCGCGGCCTGGGCGCCGGCGAATCCGAGGCGGTGCACGGCTGCGAGGTTGAGGATCACGTTGTGGGCCTGGCCGGCGTCGTCCTGCGCGCGGCCGAAGCTGCGGCCGGCCACCGGCACGACGCCGAGGTTCTCGAAGAACCCTTGATCGACGTTGGTGGCGGCGATGACCATCGGCGCCCCGCTGGCATCGCCGGGGTTCTCGATCACCGTGTTCGAGCCCTGCGGCGTGGTCGGCATGCGCTCCGCGAGCACGGCGCTCGTCACCGACGGTACGCGCCGGACCGCGTCGGTCAGCTGGTCGCGCACCGCGCGGACGCGGCGGTCGTCGATCCGCTTGACCACGAGCTTGTCGCGCGGGTCGAAGCCGAGGTCCGCCGAGGCGGCGTACTGGGCCTGGCGCACGACGACGGCGGTGCACGCGACCAGCGCGATCGCGGCGGCGAACTGCGAGAACACCAGGATCTTGCGGAGCCGCGCCGAGCCGCCGGCGACCGAGGTCTGGCTCGCCTTCATGACGGACGCCGGTTGAAACCGCGACAGCACGAACGCGGGGTACGCGCCGGCGACGAGGCCGATCACGACGCTGCCGGCGAACAGGCCGGCGAGCACCGGCAGCCCGAACGGATCGGCGAGCGGACGCTGTGTCACGTCGCGGAACCACGGCAGGCCGAGCTCGACCAGCGCGAGCGCGAGCACCAGCGCGGCCACCGCGATCACCACGGCCTCGCCGAGGTACTGCACGACGATGTCGCGCGGCGCGGCGCCGAGCACCTTGCGCACGGCGATCTCGCGGGCGCGGCGACCCGAGCGCGCCGTCGCCATGTTGATGAAGTTGGTGATCGAGATCAGCAGCAGGATCAGGCCGACGGCGGACAGCGTGGCGACCGCGTCCGGATCGCCCGCAGGCTTCATGTCGGGGAACGCCCCGGCGTCGCTGGCGGCGGCGAGGTGGAGGTCGCGCACCCCGCGCAGGTGCAGGCCGATCAGGTCGGCCGCCTCGAGCAGCTTGTCGCCGAGCTTGATCGGCGGGACGTGGGCCTTGACCAGCGCGACGAGCCGGGCGTCGACCTGGGCCGCGGTGGCACCCGCGCGCAGCTTGACGTAGGTGTTGGCGGTGATGTTCATCCAGTTGGCTCGTCCGCGGTCGAGATCCGGATCGACCCCGGTGCGCAGCTGGGCGACGATGCTGAGCTTGAGGTGCGAGGCCGCGGGCAGGTCGCGCAGCACCCCGCCGACCCGCAGCTCGCGCTCCTGATCGGCGAAGCAGCACAGGTGCAGCGACCGGCCCACCGGATCGGCGTCGCCGAAGTACGTCCGGGCGGTCGCCTCGGTGACGAGCACGGTCGACGGATCGGCGAAGATCCGCGCGCGATCGCCGCGCACCGCCGGCAGATCGAGGACGTCGAAGAACACCGGGTCGACCAGCGCGAGCTCGTCGGCGGTGCTGGCGCCGCGCAGCTTGACGGTGGTCTCGACGATCTCGAGGCGGGTGGCGTGCTCGACCTCGGCGACCTCGCGGTCGAGCGCCTCCTTGAGCGGGCCCTGCGACAGCACCGCGTGGATCGTCGGCCGTCCCGGGATGGTCGCCGTGGTGTGGACGCGGTACAGCCGATCGACGTCGCGCAGCCCGCGGTCGTAGCTGGTCTCGTGGTGCACGAACAGCGCGATCAGGATGCAGGCGGTGAGGCCGATCGCGAGCCCGCCGATCGACAGCACGCCGTAGAGCGGCGACCTCGCGAGCTGGCGCACCGCGACCGCCAGGTAGTGGCTCAGCACGCGAGGCCTTGGCCGGCGCTCGGGCCCATCACCGACTCTGCGAGGACGCGGCCGTCGAGCAGCTGCACGGTCCGCGTTGCGTGAGCGGCGTCGGTGGTCGAGTGGGTCACCATCACGATGGTCGTGCCCTCGGCGTGGCGCGCCTTGAGCAGCGCCATCACGGTCTCGCCGTGGGTCGAGTCGAGGTTGCCGGTCGGCTCGTCGGCCAGGATCAGCGCCGGCCGGGTGACGATCGCGCGCGCGATCGCGACGCGCTGCTGCTGCCCTCCCGAGAGCTGCGACGGGCGATGCCCCGCGCGGTGGCCGAGCCCGACCGCGTCCATCGCCTCGACCGCCCGGCGCTTGCGCTCGCCGCGCGCGATCCGCTGGTACAGCAGCGGCAGCTCGATGTTGTCCTGGACGGTGAGATCGTCGATCAGGTTGAAGCTCTGGAACACGAACCCGAGGTGGCGCATGCGCAGCGCCGCGACCTCGCGCGCCGACGCGCCCATCAGCTCGCGATCGAGGAACTTGTACGACCCGGCATCGGGCAGATCGAGCATCCCGAGGATGTTGAGCAAGGTCGACTTGCCACAGCCCGACGGCCCCATGATCGCGACGAAGTCGCCGCGGGCGATGTGGAGGTCGACGCCCGCGAGCGCGGTCGTCTCGACCGTGGTGGTGCGGTAGGTCTTGGTCATGTTGGTCAGGGTCAGCATCATGGATCCCGGGCAGAGGGTTACTCGACGGTGATCGCCGTCGCGTCGCCGTACGTGTTGTAAGACGACACCAGCACCGACTCGCCGGCGCGCAGACCGCCGAGCACCTCGACGACGCGCGGGTTGCGGCGGCCGAGTTGCACCGTGCGCCGGTGCGCCGCGCGGCCGTCGTCGGACACGACGAACACCCAGTTGCCGGCGGTGTGCTCGAGGAACGCGCCGTTGGGCACCAGCAGGGTCTCGACCGCCTCGCCGACGAACAGCCGGAGCTGCAGGGTCTGGCCGCGGCGCAGCTCCGGGACCTGGTCGCGAAACGTCAGGTCGATGGTGAACCGCCCGGCGTCGACGCGCGGATACACCTTCGCGACCGCGAGCTGGTAGTCGTGGCTCGCGATCGCCAGGGTCGCGGCCTGGCCGACCTGGACGCGGCCGGCGTAGAACTGATCGACCTTGGCGGCGAGCTTGAACGCGCCGTACGTGTCGATCTGACCGAGCCGGGCGCCGAGCGCGACCGACTGGCCGACCCGGACGTCGAGCGCGGTGAGCGTGCCGTCGATCGGCGCCTTGACCTCGAGGTGGTCGAGCTGGCGACGCGTGAACTCGAGGTTCCGGGTCAGCGCCTGCTCGGACTCCTTGAGCTGGCCGAGCTGGCGGTGCCGCATCTGCTCGTCGATCGCCTGGGCGCGGCGCAGCACCCGGACGCGCCGCGCGAAGTACACCGCGGCGTCCTGGGCGTCGTCGTCGTCGGCGCGCGCCACCGCGCCGGCGGGGGACAGCGCCGCGTACATCGCCGCGTTGCGCTTGGACTTCTTGGCCTGGTACTCGAGCTCGACCTGCTCGCGCTCGAGCGCGACCCGGGTCTGCTCGAGCACGAGCTCGCTGTTGCGCAGGTTGTTGAGCTGCTCGGTCAGCTGGGTCTCGCGCGAGATCACGTCGAGCTGGATCGCCGGGTTCGACAGCCGGATCAGCGGCTGGCCGGCGGTGACCTTCGCGCCATCCTCGACCAGGATGCGCTCGATCCGGCCGCCCTCGACCGCGTCGAGCAGCACGGTCTCGGGCGGCACGACCTCGCCGGTGAGCGGGATGAAGTCCTCGAACGTGCCGCGGGTCACCGGGGCGACCTGGAGGGTCGCGCGTGCGACGTGCAGCGCGCCGCTGCCGCGGGTCAGCCAGATCGCGGCGGCGAGCACGATCGCGATGACGATCAGCCATCGCACCAGAGGCGCGCGCAGCCGGAGCCGCGCCGAGCGCCGGAGGGGTCGATCCATGCGGCGCTACGAAAGCAAGCGTCGTGCCCGCGCGACGTCCGCGACATTGCTGGACCGCCGGCGCGGGCTGTTCACCGGCGGACGATCGACTGTCCGCCAGCGGACACCCGCGTATGTTAGAGGTGGGAGCGATGGCGTCGGACGGCTCGCTCGCAGGTCGCGTCCTCGTCGTGGATGACGACGAGGACATCCAGACCGCGGCGCGGCTGCTGCTCGGGCGCCACGTCGAGCGCGTCGTCGGCTGCGCGACGCCGGACAGCATCCTGCCCGCGCTGGCCGAGCACCGCATCGACGTCGTCGTGCTCGACATGAACTACCGCACCGGCGACACCTCGGGCGCCGACGGCCTGTCGTGGCTCGATCGGATCCAGGTCCAGCACCCCGAGGTCGTCGTGATCGCGGCGACCGCGTACGGCAGCGTCGACGTCGCGGTGGAGGCGATGAAGCGCGGCGCGATCGACTTCGTCGCCAAGCCCTGGCAGAACGAGAAGCTGGTCGCGACGGTGCGCGCCGCGCTCGCGGTCGCGCGGTCGCGGGCGGCGAGCCCACCGGCGGCCGGGCCGCCGCCCGAGGACGCCAAGCTGTTCCGCGCGCCGGCGATGCTCGAGCTGCTCGCGCTGGTCCGCCGCGCGGCGCCGACCGACGCCAACGTGCTGTTGCTCGGCGAGAACGGCGCCGGCAAGGAGGTGATCGCGCGCGAGGTCCATCGCCAGTCGAGCCGCGCCGACCGCGCGTTCGTCTCGGTCGATCTCGGCAGCGTCGCGGAGGCGCTGTTCGACAGCGAGCTGTTCGGTCATCGCAAGGGCGCGTTCACCGACGCGCGCGAGGATCGCGCCGGCCGGTTCCAGGCGGCGGCCGGCGGGACGCTGTTCCTCGACGAGATCGGCAACCTGCCGCTCCGGCTGCAGGCCAAGCTGCTCACCGTGCTCGAGCAGCGCGTCGTCACGCCGGTCGGGGACCACCGCGCCGTGCCGATCGATGTGCGCGTGATCGCGGCGACCAACCTGGCGCCCGCGCAGCTCGCCGACCCCGCGGTGTTCCGGGTCGATCTGCTGTATCGCCTGAACACCGTGACGCTCACCGTCCCGCCGCTGCGCGCGCGGCCGGACGATCTCCAGGTCCTCGCCGACTACTTCGCGCGGCTGTTCGCACGCAAGTATCGCCGCGACGTGCCCGGGGTGACGACAACGGCGATCCGCATGCTGCTCGCGTACCCGTGGCCGGGCAACGTGCGCGAGCTCCGCCACGCGATCGAGCGCGCGGTGATCATGAGCTCGGGCGGCCCGCTGCGCGAGGGTGACTTCCAGCTCGGCGCGGTCGCGACCGCCGCCGGATCGCCGGGCGCGGCCGCCGGACCCGACGCGCCGGAGCTGCTGAACCTCGAGGACATCGAGAAGGGCGCGATCGAGCGCGCGCTGCGCAAGCACACGTGGAACGTGTCGCACGCCGCGCGCGAGCTCGGCCTGACTCGTGCGTCGCTGTACCGGCGCATGGTCAAGTATGGGCTATGAGCTGCGGCTGCTCGCCCGGATCTTCGCGCTGGTCGCGGTCCTGGTCGCGATCGGCTGGCTGGTGACGGCGACGCGGTTTCGCGCGGTGCCGGTGGTGCTCGCGGTGCTCGCGGCGCTCCAGCTCGTCGACCTGCTGCGCTTCCAGCGCCGGACCCGCGATCGCCTGGCGTTCGTCCTGGCGGCGTGGAACGCCGGCGAGCTTGCGGATCGCGTGCCGCCGCGCAGCGACGGCGGCGACGCGGTGCTCGAGGCCACGCTCGCACAGATCGGCGACCGGTTGCGCGCCGCCAGCCACGCCAGCGAGCGCAGCGCGCGCTACCTGACCGAGGTGCTCGACCACGCGCCGATCGCGCTGCTCGCCGTGGTCGACGAGGTGGTCTCGCCGCTCAACGCCGCGGCCCGGCGGCTGATCGGCCGGACCGGTGATGTCCCGGTCGCGCAGCTCGCGCGCCACGGCGCGACGTTCGCGCGCGACCTCGTCGAGACGCCGGTCGGGACGCGCCGGCTGACCCGGCTGGTGCGCGACGAGCCGCACACGCTCGTGCTGTCGGTGGGCGCGTTCACCAGCGAGGGCCGGGTGCGCCGCCTGATCTCGCTGCAGGACATCCAGGGCGAGCTCGAGGGCCGTGCACTCGAGGCCTGGCAGGACATGGCGCGCGTGCTCGCCCACGAGATCACCGGCTCGCTGACTCCGGTCGCGTCGCTCAGCGCCACCGCCGCCGAGCGCCTCGCCGAGGTTGACCCCGGCGCGCTCGACGCGGCCACCGGGACGCTGATCGCCGAGGCGCGCGAGGCCAGCGCCGTCGCCGCGCGCCGGAGCGACGGCCTCATGCGGTTCGTCAGCCGCTACCGCGAGTTCGCCGCGATGCCGCCGCCCCAGCGCGAGCCGCTCGAGCTCGGCGAGCTCGTCGGCCGGATCCGCGCGCTGTTCGCCGCCGAGCTCGCCGCCGCCGGCATCGCCCTGGTCGTCGAGCCACCCGCCGCGCCGCTCCACCTCGCCGCCGATCGCGCCCTGCTCGAGCAGGCGCTGATCAACCTCGTGCGCAACGCCGGCGAGGCGCTCGCCGGCCGCCCCGGCGCCACGATCTGGCTGCGCGGCCGCCTCACCGGCGCGGGTCGCGCCGCGCTCGAGGTCGCCGACAACGGCGCCGGCGTCCCGCCGGATCTCGTCGAGCGGATCTTCGTACCGTTCTTCACGACCCGCAAGTCGGGCACCGGCATCGGCCTCAGCCTGGTCCGGCTGATCGCGCAGGTCCACGGCGGCGCCGTCGCGGTCAGCGCTCGCCCCGGCGGCGGCGCGGTGTTCACGCTGACGCTGTAGGTCACCGCGCCAGCCGGGCGGCGAGGGCGGGTTCGCGCCCGGCTCACGGCGCCGGCGCCGGCGGTGCGCGCAGCACCAGCGGCGAGTCCTGGGTCGAGTGCTGGCTCCGGGTCCACGCGACCACCGGCTCGCGCCAGTCGCGGTTCGCCGTGTCGACCGACAGCGCACGATCGTGCAGCGTGTATCCCCCGCCGTCGAGATACAGATAATCGATCGTCACCAGCGAGTAGGTCCCCGCCGGATCGATCGCGGCGCCGGTCTCGAGCTGGTAGCGGCCCGGCGCCAGCTTGATCGCGCCGGACATGATCGCGCCGCGCCGGTCCAGGTTCGCGATCAGGTCCGCGCCCTTCAAGCGGAGCATCACGACCTTGTTGTCGAACGGCAGGATCGACCACAGCACCGCCTTGGTGATCGGGCCCTTGGGCAGCGACTGGCGGATCGCGCCGCCGTTGACCAGGGCGACGTCGGCGCCGAGCTCGAGCCGCCACGCCTCGGTGATCCAGCGCGCGAGCGCGGGCGATCTCTGCGGCACGGCCTCGGCGACGTAGCCGATCTGCTCGCCGAGGGCGGCGTCGAGCTTCGCCTGCCAGCGCGGCACCGCGGCGGCGATCTCCGGATCGGGCGGCGCGGCAGGCCCGTCGTCCGGCACCGCGACGAGCTGTGCGGTGACCCCGAGCAGCCGGGCGCCGGCCGGGCGGCCCGGATCCGCGGTGATCCGCACCCGCGCGTAGTGCTCGAGCCGCGCGCCCGGCGAGATCACCGGCACGTTGCCGGGGCGGAGGTCGGTCAGCCGGTGACAGTGCCCGCCGCCGACGAACGCGAGGTGCAACTCGGGGTGGCGCTCCACGATCGGCGCGAGGACCTCGGGGCACTCGTGGGCGATCGCGACCACGACGTCCGCGCCGGCCTGCCAGGCCTCGCGCGTCGCGCGGACCAGCGCGGGCTCGTCGCGCTCGAACGCGATGCCCTCGAACAGGCTGGCCATCGCGTTCGACAGCGTGGTGTCGGTGGCCAGCCCGACGACGCCGATCTTGATCCCGCGGCGCTCGAACATCGCGAACGCCGGCAGGCCGGCGTCGGGGAGGCGCTCGGGGGCGCGCAGGTTCGCGGCGAGGTAGGTGATGTGGCTGCGGGCGCGAAACTCGAGGAATCGTGCGCGGCCGAAATCGAAGTCGTGGTTGCCGAGCGCGGACGCGGCGTAGCCGATGCGCGCCATGGCATCGGCCATCGGCACGCCGTTGAAGTACGACGACAGGGCAGGGCCGGTGGCGTTGTCGCCGCCGGACAGCGCGAGCGTGCGCGGCGCGGCGCACGGCGGGCTGGGCGGGCCGGGGCAGTGGCCCTCGCGCGCGATCCACTGGCCGAGCAGCTCGGCCGCGCCGCCGCGCCGCGGGTCGGCGTCGCGCTCGGCGTGGGGCAATAGCCAGCCGTGCTCG
>Ga0307515_10022745_pt1 | contig 11031 bp, 4 predicted proteins | sample 17_EM_MG_FD_194513 | JGI IMG/M metagenome (GOLD analysis project Ga0307515, IMG submission 194513) | Populus trichocarpa ectomycorrhiza microbial communities from riparian zone in the Pacific Northwest, United States - 17_EM | ecosystem: Host-associated > Plants > Roots > Unclassified | place...
CCACCCATCTGAATTATATTCTGTATAGATATCACTTTCATTACATGGTATGAGGTTTTGAATGTGCCTGGGATCAAGATTTAAAGTCCTTCAAATTTCCACCTTCTTGGTATGTGGACATAATTATCTGGAGTATGTTAAACACAACGTGATGAACCAACGTGATGAAACAAGATTTTATTAGTATATATTTATAAAATAAATACCGGATTGAGAAAGATTTACGGGTATAAACTTTCAGGAAAACAAGCACGGCCTAGTGAAGACACGCTGGGCTTGGTAGTGTGTCAAATCTCGGGCATGTTGGGTCTAGCGCTAGCCAAATCTAGTCGCGATTGGACTTGCTAGTGTGCCAAGCCTCGGGCTAGTCCAAGAGAATGTGCATCCATGGACATGTGCATCCATGGACATGTCCAAAAAAATAACCATTCTCCCTTTGCATGCCAAAGAAAATGAGGTAATGTGGGTTTAATAAACATGTATGACACAAGGTACCTAAACTTAGCATTTAGCCAAATTCAAAGGTAACTTGAGTCTGACAAACATGTCAGACCCAAGGTATTTGGACTTGGCCATTCGTCAAATCCAAGGTAACATAGGTCTAAAAAATATGTCAGATCCAAGGTACTTGGACTTGGCAGTCCTGCAAATCCAAAGTACTTGAACTTGACAATTAGTCAAGTCCAAGGTAACGATCATCCTCACTTGGCACATCCAAGGGAATGATTATCCTTCCTTGGGCATGCCTAAGAGAATGAGCATTCTACCCGGGGCATGTCCAAGGGGATGACCCTTCTCATTTAAGTCTAGCATACAGGAAGAACTCAGCTTTTATGAGCTCAACTACATTTGATAGGGGTGATCATTTTCGGTTCGGTTTGGTTTTTATCAAAAAAAGTAACCAAACCGATTTTTTTTTGAAACAAAAAACCGAAACCGGGTCAAACCGACCGGTTTCGGATCGGTTCGGTTTGGTTTTTTAGGGCAAAAACCGGTTCAAACCGGTTTGGCTCGGTTTTTCCGGTTTTGGCTCAGTTTTCTCGGTTTTGGCTCGGTTTTTTCCAGTTTTGGCTCGGTTTTCTCGGTTTTGGCTTGGTTTTTTCCGGTTTGGCTCGGTTTTTTCCTGGTTTTTTGTCGGGTTCGGTTCGGTTTTTTTCTTATAAAACCGAAACCGAACCGGCCGGTTTTTTCAAAAATGTAATCGGTTTAATCGGTTTTTTTTTCGGTTTGGTTTTTTCGGTTATTTTTTTCCGGTTTTCTCGGTTTAATCGGTTTTCCGGTTTTTTTGCTCACCCCTAACATTTGATGTCTGACTCTAATCTTCCTATACCTTTTATATGTATAAAAGTCCTCTAGAAACCCACCATATTTTTTTCAGATATTAATATAGATGTAAGAGATATTTATACTCATTAAATGTTATCATGGTAAAATCACATTCCAAACCCTCATCTTCACAAAGACAAAACTCATGAGCTATAGATACACCATGAAACCTTCAAATTAAAGGTTCATAGTCTTCATTTTCTACTGCACATATATTTTTAGAGTATTTCTTTCTAGAATATTATTGTATTTTTCTTTCCGAAAAAATAATTATTTAAATATCAGAGAGTCTTTACCTTCACTAAAGATAATCTTTTGCAAGTACTAGCCACAAGGTACCTTGGTCTACCAAGCACCTAGTATACAATATCAATTATCTTAGTTAGGGAGAATTGATAAGATTGTTAGGACTAGTGGATTAACCGATTATCCACAAGAACCATATTCCTAAGCTATTTAGATTTTTTGGGACTTCATCGTCTATGTATAATCGTTATGAGTTTTTTCTTTATCTATGTATATGATTCTAACCTATATATTTATAACTACGAGACATTGAATGGACTTTAAACTAAAGGTATAGTAAGGTATCATGTCCAAATTCCTTCGTATAAAAGATTTTATAATAAAGATCTCAAATTTCAACGACTAATATTCTAGTTAGGTTCGGATCTATTTATAGTCAGAGATTACATGTGACTTTGCAATTTAACTAGAGGTGAAATGAATCAAGGAACCAGTTAAAGTCAACCGAGCACTTCGGTAGCCCTGTGGCTAGAGGCGGAGTTAAGTTAAAAAAAATTGAAGGGGGGCAAGATTAAGAAGATTTTTCTAAGGAGATCAAAACTTAAATTTTACTAATCTTGATCCTGAAATTTTAAGTCATTTAAGGGGCCAGGAAATTTTTTCTTTTTTTGCAGGGCTGCCCCTACCAGGCCCTCCTAGCTCTGCCCCTGCATGTCGGCCTTCAACATCAATACAAGTTTGGCAAATGCATCATCCACAGAAAAACATTAACCTGGGATAAGTACTGAACAATATTTAATTTGCATATTTGACTTGTGATCATTATAATATTAGTAATGGATCTTCTAGTGCAAAGTTTGTGCAGGGGAAATCAAACGCAGCCAAAAATGCCTGAACAGGGGTGACAAAGATTGAAGTGCCATTTGGCCTATCCTCTAGAACAGTTGACCCCAATTCAGTTTGATATGATGTCTCCAACTAGCCGTATTAAGACAAAACTCAATAAATGAGTGCAGAGTTATTTGTTCCATTTGACAAAGAAATAACTTCAACTGTTAGACTAGGTTTTAATTGGATCAGTTGATCATATAACTGTTTCCTTTCACAAGGAGAGAGTAAGAGAGAGCGGGTTTGATTTCAAGATATCAGAAGCAGGGATGACTGTTGATGTTTCTTGGAGAATTATCCTCTGTGCTCTCCTTGTTTTACTGGTAATCTTTATCTCCCCTTCTTGAAATCACACTTGCAGCCTCCATTGATTTCCTTGAATTTTTAATATATTGTTGACAAAATTGGGAGCTTTTTAATATTTGGTTTTCCTGATTTAATAATTTAAACAATTTGTTCTTATTACAGTTTGCTGAAGACAGCAGTGCAAGAGAGATAACTCGCATAAGATGGAAAGAAGTGGATGATGATACTAAGGGTCAGCAACACAACCCAGAAATACCTGATTTGCAACAACTTTCCAAGGATAATCATCTGCCAATCAAGCATAATATTGACGATGATCATCAAAAGCATGCGCATGCGCATGCTCATCTATCATCACATATGGATCACATGGACCCTTCAGATAAGATTTTCTTCACCATAAAGGATCTAAAAGTTGGTAACGCAATTCCAATTTACTTCTCCCATGGAGACCCTTCAACTTCTCCTCATCTGATATCTAGAGAAGAAGCCAATTCAATTCCTTTCTCTTTAGCAAAATTACCTTACCTTCTTGAATTTTTCTCTCTGTCTAAAGAATCTCCTCAAGCCAAAGCCATGGAATATACACTAACACAATGTGAAGTTGAACCCATGGAAGGAGAGACCAAGTTATGTGCTACTTCCTTAGAATCCATGCTTGATTTTGCACAGGCCACCTTTGGAATGGATACCCAAGTAAAAGCTTTAACTACTAACCACCTTAGAAAGTCAGTTGCACCTTTACAAAACTACACCCTTTTGGAAGAGCCCAAAGAGATCTTGGCACCAAAAATGATAGGATGTCATACCATGCCTTACCCTTATGTAGTTTACTATTGCCATATCCAAGAAGGTGGGAACAGGCTATTTGAGATTTCACTTGGTGGCGAGCATGGAGATAGAGTCCAAGCTACTGGTGTTTGCCACATGGACACCTCAAAATGGGATCCTGACAACCCATCATTTCGTGTGCTGAAGATAAAGCCTGGAACTGCCCCCGTGTGCCATATTTTTCCAGCAGATAACATAGTTTGGGTGCCTTTGATTTCGTAAATTCAGTAGTAACATCTATTGAAGTGATTGTAAATAATAAGTCCTGATACTTAAATCTTGTGTTATGTCATATGCTTGTCTCTAAAAGAGTCCCTGTGGATGTAGGCATCCACACCAATGTTCCCTGCTACAAAGACTAGTAAATAACATCGGGGATTCTATAAATGGGAATGTTTTGGAATGCGAGTGGTTTAGGATGACAGGCAAGGGCATTCTCTTTAATTACATGATCAGAACCTGGCTGCGAAAAATATTTTGGGCATGACTGAATTTCATGGAAATCCAGCCAGAACTGACCAGATTTCTAAACCATAACTGGATCTAGTCATTGCTTAAAATAATTTAAACATCCAAACCCACTTTTCGTCGGGTTTAACAAAAGGCCCCGAAGACCGCACCGTTATAAATGTGCATGATATAACATCGCTCTGCTTGCATGTTTATACTGCAAGGTTTAACTCCAAGATGCTTATTTCCAAATTCCAATCACGCATAGTACAAGATATTCCTGCATTACAACAGGATGCATAAAACCCTGGTCCAGTAATGTTTACCTCGCAATCAAGTTGGCTTGCATCCTAACCTAACGTATTGAGACACTTGAATACAAACTGAACAACAAATCTACTCATTTCATCCACTTCACAGCTTACCTGTTAAGGAAGCACGTTTATTTTTATAATGTAGCACTCATTAATGACTCAAAGCTTGAGGATATAGCACTGCTAACTCCGTTATTCAGAGCCTAAGACAATAACATTAGTCACCTTGTTGATATCCTTGGCAAATTTACCATCTTCTGCTGGTTTGGCATCTTTGCACTGTCTTGGTTCGGAGGCAGTGACAGAGGACTTCTCACTTCTGCACTCGGTAGTTGTTCCATGATACAAAGGTATGGTTGACCAATCATCAGTTTCGGGTTCAGTTGTCGCTCCATACGTCGGTTCGAAAAATCATCACTTTCAGGCTAGATCGTTGTTCCACATGATAAATACGTCGATTCGACCAATCATCGAAATCTAGTTTATCCGTTTCAGTCTCAGGAGCTTCATGATAAATACAACGATTGGACCAATCATCTAAATCAAGAAGTCTTTCATTTTTAGGTTCTTCAGGAACAACATTCTTGACAAGTTTGTCATTTTCTTCGGGATCTAGGCCTTGAATTGCTTCAGGCATTGGCTGGCCTGAAGAAATTCTATTTCGGTTTCGCTAGTAAGATTCTAACTTTCGCCACCAAAAGTTTATGTATCTTGATTTTTATTGGTGGCATGCCGATTCTTGCTGTTACTAGTGGCAATACACAGGGTGTGTATCATAAAATTCTCATTCCTGATAATTTTTTGAAAATGGATTTTCATCGCGCATAGTCGGAGTCCAAAAGGTGGCTATGAATCTATCAATGCAAGACTTTTCATGGGTCAATAATATGCTGTCTCCGAATGTTACTGTTAGCACGGGCTTCTTCTTTCCGAATCATTTTCTAAAGGCATCTGTAGGGACGACGTGCCGATTATTGTTATGGTGGGACTTGCAACCAGGAAACTGACGATGAAGAAGAAAAAAATAAGATGTCGCTCAGTTAGTATTATTTTTTTCCTTTCCTTTTCTTTTAGATGTTTTAAATTTGAATATCTCTTTAATAACTAAAAAATGACAGAGAAAAGAAAAGGGATACAAAACTCATCAAGGAAGCTTATGGGAGATGCTTGGTATTCCCTCTAATTTTTTTTATTAATTTTTTTTACTTTAAATTATTTATATAAGAAAAAGAAAAAACAATATTTTTAATTAGCAATAAGCAAGCAAAGATATCTATTTTCTCCTTGCCTTACAGTTTGTAAAGTCTAAACCCCATTTATAATCCCCCATTAAAAACCTACTCTCTCTGTTTCTCTCTTGATATTACAGCTTCGAAATGATAGAAGCATCAGCTATGTCTGCTCCTGCTGCCATCTTCTCTATCTCTTCGCGCACCAAACCCCCCTCTCTTTCTATATTCTCTCACGGGTAACGTCATGTAGTGTACTATCCGAATTATTCTTAGTACTTAATCTTATCATTTCTTTGATTAATTGCAGAAGAAACTCGGTGGTCTCTGCCTTGCCTAGACCCTCCAGTGATTCTTCAACAAGTCGTAAGTTTGGCATTTATTTTATGTTGACCCAGTTCGTTTTTTAGCTTGATTATTGTTAAAACATGCTTAAGTTCAGTTCAATGTCCTTAATTTTATTTTTTTTATTGACCCAGTTCGATTTTTTTAGCTTGAATCCAATGTCCTAAATCTGATTTCAGTTTTATCAATTTACCCCTGCCTTTGATATTTTAGTACTTGCTTCTCTTATACATTGCGTTGTCAAATGGGTTTGTTGAGTTATTGGATGGCTTTGGGCGGACCCTTTCCGCTTAATTATGTATAGATGCCGGTAATGTAATGATGTATGTGTTTTGACTATTTTGTTAATTTGTGTCTATGGTTGGACCCAATTTTTTTTTTATATATAAATGTGCAATTCTGTCAATGTAGGATTATCGCTAAGGAATGATGAGAAGGGTTTCCTTGATTGTAAACAAAGGTTTATTGCTTTTTCATGCTCCATGCATTTTTTTTTATTTTTTTTTAGATTTAATTTGACTGTTTATAATGATTGTCTAGCTGTTTTGGTAGTTAAGCATTTCTTCTAGCTGATGCATATTCTTCAAGTAATGATTTTTTTATACAGTTATGTTACAGTTAAAGCAAGGGGGGGCAATCCACCCATTATGCCAGCGGTGATGACTCCAGGAGGACCCTTGGATTTGTCATCTGTGTTATTTAGGAATCGCATAATCTTCATCGGGCAGCCAATCAATTCACAGGTGGCTCAACGAGTCATTTCACAGCTTGTGACTCTAGCAACTATCGATGAGAATGCAGATATTCTGGTGTGGTTATGTTAGCTTATTAGTTTTGTACTTAAGTCTTGTAATCAGTTTATGGAGCTTGGCACTAAATGGTAAGGACAAATTTTAAGTGCTTGTGACTTTTTTTACATTTGCAGATGTATCTGAACTGTCCTGGTGGAAGCACTTACTCTGTTCTGGCAATCTATGATTGCATGTCTTGGGTAATTTTACTGTCATTATAATTTTATTTTCTCATCATTGAATAATTTGGAACATAAGCAACATCATCATGGGATTCTGATCTTATAACCCTCCAAGAGGTGGTGATTTTAGCAATGAACTTTAAAGACTACATGAAAGATCAATGGAGTGAAGGCATGCTTTTAAAGTTATGGTAATAAATCACGACCTGAGCATTGAAGTAAGTGGCATCCAGTCATAAACAATTAATTACGGTCTTCTGTCTAAACAATGAAACATGCCCAAGAAAATATGTATGCATTGCATTTTGATCCATCCATCCATCTTTCTATTCCTTTGACTCCTATCTGCTGCAAGCATTGATGACTTCTGATGCTCTCAGATAAAGCCTAAAGTGGGCACTGTATGTTTTGGAGTAGCTGCAAGCCAAGGAGCACTTCTTCTTGCTGGTGGAGAGAAGGGAATGCGATATGCAATGCCTAATGCACGTATTATGATACATCAACCGCAGGGCGGCTGTGGGGTTAGAATTAATTTCCTAATTTCTTTAATGCTTTTGAGAGCATGCAAGAGATTCTTTCTTTACTGGCTAGTTGAATCGAGAAAAGATCTCTGTTAGGACATTCTCCATATAATTTCATATCTACAGCTAACTAGTCATGCTCTAGTCATGCTTAAGCATATATATGTGCTGTGCTGATTGTTTACTTAAATTATGAGGGGAAACTTTTAATTCCTGAAGTTTCTGTTATCATGTTTAACTTGCTCTTCTCTTATAGCATGCTGGTGCGTGAACTTTTCATGCATCTGTGTGTTCAGAATCCAAAATGCAAAAACTGCAACAATATAAGCCCACTACAATGCAACAGTTCCAAAATCTTGGGTCTCTGGAATGAATATATATGCAGTAGTCATTGATGCAAGTTCCAATATTTGCTTGTAGGGTCATGTGGAGGATGTGAGACGCCAAGTAAATGAAGCAGTCCAAGCTCGTCATGTGAGTCTCTATTTCGCACTTGCTTTCATCCTGATTAACTTGATGCCAAGCTGAAACCTAATTAATGGATGAATGCTTGTTAGCCTGGTTGAACAAGAATTTGAAACCAAGATTTTCCTCGTTCAGTTAAGAGCTGAGCACTGCACTGCTGTATTCTTGAAGATGAAGTTCAGACTCAAGAAGTTGCGCTTGTTTTGCAAGCACAATATTAGTGGGGTGGGATTTTTTTTTTTTGGTGGTGGTAAGGGTGGGGGCTAGTTTGTATGTTAATGTAGTACTTATCTATAATCAGAGGTCCCAAAACTTTCATGTTCAAGGCAAAAAGATTATTCAATGTTGACTCAAGTTGTAGAGCTCTCAGATTAAAACCAGCCTCTATGCCTTGCTTGCTGATCATTCCAGTTCGTTTAAACCCTACTGCAGTTTGCTAGTTATGGAACTTTCAAATTGAAGATTTCTCTACTCAAAAGTCTTATTTCCCTGGTATTTCTGGTGCAGAAAATTGACCAAATGTATGCTGTATTTACCAGCCAACCCCTTGAGAAAGTACAACAATACACTGAGAGAGATCGTTTCTTATCTACTTCAGAGGTATGTGGCTCAACTTCTTTTCCTTTTTCCTTTTGATGTGAAGTAGTCGTTCCCAGACATTATTGCTTGGTGAAAACCTGTTTCAACACCTGTCCGTGTGTGCATGTGGTTATGCATTTATATGTGCACCCTCACAGTTTTGGAGAAAAGAAAACGGGAGAAGAAACAGATTGCTGTAGTAAAAATCGTATGTATGAGATAACATCAAATTTTACCTACTCTTTCATGTTTCTGAGCTGCCTGTGTCACGCTTATAATTGTTCATTATGCATTTGTTTAGATTCCGTTAAAATTCATGCTCATAATCGACTGACAATAGTAAAAAAGCAATGATCTTGTATACATGTCATCTTTTGGCAGTTTATGACCTGCTTCAAGCTATTTATTCATCGTAGCATTTCACTCAGCTAATTAGTTGGTGGGCATTTTAAAAACCACATGCAATTAGTAATCACCATGCTCCTTGTGCCACCCTTCTGCTGCAGGCTATGGAGTTTGGGCTCATTGATGGCATCCTGGAAACAGAATATTAAACTAGGATCTATCCGCTCAACAACATCCGTCATTGAATGCGGTGGGAAGGTCGGATATAGTTTTGATGTGAAGTTGATCAGTCGCCCCCATTTTTTATTGGCATTTGTGATTCAACGTTATTAAGTAGGTATTATAAATTTCAGTGCCAAACGTGCAAGAATTTTGATTTTACAAACTCGGATGGTTCAGGTTCTTTGCTCGACTAAGCTTATCAACATTCCTCGTAGAACAATCTGAAGCTTATCAACATTCCTCGTAGAACAATCTGAAGCTTATCAACAATCCACTTGGTGATTGTTCCAAATGGGCTATTTTTCTCCAACCGTGCAGTTCTTCGGCCACTTGGGGAAAAAATCCAGGATTTCCTTTCCCACGAGTTATTTGGGAGCTAATGCATACCTGATAACAATTGAAAGATACTGGAGCTTGCCAGCATCGATAGCTTTGTAACGCTTATGTAGTCCACTTGAGATTAAACAGTTCTCAATCACATTAGCTACAAGATACCAAAATCTTACAGAAGATGTATAAAATGCCAAACTAGTCGAAGCACAAAATTTCCAACCTGCACGAAACCTTAAAACCCAAAATGAATCTCTCTTCTAGAGTCAAGGAAAAATACACAACACATGAATTGCGTACAATAGTATATGGCAATCATGCATGAAACAATGTTGAAAAGCTCTTAACTTTAGAGGCAAAAACAATTAACGAAGGTGCCTAAGAAATCAATGGTAGCTAATGAAACGCGCCTGTTTAATCCAACAGTCAACTCTCTGCACTTCGTCTTTCAAGTCCATTAATCTACTAAAAAAAAGTCAGCAATTTAAGCATTGAAGAAGCAATAAAAAGTATCGATAAACATGCATAAAAATAAAAGAACCTTTTGGGATTTAAAAGACCAAAAAAAGATAGATGTTAGAGAAAAGGTTGCTTTTTTATTTCAGTTAAACCACCAGTACCCTTCTAAAAGCAAGGTCACCTATTGTGGTGATATTTATAACATTAATCAACGTATACTAAGAATAAATAGACCGGGATTAAAAAAGCAAGTAAAATAAAAAAGAACTCCAAATCCAAACAAATAAAACTTAACGAGATGAAATTAAAAAAAAATTAAATAAAAAATAATAAAAAACAACAAGCAAAATGGGCAAGTAAATCAAATTCTACGACTTAAATTATGCGAATGAAATAATCTAATAGAAGATAAACCAGAAAAAATTACGAAGATCAATTTCAAAATAATTCAATAAGAGGTAATCCAAGAAATATTTGATAATAATTGGATTTAAATCCTCTAAGATTTTATAACGAGAATTAATGAGAAAAACACTCTTTTGAAGTGTTTTGTGGTGCTGGTAATTTGTTTTCAAGTTTTTAATTTTAATATTGTAATATAATCTTTATCAAATCTCAAATGTTTTATCCTACTTCAAATTTAAAATCAATTAATTATCTTAATTATAAATTTTAAGTTATTATATATATATATATTAAAAAGTTAAGATACACGTAAACTGACCCGGACATTCACGTTAAATTAAAAAAAATAAAAATTTACACTTCCAACTTTGAAGTGATTGCTTAATGTAAAACGCCGTTAGCGATGTATGGCAATGTTGTACAATGCAACGACCATCGAAGTTCAGTTTTTCGTGATGTAGAATATTTAAAATTCATTTTTATGATTAGTGTTTGCAACTTTGCAGTTAATTTGCATTAATTCATGAAATATTATACTTCCATCTCTCTCTCTCTCTCTTATATATATATATATATATATATCTTAAGAGCATGGTACTGAGCGCGTGTTGTAAATTACTGTCCTTGCAGCGAATTTAAGGACCATATGTATCAACGGAATCTACAAATAGTCCAAAAAAAACCACAACAGAACTTTTACTTCATTTTATTTTTTGTTTTCAGGGCCAAGTTTTTCTTTCTATTTTCCCTTTCTCCCACCTGTCTTCAAATATAAGAAAAAAAAAAGAATTCAAATT
>Ga0307515_10022746_pt1 | contig 11031 bp, 1 predicted proteins | sample 17_EM_MG_FD_194513 | JGI IMG/M metagenome (GOLD analysis project Ga0307515, IMG submission 194513) | Populus trichocarpa ectomycorrhiza microbial communities from riparian zone in the Pacific Northwest, United States - 17_EM | ecosystem: Host-associated > Plants > Roots > Unclassified | place...
AGGGCAATTGTAAGAGTACATATATTAGATCCCGCCGCGCTTGCGAACAAGTTCGCAAGCACTCCGTGTCTTTTTGGCCGAATGGCGACGTTAGGGCGGGAAACGTTACAGTATATTGGCATATTAAGTGAATACCTTATATAACTTGCCTATGCTTGTCCTATGACTTAAACTCTATAGACCTTTAATCCCTTGCCTTACGACCTTGGCTAGTTATAATAGTTGTAACACTTCTTCTATAAGGTCCGTAATATTATTATTTATACTATTATATTGCCACCAAACTCTTAGTAAGTAGGGCTTTGTTTCTAAATTTACCCATTAATAATTATAATTCTATTATTATTATAGCCCCTAAATATATTAAATTATAGTTAAACATAAATACCTTAATCCTATTTACTATTTATTTTAATTATACTGCACTTGCAAACCTCTAGCGCGTTTACTACCAATTTTAGCTAAAAGAATATGTAAATATTAATCAAAAGCGCCTTTTTACTGATAATTACAACTTAATATAATTAAAGCTTTAATAGCAGTAGGATTATAAGTTAAAAAAAAAGTATATAACTAATATAGTAAATGGGTAATTAAAACGTCTGTAAAAAGGAACAAGATATATACAATAAGGAGATAATTTAACTCTAGGCTAAGACTCGCGATAGGCCTATATTAAAGGCAAAGGTAAAAGGAACAATAGTAAAAAACAATTTAGGCGTTATTAGACAGGCCCTTTGGCATTAATACTATATCAAGACTAGTAATAATTATTAACTATTATACTAGTTAAATTTAATTGCAACCGTTATAATATTAATTTAATTCGTTTTATTAGCCGAGCCCTCTACTTACAAAGTTTTAATTTAATTAATTTAAGGAGTCAATTGAATTAAATTCATTGATTTGCAAGCCTTTTCAACGCCGATTACCATACAAAATCTATTTTAGACTAAAAAATATAATTGTCACCATTATGAAGACAGTTCGGGCAAGTTACTGCCACCATCGGCCGCAAGCTCCACTGGTGCAATAAAGCCTGCCTGTCCTCCTTTGGAAGCGAGCAAAGTAAAAGAGGGTGCTGATGAGGACTAAACTGAGCGGGATACCGAGACCTAGTCCGAGGCCCAGGGGGAGGGCAATTGTATGTTGTTGCGGCTGTGATGTTGGATCTGACGATGGTGAAGATCTTGGGGTTGTTAACGGCGCATAGGAGGATGGTGTTGCTGATATTGATAAGGTCGCTAAAACTAAACCCGCGCGCCCGATAACAGAACCGACTGGAATGGTCATCCACAGGCTGCTATTGTCACAGCATGAAGCCTTCGTGCCACAACAGAATTTTGGATTGGCGGTGCTCCCACCCAAGCTGTCTTGGCATGGGATGAGATCAACAACGCTATCTTTCGGTCCTGGGAACGCGAGCAGTGTAAGCTAAATCCTCTGCATCGTGTATATATCGCGCCTTGCTCATGCTAAAATTAAGTAAAATTACCCTTCTTATTAACACAATATTTATTGCACGGCTGTTCCCAATTGCTATCTGTGCAGCCAGATACTGCCAATAGATTATTGTCAGAAGTTTTTAAGCATAGGCCATTGGAAAGGCAGTAATCGCCAGTAACGCAGCAAGAGCTAATTACTGCACTTGGGTCGCATGGGACGGAAGGAGGGCCTTGTGATACAGAGCCATCTGGGAGGTAGCATGTTGACGGCATTGCGGAGGGTAGGGAGGCGATAAGAACGGCAACCAAGAGACGGAGCATTTCGAAAACGCAAGGCTGAAAGGCAGAGTTTATCCTGCAATTCTTTCGTGGATAGCCTACCATTTATTATTAAAGTCCGAGTATAATTACTTTTTGCGAAATTTAATGCATACTGCAGAAATGTGGCGAAGTGCGTGCAGTCCTCTAAGACATTAAGCTCGGACCAATAGAACCCGGCTACCCCCTGGTATTGACCTGGCTGAGCTAATCTTGGGTGCCTCAGCCGCTTCTCCAAGGAATTTGTGGCGTTGCATGGCCCCACTCTCTTGCCACAGCCCCACTCTACCAACTCGTGCGAACTCCTGAGCTAATTAGCGGCGTATATTAACTCCTAAACTCCTAAGCCAATAAAATATTATATTACCCCTAGCCCCCCTATAAACCCTAAATTCCTCTATAAAAAGTCTAAGAGATTATAGGTATATATTTATTATAAATAAAATATAACTTTTTATAAGGTATTACCTAAATATATAATAGGAAGCAAATAAACCAAGTATAAATTATAAGAGAGTTAATAGAAAAAGATAATATAGTAAGAAGGGTAGGTAATACTTTTATATAAGAGATAAACTAATAGGAGAGAAAGGGGCTATAAGCCTAAGGAGCTTATAAAAAAGTATTAAGGCCTAGCTAAAGACTAGTATTATAGACTTTATAAATAAGATAGTATAGATAGTTAAAAGGGACTTAAATAAGTTTGTAATTAGTATACAAGACACAGAACTAATAAAATTAATAAAATTATAGGATAAGGAGTAAGCCAAGTTATATAATAAAAATGAGCGAAGCGAAATTTATAAAATTTATAAAATTTATTATAATAAAGCCTTGTGGGAAATACTACGGTAAACTTGTTAATAGGCTAAGTATATAGGTTAAGGAACAGTTAATAACGTAAATATAATTAGTAGAGTAGGTTGCCTAATGGATTAACTCTAATTATATTCTAAGATTTACTATAAAGAAGAGAGCTATTTAGGTAGGGACTATAGTCCTTTAAATATATAATACTGCGCCTAAGAAATATACTAAGTACGTTAGTATATTAGTACGAGAAATCCGTTAAATTTTCTAAGGAAAATTTCCAAATTACTGACTTACAGCCAGTAATTTGGTTCCTTAGAGAAATTTAACGGATTTCTTGCGCCTGCGGCGGGCTTTTGGCCTTTAAACTCAGTCTGCCCTATTACTACCCTACTACCACCCTCTGCTGCCTATTACTACCCTCTACTACCTACTACTACCCTACTCCTACCCTATTACCTCCCTATTACTACTATTACTACTACTACCCTATATAGAAAATTATTTAAAATTATATTAAGAAACTTATTATAAAGACTATTATAGGTATTTATAAACCTATTAGTAGAACTATTATAGTGCCATTTATAGACTTGTTAGTAAAACTATTATAGAGTTAATATAAAGCTATAAATTATTTTTTCTTATATAGCTGTAAGGTATAAATAACTTATATATAACTTGCCTATAAGGTATATACGCTATACATACCTAAGAAAACCCCTTTCTTACCTTATACCTTAAACTCCTCCTTTCTTAAAGATTTATCTATCTATATAATATAACTTATTATTCTATTATTAAGTTCCCTATCTATATCCTTTTACTACTACTTTTACTATAACCCTAGCTACTCCTTTATTATTACTTTTTTTACTACTCTTTTTATTTCTATTTCTATTACTATTTTTATTACTATATTAACTATTACTTTAATTTACTACTTTTATCCCTATTTTAACTATAGCTATAGTTACTATTTTAGTTACTACTTTTAATACCACTTTAGCTATGTTTACTATTATTTTTATAACCTTTTTTATAATATATCTTACTTTATATTACTATATACTAAAAATAGTAGAATTTAATATATATACTTTTATACTTTTTAAACAATAACCCTTTATATTAAATCGATATATTTTATAATTAAATTTTCTTTATTAATAATATTTTATTTACTATTTTATTTATTACTTTATTATTTACTACTTTATATTTATTTTATCTTTATAAAGAATCTTTAAAGATAATTTAAATAAATAGAAATTTTCTTTTAAATATTATAGCTTTAACCCCTATTACTACTTTAATACTAATTTTATTTATAATTTAATAAATGTTTTTATTACTATAGCTTTACTTTTATTACTTTTATTTTAACCTTTATTTTTAATATTAATATAGCCTCTAGCCCGCGAAGCCCTACTGCACGTGTCCACGTCGCCGCGGGTGGAAACATCATCAGGAAATCGTTCCTTTTGATGGCCAAGTGCAGAGGCGATGGTAGGGAGCCGTCGCAGCGCGTGCAGCGCGCTGTCGTCGCGGTTCTGTGGTGTTGAGCCTGCGACGCGTATGAAGCATCGCCCTTAATAACACCAGGAGTCCTACTGCCCCCGCCTAGGGCTCCTGCTTTATTATCTAGGGGGGCTATTAAGGGAAACTGGGATACGAAAACTACCCAATATACGACTACCTGGCTCGTAGCTAGGCCTAAAACTGGCCTTATTATCTAGCTAGTTAATATAAACACGTCCTAGTTATACAACAGGACACCCTTAGGCTTGCACTAGCTCTAAGATTATAAAAAAACACGGCAAGGGCGTAGGGAACCTCTTTTTATAAGAACTTATTAAGTTAACGCGTCGCAGATACCTTATACAAAACTTATTAAGGCCCCTCTACAAAAGCCTATCTGGTACACCTAGGAGACTTAAAAAAGGGTTTTAATAGGCGTGGTGCGCGCGACCTAGACAATAGACGCGACAGCGACGCGACGTAACGGCGACTGGACGGCTTAACAACGTGGAAATATGGGTAAAGCTCTAGGCAGCGGAAACATAAGCCAGCTTCGACGGCCCTATAGTAACTAGGTAACTTATAGGAGGGTCTTAATAGGCGTAGTGTACGCAACCTACGCGTTTATAGGGGAGGTTCTAAGGAAATACAGGCTAGTTGTATAAGGACTTAACAGTTAAAGATATAGGCTAGCTTATAATAAGGGGGGATATAAGCTTAGTTAGTAGAATAGGGTAGGGTAGGTCGCCTAGCATGGGACCTAGTCTATAACCTATTCTGTAAAATACAGTTAGCCTATTATAAGGAAACTCTTATAGGTAATGCAAAACGGGAACTAAAACCTTCTATGGGGTGTAGTATATAGTAGTTACTGCTAGCTCTAAGGACCTTACCCCTTAGCTAGGCTCTAACCCCTAGTACACCTAGTAAGTAGGCAGGATTACGTCCTAGCTAAAGAAATTACTACGTAGCTTAAGAGAATAGATGCGTGTATTGGTGTATTAATAGATAAAACTATTTACTAGGGCAGTATAACTACTTACTAGGGCAGTATAACTGCTCGCTAGGGCAGTGCGCTAGTAAGGTACGCTTAAGGAGTAAATAGAAGTTACTTAGGCGGGGGTGGCTTTTAGCTAGGCCTTAACCGTAGATAGTACCTAAGGCTTTAACTATATTGCAGGATACAGCTATAACGCCCTTATAGGATTACGTTAGTAGGCGAATAAGATAGGAGTTATAACCCCTATAAATGGCAGCCTATGCCTATACCGGCGGAAATAATAAAAAGAGGTGTAAAACTAAAGGCTATAAAAGGCTCCTAAGCCGTATAAAAGCATACTAACTTTAGGAGGAGACTCTTATATAAACTGCTGGGGGGCAGGCTAGTACTTAGGCTAATAGCCTATTATAAGATATTTAAGAGAACTAGTAAAATTCCCTATATTATAGGTAGTAGCAGCTAACTGCTTATAGAAAGCCCTAGACCCTCAGGCCTAGATAAATAGGAAAGCTACTAGAAAACTGGCGTAGAGGCCTAGATAAGTAGGCATGTTAAACTCTACTATATAACTACCTGCCCTAGAAATCTTCTAATAGGATTAGTAAGGAAAAAGGGTATAAGGATAGTAAAAACTAGAAACCCCCCTATAAGATACAAAATGCCAAGGCCTAATAGGTCTAAAAAAAACCTCCTATAGAAATAAGTGATAAAGATTCTATATCTACTTTTTCTCCCCCTTCTCCTTCTTCTGGCCCGTTTAGGACAGGAGAAAAAAGAGGACATTCTTAGTCTTCTCCTAAGGGAGAAAACCAAAAACCTATAAAAAAGATAATAAAACTAACAACTACTACAGATAGTATGCCTAGTATACCTTCCTCTTCCCTTTCTCCGGAAGAACATCTATATAAGGATTTAAGAAGCCTAATCTAGGCCTATAGAGGGCTAAAAGGAGAAGAATAAGAAGAATAAGTTGGATAGCTTATGGACTATACACAAAATATCCTAATAGGAAAAAACCCCTTTATAAAAGAAGAAGAAGAAGAAGAGGTAAAAGAGGTCCTAAAAGGACTAGTAGAAGAAGTAAGAGCTCTCCGTAAGGAGGTAGCTCCTATTAAAGAAACTTACGCAGAGAGGCTAAAGAAGGACCTCCCTCCTTCTTCGTCCTCTCTACCCTCCCTATCACTACCTTCTACCCCTTCTCCTTCTAGTAGGAGTTCTACTTCTACTAAAAGTAAGAAAAAGCAGCTATAAGAAAGGAAGCTAGTCCTAATTACGGACGAAAAGGACTAACCTCTAGATACCTTCTCTATACAAAACAAAGTTAATTAACTATTTGCATTAAAACTACAAGTAGAAAAGCCAGTACTAGCGGCTATAGCTAGAACTAAAGGAAAACAAAATATTCTCCTTATACCTACAGAAAAGTATAATGTAGATTTCTTAGTCAAATATAAGGAGATCTAGCATAACTGCTTTACCTTTTAAAGAGAACAAAAACTAGAACCTTGGGTTTAAATTATAGCCCATAGGGTTCCTACCTTACCTTTTCTAAAAGAGGGGGGCTCTAAGCTTCTAAAAGAAGAAATTGAGACCTTTAATCCTATAAGGATATAAGGACTACCTAGATGGATCTTATCTAGTATAAAAAGACACAATCTAGAAACTAGATTTGGCTCTATAGTTTTTACTATAGAGAGCGAGGAAAAAAGACAAGAAATCTTTAAGCAAAAAGAGATCTCAATTGCAGGTATAGCTACTAAGGTAGTAAAATACCTCGAAGTCTCTCCTACTACGCAGTATACTAGCTGTTAAAAATTTGGCCATATAGGAGATAGATGCTCTACTAGAGCCTATAGATTTTATGTGGTTGTATATATATTTAAAGACCACTTCTATTTTACCTATAGAATAATAGGCAAGCCCTATAAGCATACTACCCCTCTTTGTATTAACTGTAAATAAAACCACTTTGCTAATAGTAAAGACTGCGAGGTTCTAAAGGTAGCTAAGCTAGTAGGTAGTACTAGCTTAGAGGGTTTTACGGAGGAATAAGATAAAACAAATAGGATTCTAGAAGGAGGTAACTCCTACTAAACTCTTAGAAAAAAGATATTAAAGAGCAAAAGGATAGAAATAAATTGCAAAAGGACAGGGATAGGTGTTAGGATTTCCTATAGTTTTTCCTACCAACTTCTCATTCCCTAGTAGTTGTAGTAACTTAGTGTCTTACTAAAGAGCTATAAACTCTTAGGGGTTTATAAACTATTAGGACATAGTTACTAGTAAATATTAAGCTGCCTAGAAAGGATTTATATATAGAACTATAGCACCATAGCCTAGAAGCTGCATGCGTAGTATTATACGTAGTATAATATAATGGATATAAAATAAAAATATAAAAAAAATTATAAATATTAAAAAAAATTATTACTATAACCTAATAACTATAATACATAGATAATCCGCTTATTAGGGAGAAGAGTAATTATAAGAAAGGAAATATAGGAGGTAAATTATCCTTTATATTAAGGAAGCGGAAGCTTAAGCGGGATAGCGTTACTAATTATAATTATAATAACCCTACTAAAGAGAATAGCAGGGGTAGTAAGGGTAGTAATAGTCTACATCTCTAGAAGTAATAAAGGCCACCCGCCTATTATAAAGACTTATCTTTTAGCCCCCCTATCCGCCCTATCCTTAACCTTAACTTTTAATACCTATAAGTTAACTAGTAAGCGGCATCCACTCTATAGCCTACTAGCCCTTTACTTTAAAAGCCTACCCTTCTTTATAGTATTAAACTACCGTATAATAAGGCTAGTAGTTATATTTATAATAAGGAGGATAGTAATAGTAATAGTATTGCTAACAACTAAAGCAAGGTTTTAAACCTAAAGCCTACTATAAAGCGCTATACCCGGGCAAAAAAAAAATTAATAAAATAAACTTAGATAATAAATAGGAGATTAATAATATTTTAGGGGAAAGAATAACTAAGTTAGGGTGCGAATATAAGGTAGCTTAGAAGCCTACTTAGGTTTATAAAAGCGGGCCTTTAAATTCTAAAGATGCCCTTAAGTCTTACTAAAGACGCGTCCGGTATGCTAAGGTTAGATTACTATAGGTATACTTTATAAAAGTAAAGGGCAGAGCTGCTATACGTAAGGGACGGCGGTAATACTTTAGGATATCCTCGTTCTTAAATAGTGGTGCTCTTTTTAGCTTAAAGGTCTATTTCTAGTTTAGTATTCTTATTCTTAGCGTATTTAGTAGAAGTATCTTATAATTTCCAGTCTAATAGATTTAAATTCTTTATACGCTCTATATAATATACGGCGGTAAAACTCTAATTACTACCTTACGTAAGTACATTCTTACTTAGCCTAGTTACGTTATACTATATTTTAAAACTAAAATAATTATATAACTATGTCTGGGTTTTTATAACGGGACTGTCCCGTTATAGTAAGGACGTCTTAGTAAAACATTCAACGATAGTGGAATTCTATTAAAGCCTCTTAAAGCACGTGCACGTATTACGGCTACTTCTATATCTTAACCACGTCAACCTAAACCTATTCTATTCCTTATCCGAACGTCTTATTACTTATAAGGTCTATATAACTTAACTCTTAATAAAACCTTATTTCCTTTAAAGCTGCCTTAAAGCACCTTACCCCCTTATAGTTTTAAAAAATAATTAGATAAGTAATTAGATAGTGCCATCTTCTTATAAAATAATTTTGTCTAATTTTTAAATTCTACCGTTTATTAGCTAAAAGCTTAGGATTCTATAGTTGTCGCTTTTGTTATTATTAAGCCCTCGCTAAGTTATACGTAAGAGGCTTAGTAAGGGCTATTACGTATAGGCTAAATTCTCGCTTAACTTGCCTCTGTTCTCCCTACCTTAATTATATATTCTAGAGTCTTAGTATATACCTTATCTAACTAAGGATAATTCTAAGTTTAGACCTTTATCTCTTATATAAGTGCCTAAATTATAAAGTAAGGAGAATTAAAATCCCTCCCTATTTGTTTCTAATATATATATATATATATTTAGGTATTACAACTATTATAGATGCCTCCGATAGACTATACTATTTATTACCTATATAGTTTAAACGGCTAAGATATAGTAAGTGTTAGAATTATAGCACTAGTTACTTATCTTAATGCTATTATAAAGTTTGCCCGGCCTACTAAGCTGCCGTTTATTAAGAGGGATAAGTATATCTACTAACGCCTCGGACAATATTATAATGGTATTTTTTAATTTTATAGGAGCCTAGAGGATGCCCTTATTCTATAGTATGCCTATAATAGTTTTATAAGATAGTACTTTGCGAAATAAGCTAAGCCGGTTCTACTGCTACTATAACTTTACTAGGTTTAACAGATTATAGCTTTAATTACTTTTATCTACTCTAAATAGGTGCTATATAGGGATATTTCTTATAATGACGTCTTTCTTAATAAAGAGCTTTAATATAAAGCTTAGCGACTTTACTAGGTTATTAATTAATAGTTAAGCCCCTTTTATCTATTATAAGACTAGTTGTAAGCACCCTAAGATTAAAGGAATCTTTATAAGAAGTAAGGTGTTTACTTTTAGTTTTACCTTTTATAAGCTAATAATAGGATTAAAGCTATATAAGGAGCTTTTAGATTAAGAAATATGTAATATATATATTAAGGGAAAGTTTTCAAACCTAGTTACTCTAGCTGCGTTTAATAATATTATTGCTAAGTACTAGGCCTAAGACTATATAAGTATGAACAAATTGCTAAAGGGTGTATAGGCTAAAGGTATAATTTTTAGTTAGTAAAACATTTAGTATTAATAACTTCTAGTTACTGTCTAGTTAAGGCTTATTACGTAAATTAATATCTTTACTATTTTTTATTTTACTATACTCCTAATAGCCCTTACTCTTATTTCTTTGCTCCCTATTATATTCTAGGTAAGAAATCGTAAATAATAAGGTTAGGTAATAGTATTTTTATATTATTAGTAAAGACCTAAGTTTTTTATTTTATTTATGCTTACCTCTAATTAAGGCAGACACTGGGGATATTTGCCTACTTTCCTTAATAATCCTATTATAATTACTTTACCGTTTTAACCTTTGGCTGGTAACATATTGGGGTAAAGTGCCTATTAGCTTTAGCTCTTTAGCATTTATTTTAGCTGCGTATTAATTAAATATACTAAGCTGGTGCCCTGTATTTACTATAGTAAAAGGAGTAGTTATAGTAGTAATATATTATGTAGTTAACGGTAAGTATAGCTAATTTTAGTAAGAAGCTATTATTTAGAAGGAAGAGTAAATTATATAAGAAGACTAGGCGATAGGGATACTTATCCTTTTATACGGTCTTTATAGCATTTCACTATTACTTTAAGTAATAATAGGTCTGTTAGGTAAAGATACTACTCCTTATTAAAAGATATAAGGATTATCCTAAAACGGCTATATATAAATATTCGTTGCCTATAAATCTATACGCGCGATCTCCTAGAAGTGGATATTACTAAATCTATCTAATATATAAACTTAAGCATTACTAATAAAGCGATCTACTATAGCAATATAACTCTATTAATTTTCTTTTACTCTTTAAGGGGATAGCCCTAAACCGGACGTATATAGTTATTTATCCTTAAAGATTAGAAGGAGCTAAGAATATAGTATATCTAGGCCTTTTTTAAGCGTAGAGAATTGCCTTCTAATATTAAAGTCTGCAGCGTCTTAGCGTGGGTTTAGTGGAGTTAATAATACGGATCGCCTATTATAGCAGAGGATAGCTGTTACGGCACTGACGCGCGTAACCTGGATAGGGCCTAGTCAGGGGGGTTCGCTTACGTCTTGGCTCCATGTATATAGACGTGTCCTTTCCACGACCTTCTTCTGCTCCTCATCTTGATATCCGGGT
>Ga0307515_10022747_pt1 | contig 11031 bp, 2 predicted proteins | sample 17_EM_MG_FD_194513 | JGI IMG/M metagenome (GOLD analysis project Ga0307515, IMG submission 194513) | Populus trichocarpa ectomycorrhiza microbial communities from riparian zone in the Pacific Northwest, United States - 17_EM | ecosystem: Host-associated > Plants > Roots > Unclassified | place...
CAAGGACGGTCAAATAAGGTTTGGTGTGCAAAAGAGCAAGGGTTCTCGAAAACTGTACAAGTAGGTTACACACCTGCTGTCAGGAACCAGCTTCCGGTACGAGCACACCACTCCGAGCTCGACGCATGACGCGCAACTCGGCTTCGTTGCGTCGCATCGCGTCTTTCGCACGCGGCAGATTTCGCAGGCAATCGCAGCACGCTTACGGGGGTAGTTATGCGGATTGAATATGTAGTGCATTGAGCTTTCCGAGGACTTCGGTTCATTTCCAGTAAATCCCGGCTGCTCGGGATCCGGCAACGCTTGAGCTGAGTGAGACTCTCCCTGTAACGGTTTGTGGGGCTGCATAGAGGTCGATAGCCATTCTCCGGCACAAGTTTCAGTGGGTTTGGAAAGCTGTCAGATCATTTTATTGACTGAAATGTTACGTAAAACACGTAACAATCACGTGCTATAAAGTGTATATCTTCTTTATATAATAAATAATTCATTACTTTATTAGCTATACAATAAATTCTAAAATGTATATATAAAAAGTAATCTTATTATTACTACTAGTAGGTATGGATTTACTTCGTAGCAAGAGGTAAGCTTTGGGCAGAGCCTAGAGCTCCGTGCAGAGCTTTTGCAGAGTTTGGTAGAGCTTTTGCAGAGCTTCGCGCGCAGCTTCGTGCGGAGCTTTTGCAGAGCCTTGGTCGAGATCCGTGCAGAGCTCCGTGCACGGCTCCCCCTGCAGATGCAGAAGCTTGCAACTGCATCTCCTCCGCCAATATAGTTCGCTCGAGGCTGCAAAATAGATACATTAGATACGTGCGAAGTCTTCTACCAACTAATAGAGCGATTTTTGCAATATCGATAAGGGTAAAAATATTACCATACAAACAGGGCGTGAAAAATTTGAACTTGGTGGTGGTCGGTTAAAGTCTTGGATCAAGAGGCCCGGCTGATCCTCGGTCAGCGAAAAAATCACGTGTTCAGCCAGCCACCTGGGGCAGATTCGCGTATATCTGCAGCGCCACCAGCGCCAAGCTGTGGATATACGCGTATCAAGGGCCGCCCGATCGAGCCGCTGATCGACGCCGACCGTAGGGTAATTAGGGCCATTAGGGCCCCAATTGCATATAAAAAGTCCTCCCTGCCTAATCCTCAGTCGCGGCAGCACGTCTGCTATTATACCTACTATACAAGATGGCGCTAACCAACCGCGTAGAGATCAATATCGCCAATAATGCCAAATTACGCGCTAACGCGCAGCATGTCCTCGCCCTTACGCGTGCCGTAAGGCCTAAGAACACGTCTTTAACGTACAATCCAAAGCAGAAGGAGTTCAAGGTAAGAAGAATATAATACCCCCCTTCCTAAAAGTATCGCGGCCCGCGGCTAACGCGTTATTTAGCTCTAGGCCTTTATAAACGGAAGTAGTACTATAATAGCAATACCGTTATAGAGGATAAGCTACTTCTCTTTCTTATTAAGGAAGTTATAAGCCGGCCCTTAAAAGGGAAGAGCTATAAACTAATATTAATATACCCTAAAAGGAGATGCGGCTCTTATAGCGGTTATATTACTACTTTAATAAACCTCTATTAGATATAGAAAGCTATAAAAATAAATAGCTACCTATTTTTATAGGAGGATAGCGTTAGGGAGTACCTAAAGACGCTATAGTAGAGGGATATGCAGCGTAAGAAAAAGTAGTTCGCTAATAAGGGTAGAGATACCCTCCTTAACGGCTATATTAAGGACAAGTTTTAGAGCGTCTATTATAAGCTTTAGGCTAAGGGCGCTATCTTATCCCTAGAGTGCTACTTCTATACACTTATTAATATTCTATTAGGTTACTATATACTTACCTATAGCGGTAATAAACGCTCCGCTAAGATCTTAGATCTATTTACCTTTAAGTTTAAGGGTAAAGGCCCTACGCGCTATATGCCCTTAATATTTACTATATATATAGGTAAGTAGAACTAGTATAGCCACCTTAAAACTATTAGGGCCCTATAGAATAGAAAGCTGCTTATTTATATACCTAGCGGGCTAGCTTTCTATCTCCTATACTAATAGGATTTTAGTACTAAGCTATTTCTAGACTTTAGTAGGCGCTTAGTATAGTATAATATATGCCTAATTAAGAGCGGTAGAGACTATAAGGCGGCCCTCTTATATAACTTATAGCGAGATTAGGTTATAAAGGCCTTTTAGTATATTAGTGTTTTTTTAGAGAAGAAGATATATATTAGGTAGAGCGCTAGCTCTAAAACGGTGGAGCTAAAGAGGGTTAGTAGGGACTAGATTTAGCGCGGTAGGAGGTAAAACTAAGAGTAAATAGTAAGCTATTACTTAAACTCTCTCCTATAAAAGTTTATAAGGTTAATAATAGGGCACCCCTTATAGATAGGCTGCTTTAAAATCTATTATATAGGTATTATGCCGCCTAATATATTACTATTAATAATATAGCCCGAACCAAATAAATAGAAGTGCTATTTTAGCTTAAAGCTATATTATATTAATAACCTTACTGCTATAGGGATTATAAACCTTCTCTTTTACCTCTATAAGGTTATTTTATAGAACTTAGTAGCCTTCTATAAGATATTCCTAAGCTATCTAGTATAGAGCTACTCTATTTTTTAGTATAAGGCATATAAAGCCTTTATATAAAAGCTAGAGCCCTACCTATAAGAAAAGGAGGGAAGCCTAAACTAGCTATTAATTCTTTACTAGGCTATACTACTCCCTACTAACTAATTAAGGGCTCTATATACTAAAAATAAGTAAATAGCTAGTAAGTTTAAGGGCTTATTAGACTATTTAGTTAAGTTCTAGTAGGTTTGATTTTTATAGCTTTAATTACTAATTTTTAGCGACCTAATATTTTAACTAAAAGCCTCTTTAGCTATAGCTACGATAGTAATAGTAGTAGTAGCAATATAGCCTTAGGGCCAGTCTACTAACCCCCTATATCCGCCTGTAAAAGCAGCCCCTTTAGCTCTATCTATTATAGGATTTAGTAAATATATATCTGCCTAAGTAAGCGTTATAGGCTCTCCTTCCTATATAGCTTCGCCGCTATTACTACTACTATTATAGCTAGAGCTGTAGTCCTAGCTAAAGCCTAGGTTTAGGTCTCTACCTATATACTATATAAGCCGCGTAGTAAACTCTATATAGGTCCTTTAGTATAAGTAGACTAAAGGGCTAAAAGGCAATCTTTTTATAATTGCGCTAGATTCTAAATAGGGTAATAAATAGCCGGCTAACTAGTAGAAGGAGGTCTAATAATACTCCTTACGGCTTAAGGTTATTAAGGAGATTAAGCGGGTTATATAGGCCTAGAAGGTTAGTAAGGAAGCGGCTATATAGTAGGTTAATTTACGGTAGGAGTAGAAATAATACTTACTAGATTAGCTTTATAAACGGCTTTAAGTAGGAAAGAAGGCTTTAAAATAGTTATATATATTATCTATATCTAACTTCTAAAAGCCTTTATCTATAGTCCCCTAGGGGCTTATTTTAGTATAGTATAAGTTTAATAGGGTACTTTAGGGTGCTTATATAATAGCGGCACGCAACTTAAAACGCGAATATCTCTATTAACCTATGGCCGATTCTTATCATTCTAATACGAGTAGAAAGCGCTTAGTAGGCTCTACGTATAGCGTTTAACAAGTATTAGAAGAGCGGTGTTATTAGCGATTAAAAATCGACTATAAATATTGGGTAATATCTATAGTCGTTAAGTGCACGAGCCTCCTCGCCTACGTGATTATAACTTAGCCGCTGATTTAGCTATATAAATGTAACTATGGATATACTATTGCTATTAGTTATAAAATATCGAAAACTCGCTAAGAGCCATAACGCGTATATTTACCCCACTATTAAAATAATATACCTATATAACCCTACTAATCTAATTCCAATATATATAAATAAGGGCTTATTTTATAGCTTTATTTTAAATCTATAAAATAAAGTTTTATTTATATAATTTAAAGCCAAATTGGTAGAGCTATAGGGGATGCCTTACTAAGGCTGTAAAACTTAGATTAAGGCTCTATACTAACCAATCCGGTCCCTCTTCCCCTAAAAATAAGCACCTCCTATAGCTCTACTAATTTGGCTTTAAATTATATAAAAAAAAACTTTATTTTATAGTTTTAAAATAAGACTATAAAATAAGCCCTTAGTTATATATATTAGAGTTAGATTAATAGGGTTATTATTATAGACCTTATATTAGTAGTAGTACGACTACTAAGAAGAGATATAAACGGGTTAGTTAAAATAGTATAGGAGCCACTAGAACTAATCAAGCTATAGAATAAGAGGTAATTAAGTTATATAGCTAGTTACGTTATAAGTTTAGAACGTAAAAATATAGGAATATGGGAATGTGGGATATACTAACGCACTAACGTACTAACATACTTAGTACATTTCTTAGGCGCGGTATTGTATATTTAAAGGACTACAGTCCCTACCTAAATAGTTCTCTTCTTTGTAGTAAATCTTAGAATATAATTAGAGTTAATCTATAAGGCAACTACTTTACTAGTTATTATTATATTATTAACTTCTTATTTACCTACACACTTAGCCTATTAATAAGTCTACTGTAGTTTTTACTATAAGGCATCGTTATATATTTACTACCTAGTTATAGTATTAATAAAGTTAAATAATATGCTACTAAAAGCAGTAGTTATAACGCTGTTAATAGTAGCAACTATATTAAGATTAGGTAATAATACTAGTATAGTAAATACTAACTCTTAGCTAGTTACAGTTAGATAGCTATAGAAAATAGTTAATTAATTAATAGATAATAATAGGTTATTTAAGGAAAAGATTAATAGGATTGGAGTAGTTAAGATTAAGCTACTATCTATTAAGCGATTCTTAGGAGAGAAATTAAAACTTAAGGGATTCCTTATATAAATGCACTTTAAAGTTATATAGGAAGAAGCGAAGCTGGCAACGCCTATAAACTAGGTTACCTATATAGGATTATTCCTAATAGGAAGGGTACTTAAGTAGTTTAAGCCTTACCTAATAGAGGTATAGGAAAATGGTATAGCTACTACTAACTAGGAGGTATAGTATATATTTTTAGAACGGGTTTATAAAACGCCTAATATAAATATTTAGAGACCTAGAGGCAACCACTATAGTAGAAAAAAAGCTTTAAAACCTAGTATAGAGAACTTTAGCAATTAAGTATATAATATAGTTTTAAATGTTAGCAATATAAGTTAAATGGAATAATAAGGCGCTTATGGCATAATATAAATAGGGACTTAAAGTAAAAGTCTAGGACGTAATTATCCTAATAGAAGATATTGATACTTAAAGAGAACTAATTAATTAATCGATTAAGATTAATAATAGAATCTATTAGAGGAAATAGACTAAGAAGGGTTAGGATAAAGTTTTATAGTTATATAAGGCGTAAAGCACGTATTAACTAAGTTAGAAACTATAGTATAGCATAGAGTTAATATACTTAAGTAGTACTAAAGAAGCTAATAAAAGATAGAGAAAGAAACTATAGAAACCTAGAGGATAAGGATTAAGTAATTAAGGGTCTAAGGAGCAGAGGCTAAACTAGGGATCTTGATAGTAGAAGACGTTTAGGCAGACTCTATAATAAGAGAAATAGTTTAAAGAAGGAGCTTATATAAATTATAGAAAACAAGGTTATTTCGCTAGAGACTATAAAGATGGTTATAGTAACTATGCAGTAAAGGGAACTAGACTAGTAGACGATATATATATATAAAGGGATAATAGTATACTACGAGGAACTAAAAAGGACTTAATTAAAAGTTTTATATTTTATTATAACAACATATACTAAATTTATAAAGACGCTAAGTATAGCGTAAGCTATTAGCTATAGGAGCTAAAATTACTAAAGTTTAGAGGAACTAATAAACTATCTCGTAGATTGGATATTAAAGATAATAAATTTAATATAGGCGAAATATTTAGTAATAATAAGGTAATAAAGGCAGTTTATTAGGAGTATATAGACCTTAGAGATACTACAATAGAGGTAGAAGTTAAATCTATTATAGAGGACGGATTAGTAATAAGGTTTAAGACTCGATTAGGTACAATATCTATTACTTTATAAGATATAAGAGAAGTAAGGTAGTAAATCACTTTAGCACTTAATAAAGGTAAAAGGCTGAAGGTTTAAGATTCTAAAGAAAGAATAAGAGTATAAGCTAGTTATCTATAAGAATAAATTAAAGTAGAAAATTAGAAAGATAGGACTTCCGTAATAAAGGGAAAGAATCCTATAGTAGGTAAATAAAGCATTTAGCCTTAGAGTTAAACAGTTAATACTAAAATAATAAAGTTTACGGATTTAGAGGATTTTATAGCTAGATGTAGACTGGGAGAAGACTAAAAAAGATTTAAAAGTTAAATTAAAGTACAGTAAGAATAAAGAGGCTACTAAGGGTTAAGAATACTAGGTAGACTATAGGTTAGAGTACCTATATAAAAAATTACTAATAGGCCGAAAGTAGGTACGCTAAGAGTAAAATAGCTTAAAGAACTAGAATAAGAAGAGAACCTAGGGTTTCTAACTAAATTTAAAAAAAGGCATATTAAAAGTTATAACAATGCAGTAATAACGAGATATTTCCTTATAGATAGGTTATATATACTTATAGAGCTATACTAAAAGCAATATAGGTAGCGATATAATAATAAGTAGGAAGGCTTTTATATATAGCTAAATAAAAGAGTTGTTTAAGACTAAGTAATTACAGAAAAACGTATAAGTTATATTAAAGGAGTATTAATTATAACGTTAAGAAATCTAGAAAAAATATTAGAGGACTAGAGGAGTAAGGGGTAAATTATAGTACTTACAAATAAGAGATTAGCGTTTAGATTAACTAGATAGAGGTTTAAACTTAAAAGTAAAGATAAGCTAAAAGTTGACCTAAAGCACTTAGTATATTATATATTGGTATAGATTATATATATAGATAATATATGCAATATATATAAAAATTCAAAAGAAAAGAATTAGAAGTACCCTATAAGGATATATTAGGTACTAGATAAGTAATAGTATAGAAATACTAAATATATATATAGATGGCATCTAGTAGAAGTCTAGGGATTAGAAGACTTAATACTTTAACTAAAAAGATTCCTTATAGAAGAATACTTAGACGGACAATAGTGGTAGGAATACCTAAAGAATATATATCTATAGTATATAGAGGATAAAAAGCGAATTAGATATTAGCTAATAGTTAGGAAAAGTAGAGGCCTATAAAACTAGAGGGAGCTAGTAGTAAAGCCTTAGACCCTTAAAGGAATTTAAGGATAACACCTAAATTTATAAGTTAATTGATAAGATTAGTAGTTTAAAGCGTTAATAGATAGTGGAGTAATAAGAAACTATATTTTACTAATAGTAGTTAAATAAATAGGACTACCTTATAGACAGAAAAAACGCCCTTATTTATTAGTTATAATTTTAGGAGATCTAATAGCTTATAGAGGAGGTATTATTAACCTTAAAATAGAACCAATTTAGATAACTATTAAAGGAAGACAAATTAAAATGTCTTTTAATATCCTACTATTAGGACGGAATAAGGTAGTACTAGGAATACCTTAGTTATAGGAATATAATCCAAAGATTAATTAGGTTATAGGTTAAGTTAATATTAGAGATACTTAATAACGGAAAAGGTATATAGTAACTAAGTTAGAGCGATATATAAGGAAACTAAGAAAGGGTTAGGCTATGTACTAAAGAGATACTATAAGTATAGTAAAAAATTATAGAGCCTAGAAAGTAAAAATCTATTAGAGTATATAGTGTAAAACTATAAGATAGAGTTAGAACTAAAAATAAGCCTAAAGTTCTTTCTAATCTATAAGCTTATTAAAGAAGAGCTAAGAGCACTTAAAGAGTTTATCTAAGAAACCCTATAAAAGGGATATATTAGACTATTACAATTATTAATAGGATATCCAGTCCTGTTTATACTAAAGAAAAATAAAAACTTAGGTTATATATTAACTATAAATAGTTAAATAACATTACTAAAAAGGATAGGTATCCTTTACCCTTAATTAATAAAATTTAAAATAGGATAGGTAACGCGTAAATCTTTATAAAGGTAAATCTAAGATAGGCGTACTATTAGATTAGGATTAAGGAAGGCAATAAATAAAAGGCAGCCTTTAAGTTAAAGAAAGGACTATATAAACTATTAGTTATATAGTTCGGACTTATAAATATACTAGTAACGTTCTAGAAATAAATTAATAGTATATTAGAAGAACACCTTAATAAGTTTGTTATAGTATACTTTAATAATAATAATAATTACTTAATAATTAAGGAATAATATAGGGAACACGTTAAATAGGTATTAAAGAGACTATAAGAAGAATAGATATTAGTAATAATTAAGAAATATATATTCTTTATAAGGAAGACTAATTTTATTAGATTTATTATTAAACTAGGTTATATTAGTATAGACCTAAAGAAGATTAAAGCTATAGTAAGTTAGTAAGAACTAGAAAATATAATATAGTTAAGGTTATTTTTAGGGTTTTATAACTACTATAGAAGGTTTATAATATAATAGTTAAAGAATATTAAACCCTTTACTAGGCTTATAAAGAAAGAGAAACTATAAGTTTAGGAAAAAGAGTAAAGAAAGTTATTTAAAGAACTTAGGGAGTTGTTTACCTAGGAACTATTCTTTAAAATCTATTAACTAGGACTAGAGACGGTTATAGAAATAGATATATTAGACTTTATACTTAAAGTATATTTGCTATAAAGGTATAGAAATATATAGCATCTAATAGTATACTATAGTTGGAAAATAATACTACTAGAATTAAACTATAACATCTATAATAAAGAGTTATTAGGTATAATTATAGTACTTAAAAAATAAAAAGTATTTTTATAAGGTATAAAGAAACTATTTATAGTTAAAACGGATTATAAGAACCTAATAGGGTTTTTAATAATAAAAGAACTTAATTAGAGAGAAGTTAAATGGGTAGAGATACTTATAGAATACTATTTTAAAATTTAGTATATTAAAGGCACTAAGAATATAAGGGTAAATATACTAAGTAGAAAAGCTAAATTATAGAATAACGAAAAACTATTAGGAGTAATACTACGCAGAGATAGTAATAAATTAATTAGGTATAATTATCCTAAGATTATAGTATCTTAAAAATATAAGTTACTAAAAAGCAATTAAATAAAAAGGATTTAAGAGGCGTAATCTAAAGACCTAAAAACGGATTAGTATAAATAGAGAATAAGTATATATATATATCCTAAGAGGAATAGTAAAGGGGTTTATTAAAGATTTCTATAGGTATTAGGAATGAGGTAAGAGGTTATTACGTATTGCCGCGGCATTAGGGTAACGAGGAGTCTTAAGCTCCTCGTCCTTCCTTATTCTAAGAAGGAGCAAGTGTATTAACCAACATCACTGTAACCTACTTCAGTAGTCGTTATTAGTAAGTTACCCTATATGACTAACACTAATTAGTAGTTAAATATATAGTCAACTATGGAAGAGATAGTCTTATATAGGGGTGCTATATACGCTTATATGGAATAGATCCCAGCAATACTATACTACCTTAAACTTGCGGAAAACTAGTAATAGAAGTGTTACTAAATACTAGGAGATATTAAGTTGCGTCTATTACGCAGAACAATTACGTTTATAAAGATTTGATTAAGTACTTTAGGTTAAAAGTGTTACTAAACCTAAGGTTCTAAGTTAACGTCCAAAACGCGTTAAAATAACCACCTTAATACCTTTGGTGTACCTTTATAGACTATAAAATTCTAATTACTACCTAACTACACGTTAAACAACCTTTATTTCCCTTAAAAAAATTATTAAAACGCGTTAAATAACCTTTAATAACAGCTATTATGGCGTTAACCTACCTAAAGAAGTATAAGGACGATATTAACCTAGAGACATAGAAAACCAACATAATTAACCTTAAAGATGTTAATTAATAAGATTTAAACGGATTTTTATTACACTATATAGTATACTATAAAGATAGCGAATATAATAATACTATACTATAGTACTGTATAAGGGAGGACTTTATTAAATAGATAAAGGGAACATAGACTTCTATAAAGAAGGATATTATATAAAACTTCTATAACTTCTTATGGGAGTATAGAGTGTTTATGTCTATAGATGGGTACTATTAGAGATAATATTTAGGAGTAGGTTATTAATGTAAAAGAAGAGTACGAATAGACTCTATAAGAGATTAAGCACTAACTACGTACTATAAAGAAGCTTAACTCATGATAAAATCTAAGCAATATACCTCTAAAGACAAATCTATCTTTGCCTTTAACTCCCCTATATCTAATTTAACCTATAACTTTAACGTTAGATACTATACCCTAACGAAAGCAGGTATAGGATCCCATCGCTTCGCAATTTAATAGCCTTTAGACTTTACCGACTAGACCTATATCCCTACTATAGCCTGTAATATAACTCCTACCTCCTCCTTAATCCTAAATTAGAGGTATTTTAAATTTGCTTATAGAGCTTATAAAGCTTTATTTAGATTAGGAGAAGAAGTTCGGCAGGGAATTATATAATGTCCTTAATTTAAAACTATGTATATTCTATAACTATTGCTAAAAGGTAGGAATAGAGTCTAATTAATACCATAACGCCTATTCTGTTATGCTTAAGGGCCGAGCTAATACTTTTTATTATAATTATTTAGCAGGAAAAGGATATAATTGTAACTGCATAATATATAAGTTAAGATACTACTTTAAAATAGAAGAGAATAAGTAGTAGTATATATTTTTTATTTTTTATTTTATATCCGTTGTATTATACTACGTACAATACTGCGCATGCAGCCTCTAGGCTATGGCGCTATAGTCCTATATACATGAATCCCTTAGGGCAGCTTAATATATACTAGTAACTATGTCCTAGTATTTTA
>Ga0307515_10022748_pt1 | contig 11030 bp, 3 predicted proteins | sample 17_EM_MG_FD_194513 | JGI IMG/M metagenome (GOLD analysis project Ga0307515, IMG submission 194513) | Populus trichocarpa ectomycorrhiza microbial communities from riparian zone in the Pacific Northwest, United States - 17_EM | ecosystem: Host-associated > Plants > Roots > Unclassified | place...
CTTTCAGAATATGTCTACCATTTCTGAATTATGTCGAGGATTAGTTGAAACAAATAAGTCACAACACTATCATTTGATTGACAGGTTGATTCGTCTTGTTTTGACTTTGCATGTTTTCACGGCCAGATAGAGCAAGCATTTTCAGCAATGAAACATGTTAAAATTGTGCTTCACAATAAAATGGAAGAGGAGTTCTTAACGAATTCTATGATAATTTACATTGAACGAGAGCTTGTTGAAGATATTGATTCAGATTTGATCATAGATAAATTCTATTCTACAAAACATTGAAGCGTGCAACTTTGATAGTGTAATTTATTTTTATTTTTATGTACTTTAAATTTTATTTTATTTTTTATATTTTGTATTATGTATTTGGATTGAAACTTTATTCTTAACTTGATAAATTTATATATACAAGTTAATGATTAATCTTAAAAAATAATTTATGTGTATTGTAGCTCAGGGCAAAACAAATTCTAGGCTCCGCCCTTGAATACAGTGTTTATGTTGTCAAAACAAAACTGAATGAGAAAATTTTTTTTTTTTTTTTTTGCCTGTAATGGATGGCCATGCAAATCGTTTAAAAATTAGTATGAAAGACCAGTTAATGAGCAAAGGTTGCTTCTCTTTTTTTTTCGGCATAATGGGTGGCCATACAAATCGTTACAAAAATTAGTATGAAAGATCTATTAGGCTAATTCTTGATTTTTGTTGTTTCTAACCATTGATTTATTTCGTATACTAATTTCACCTCTAGGACGTTTCTTGGTGTTGGAGAAGAAAAACAAAAAAAAAATGCCTATCCTTTCTAGGTTTTTTCGGTCTATTATTGTCTTTATATTTAGGGATTCAAGGTCCATTTATGGGAGATTATTTAATTTTCATGGAAAAAAGAACACATATGATTCATTATATTGTATATTAATTTGTATATGTTTCTAAGCATCACAATTAAGACTTGGGTTATATATTTATTAAGACATGTTGTTTTTATTAGATGTAAGCATTGGTTTTTTCATTGTGCTTGATAGGAAAAAATATTTTAAATCAATATCTTTTTAGATCTAATGCGAAAAGAAAAATTCAAAACTACATACAAATTGACACTTTTAAACATGGCTACCATACATGTATTAATGGTATGAATGACATTTCAGGAAATTACATGGGATTTATGCTTAGGTTAATTATTCTTCATTTAAGAACATGAGCTTATAACGGATTTGGCATGCCTGAAGACCATATAAAAAAGAGAGGTCATAATTCCCTGTTTTTTAGCAGTGTTTACATATGTCAATCTACGAATTATAATTGTGCTTGCCAAGATTGTCTTGTTTCTTTCACCTGAATATGTTGGCTCATCTTTTATTTTTATTTTTGTTTGTTCTTTCATCGCGCAGGTATCAAAGCTAGTTACAACTAAAAGATGTTTGCATCACCACAATGTTTAAAAAGCCCATCATAGCTAAAACAACGTTGTTAAACACAATGTTTAATAACTGGCATGCACGATATGATATTTCCCAAGTATTCCATCTCGCTCAAGAGTGTTGAATGGCTACTTCACCATTATCTACCTATGAACTTTTTCTCTTATTCACTTATCTTATTTCTATGTAATTTAAACAACTCTACAGACGTAGCAGATAATTTCCAAGTGCGTCCAATGTACAAAACCAAGAGCCTATTACACCCCTCTCTCAAAGCTTACAACCCGAGATCACACAGATTGACAAAAGATGGCATGCTCGCGCGCTGCTGTGAGCTTATAAAATAAATATATTTGATAGTGTTATAATTATGAACCAGCGCTAATAGAAACTAAAAGTATGATGAAACCAATATTTCATGATGGAAAAAAAAAGTTGCGTTGGTGATCAAAAACTTAGAGACTGAACAAAATAACTTGTAGAAATCCACAGTGTTTTGTGAGGAAAGATACAATGCTTTCCCCACATGATTTAGCTTTTCTGTAAAAATTACAAAGCTAAATTCTCTACCAACTTAATATTAAAAAAAATCGATAAAGATAATTTTGGAAGAAAAAAAACCCATAAGAAATACTACAGTGTTTTTCCCAATAAAATCAACAAAGATAATTTTACAAAAAATCATAAAAAAAACCATTTAAAGAAATACTGTAGCAATCCACAGTGTTATGTGAGGAAAACTACAACGCTTTCCCCTATGATTTAGCCTTATTTGTAATTATAATTCTTAACCAATTCAATATTAAAAAAAAAATCAACAAAGATAATTTTTAAAAAAATCATAAAAAAATCATGTGGAAAAACATTGTAGCAATTCATAGTGTTTTAAAGAAAAAAATTATAAAACTAAATTCTCAATCAGCTCAATATTAAAAAAAATAAAATCGACAGAAACAATTTTAGAAAAAAAAAATATAACAAAAAAATAGGAAAAAAAAAACCATCTTGAAAACACTTTAGCAATTCACAGTGTTTTGTGATGAAAGCTACAGTGCTTCCTCACATGATTTAGCCTTATTTGTAATTACTTGTAATTGTAATTCTCAACCACCTCAATATTAAAAAAATAAAATTAAGAAGGATAATTTTGAAAAAATCATAAGAAAAAAAAATCATGTGGAGAGATATTGTAGCAATCCACAGTGTTTTGTGAGGAAAGTTATAGTGTTTTCCCCACATGATTAAGCTTTGTTACAAAGTTAAATTCTAACCAACTCAATATTAAAAAAATTAAAATTGACAGATAATTTTGGAAAAAAATATTACAAAAAAAAAAAGAAAACACAAAAGAAACTAGAAAAAAACCATGTAAGAAAAAACTGTATCAATCCATAGTGTTTTGTGAGGAAAGCTACAATGTTTTCCCCACATAATTTAGCCTTATTTGTATTTACTTGTAATTGTAATTCTTAACCAGCTCAATATTTAAAAAATAAAATTGACAAAGACAATTTAAGAAAAAAAATATAAAAAAAAAAACAAGTGGGAAAAAACACTGTAGCAATCCATAGTAATTTGCGAGGAAAGCTACAGTGCTTTCTCCACATATTGTAACTGTAATTTTTAACCAGCTCAACATTAAAAAATAAAATCGACAAAGATAATTTTGGAAAAAATCATAAAAAAACAAAAACAAAAAAAAAACCATGTGAAGAAACATTGTAGCAATCCACAATGTTTTAAAGAAAAAAATTACAAAACTAAATTCTCAATCGGCTCAATATTAAAAAAATAAAATCTACAAATATAATTTTTTTAAAAAAAATAGAAAAATCATATGAGAAAACACTGTAGCAATCCATAATATTTTAAAGAAAAAAAATTACAAAACTAAATTTTTAACCAACTCAATATTAAAAAAATAAAATTGACAAAGATAATTTTGAGAAAAAAAAACAAAAAAAAAAGAAAAAAAAGGAAAGTATTGTAGGAAAAACCAAAGAAAAAAAAGTACTCTCACAATCCATAATAACATGTGAGGAAAAGCTATGGTACTTTCCCCACATGTTTTAGCTTTATGTTTAATAAAATAGAAAAATAATACGGAAAATACTGTACCAATCCACAGTATTTTAAAGGAAAAAAATTACAAAGTTAGATTTTTAACCAGCTCAATATTAAAAAAGTAAAATTGACAAAGATAATTTTGGGAGGAACAAAAAGAAAAAAGAAAAAAGTACTGTAGTAATTCACAATAACATATGAAAAGAGTTACAATACTTTTCCTACATGTATATGGGATAAACGATAATAAAGTCAAGTTCAATTAAAAAGAAAAAAAATCTCACCAAACTTGTAAACCGAAACAACTTGAGTTACCCTAACAAATAAATAAACCATTTTAACCTTGTAAAAAAACAAAATGAAAAAAAATAAATTACAAAACTTAATTTTTAATTACATCAATATTAAAAAAATAGACAAAAACAAATTTTAAAAAAATAACAACAAAAATTTATAAAAAGAAAAAAAAATGAAAAAGTAATATACTGTGAATTACAATAGTATGGGTGTGGTTGAAGAATAATTTCCACCTATTCTTTAGCTTTTCTTTTAATGAACGTTCTCCAATTTATTGGAGAAGATCCCAATAAATTGCAGTCCTGCAATCCTGACCGCATGACGCAGCCAAATTTCATTCTTCAAGCAACGGGCATCCCTTTGCTATTGCCGCAATAGACTTCATCTCCATCAGTCCTGCACAGCCAAATGTTAAGAATTTTAAGCCAAGTGGCAAAACCTGCACCTATTGCTGCACTGCGTCTCCACTTACACACCATTTCATACAAGAAACATTCAAATACTCAACTCCACCTCCACCTCCACTTACAATCCCGATAATGCCTTCTGGCTCAAGCTTAAAAGAATCAGCATCTATATGAGTTGAAGTTGGCAAAAACCCTCCAAGCCCAGAACCATTTACTCCGCTGCAATGAGATACGTTAACTGCCTCCAGCTGACAGCAAGATTGAATACGGGTTCTCCCAGAGTCAGAAACAAGTGAGCAGTAAGAGAGATTGACGTGCTTCAAGGCTGAACAACCATTAGCTAAAGTTGTAACCAAGCATCGGTAATTTAGGATTGATATAGACTAATAACCTCTAGGGAGGAGCAACTAGCGGCAACCAGTGAAAGTCCATTGTCAGTGATTCCAAAACGGCAGTCCAGGTTAAGAAAAAGAAACTTCAAAGCATAGGATTGCAAATAGCTTAGGCATGAATCAGGCATCTCAGAGCAACCAGATGGGGGCAAATACTGTAAATGCTAAAGCGGGTTTGCAGCCAGTGAAGTTGGAAGGAGCTAGTAACAAGCCTACTCTGAGATAAAGAAGAAAACATTGGGGAAGAAGGCCAACGAACAATGAAATTGTAAGGACCTACGGTGTGTATTTTGAATATTAAACCAGTAATGACAAGTCAAACCAAATGATTCACGATCAGAACAAAATATTAAATCAGTAATGACAAGTCAAACCAAATGATTCACGATCAGAACTACAGCCAAGCAACTGAAAAACAATAGACAGGCAATCATCGGGCAGGTGCATGATGGGGGTAAGAAGACAGCTAAAAGGTTCTTCCATGATGACTTTGTTAGCACTCTTCTGAAGGCTGTAGAGCTCGGATCTTTATGGTAAATTTTTTATAAGCTGAGCTTGATGAGTTGGGAGAGTCAAAACCACATAGAGCGGGCGAATCTCCATATCCATAGCCTACGTGAACCCCACATTTACGACAAAGAAGTTTACTTTTTGAATGATAACGACCCCAAGACACAGGAAGACAGTTTACCTCATCAACCTGTGTGAATCGACTAAGATCAACAGAAAGGAAGGAGATATAACCTTTCTTTATAGATTTCTGATATCCAGAACCTATGTTGGAGGTGATTCGATTGGAAGATGTTAAATTCAAGGGGTATCCACAAGAGCCACAGCTGCAAAGGAGAAAAACCATCAATAAATGCACCGTAAGAAAAACATAAAATCACAATATTCACTACATAAACAAACACCAAACTGATGAAGAGGAGGAGAAGGCTAGGATAGATAAGAAAGCTGATTTGCAAAGCTGTTTATATCTCAAGCAATTAGGCTCAGATTTTTAACATTCTACACCATTTTGGCTTTTTGGATAGAACAGGATTTGTACAAAAAGAGAAGATATAACACCTAAGAGAGCAAGTTTGCAGGGCTAGAAGCTTCGAATGGATAAAAGATTGCAGAGATACAAAAGAACATCGGCGGACAAAAAGTTATGAGTCCTGGCAGCCTGGAATATCAGCAAGTACAAATGGCTAAGAGAGATGATGGTGGGGATCAGTGGAAGCACCATTGAAAGGAATTTCACGACTGGAAAAATAACGAGAAACAAGTTATGACCCCAAGCAGATTGAAGAGTGAAGGAATTCAACAGAGAAAGAATACATGTTGACTCTCAAATGCATTTTAGTTGGCATATTTTTGTCACAATTTTCTTGACATGTCTGATAACCCAAGTGCTGAGTTTATCCATCAAAATTTTAAGAATGACATGTAGAGTGTCAGAAAAGAGGTCTGCTGGGGATTTCAGCATTGAGGGGCAAGGCCTAGAATGGTGGTAGAAAAGCTATTGGATAAAGAAAAAGCCATGCCAGATCCAACCCTTAAAAATGAGTCTGCTAGATATCATTAACATTGAATCAAAGAAATTAATAAGTATTCCAAAATTTGTCAAGTGAAAGGGAAAAAAAGGACAGCTAAGCATGACTAAATTGAATAGCTGCTGCCTTCTTGACCAGTAACTAAACTAATATTGATGCTCTTGAAGAATGATTAGGAGGGTTTGTGCTTTTAGGATATGAAATAACAAAAGAGATGCAAGGGATTAAAACAGCAATTTAACTGAGCGAGTCCCTAAACAACATGAAAATTGAGCAAGATAATTCACCACTGCACAACTTCTTTAAACAACATTTCTTGACTAACATTCCTCAAACTATACAAAAGAACACGCAATTTATTGGGGATTAGCCCAAACAAAGATCCCAACACAAAACCCCAACTTGGTCCACACGCCATATGACTAAGAAAGAACCACCGTATTGTTGTATTGTTACCATTAACAAAATTTACCTTTGCAGCTCAAACAGAAGCTTAATTCTTGCAGATTGCCTTGTTTTACGCCTAGAAAACCGACAGACAATTCTCGGATCAACGTTGTTATTTCGCTAATCATCTAATGCAAACCCAAACAACCCAAGACCTTAATTTTTCAAAAGAGTTGTATTAACAAAAATGCCAAGCAAGTCAATAAATAAATCCAATCATTTGCCTTCACTTCCTTCACCGACCAATAATCGAAAAACAGAATCAATGAAACATACAGATAGAACATATGTTTTACTCCCCTTTAGCAGGATCTGGTTGATTGAAAGGACCACCCCCAGTAAATTCTTTTGTCATTTCAACATTTTTTATGAACAAAATGTTGGTGATTATTCTTTGTAGTATTCAGCGGTCAAATCAAATCAATTCTTTTGATTAATGACAAGCACATAAAACACACTGAAATTTCATTTTTAAAAAAAAAAAAGTCAACAAAAACATGAACCAGGATTGATAACAGAGGCAAAGAGCGGAGAGGAGAAAATGGAAGGAAGTGGAGGATTTAGTTACCTGTACGAGATGTCAGATTGAGACATATCCTCGGTTTGATGATCAGAATTTTATCATTCCTGGAATCCCATTTTGATTATCTGACAACTTGAGGAGGAGCAGCAGCAGCGTTGGCCGTTGTGGCAATGGATTTTTTATCGTTGTTGTTCAGTTAGTTAAGATTCATGGGATGGATGGAGAGGTTTTGATCCAAGGAATCTGAAGCTCCTCTCCTCTCCTCTCCTCTCCTCTCCTCTGTGTCTTTTGTTGCAAACACTCTTGACTTTTGGCGTTGGTGACTGGTTAGCTGCTCAGAAGATTCAACTCTGGGACAATAAAAAAAAAGAGAGGGACATTTTGTATTTCCAAGGAGGTAAAGGTTATCATTCCAAAATGGTTGAAATAACAAAGGCTTGATAACAGGGTGGGTTAGTAAATAAATTTTAAAAAAATTAAATTGATTTTATTTTAATAAAAAAAAATCTTAAAAATATTCAATGATTTTTTTATTAGAATTTTACCTCGAGTTTATCGTATTAAAGATGAACCCTAGTTTCTAACTAAATTAAATCAGTTCAAACTTTTTTTTTCTTAAATTCAAATCGATTTAGACCTCAAATTAATAACATCTAAAGATAATTGAGTTTTGAATTATTTATCGAACCGATCTAGATTTTATAACTAAATTTATTATACTATTATTAATTTCAATTCTTAATATAAATCAAAATAAAAAAATATTTAATTATTATTTTTTAATATATAAGTTTAGTAATAATATATAAAAATATTCATATTTTATTTTGTTTTATTTTTTATCAATTAAGTAATACATATATATATTTATATATATTATATATCACTACCAGATATAATTTTATTATTATTTCATGTTTTATCTTGTCTCGCTTGTGCTTATTGTCTTCGGCTCCGTTTGGGAACGTGGTTAAAATGGCGTTCCCTCAAATTTCAAGATTGTTTTTGTTTGCTAAAAAACTTTTTATATATGTTTTCAAATCGTTTTGATGTATTGATGTTAAAAATAATTTTTTAAAAAAAATAATATTATTTCAATGTATTTTTAAATAAAAAACACTTTAAATCGCAACCGCTACCATAATTTCAAGCAGGTTTGTCATTTTCATGGCTTTGTTGATTTAGCTCATTCTCTCTCCATTCTCTTTGTTTTTTTTTTTTTAAGGTTAAAAAGAGTAAAAGCCTTTCCCTCCTTCAGCTTCAATACTTTAACTTTGTTTAGTACAGAATAGTAATTAACTTGGTTAATTCTCATGTTTACCAATCATATAAAAAAAAATTAACATAAAAGGTTTTAAGATGACTTTTAAAAAAATTATTAAAATAATAATATATTAAATTAACATGGATTAATTTATTAAATTTGTAATTCATATATACTAGAAAAGCAATGAAATCCGGAAGCATTAAATCTATATGAGTTTTTCTTCTACTTCATCATGTTCAAAGCTATAAGTAGGGGGTGATTATTTTCGGTTCGGTTTGGTTTTTATCAAAAAAAAGTAACCAAACCAAAATTTAAAAAAAAACCGAAACTGGTTCAAACCGACTAGTTTCGGTTCGGTTTTTTAAAACAAAACCGGTTCAAACTGGTTTGGCTCGGTTTTTTTTTGTTTGGATTCGGTTTTTTCGATTTCAGACTTGTAGAACCGATCGGTTTTTTCAAAATCCTAATTGGTTTAATCAGTTTTTTTCATAGTTCGATTTTTTTTGTTATTTTTTTCTGGTTTTCTCGGTTTAATCAGTTTTTTTGCTCACCCCTAACTACAGGTCTCTTTGGAAAAGTACAATAATCAATGACAAATGAATATTTCAATACATCCAATTCAATATAGGTCTTTAGCTCTTCTAGATCTCCAACAACTCACTCATCAACATACTCAACAATGTTATTTTAGTTATACAGAAAACAACTCAACACTCTTTTATTCACTTGATGAAAACACACAATAGCTAGCTCCATTATGCACACCACTAGATGCACAAAGACAACTCTAATTCCTTGAAGGAACAGAACATATCAATATGCTAACAAATAGGTATAAGAACATTTATACTCCAAGTCACCTAAAAATTTATTATTGTTATAAGAAAAGCTCCTTAATAAATGGTTAGCGCCATCAATCTAATTTTGAATCTCGCTCGTATGTTTTTAATAAAAAAAAATACTTAGACCTAAGGTGAGATTTGTAACTACACAAGCTTTTAAAATTGAATATCGCCACCTCCACCAAGTAGGAAATTCTACACATTATCATTAATATTTGCACAAAAATCTCTTTAAAGATTAGGTCTCCAAGAAGGCTAACTTGAAAAACTATGATAGTCTTATAAACCTAAAAGTGTACATATAAAACTTGATAAATATTTTAGAGCTTGTAACGCAAAACAGTGTTGTTATGTATAAAATTCTCCCGACAATATTTTGTGGATATGCTCGGATATGGTATCATAAACTTAAGGTTGGCTTTATCATTGGCCTTCATGATTTATGTGTGAAACTCATTTCTCGTTTTAGTATAAGCATACTAGTAAAAAAAAGTGTCACTAAGCTCTTTCCGTCACATAACAAAAAGATGAAAGTACCGAAGTAAATCTTTGGAGGTTTAACGAGAAAATACTTGGCATGAAAAAATTGCTTGAACTCATTGTCATTGAAGCCCTAACTAGTGGGGTCTACAATTATTTTTTATAAGAATGATTGTATAGTCAGACTCTTCTTAATATAAAACAAGTGATTAAAAAACATACTTGAATAGAAAAAGTGAACGTGACTAGATAAGAACACCTTTGTTTCCATCTATAGAGAGAAAAATCTCTCAATTGTCGTCGATCTTTTAATAGGCCTAGGGCATCCAAAAGAAACACTAAGGGATCCATCCACAATCACCTAACTTTTCATGAGCTCCTAGCCACATCTCTGACCACAATTAGTGCTAAAGCATTGGCAGTTATCAAATATCATTTTTTTCTTACTAATGATTATTTTTTGCCCACACTTCTTTACCAATGCATAACGAACACTATAAACCAATGAAAAGCATCAACCTCTCTACCGATGATATTCATTGTTCTCCACTCACCCACCACAAGGCACTTATAAATTCTACACACCAAGGTACCTGCAACACCACTTTTTCTCACCATGAGTTACCTATGATGCCACACTTCATGAGGTGAGACAACAGGACTAAAATCTATAAAATATGTTGGTCACCATGTAAGAAACTCCAGGTGAACTCAAACCTATAACAAATTCAAGCCACACAACAAGTTCATTAATAAATAGAACACACAATTTCCTCTACACTCTTATACTATTTTCTATTTTCTAGTGCATTATTTCTCCTTGTATATTACTGACTTAAATACTAAAATGTTATTTTCATTGACAAGGGATTGGTTTTGTAGGATGCATCAAACCTAAAGACATTCAAGCCCAATCACCACAGTGAAATTTAGTAGATAAAGCTAATCGAATATTATTTTTTTGTTTTTTTAATTTTTTTGTATCTTAATTTATATAATACAATCAAATTTGATTATTAATAAATGTGAAAATATTTTTATTATTGTTGTGTTTATTCTTGCATTTCATTCAATTTAACAATGTTAATTTGTTTTTCTCTAAATCAAGATAAATCAATAAAAAATAGACAACACCCTCAAGATGAAAAAATAAAATATTTGTTTATGTCAAAATATAAATAATATTTTAAGAAACAAATTTAATTTGAATATGATTTTCATTTTTCTATTTTTCTTTAAATAGAAAACAATATAGTGTAAACACATTTTGTAGTTTTCTGAATTGAAATATGCATAGAAATTTTAAGAAATGAACAAGTTTTTTAATTTCTCAATGA
>Ga0307515_10022749_pt1 | contig 11029 bp, 12 predicted proteins | sample 17_EM_MG_FD_194513 | JGI IMG/M metagenome (GOLD analysis project Ga0307515, IMG submission 194513) | Populus trichocarpa ectomycorrhiza microbial communities from riparian zone in the Pacific Northwest, United States - 17_EM | ecosystem: Host-associated > Plants > Roots > Unclassified | place...
AGCCCTTCCGCATACGAGTCGGAGCTCTCCTCCCTTCGCAAAACCCATGAAGAGTCTCTCCTTGAACACCGTGAAGAGCTGAACTCACATCTCGAACGCATTGACACCCTCCAATCCAAATTAGCCTACCTCTCACAATCCCTCGCAACCCAAGCTCGTGCCGCATCTTCGTCTTCAGATACCAAAGATCCTCTGGAAAAGAAGCTTGCAGAAAAAGACGTCCAGATAGCAGCATTGATGGAAGAAGGGCAGAACCTCTCCAAAACGGAGTTGAAACACCTCACCACAATTAAGAAGATGCGCGCAAAGGCTGGGGAAACAGATAAGGAGATTGGTGCTCTTAAGCAGCGGCTTTCGAAAGCGGAGAAAAGCATTAGCGAAGCCACAGAGCGAGCTAAACGCTCCGAAACTGCCGAAAGAGCAGCACAGGAGAAGCTGAAAATTGTGGGGAGGATAGAGAAGGATTTCGATGCGCTGAGAGCAGAGCGCGAGGAAGTTGGGTTGACCATCGGTGAGCTGCGACGTCAATTAAACAATGCATTGAACAGGGCCGAGGAAGCGGAGGAGAGGGTGCAGACAGGAACATTGGAGGCTGAGAAGAGAGTCGTAGCCGAGCTTCGTGAGGACCTCGAGAACGTACAGATCGAGAAGAAGCTAGCTGAAGATCGAGCCAAGAATGAGATTCGAGATCTGAAGGAGGACGCGGCGAGGCAACAGGAAATGGCCAATGTTTCAGAGCTTGAATTGAAGGGCGAGATAGCCGTAAGTATTACAGCAACCTGGGTTATAAATATACTCTCGCTGACTGAACTTGCATTTAGAATCTTGAGACTAAACTCGAACTCCTCCGCGCTCGTACCGAAGAAGTCTCTTCATCTGCCACAGGTGATTCGCAGGCTAAACTTCTCCGCCAAACCGAAACCCTGCAGACTCAATATGCTCTCGCTTCCGAAAACTGGCAAGGTATCGAAAGTACTCTCACGTCTCGCGTCGCTGCTCTCGAAAAGGAGCGTGACGAGACCGCTAAGCGGGAGAGCGATATTCGTCGTAAAGCACGAGATATAAACTCCAAGGCCAGACGACTCGAAGATGAGCTCGAGACCATTAATGACCATGCTAGAACAGTAGAGCAAGATCTAACTGAGCAGCAAGCGCAAAGTCAGAAACTGTTGGCGAGGTTGACCCAAGCGGAAACAGCAGTGCAGGACGCGCGAGTAGAGATAGAGCGCGAGAAGAAAGTCTGGGAAGCAGAGTTGAAACAGCGGATTGAGGAAGAAAAGATCAAATGGCGGTTAGAGCTCCAGACAAACAATGTCATGCCTCCCGATCCAAACTATCTTCGCGCAGAATCACCCTCTGCGCCCGGCTCTTCGACGAGGAAACACTCTAATCCAGACATGCTCGGCCTTCATGCTCGTAGGAATGTGAGCAGGGCCGTTTCAACTGAACTTACGCTTTCCCCAATGGATCGCATGCTCGACCGCCCACCGAGTCGCCGTACATCCACCCAACCAATCCGTACCCCTGAGACGGGCATGGGCACACCGAGTCGCCAAGACTCAATCCCGTCATCGCTCTCGCAGCTCAACGGAGCGAATGTGTCGCAGACGCCATCAAATCATACCTTTGATCACGACGAAGCTTTCGATAATACCTCATCTCCTCACCGTACCATCAATGATATGATCTCGGTTAGTACAGTGGGCGCTGGCCCATCTGTGCAGTTGGTTGAGCGTATGAGCGCCGCAGTCCGTCGTCTTGAGTCTGAAAAGGCGACCTCGAAAGAGGAGATGGCGCGATTAGCAGCCCAGCGGGATGAGGCGCGCGATGAGGTTGTTGCGCTAATGAGAGAAGTGGAAGAGAAGCGAATAAGTGACGATAAGGTAGCAAAGCTGGAGAAAGAATTGAGGGAGATGGATGAGCGATATCAAACTACGCTAGAAATGCTAGGGGAGAAGAGCGAGAGGGTGGAGGAGCTAACCATTGATGTGTTGGATCTGAAGAAGATTTACAGGGATTTGATTGAGAGAACTATGACCTAGAAAGGAGCATTTTTCGGAGCTTGGGACCTTCTTTGCGTGTTTTATCCTACAATCAGGGCTATTTTAGAGGACACAGGCATTCTGGTTATTGCGCCTCTTGTTACTCTAGTATGGGAAGCTTGACTGATTACCCGAGGGTGCTGTGGCGTTTCTGAGGTATGCGGGAAAATTTATGCTTGGACAGGAAGTCTTTCACTTTTCAAGTGAACTGTATGATTAGCTATTCCAGATCTATGCCCTCGCGCTCTGCGCTCTGGAGGATGAATTTCCTTGTCTAGTTCCTGTTAGTATTCATTTTAATGAAACTTGAAGAGCCTGCAGCAAACATGTACCTTAGCATCAGGTGCAAGATCAAGTGCCAATCGCCCTTCTTGGTCCTTCTTGTCTGTCTCTGCGCCTGCTTGTAAGAGTAATAAAGCGGCATCGCCATGGCCTTCAGAAATCGCTGAAGGGTTGTTAGCCCTTGTGATTCAAACAAATGACATTCCACAATAGAGTTGTAATAGCACTTACCATGATGCAGAGCAGTCATTCCATCGATATCTGTAGCATTTAACGGACTCTTGGCCTCTAGCAACAGCTTCATCATAGGTGCAGAGCCTACTGCAGCCGCTCGATGTAGAGCCAGTTGACCACGCTTGTCCTTCACACGAGCAGACGCTTTATTAGCTATGAGCTTACGCGCGATGTCGGAATTATTTTTGGTGGCTGCGAAGTGGAGGGCTGTCTGCTGGGTGTGAGGGACAACACATAAGATAGGGTGGTGATCAGGAGGGCTGTACCTGGCCATTGTTGTCTGGATTACATTAGTTAGCCATTACAACTTCTATAAAACATAGCTAAAAAATGAAGAAATTACTCTTCATGTTAACATCTGCGCCCTTCCGGAGGAGTATGTCTACGATTTCGTCGGCTTCTTTTCGACTCGCGGCCATCATGAGCGGTGTCCAACCAGACCCATCCTAAAAATTCAATGTCAATTCTAGAACCTCGCGTTCATCCATACTCCAGCTTATATCATACCTGCGCATCTGCATCAAAATCTTTGCTCTGAATAAGCAGCGAGACGATCGGAAGCCGGTTGTAGGACACGGCCCAATGGAGCGGCAGACGGTCATCCTCATCTCTACGGGACCCGAGCTTAGAATTCGCCTATGAGGTAATGCGTGAGAAAGGATCTCGGGCAATATCGGTAAGGTTTGGAGCAGAGAGGAGCTCACGTTTAGGAGTGATTCAACGATGTTAGCTGGAGCCGGGTGTCAGCCATATTCCCCATGCGAATATCTAGACAGCTACATACTGTGGCCTTCGCGAGCTGCTTCGTGGATAGCGAATTTAGATTTACTTTCTGGGTCCATAATATGATATGTGGTGAGTAGGAGAAGCTTGTAAAGTAGAGCTACGATACAAGTTGCAGATATTGAACCCCACCGAATAGCTGAGCGTCATAAAATATATTGCCAGGCGGTGAGCGGTAAGAGGAAAAGTGGTGAGACTTGGGGATGTCGTAAAGCTTCAGTCTATTGAACAAACGGGTTGAAACAATGCTAGCCTAACAAATGTATCTGCGGAAGTCTTCTAAGGCACTAGATTTAGGATTTTCAAATCTCATGTTTTCAAACAGCTTGGAAACGTATTTGATACGTTGATTCTCCCCGCATTGAAATCTAACGGAAAGACTAGAGAAAAAATAGACATGATGGTAAAAGAGTAAGAACCAGTAACTGATACAAAAGCTCCAAGCCCTCGGGAAAAATTTTCAAAACATTACATTCCCAGGCTTGCCAGCCAAAACCATACAAACGCCAGTGCTATGCAACAAAGCACTTTCACAAAATCATAGCACCTAACCCACCCTTTTATTTACCAAAAAAACATGACAACATAAGGCATCCCCGCTCCTATTAATGTCACCGAAGTATCTCTCCCGCCATTCCAATCGCCACTCCAGCACCAATCCCATATAAGTGTCCGCACCTGCTCCTCCCAGCATTGTTTGCTGTTCCTGTCCCGAAAGCAGCGCACGCTGCAACTTGCAATCCATAGCAGGCTTGTGAGCTCAAGCTCTGGCAAACCTGGCTGGCAGCAGTGGGATCTAACGTAGTGGTAACTCCCGAAACGGTAACGCCGCCGTTGGGGCCAGAGATCGTAACGCCGTGAATGCCTCCAGCGAGTGCCGCAGTGCAGCTTGAGACGTCAGTCTGGCAGCTCGAATAAGCTGAAGAGCAAGCGGCTGCGTTGGTGTAAGTAGTTGGTATGTAGGCGAAGGGGTAGAACTGATTGGATACCGTAGAACGGGTGTAGGTCGCTGCGCTTGTTGCGCCTTGTATAGACGCTACCGTAGCGGTGGAGGTTCCGAAGTAGAAGCTTCCTGATGTCGTAGTCGTGCTGGCGAAGACGAAGGAAATGGTACTGGTCGTAGTCGCTGTAACTCCTACTCCACCGATTGTTCCTGTGCACGCCGCATTGAGGGGACAACACGCAACATGTCCGGCGGCGTCAGCTGAGCATACGCTGTCTGACCTACAGCATAGACCGGCAGCGCCCAAGTTTGCGCATGAACCATAACCACTGACACAGCCATTGCTTTGTCGCTTCACAAGCTCATTTTGTGGGGCTGTGTCGTTGCCCTCCGTTATCGTTTCTTCGAGTTGAGGTTCGAGGAAGGCTGCGAAGAGATTTGGAGTCGCACTGGCTACTGCAATGAAGAGTACAATGATGGAGATAAGAGCATTCCGCATATTTCTCGTGTAGCGGAGATGTCAGACTAAATCGAGGAATGCGCCTGTCGGCGGTTGTGTTGCTTGCCCAGCTTTGGAGCTGTCAAAATGGAGATAACAATTGTGTGAGACTAAAATCTATAGATTAGCATTGATTTCAGGGAATGCAGTCAAGGAGCACGGAAGCTTCAGAGGACTGACTTAGAGCTGTTCTATTGCGATTATCACTAAATGAAAATCTTCTCGATCGTCAATGGATGGAAGGGCTGAAGGTTACCTCTGCCAACACATCGTATTCCGTCGCCATGGCAGCAATCACGAACCAATCTTGGCACCACATTTATTTTAAATCAACCAATTAGAGCTCTCCTTGATTCGACATAAGCCATTGGATGCCCGTCAAGGACGTCTAGAGGCCCGGACTTCAATTCCTGAGCTGCAAGAAAATCCCCAGAGTCTCGTGAGCACCAACGTTTACTCAAGTCCCGCAATAAGCTATCTGATATGACAAACAATTCGTTGAATAGCCTCCAATACGGATTTTCCAACCGAACTGCGAGGCATCCAGTGAGAACATTATCGATACGGAAACAGAGCCACCATCTCCGATACTCAGGATTTGGCTAGAGTACTAATTGCAGGACGAGTGCAAAGCAAGAGAATCATCTGAGTGTGAATATCAACAGAGTCAGCGCTGCCCTGGACAGTTCCTGGCACTACTGACAGACTTCACCTAGACCTCAAAGGTGTAATATTCCATCTTGGTCATGGGTCTCTGTAAATTCTAAGGTGCCATACATGGATGAAGTGGAAAATCGATTTGACTATTTCGTCGCTGAAGTTCTCAAGGCACACACCTTATTGGCTAGCGCGATCCCTATGGCCAGGTTAAATCGGGAAATATTATCATCTCTGACCTTGTGGGACATGCAACGCTTCGCTATACCCTAAAAGTATATCGAGATGTACAACTGCATTTCCCTGCCGAAAATTCTCCATTCCCATATACTATATTCTAGGATGTTATTATCTTGAAAGCAGGGATTTTAACTTGTTCGATTTCTAGCCTGACTCGGATTACACTAAACTGGAGTAGCATTATATCGAGGATAAAGAAAAGGTCTTTTGTCTGTTCCTATATCAATCTCCAGCCAGTCGTCATATCTCATATCTAGTCCTCCGAATAGTTGAAGCAGAAAACCAAGTTTTTAAACGCATTGGCTCTTGCAGAATTGAGCTTCATGAGAAAGAAAACCGACCAAAACTGCCTCCAAAGAATGGTGTTCAAAGTAATCTGAGCATACCAGGCTTCTTAAGATTCAAAGTCGTGGCTTGCCTGACCATGTTCAGCTAGGTCTTGAAGCAAAAGGGATCAAATCCTAACCGGTTAGGCCTTCCAGTTCTTCGTTCCTAGCTTTAGATCTCCGAAAGCAGGATATCTAGGTGTGATATATGTGCTCGTGGGAATGACGGCACGGTCTGGTATTAGAGGCAACCCGGGTGCTTCATGTTGCATAGAGATGCGGTAACACCAAATCACAAGCCACCGTTCAAACAATGAGTAATAAGGGTATCCCTTGCACAGACAAAGTACTATATTTTGTGGCCCGTGCACGACACCAGGAACATTAAACGAGTATGGGCAGCCAAATCTTCCACCCCATACCGACAACAAGGACCGTCGAATACCACTGTACAAGGACAGCCTGTGTTGGCAGGAACACGTTAATGGACTCAGCACCCATGATCGAGGCTCAATATATAATCTACACTAGAAATACAATATATCCGTGGCTTCATTTGAAATCTTTGGTTACCTAGCAGAACGACTTACTGCCTGCGCGTGCAGCTTATTGATTGGTGCGCACGGTGCACATTCTGTAGAACGTATCTATCTGTACAAGGGATAGAGCCAGATGCAGACATTGCAGAACAGCCAAAAATTATGTCACTGCGAATCGTCATTCTCTCCAAAGTAATCACGACAACATCAACTCCCATCCACTCAGCGGACTGTAGCCGTACTATGCATCACCGCGCTCACCTCCTGAGTCTACGCGCCATATCGTCATCGATTTCAATGCTCTCCAATCTCGCATGATGCGCGTCCTCCGCGCCAATCAAGTCAGCACCCTTCTCGACATGGTTGGAGCCGCCGAACAGCACGTCGGTCTCCTCGAGCGAGACCTTCTTGGTTTCGGGCACGAAGAACCAGACGAAGGCAGCGAGCATGCCACAGATGCCTGCGAACATGTAGAAGGCGTAAAAGCCACAGTTGTTGAGGAAGGTCGGGAAAAATTGCTGCACGATGGCGTTGGCGACGTTCTGCGTCTGCGAGGCCATGCCGACAGCCTGCGCGCGCACATTCATGGAGAAGACTTCGGAGGTCCAGATCCAGGTCGTTGCACCCCACGATGGTTTGTCTGCGAGAAGGATCAGCAAAGAGAATGGGTCGGTGGCTCACGAGAACTTCGACTTACAGAAGAAAGCGAACATGAATAGAATGAAGACGATTGAGATACCGACGGGAACCGTTTTGGCGCCATTAGGGTTGGGTGTTTGTGTCTCTACCGTGGCAACGATCATCATGCAAATGGACATACCGATCGCACCAGTGATGAAAAGGAACTTGCGTCCAAAGCGGTCAACGGTCCAAGTAGCGTTGAGGGTGAAGAGGATTCCGAAAGTGGCATTGAGAGCATTAATCAGAGCAATCTGTGAAGCATCCTTGAATACTTTCTTGTACACGATAGTGCTGTATGTGTTGAGCGTTCCCTGGCCGGTGATCTGCTGGCCAGCGTTGAGGATGAGCGCAAGATACAACCGCTTACGGACCGACTTATCTTTCCAGAGAGCGGAGTAGCTGCTGGAGATGGCTTCTTTCTCGAACTCGATAGCCTCGCGGATGACTAAGATTTCGTCTTCAACCTCCTGGTCTGTATCACGCACGCGGTAGAGGGAAGCACGAGCGTCATCAAGCCGGTTGCCGTGTTGGATATACCAACGGGGTGTTTCAGGGATGGCCCAAAGCTGGGCGAGGATAATGATAGGAACGAGAAGCTGGAAAATCACAACCATCTTCCAGTCCCATTCCCCAAGCGTTCCGGTATGTTTGGTGCAGGCATAGTTAACCCAGTAACTTATCGTGGTTTAGCCACATGGACTCAGAAAAGAGTAAGAGTTAACTTACGCAATGAAGCTGCCAACGCTGTAGAACATCTGCCAAAATGACATGATGGTTCCGCGAATCTCAGGTGGGGAAAGCTCGCCAATGTAAATAGGACCAGCAGCTATTACACTGATTAACTGGTGTTCTGTTGAGAGAACAAAAGAACTTACTCAAAGCAAGACCTTGGCCCAAACCGATCACGACACGGCCACCAATAAAGCATCCAATATTCCCTCGAGGAGAGAACACTTGGATGAGAGTTGCAATAATTACGAGGACGCATCCAGCAGCCATACCGATTCGGCGCCCGAAGTAATCAGCGACAGGTCCTCCAAAGAAGAACCCTGCCACGATAGCACCGACAGTGTAAGCAGTATTGACTGCTCCAATTGTTTGCGTGTTCTAGGAAATACTGTGAGCTCGAGGCATGAAGTGCTAATGTGAAGAGATGTATACTGGTTCGTTGAAATAAGTAACCCAATGCTTAGATCCTTGAACTGCATTATAGACTGAGGCATCGTATCCGTACAAAACCATACAAGTTGCTGCTACTAGAGAAATGTACCTGTGGATTCAATAGTTAGCCGAAGCTGTAACCAGAAAACAAGATGGTCAGCGCACCAATTGTACGCTCTCTTCCCCGTCATCAAACCCATGACGGCTGGTGATATGTACCACAGTCCTCAAGTGTGTTGATGAATTCCCAAAAGAGTGAAGACAAAGCGAAAGTGCCTGTTTCGGAACGAAAGAATAGGATATGTTGCCTCGAGAAAAGAGATGGAGCGAGCAGTCAACTAGAGGGGGTGGAGCACCTTCGCAAAAATATAAGATAAGGTGATGAAGGTCTAGTAGTATACATGGGCATTTACAAAACCAGCATGGGACCGATGCTCGTCCCAAAAGCTGGAACACATCAACCGGGGAGGACCATCTAATCCAGGGTGGACGGGACGAGCACAGTTTGCGATCACACCAATCAGCGCCGGCATGCGTTTGGCAGGCCCCGAAAGACACATCGAGACTTGGCGAGCAGGAGTGATAATCCGGGGCCCCAATGACCCTGGGAGACATCGTGCCTGTTCTTCGCAAAGTCGCCAGACGATGTTGCTCTTCGAGGCCAGCCTCATTCCGTGATACATAGTTCCGATTGATGCGGGTTTTCCATCGATGGGATCCTGACCCGAAGTTTGCTAGGACGAAGGCCAAACTGCGGCCGAACCGAGGGTTGGATTTCTGGCCGAAAGCGAAGCGGCTCTGGGTACGAGACTCGCAGAGTGTGTTGAAATACGCCACATTGTAAAACCTTACACTAGATGAACTTTAGCCCGTGCGCTCCACACCTAATGAGTTTTTAATATCGAATTCTTTAAAATGATCGCTGTTAATATATTGAAGCTATCCTTAAATATTATAACTAAACCCTATCTTTAATATATTTAAGACTGTAAGATTTTAGGGCCGTTCGGTTGCAACTTCAGAACCAATCTGGAAGCTCCAGAATATCCCTTGACACGTTAGCGTCCAACGAGTAAATAGTCCGTGCGCGAACACCAGTTTTTCAAAACAACGCGTGCACCTATAGACTCCATCAATTAACTACCTACTCTAATGCCTTCTAAACGTGCCAGAATTAATGTAGATCTTGTTTAGCCCACTTAATATTAAGCGTGTATATCAAATTACTATAAAATCAAAGCTTTATATTCCTCAGTACGGGCGTTAAATCCAGCTCGATTGATTGGCTATTTCTTATCGATAACCGTTGGACGCGAATTAACGGGAAGGGATCGCCAGTCTGAAGGTCCTTTAGATCGGCAGCCGCGTTAATCTTGCAAGCTAAACCGTATATAGTAGTTAAAATGAGGTTCTTGGAACATTTACCTCCCTTACCACTCTACTCCTTATCTCTCGTTTCCATCTAATTAATTAGCCTTTAGCCACCTATCGTCTCTACATCTTCGATAAAGCTCTGGTCATGCTCGTGCCCGCGCGGGTAGTTTTCCGTTACCTCAGCAAGCTCAGACGCGATTCCGTTAGTGCGGAGTCAATCGGCCCGAAAGCGAATGACTAACCACATTCGTGGTGCACCATAAGCACTACCCTAGCCGCCTCCATCTTCTCAGTCCAGTCGCCTCCCGTTCCTATTGTTCCTGTTGTTCCTACCAGTGAATGCGCGTAACTTATTAGGGAGGGGCCAATGAGGATAAAATAATAATATGATTCATCGCATAGAGGACGGCAGCTGCTGGGATTTATCTCGCCTAGGACAGGAAGAATATGCGCTTTTTGAAGTCCACGCTTTTGTGCCAGCTGAGCACTGTGTTGCCCACTTTAACATTGGTTTGAGGGGCACAAACTTCGACGTAGCGGCTCCGTGGATACCAAAGACGTAAGAGTTTTACGGGATTTGACATGGGATGTTCAGACTAGCATTTGATAGACTGAATAAAGTCATTCTCAACTGTACTCCATAGCAGGCGAAACTCTCCACCTTTCTCAGATTAGTGATAGATAACTTCAACGCTTGACCAAACTTATAATGAGGGAAAATATAAAGGATGGAGGAGAATGACAGGAGAGAGCCGTAGATCCCACAATAGGCCTTGCAATGGTACCGAAACGAGGACGCGTTCAATGGCGGGGAACATCTTCACAGATTCTTAATGTCACCAAACATGATAACGACTCTAATCGGAGAAGTTTGATTCTGGCCCTACACGATTTGATACAATCATCGGCATCTTACGGACACTTCCCAGATGCCGAGCGCACATCTTCGAGCCCAAGTGAGAGCCGCGCTGATGACGAAAGGTACAGTATAATATATATTAGGATCTTTAGGACACCCGCTATGATGGTCAATTTCCCCAACTGCGCCCCCCTTTCAAAGCCATAAGAATGTCTAATCTCATTCGTGATTCAGCTTTTGGACGTCTCGTTCGTTTTGCTTCTAGCAATAAATATTTTACCTGTGCTGAAGAGAGAAACCCATCTCTGTGGAAAAAATATGTCCATGAAGAGAAATCTGGGAATGCTTGTTCCGACTGATACCGGTACATACGATGTTCCGGAACATTTCTGCCTCATTCCGGAACGAG
>Ga0307515_10022750_pt1 | contig 11029 bp, 15 predicted proteins | sample 17_EM_MG_FD_194513 | JGI IMG/M metagenome (GOLD analysis project Ga0307515, IMG submission 194513) | Populus trichocarpa ectomycorrhiza microbial communities from riparian zone in the Pacific Northwest, United States - 17_EM | ecosystem: Host-associated > Plants > Roots > Unclassified | place...
AATTTTAATCACCTCCATTTCCGTTGTGCTTAGAAAAACTCTGGAACCATCGCTCGCTCTTCTTCTGGATGGGCAAACTGCTGTTCCTGGCAAGCCTAATGAGAGGAGGTACCCTGCCTGGAGCCTTTTCCATGCCTCGTGTGCAACTTCCTCCCCTCCAGCTCTACGTATATAGTCCATGTATTCGCAAACGACCTCTATCGCAATTGCAGTATGGCCGGAATCGGCATTGTCGATCGAGATGTGGAGAATGAAGTAGTACGGGTCGATCCCAACTTCCCTCAGTTCCTTTCCTGCCTTCAGTGTGTCCATAGATACAGCTTCAAAATGAAGGTTGAATCCGAGAATCTCGGGTAGAAACTCGCTTGGGAAGAGCGAGATGAGCAATTGGGCTATTGCTGATTTCCACACAGGAAGCTCGTCGAGCTGGTGCCGCGGGTGACCGAAATCTAGGATTTCCGCAGTTGGAAAGCCAGGCGCGATGGTTTCGAGAAGCGCGTGGTATAAGTGGGCATGGTTTTTCCCCAAATCTCCATCCCCCAACTCCTCGGACAAGATCTGCCAGGCGCCTTTCATCGTTTTCTGTAGTTCGAATGGTGTGGTTACTTTTCCAACGTGACCTAACCATGCTCCGTCAACATACTTGACAGGTGCAATTTGCTTCAACCACCAAATTGCCTCTTTTCTATCCCCGAACAACTCTCGTGGTCTCCCCTCTCTCCTTCGAAGGTTATATTGCTCCCATTCTTTGCCAATATGGTTGTCTCGTCTGCGTTGAAACTCTCCCAAGTCTCGTCGCGAGAATGACTGGACTGACAAAATGCTTTCATGGTCAGGTAGTGCCTCGGCTGCCGCACTGGTCTCCTTCAGCAAGCAAAGTAAAACTCTCTTGGCCTGTGGAAGCACTTCGGGGAACTTCTCAAGATTATGCAATTGGTAGTATAGCTGCTTGAGCGCTTTGAGCTCCTCCATGTCGCATGCATCATTATCTTCGCTGTGGGCTTCCGGCTTTCCGTGCATATCCTCGGCGTGTTCCTCAGCCGACCAACCGGTAGAAACGCGGCAATCAGAATTCGAGTCGCAACTTGTTCGGAACCGAATTTTCGGCCAGTATTGGCCTAAGAGTGTATTTATGGCAACAGTGGCCACAGTTGCAAATGCCAGAATCCATCCTAACAGTAGAGATTCCATGGTGAGTGAGAGGTAGAGTGTTCAAGGGCAGTGAAAGAGGCTGCCCAACTACTTTGTGATAGTGGGACAGTACTTTTAGGATTTCAATGGGTCTCGCCGCTCAGGGGCAGCCTGAATTTTTCTCTGTGGATTCTTCCACCTCGTCACGTTACAGTCGCATCGCATCCTGTGGCACCTTACTGCCACGACCAATGGCCTTCTCGCTGCCTCGCTGTTTCAGTTTGGCATCAATTCATTGGCAGCAGTAACCTCAATATGGGGCATAGTTGTAACTTCAGTGTACTGAATCAGTATACTGATACTGCAACAGTGACTCAGTGAGGGGTATTCATGGGGCAGTGTGTTGCGACACCTGGGGCATTAGATGTCACATTGTCACATGCATAGGAAACACGTTTTGATCATTTAACTCTCATTGGCTTGAACTTTTTTTCCACCGGAAATTTATAAACATAAATCTTCTTCGTCTCAAACGCAAGTCAAGCCAGAGACACACCACGCCCTCTGCCACGTAGAAATTTGAAAGTGATATCAAAGACCAGATCACTCGGCAGCGTCCCATTTCTCTATCAACACAGTCTCAGGCCTCAAGAAGTAGCTGAGGTAGTACCGATTCTTCGCACCATCGAATGGTTGTGTCACTCCGTGCTTAGGGGAATGCAACCTCCCTCCCGACAGCCTCTGCAACGAATTGGCAATATTGACCAGGGCACACCCTTCTAAGGGCGGCGTGAAAGCCCACAGATTGGTATCCGGGAGAAGGGCATGTATGCTCCAATCTTTGTAGAATAGAAGGGTAAGCGTTCCACTGTCAGTGTGCGTGGTGTCGGGTGCGTCAGACAACTTCGCAAGGGATGGATGCAAGACCAGTTTCAGGCCAGTGTCACTGGGTTGATCGGCACGGTGGTGCACCGCGTAGGCTGTGGAAAGGCTGTTGAGCAACATTAAGCAAGCCCCGTCACAACCGGCGCTAATTTCGGTGATCTTATTCCACACATCCTGGAATAGCTGCGGGAGATGCGAAATGGAAGCGCCCGCCGAAGTAACTTCGTCCCGCGATATCTGATTCTTTGTATGAGCAGTGAAATTTAAATCGGTGGTCAATCATTCGGGAGTTCTCACCTCAAACGACTCACTACCATAGCCCCTTTTGTATCCCAGGTCTTGCGAGGCTTTGATGTCGAATCTGGTGTCTTTTGCCTTAGCCTCCTTGGGCTGACTGAAATACTTCTCAACTACCGCATAGATGTCAGGGAGATGTGCAAGCACACGCTCACCCTCGGCGTCTCCGCGTAGGTCGAGATAGAAAAGGCCCGTGTTGGAGGCGGCTTTGTCTAAGAGAGCCAGTTCACCTGAGTCTTTTAGTCGGAGTTTGGCGAGTGAGATGATCGATGGCTGAGCTATGGGAATGCTGCGGTCCGCCATGGATTTGATGGTTTCTGGAGAAGAGGTTTCCATGCTAACTAGCATAGCTCGGTTGCGCAGGCTCTAGCTGTTGTGTTGTGCTGTGTCTGGAGGTCTGGGAAAGAGGGAATTTTGTAGTCACCTGGAAGCGCCACAAATATGACCCTTAACGATACCCGACCCGAGAAATTGACACGCATGTTCCGAATATTACGTTCATGATACCGCATTGCAGGTGAACAGGTGGTCAGATGGTTACATGCTGTGGGATATATGTGGTGCAATACATTTTGTGGGATACATGCTGTGAGATTGTGAGTTGTGGGAGATGAGGAGAGAAGAAGTGTGCGACGGAGGGTGAGTTGCCACCCAGGGGTAGTTACTTCCTTTACCACAGTCCAATCATTCTTGGGGAGATCTGCGAGATTGGTGATCCTTTAGAAGTCTTGTTTTTAAAGCTCTTGCACCAAGTTTTACCAATACACAAGCTAATTATTAATTGCCACAAGACAGAAAGACTTGGATTCTTTCTCATGCAGACCTCCTTTCGGTTGCGTGCGTTATGCTGGTCATATGGTATAATATCGTCCGTTCTATAACCATTTTTCTGGCTTCCTGCCTATGCATTTGGAAAACAATGGCGCCGGATGAAACAACCCCGTTGCTGGCTTCGCCAGCATCAGATCCAGGCTGTTGCCAGGAAGAATGGGATGGGAAAACTGCAACGGCACAGACCAGGGAAATTTTTGCGCTATGGCAGATTGGGGCACTTTGCGGTAAGCAGTGGCTTCGAATGATATCCTCAACATTGGAATAAGTGTTGTGGTCTCACGAACTCTCCAGGCATCTTGCTAGCATATGCGGATACTTCTCTGGTATGGGCAACTCATGAGACAGTAGCATCACGTTTCGATAACCTGGAGAACTCGTCATGGATGATGACGAGTTTTACAATAGGTTACTGTGTGACTTTGCCTTTGGTATGTATAGTGCTTGAAGGAATTGTTATTCTTAGAGTTTTGGAGGACTTACTAACACCGCTGACAATTCTCAATAGTACGGACGATTGAGTGATAATTGTGGTCGCCTTGGTCCTCTCATCGCCGCTTATTGCACCTTTTGCATTGGTTGCACACTATGGTAAGTAAAATCTCGGACGTCTTCAGATAGAAAAGCCTGTCCTATAGAACCACTGGGGATAGCATCGCGAGTCTGAAAATTGATTCATGTGAGAATAGTGGAATCGGTCAAGCTTACTGGCAAGTGATTCTCGGGAGAATCGTCCAAGGCTGCGGGGCCTCTGGAATAATATCTCTGGCTTCTATTATTATCACAGGTAATATAATTCCACTCTTTCAATTTTTCTCTTTCGCTTCAAGAAAGTGATACCGGAAGCTAATTTGACTTCATCAAAAGATATTGCCGTACCATCAAACGTAGCGGTTCTCAGAAGTTACGTCAACATTGCCTCAACAGTTGGACTTTCACTTGGTGGTCCCCTTGGAGGATTCCTTGGCGGAACGATTGGTTGGAGATGGTAAACAATCTCCCAATACTTCTTCCGATAAAACGAGTAAATTTAATTTGTGCAGGTCTTTCCTAGGTCAAGTTCCAGTTGCAACTGGTTGTTGCGTTCTCCTCGCACGGGGTCTCCGAACATCTTTGCCAGTACTCAAAGAGCAAGAAGAACGGCAGCACGAAGAATCCGCAACTGACCTTCAACCAGACCTTTTGACCTTTGACTACCCAGGAGCCATAACTCTCGCCATTTGGATATCTTCGCTTCTTGCAGTCATCGATCTGCAAAATCAGCTTTCTTGGGGACACCCTCTCGTTCTGAGTATAACAATCGTTGGGGTACTAGCTATACTAGCTTTCCTTGCTTTAGAGACCTATCCGGGAAACCGGGAACTTTTGATACCTTTACGACTTTTGAAAACAGAGGTTGGCGCTTTCTGTGCCGGACAGGCAAGTCGTTTTCTCTCCTCGTGCAATATGTTTCTCGAGTCACAACTCCCGAGGTTACTCGCTTTAACTCCTGAATTGCTTCGAAGCAGATATACTAACAGCGAGATTCGTACCAGCTACTTATAGTTGGTAGCTGTCATGGAGTAAGTAAAGCAGCCTACTTCTCTATTTTCTTCGCTCATGAACAACTTATAGTTTATTTCCCAAATAGCACCTTACTTTGCAAACACGCAAGGAGCTTCAGATGCAAAAGGCGGAGGACAGATAATCCTCCCGAGCATTGGTAACGCGATAGGCAATCTTGTTGCAGGCCAAGTAATCAGAAAGTAAGCTTACTGGCTTCTTCTCCTTGACCCACCTTCGCTGATTGGAATCTACCCCTAGATTTGGGAATTACAAAAAGCTTTCCCTCATCTCCCTCTTCTTCTGTATTGCCACTTCACTCTTAATCCTACTCCAATGGTCTCATTCTATAAGTAGGTACCCCGGTTTCAAAGATCTCATTCATTCTTCATCATCTACATTTCATCCCTCACCTGGAGTGGGCCACTTAGATTCCAGCCAACCAAATATTCAAATATTGAGCCACGCTCTCAATACAATGTCAAGAAGCACTTAACTGAACTCAATAACGTTGCAGGCACTTGGGAAGCCTTAGCCACCTTCCCATTTGGTCTTTTTGCCGGCATAGTTCTCTCCACACAGTTCATCGGCCTCTATCACTGTGCCCCGAAGCAACACATGGCAATAGCTATCAGCATGTACTACATGAGCCAACAAATTGGTATCGCCTTGGGCATCAGCATTTCTTCCGCTCTCCTGAAGCAGGAGTTCAAGACCACCCTACAGAAAACGTTGATCGTCATCCCTAACTATCAAGAAGTTGGTCCCATCCTCCCCCTTTTCAACAAAAGAAGGCCTAATTTACAATTGTCTTTGGTAGATTATCAAAAACATACTGATGGATTCTTCCGTTATTGCGATGCTTCCTACTGACGTCAAGGAACTGGTGCGGCGGAGTTATCTGATTAGTTTCTGGGTTGTGCCGGGTACTCTATACTCTTCAATCTCGCACCCCTCTCCGTGATTCAAGCAACTCGAACTGACGTCTACTTAGCGTTATCTACTTCTACTCAAGTGCTTGCTATCCTGCCGATGATTACTACTACTGAGAAATATTCGGATTGATTGAATGTTGCGCTGGACCTTTTGGTTTTTGATAAAATCTTGGAGGGTGGCGGTAGTAGTATTGGGGAGGAGGACTAGAATGCATTGCAAAAGCGAGATTGTGTACGTTATTTCGGGGCTAAGCATTGCACAGCTTGTCCGTCTTTTCAATACGTAGCGAGCAATGGACTTGGGGTGGGGAAAGATTGACCGAAAATTAAACTTGGGCAGAAGGGCTGAAGTTCCTCGTGGCGTTGCTGAAGTCTGTAGGAGAAAAAGCAGTCGCCAAGAAGATATAAATACAGCAAAACAATAGGATCTAGAATGGGGCAGAAGTCAACTGTACCGCAAGTGCCTAGAGTAATCGGACAGTGACACTACACTAGAAGAAACACAACCTCTGCTTGCTCCTTTGCCACTTTCTCCTCTCCCTCAATAAGCAGTCACTTTCTTTGCTGCGGTAAGTCAAACACAGAGTTCTGGAGAAAAGTTCGTTACATGGAGACTTCCGGCAGGCGCCACTACTGCTCAGTTAATTTCACCAGAAAGTACAGAATCAGGAGGTTCATATTCGCATTCGTTACCAGCCCTTGTAAATCCAAACATTTTATCTTTGACAGGAGTTTATAGAGTTCGTGTTAGATATTCTGGTATGAGAGACTACGAAGGAAAATTAATCTTCATCAGCACGCAAAGTTTACACACACCATGCCCCGTTGCTCGCATCACGTCTTTTCGCCACCAACGCGCCGCTCCGCTCTCTCCAGGCGGCCTTCACTGTTCGGGTCATAGAATGCTTCTTTGTATTAGTAGATGTTCGATTTGGCTTTTCAATCTGACTTACGTTTCTCCCCGAAGACCGTAGTCCTGATTCCTCTCCTTGCACCTGTGGGATAATTCCCCGGTATGACGCGATGAAGCGTTGCTCTCTGTGTGTAATTGTCAGCTTTGATCCGCCTCCGCCTTTGTCAGGTGTACTAGGATGGGGTTTTTCACGTTATCCCATAAAGCGATGCTCCCAACGGCCCATTTCCACCTGACGAGGTGCTCATCTGCACTGTGGATATGCAGGTTCAAGAACTGGAGCAGGGCGTCGGATTCCGCTTTCTTGAGCTCGGCGAAGCCGGTGCAGTAGGCGATGTTCACGTTCAGGGCTTTAAGGCCAGTTACGGGGTGTGTGCGAATGGCGGGATGGTGAGTGTCGATTGGGGGACGGTTGGGTGAGTCGTTATAGTAGTCCTAGGAAAGCGAGTTAGTTGTTTACTGTCTGGAGTCGCCTCAACGGAAAGTTTGTTCTCACAATAGTAGTATCGTATTGCAAACGCGAGGTGTGAATAGCATGCAATCCTTCCAATAGCTTTTGCATATGGGGGCTGAGTTCGTCGTAAAGACCGTATCCAGAGACCCAGGCCGTGTCTCCACCGACTTTGGGATGAACTTCCATGCGGAGGAGAGAGTAGCTCGGTGCTGTCCCCCGTCAAAAGAAGTCAAAGTAGGGCGGGATATAACAAACGGTTGATCTCAAAGCTTGTATCGGCATGAAATTCCATCATTGGCCATGGAGTATATTTCGAAACAGTACGCCAGTCCGAGTTACTGCCGGAGACTATGAAATGTTTTTTATCCTGGGGTAGGTTAGAAAGGCGTTGTTTTGCTCCTTCAACTCGCTGAATAGAGATGGGGGAGTACATTCTGCGTGGTGTGTTTGTCCAAGATCCCGAAATGTTCGAAGATCTCAACCTGCCTCTCGGTTGTCAAGTCTTGGTCTCTAAAGAAGACAACACCACGCTCGTTGACTAGTGCAGCGAGTTCATCCAGTTGCTGGTTATCCAGTTGACTCAGCTGCACATCCTTTAGCTCGGTGCCTTGATGGCCAAGTCAGTATGTCACAGATGAAGAATTGATCTAGATTTCGGAGGGAGACTACCGATGCTTTCAGTCAAGTCAACTGGTTTGGCAACGGCAAGTAATGCTTTCTTCTCTGGATCAGCATAGAATGCACGGTCCTTTGCAGGCGTTATCTCTTTGCGAGGAGGATCCGGGGGGATATGAGCCTTGATCTTGACATTGTAGTGGGAGTGAATCACGGTAGGATGACCCGAGTCCGCGGAAATGTGTTTGTAGGCTTCGAGGGTCTCAATTGGGGGGGGACGTAGTAGATTCTCCATTTTGCTGTTTATCAACCTGGTGAATAGAAAAAGTTGCGTTGTAGACTGAAATTATACTGATAGATTTGCCACAGATTGAAAGATTCTGTTCGACTTTCAACAGAAATTGCACAAGTTATGCACCATTCATTGTCTTGCTCGATCAGTGCTATTGACTTTCATTAATGCTGTGGTCTGGTGCAATTCATCTCGGAAGCTGTGAAAGATGCTGTGAAAGATGGACATGCAAGAGCGCATGCTGCTGTGCCACAGAGGCGGGAGTACTATGTGGGTTCCCGGGAAACAAAGGAGAAGCACAGCGTCTGTGGTATTCCGAATTAGTGTCGGACTGCATAGTGGATACCAGCACATACATTAACATCTTGTAGCTCATAGTAAAATCTTGCATTAGTCTGATTTCTACTTGGTGCATGTGAGAAATAGTTGACTGTCTGAAAGCGACTCTGTTTCTCCCCAACTCCGTACCAACCATTGTGTCGAAATGCAGCACTCTTTCCCCCCAATATCTCCTTTCCTGGAGCTGATTCAATCGGAAGAGAATACTCCCACTACAATTATACTTCGAGATCATTCCTCGGGCATGACTGCCACAGCTGGGCAGTTGTTGCATAGTGTTTCTTTGCTCCGTGCCAAATTGCAAGCAACACTGGTGCAGAATCGCATGTATGATGCCAGAAACAATGAAGACCGGTTCATCTTCCTGCTTGCCCCTCCAGGATTGGAATACGTGGTTTCAATGCTCACCATATTTTCCCTTGGGGCAGGAATGTCACCCCAATGTAATAAGCCCTTACTTTCTGTGTGATTGAATCATCACGCTTATTTCAAATCCAGCGATCGTTATAAGACCAGAGGAGATGAAACACTACTTCAACCTCGCCAAACCCCTGGCCCTGCTTTATGCGCCAGTATTGACTGAGAAAGTTGAGGCCTTCAAAGCCTTATGTGCAGAAGACAATACCGGAAGCAACCTAAAGTTTCCTTTTGTGGAAATCCATATCACCTATCCAGGAAGTTCAGCTACTCACACTTACAAATCAGATCCAATCATCGGATCGCACTCTGGGCAAACAGGTACCTTGTTCTTTACTTCAGGCACGTCCGGAAAACCGAAAGGTGTTGTTCATTCCTATAGCGCTCTTCTTGCATCCGCACGGGAGCGAATAGAGACGTGGAAGTTAACAGAAAGCGATGTGGTCCTTAATCAAAAACCGGGTAATTGGATGGGAGGCATCTTTAGCATTCTTCCGAGCTTGATATCTGGAGCCTGCTTGTAAGCCTTGGCCAGCTTTTTCTTGAAGTCTTTCTTGAGATAATGCTATTAAACGTTAACTTTTTAAGTTCGTATGCTAACTTCAAGGTCTCGTTGCATAGAGAAACTTGTGCGGGCGTTTTCAATCCCAAGTGGTTCTGGGAACGCATTAGTCAAGGGGGCGTCAGCGTCTTTTCCATAGCGCCCGAGGGCTATGATAGGCTCGCAGAGTACTTTGATGAGCATATTGCTATGCTCCCCCCTGCTCGCAAGGAGATCTATACTCATGGGATTATAGCTGCGAGGTTTCCAGGAGTCACAGGATCCCTGCTTCTGCCACAGACCCAAAAGAGATGGACGGATCTCCGGGGTGGAAAGCCATTGCTAAACTTATATGGATCGACAGAGGTAACGTTGATATGCAGTATGAGATGGGAGAATCCTGACTATCCTTATATGGTGAGTTTCTAGCATCCACCAGGCTGCATGGCGATTTTGAATGAATGTTAGTGTTCAGTTGGACCAGCGGTGTCGGGAGTTGAGGTGAAGCTTGTGGAGGGCGAGATGCGACTCAAGGCTCCTACGATGTTTTCACGGTACAAATTCTGACTTTATTCTGTCAAAGAGAGACTAATACAGAAGGAAAGATATATTTCTGACGACCCGACCCAAACAGAGAAGGCTTTCGATTCCGAGGGCTTCTTCAAGACCGGGGATTGCGCAGAAAAATTTGGAGACTGCTACATGCTCTACGGCCGAGCAGACATTGATGGTCTTGAAATCCTCTTCCATAACTTTAAGCAAGATGACTTCTGACGCCATTTGCAGTGCTGCACTTTTGGGGCTTCACTTTGCACACAGGCGAAATCGAAAGCGCCCTCTTGTCTCTCCATTACATCGCCAACGCCATCGTTCTCCCCCTCGAGGACGAAGAATATCAACAGCGCGCTGCAGCTATTCTCCAAATTAAGCCGTCATTTCAATCAAAGCAACCAAATTTGGATACACTCCGGAATGACTTGACAGAAATGACGGGTCTGATGCTGTTCAAACAGCCGACAGTGGCCTACTGGCTCCGAGAAGGAGAGGAGATCTCGCTGACAGCAAACGGGAAGATTTCAAAGAGAGAGGCAAGGAAGAAGTTCTTCGGTGATGGGTGGCGGTGTAAACGGAATGTGGAGATTCTGGATTTGGAGGGTATGGAATATTGGCGCATGGGTGGCCAGTGTTAGCTAGAAGTGGAGTGAAAGTATATAGTGGGTTACGAGGGGAAAATGTAAATCGGCACCCGCCGGGTGTCGATTAGGTGTCGACTGGGGATCACTAACTAATAGTAGAGGCGCTCGGACAGGAGTACCATAAATCAAGCTTTCTGTAACGGGTTGGACCCGTGAGTTAGACTTAGTCATATAGGTCATGTGACCTTCGTTACTATGGCTGCAGGCACATGGCCCGTGTTGAAAACCAGGGCCTGAGGCTCACTTTTAAGTGGAGACGTAATTTCCGGAGGTTTAAGGGGGGCTGGAGCTTCCATAGAAAACACAACAATCAAGCTTCATTTCAACAGCCCGTATGTATTTAGCTTGCACGAGAGCGAGACTCTCTCTTTCTCTCCTTAGCTATTTCTTCTTATATTAAGACTACTAGTTTTCTTTACATAAAGGCCTGGCCCGTAATACTTTCCCTTTATATTAGTTTACTTTATAAATAATTCATAGGAACTAATATATCATTTATTAAAAGCTATTTGATCTTTTTTTTATAAACTATATATAAATTAGTAATATTTATTTAAAATGAAAGAAGTTCAAAAGTAAAGATTTTATAACTCAAAGGTAAGCTTAAGAAAGCTTAGAAATTTAGTTAACAAGTCCCTAAA
>Ga0307515_10022751_pt1 | contig 11028 bp, 5 predicted proteins | sample 17_EM_MG_FD_194513 | JGI IMG/M metagenome (GOLD analysis project Ga0307515, IMG submission 194513) | Populus trichocarpa ectomycorrhiza microbial communities from riparian zone in the Pacific Northwest, United States - 17_EM | ecosystem: Host-associated > Plants > Roots > Unclassified | place...
ATAATTATTTTATTTAAAGAGAAGTTTTTTTAAAATTACAAAATAATTAAAAAAATAGAAGAAAACTCAATGGGCCAAGAAAATCAAGCTTAGGCACTCTATGGCTTGAAAAGACAATATAGGATAGTGGACAACACATCATCTATGCTTGGCAAATGACGTGCCATCTTTTATAAGAATTTTCAACCCTTTTTATAGTTGAAAAATCAAATTTTAGATTTGTTGGCCCTATAATCTAAATTTAACATGTTTTCACCTCAAAATATATTAAAAAACATTGAAATCTTCAAAAATTTATTTTTAATCCCAAAACACACTCTAATTAATATAAAATTTAAAATAAAATTAAATTAAAAAAAACTTTTTATATTCTAATTTAATTTTTCTAACATAAGATTCAAACCACTTTATATAAACTAAGAGTTTAGTTTTAGATTTTTAATTTTAATTTTAGTGGAACTATAATTTTCAATGATTTGAAAAAATAAAAAATAAAAAATTTTAATAAGAAGATTTAAATATTGTTAAAAAAATTATTTAAATTTCGAATATATTATTTTTCTTTTAATTCAATAAATATATGAATGTTTGTTTTTTTAATTAAAATGATGTGGAGGGACCCAGGTGGTCCTTACACACAACTAGAGGTTTTGGGTAGGAACCCGTGAAACAAAACTTAGCCCAGGTCCATACCATCATTTATCGGGCCGACAACGTGAGAGGAATTAATAACCAGGTCCGAAAGCGTTCGAACAGCTTTTGTCGATGCTTCAGAGTTGAGAAAGATTGGGTGTTCTGTTTTTCTAGGTTTCTGTCTCAGTCCCAGTTGAGAGTCCCTGAGAGTTGAGAAAGATATCCTTTTTCGACAGACTATTTTCTTTAATTCGAGGGCCATGGATGGATGCCGGTAGCTGATATATTATTGGGATTTCACCTCTCCTCTGCTTGCTTACCGCAGTAGAAACCCATGGTAGGTTAGTCTTGACTTTATTTATTATTTATTTGCTGTCAATGTCTGTTCCCATGATCTGGTTTTACATCATTTCTCTAATGTGACCTATAGTGCTAGGGAATTTAGACTAAGTAGGTTCTAAAAAATGGATTGCAATGTGCCACTACTTAGCATCAAGTGAGGTTTGAAACGAGGTAAAGGAATCAGTAGCTATGTTTTTATTGTATGAACTAGTTTTATGCTTGGCATTTTTTTTTCTAGTATGATCTTTTCTTTTTGCGCGCAAACAGCCAAAAATGTTTGAAGAAATGGGTTTGTTCTGAAACTCTTCCATCCATTTTTACATGAATGTTTTCGAACAAAACAAGTATTTTCCATAATTGCCAAAATTGAATTCGACTATCTTTTTTTTAATGTCCAAGACAATTTAGGGACGTGAATATTCAGCTCCAATTCCCATCCCTTTCTCTGCAAAGTTTCTTTTGTTCCTTTCAAGAAAACCATTATTCTTTGAGACTAATCAAAGCATGCCAAATTTTTTTTCTTGTACCCTCTTTTATCATGTGGGAATATTACTGTTGCAATTTGCTTATTATTGGTGGAATGTGCTGGTGAAATTGGTTGACTGTGTTACTAATCTAAGCTCCCTTGAGCAAAGTTTATTTGAATCAGACACACAAAACTTGGGAGAAAAATTGAGAAACAGAGAATGGATAAAAAAAAATTGAACATTTCTGGAGTTTCATCTCCATCATTAGATTGTTGGCTTTTAATGCTGGCAATGTTCTCTTTAGTGATACCAATTCTTTCCCTTTGATACATGGGCCAAGTGTCTGGTTGAGAATGTTTTCCTTTTAACTCACTGGCATGACATGATGATTGTAGGTGAATTTTTTTTTCACTACAGAAAATAAGTTATTCTCATTGAAATATGGCATTGGTTCTCCAAAGAAAAGAACCTTTTTTTTTTAGCCTGAGGGAATTAAGATGCTTGTGTACTCATTTATGGTCGAAAATTCTTTTTCAGTTTCATTTTCTCTCATTTTTTTTTTACATTAGATATTATTTACATTTGTATGCCCGTGCACACACACACACACACTCACATATATGTATGTATGTATTGATACCGAGCAAATCAACCACCCCATATGTAGCACAATGAATGAATTTACTTCCCCTTATTTCAAATAAACACGAGGAAAAAACTGTAATTGACTTCTGATGTTCTATTGTATTAACCTTTTCCTTTCCATTCAATTTTTATTAAATTCCTGATATAGTTATTTGTTTGGAAGTTAGTTATTCCTTTAATGCGTTCATCTGTTTTAATTTCATGAGTTACCTTCCTTTTTATTTCCTTATTCTTGTCTTTCTATTGTCGTATCCATATTTTGTTGGAGGTTTTATGTGCTAGCTGCATTTGAAGAATACAAGTTTGAAACTGGTTATTTTGCGTGTTAGCACGAGGGGAAGCCTATCGAGCAACTAAAGTTGTTTCTCCACATTTTGGTGGATTCATGGCAGACCTTGCTTTAACTGTGCCTGATGCTCCTCTTGCATTGTCAGAACATGCTTTGGCCATTGGACAAGAGTTTCCTAATGTTGAAACTTGCAGAAGAACATTGAAAGATATTGCTATAGCGCTGCATTTTGATCTTCGGATAGTGAAATCAGATCGAAGCCGGTTTATAGCCAAGTGCTCTAAAGAAGGCTGCCCATGGCGTGTCCATGTTGCAAAATGTCCTGGAGTTCCAACCTTTTCAATTAGAACCTTACATGGAGAGCATACTTGTGAAGGAGTTCAAAACCTTCACCATCAGCAAGCATCAGTAGGTTGGGTCGCTCGGTCTGTAGAAGCACGCATTCGAGACAATCCACGATACAAACCGAAGGAAATACTGGAAGATATCCGTGACCAGCATGGGGTTGCTGTTTCTTATATGCAAGCCTGGCGTGGGAAGGAGCGCAGCATGGCTGCCCTTCATGGAACTTTTGAAGAAGGGTTTCGCCTTCTTCCTGCATATTGTGAGCAGATAAGAAAAACCAACCCAGGAAGCATTGCATCTGTTTTTGCTACCGGACAAGAAAATTGTTTTCAAAGACTTTTTATCTCCTACCGTGCATCTATTTATGGCTTTGTAAATGCTTGTAGGCCACTTCTGGAACTTGACAGAGCACATCTTAAAGGAAAATACTTGGGTACAATACTTTGTGCTGCAGCTGTTGATGCTGATGATGCATTATTTCCTTTGGCCATTGCTACTGTTGATGTGGAAACTGATGAAAATTGGATGTGGTTTATGTCAGAGTTGCGGAAGCTTCTTGGAGTAAATACTGACAACATGCCTAGACTTACCATACTGTCTGAAAGGCATAAGGGCATTGTAGAGGCAGTTGAAACACACTTTCCCAGTGCATTCCATGGATTTTGTCTGCGTTATGTTAGTGAAAACTTCCGTGACACATTTAAGAACACAAAGTTAGTGAATATTTTCTGGAATGCAGTTTATGCCCTCACAGCAGTTGAATTTGAAAGCAAGATCACTGAGATGGTGGAGATCTCACAAGATGTTATACCTTGGTTTCAACAATTCTCTCCCCAGCTTTGGGCTGTTGCATATTTTGAAGGTATGCGATATGGCCATTTTATGCTGGGGGTTACAGAATTATTGTATAATTGGGCTCTTGAATGCCATGAGCTCCCAATTGTTCAAATGATGGAGCATATTCGGCATCAGTTGACATCTTGGTTTAGCAATCGTCGTGACATTGGCATGAGCTGGACCTCAATTCTTGTCCCATCTGCTGAGAAACGGATTTTAGAGGCTATTGCAGATGCACATTGCTATCAAGTGCTTCGTGCAAATGAGGTTGAGTTTGAGATTGTGTCGACTGAGCGAACAAATATTGTGGATATTAGGAGTCGTGTCTGCTCATGTCGTCGTTGGCAGCTCTATGGTTTACCTTGTGCACATGCTGCTGCAGCACTTATTTCCTGTGGGCAGAATGCTCATTTATTTGCTGAACCTTGCTTCACTGTTGCAAGTTACCGGGAGACATACTCAGAGATGATCAACCCTATTCCTGATAAGAGCCTGTGGAGGGAACTGGGTGAGGGAACAGAAGGTGGAGGTGCCAAGGTTGACATTACAATACGCCCACCCAAAACTCGCCGACCACCCGGCAGGCCAAAAAAGAAGGTTCTTCGTGTAGAAAACTTTAAACGCCCCAAGAGGGTGGTTCAATGTGGTCGCTGTCATTTGTTAGGACATTCTCAAAAGAAATGCACAAAGCCAATTTAACTAGGATGTAGCTTCTTACTGTACCTTTCAGTTAATCTAAAAATTGCAACTTAACTAGGTGTGTTTGTAAACATGATGTATGTTTTCATTTAATAGCACAATGGCCTAATCCTTTTTGTAATTCACCTTTGTCTTGTGAATATGGAGTTACCATTTTGTCATATTCAAGCTTTGTTGCTGAGACAAATTTAGTAATAACAAGCACTTGATCGATTCTGAATGTCCTGGGTCTTATCATTTGAAACTCTACAGCAAAATTTCTGAGCATTACGTTTTGTGTGAAGTGTAAACAACAGGTTTGTCGCAAATTGCAATTCATTCCTTCGATGATATATTTTGTTGCTTATGTTTATTGTTTGTTTTATGACAACATGGATGCTGCTAGCACATGGAATATCATAGGATAGAAGATGTCCCGAATAGGAACTGATATCAACATGAACTCATATATTTTAACTACGTTTTGTTACTAGAAAGAACAAAACCTTTTTATACTCTCACATCAAATTTTCAACCAAAATCCAGTTGTAATGATGATGAATTTTTTTTTATTTTTTAGTTTAACGTGGGTGTCCGGGCCAGTTTACGCGCACCTCGATTAATGATGATGAATCTTGAATATTGTTGTCGATGCAGCAAATATCACATTAAAAAATTACAATCAAACCAAACACAAATTATTTAATTGGATGCGAATTTTTATATGAATGAACATGGAGTTTTTCTAAAAACAAATATTTATGTGTCAATTAAATATAAATAATATCTATTCACTTTCAAATAAAGGAATTCCAGCTAAAATTGTTCAACCAAGAAACTAGAAGTCTTAATCGACTAAAAGAATTAAAAGTCACGAGTCTTATTTTAAATAGAAGTCTTTAGTAAATTATAGTAGCAAGTATAACAAATTAGTTAGAAAATATGTGATTTCTAGAAAGAAGATGTGTTGATAGAAATACAGATTGTATTAAGATTCAAGCTCTTAATTTGTTATAAACAATTTGTATATAGGTAGGAATTGTTGTTCATGTAGGATTATATAAAAAGACCATCCAATTACTAAAACCAATAGTCAACCATAGATACACAATTTATTTACTTATTTTCATGTAATTTGTCCATTATTTATCTTTTATCACAATTTATTGCTTTTCTTTTTTTTTATTTTGCTTACAGACTATGCTTTATTTTTTTCTCGCTTCTTTGTTCTTTTATCTAGATTAGTTTTCTTACTTTACTCTTTCTTCTTAACTTGTTAAAATCAAATTTAGAACTCCACATTTTATTTAATTTGTGAGGCTGCTATCAACCTTTGTTTAGGAGTAGGTTTCTAATTATAGGTTTTCCTTGTTGAAAAGAAGAAATCAAGAACAAATAGCATAATTGATCGAGAATTCAATAATAAATCAACAAATTAAAATGGATAGATAATCAGATTATCTATCAATTCAACAAATTGACACTTAAAATGGAATAAATTTATTATTTTAACACATAATAATCATGAAAAAGAATTATGGTAAAAACATCATCATTATGACCAAAGAAAAATCAAAGAAAAATCAATACATGTAAATTACAAATATCAATCTCATGGTCATGAATAATTTAATTGCCTCTCAACAATACATTGACTAACTAGAAAGCCTCAATTAGACATGCCACAAGATACTTCTTTATAATCTAAATCCCTTAAAAACAGCACACAGATAAAGTTATAGTGCTCACATGCAATGTATAACTCAACCAATATTCTCAACAACATTGCCTTCACTAGTTCTAGAGGGTACACTAGCGTTTCTACACCTTCAACACAACATCATGCATATCATTTTTAAGGACTGAAGGTGTAATCAAATGGTCACAACCAATAGATTTGTTGTTGATATAAGTTAGTATCATGAAAACTTGACAATATTTACAAGTGTTGACATTACTCAAATAAGATAATTAATATGATCATGTCAACAACTTAAAATGAGTCATCAATGATAGATCATCCGTTTGGAACCTCATTTATGTATGGTTTCCAGTTGAGTAATAAAAAGAGTTTGAAGTATACTTATTTTAAATACCATTAGTGGATTCTCTAAACTTAACAATTGTTTTATCTATATTTAATCTTTACATTAATATCACAAGGTTCTCTCAACTTTGTCTCTTTTATTATTTATGGTTTTATATAATTAACCTCCCTATGGATCGATCCCGGTTTTGTCAGATTATTTATTACTTTGACAAACCTATACTTGAAAGAAGACATCAATCATTTGATCATATCATTCGTCTAGGCTTTTGGGTTGTTGGCTTCTTTTTTGTGTTTTTTTTCTTCTAAATTTAATTAATACCCTTCCTTTTTTATTTGTTTTTCCTTTACATTAGATTTATTTTTTTATTTAAATTTTAACTAATATCACCTCTTTTATTTATAAAAAAATTGTTTAGTTCATCTTTTTTATTTTCATTTTCATTTTATAATATTTCTAATAGATTTTTGATATTTATCTTTTATTTTTTTTTATTTTATATAAATAAATTGTATTGGTATGATGCATTTACAAAAATAAATTTTATTTATTCATGGAAAAAAATAATTTTGAAGATAAAATAAATAAAAACATCAAAATTAAAAAGAAAAAATGGGGTTAAATATTTTTATATGTATCTTTCTTTTACTTTTAGTTGAGAAATTAACCTTTTATTTTAGTGTTTAATTAGCATTAACAACTCTTTTATTTTTTTAATTTATTTTGTTAAGCATAAACAACATACTTGCTGTTTTAATTTAAAAAATATTTAAAAATACATTCATAATATTAATATATTCTTTTATTATGTTAGAAATTAACTCAACTGAGTTACTTACTAGCAATCAAAACCAAGAGTGCGACTAAGAAAGCCAACTTAATGGAAGACTTCTTGTAACTTATGGCATGGTTAATTATTGAGAAATATGTTTGGTATATACTAGTTATTAACCCTCGAGATCTCGTGGAGTAATTTTCGAAATCAACTTTTAGTTAGTTCTTTTACAATTAAAATAGATGTTTGTGCAAAATACTATGATTTAATTTATTTTAAAATGATTTTATTAAATTACTTACTATTTTTTAATTCATGTATTTTTATTAGTAGCATGTTTTTTGAATTAAAAGTGAAGAAATTAAAGCACTTTTTTTTTATAAAAAAAACTAATAATTTTAAATAAGTAGTAAAAAATTGTTACTCTTTAATCTACATTATATTTTCTTATTAATGCGTTTTGTTTTATTAAAAATATTTTTTTTATCAGAAGCTTTGTTTTTTTTTTATAAGAAGACTTATCATCATCTAAAAAACAAGTATTAATTAAAAAAAATTAAAACTAATATCTTATTTTTTACATAAAATTACAGGGAAAAAAATTAATCTAAGGAAAAATTAAAAAAATAAATTTTCTTATTAAATATTCCTAATCACTTTTTTTTTTAATTTGCATATCAAGTTCATATTAGTAATTAACAAAATGGTTGATAATATAAAAAAAACAAATGCTATAATCTTAGCAAAATAAAATGGTATTTAATAGAATAATATTTTCAATATAATTTTAATTATTTTATTTAGAATGAATTTTAATTAAAATTCAAAAAAATACAAAAGGGCTAACATAAAAAAAGATTAGGTGCTTAGGCTTGGAAGCTTGGCGAGAGCAATTGTTTCAATACAAAAAAACTCAAACACATGTTAGGCCTGTAAAGCCATACTCGCACACTAAATCTATTTTTTTTTAATAGGATAGACAGAAAATGAACTGATTTATTTTTTATTTAAAAATTAAATAAATAATGTTATGGGATGACATGTCATAAATTACATATAGTGATAGTTTGGAAATATAATTGTACCTGTATTTTTTAAAAAATTAATTATTTTTATTAAAAATTAATTTTTTTATATGTTTTGAATTGTTTTGATGCGCTGATCTTAAAAATAATTTTAAAAAAATAAAAAAAAATTATTTTAATGTATTTCAACACGAAATTTTTTTTTAAAAACAATCGTAATCACATGCCTATAACCAATAAATAATAAATAATAAATAATAAAAAAGAATAATTTTATAAAAGAAAAGGAAAAATAGGAAACGGTATCGATCAGGATTCAAATTTTCGGATAATTAATATAATATTTTTGTTTTATAAAAAAAAGAAGAGAAGAGAATAGAATAGAATAGAAATAGATAATCCCTGAAAAAACAATTATCTTCCGACATATACGACACCGTAAGAAAGCAGCCGATTGAAATATTTGCTTATTTTATTAGAGAGGCAAGAGTGTGTGTGAGAGAGAACTGTAGAAGAAATTTGTAGTCGTGAACAGAATAGAAAAGGAGTAAAATGGCGGCGAGAGGAGCTTTGCTAAAGTACCTGAGAGTGAAGGTTCAGGCCATGCCTACCACGCGAAACCCGAACAACAACGGCCTCGTCGGTCTCTCCTTCAATTCCATACGCCGCCGTTTCTCCGAGGAAGTTAGAGGCACCTTCCTTGACAAGTCTGAGGTCACCGATCGAGTCGTCAATGTTGTCAAGAACTTCCAGAAAGTCGATCCTTCCAAGGTAAATAATGTTATTAAATATTTATCAGATTAATACCAGCTACTTTTTAAAGAATAATAGATTCGATGTGTTGGTCCTTCATTTTTTTATTCTTTTGGGTTTAGGGCTATGATTGGAAGCTGAAAGTGAAATGGGTACTAATATGTTTTCAATTTCAATAGAAATGAACAAGTGTAAACTAAATGGGTTTAGGGTTATGATTTTCGGACCGTTCAAGTCCTTAATCCAATATTTTTCAGGAACCAAACAAAAGGGCAGTTTGATTTATTTGTGTTGTGACTTGTAAGATTCTCTGTTGTGCTGTTTTGATTTTATGGTTCATTGCAAAGTCGACAATCTGATGCGAATGTGCAGTAGAGCTCTGTGGTCTGTATTTGCTACGGAAGAGCAAAAGCTTCATGGAGAAATTATAAGCTTCATTAAAATGGTGTTGGAAGATTAGTACATCTTGATTGTCCAAGACAGATATAGTGCTTTTATTCTTATGTGAATGTTTATTTTATTACTCGTGTAATCCTTGAGTTAATCAAGGCAATCAATGCAGACTTGAGTTGAATTTTGGCACTCTAGATTAAATGCACGTTTAGGTTTGACCTACTTTTCTGCATTGAGGTAGTAGGGTCTTCTGATCTTCAATCTTCAAAATTATGTGATAATAAGTTTTTTTGCAACCGGTCTGTTGTCAAGAAGAAAATTGATCTGCAAATATGAGGACATAAAGAATATTAGCCCAAATCGAAGGAGTACAATGTTGGATCACTACTTGCCACTGGTTCCTACCTTTAAGTTTGATTTTTGCACCATGATATGGGTCTGTCCTTGCTCTCTTTGCCACTTTTTATTATCAATATCGCTAGTAGTATCCCAGCTTATAGATTGAGTTCTTGCACCAAATGATCTCTGGTCTGTTTTAGATTGCATTATTTTCTACATCATCATTGTCAGCGACGATGTTGCTATGTTAAAAGTTTTGATGGCATAGCAATTTCTCATGTTTCATTCATTGCAACTAGAACTTTGTTTTTTGAATGGATGTGGTGAATCTTTATAGAATGCTTGATGCCCTAGAATTTGCTGAGTTAGTTTGCAGTAGTGCATGAAGGTTGCATGTCTAATTTAGGAATTTGAGTTATGTCGGAGACTCTATCCAAATATTTTTTCTGCACAAACATGGGCTCGCTGTTTTGATTTCCTATCCTTGGCTATTTCACCCCATTTCCACTGGTGCGTTAGGTTGGTGAATTTTGTTGCCATGATAAATGAGTTTTTGGCATGGCCTTTTTATTAGTTTGTTGTAGAGGCTTCATTCATATCTGTAATTATTTTACCCCCTTTTCCTTACGGTGGAATACAGCATTGAGATTTGAATAAGAAATGTAAAGGCTATTCTTAGCATATAGTATTTGGTGTGTTTCCCACATTTCTTCCTAAAGAATCTCACTTGTAATTTCTCATTGGATACTTGCTTTCATTGCCACAAAGGGAGGGGGGCTAAAGAACTTGTAGATTCATAACACCATCTTCTATGTGGATCTGATTTTGGTTGTTATTTATTTTTCACTTTTGTAGGTTACACCAGATGCCCATTTCCAGAATGATCTTGGGTTAGATAGTCTAGACAGTGTGGAGATTGTGATGGCCCTCGAAGAAGAGTTTCAGTTTGAGATCCCAGATAATGAAGCAGACAAGATCAATTCCATCAGTCTTGCCATTGACTTCATATCTTCACACCCTCAAGCGAAGTAGGGTACAATGTGAGCCCTATCGTCTTTATTTTTTTCATTTTGCTACAGTGATTAGCTGCAGGATTAAACATCATATTTTGGTACCTACTTTTCCATGTTCGAGTTGGTTTATCTTTCCTCAATTCTGGTTGAAGAGGATTGTTTCAGAATGTGACTGGCATGCTTGCTCTTCTAGTGGAAGGGACTTGTAGTTGTATGGTCCAACGAACCAAACTACTGGTTGACACTAGTTGTTCATGTCTATCTGATATCTTGAATAAAATTTTTTGGAGGTCATTACCCCTCTAGGTGCTTGGACATTGCTGATTAAATGCTCCCTACGATGGAGAAAATGTGTATCTCGGTATTCCAGGGCAACTAAATGTTCATTTCTTATTTTTCTTATTTTTCAAGGCTTAGGTTTCAGGTTCTGCCCATCATGGATACTT
>Ga0307515_10022752_pt1 | contig 11028 bp, 7 predicted proteins | sample 17_EM_MG_FD_194513 | JGI IMG/M metagenome (GOLD analysis project Ga0307515, IMG submission 194513) | Populus trichocarpa ectomycorrhiza microbial communities from riparian zone in the Pacific Northwest, United States - 17_EM | ecosystem: Host-associated > Plants > Roots > Unclassified | place...
TTTTCTTTTTAATTAATTTTTTTTATTTAGTTTTGTTTGTTAATGTTAAATTTTTTTTTATTTAATTATCAGATTTTCATGACACGTATCCCGAGCTTGACAGGTTAACCCAGTTAATTATGGGTTAACCCGTCAAATTTTTTTTCTATTTAGTTATCAAACTTTCATAACGCGAATTTAAGGTTTGAAGGGTTAACCGGGTTAACCCAGTTAATTCAGATTGTTTTTCCTTTTCTTCATTAGTTTTTTTCTTCATGTTGGTTTTTTATGTTTGTTTTTTTTCTTTTTAATTAATCTATTTAATTATCAAACTTTTATGACATGACCTTGCAGCCAGACCCACATCCAAGGCTCTTGGGTCTGGTGTTGCAACCAGACTCACTTAAACTTGAGTCATGTAAGTTTAATATTATTAATATTATAAATATTACTCTTGGGTCAAGCGTTGCAGCTAGACCAAAGGCTCTTGGGTATATCTTTGCAGAAAGACATAACACTTTTAGATCTTAACCTTTTTTTGATTTTTTTATGCAAGAAAAAAAATAACCCGTGGCATATGCCTTTGTTTTGTTTTTTTTTTCCTTTTTCTTTTTAAGCCTTTTACTGTGGTCTGCACAGTGCAGTCCACAGTGAAAAAACTGATGCCTTTAATTTCTTTTTTTGTCTTTTTTTCTTCTTCTTTTTTTGTTTTGTAATTATTCTTTTAATTTAGTTTCTTAATATTAAATTTTTTATGTTTAATTATTAGACTTTTATGACACGGATCTCAGGTTTGATGGGTTAACCTGGTTTGACGAGTTAACTCAGTTGATTCAGATTGTTTTTCTTTTTCATCATTAGTTTTGTTCTTCCGAATTCATCTTTTAATATTGTATGCAGTTCACGGTGAAAAGGCTGATGCCTTTAGTTTTTTTTTTTACTTTTTTTATGTCTTTCACTGTGGACTGCACAATACAGTCCACGGTGAAAAAGTTGATGTCTTTTTTTTCTTTTTAATTAACTTTTTTTTATTTAGTTTGTTGATATTAAATTTTTTTCTATTTAGTTATCAGACTTTCATGACACGGATCTCAGGTTTGACAGGTTAACCCAGTTAATTCAAAAAAAAAATTTCTTCATTAGTTTTTTTTCTTCATGCTGGTTTTTTCTTCTTTTTTTTTCTTTTTAATTAATCTATTTAAGTATCATATTTTTATGACACAACCTTGCAGTCAGACTCATATCCAAGACTATTGGGTTTGGTATTGCAGCCAGACCCACTTAAACTTGGGTCTTTCAAGTTTAATGTTATTATAAATATTATTCTTGGGTCAGGCGTTGCAGTCAAATCTAAGACTTTTGGATATAACTTTGTAAAAAAACCTAATACTTTTAGATTTTAGTTTTTTTTAATATTTTTTATGTAAAAAAATTGACCTGCGGCATCGCGCGGGTCATGTAACTAGTATATATATGTATATGAGGTCAATCAACTGAATCTGGCTTGGCCTCAAAGAGCAGACAGACAGATGCGCCTCACCTCACTGTGAAAAATCTATTACAGTTAAGCCTCATTTGTTTTTGCAGTATAAAGTTTTTTTTTTTTTTTCTGTAAAACATTATGTATTTATCTATTTTGCTTTAAATTATAATTATATTTTTAGATAATTTTAATATGCTAATGTTAAAAATAAATTTAAAAAATAAAAAAAATTATTTCAATTCACACCTTAGCTAAAACAAAAAAAAAACTTTGAAAAAACAATTATCAAAATGCCAAATAGATTTTCAGAGTAGACCGCCATAACCATTGCTTACTTTAGAAGCCCATAGATGGCAACCGCCAAACTACACACACATACAAGTCATTGCAAACACAATCATGGTTTTATTGTTGAACTAAGTGCAGTGTATAGAACAACATTCATACATAATATCATCAGCATTACTGTAGCTGTTAACAACACGACTTGCAGAGTTTCAATTCAAATTATTAGTCTTAATTAGCACTGGTTGTCAACGGCAGACCCATTAATCTGTGTCTGGTAGTATGAATGCGAATCATGAGCTAACGTCTGCGATTGGAAATGAAATATGGAGGGTCATTTCATTTACCAAAATAAATAAATAAATACACCATCAGAAAACATGATGAAGAATGTCATCATACCTGTTCTTGTGAACGGAAGTACATGAAAGGGGTGTAGTGGAGGAAATTTGAGACCCTGGAGGTATATATATCAGCATACCTGCAATTAAAATTATGCAGACCATTTTCAACAACATTGAAAAGTGAGAAAAGTTAGCACACAAATATGGAGGACTTTGAAGTGGAAGTGTGTACTTCTCAATTTGTCTCATTAAGTGGCTTTTATCCCACAGACCTGCACGTGAAAGAAATCCCCACCTGTTGCAAAATGAGAATTCTTTGTTCAAATATGCCTTAATAGGAATCAAAGAAAACTGACTCATAATTTTCATATGATGGCTACCTAGGAGTAGGAGGAGGAGGATGCTCCTTGATAGACAAACTTACCAAGGATATCCAAGATGCAACCTAACCAATGGTAGTGTGAGTGGGCAGATAAGTGGTGGTTTTACAATTCAACCATCCATGCCAGTCTTACCTTTTATTGAAAAGCTCTCCATCTGCTTCGAGCATTGGAGCAATTTTCTCATCCAGTCTTTGCATAACAATTAATAGCTTTTTCATGCTTTCTGTGAGTTCTTGATCATCCATGTTAGTTGCAGCAAGGGTCTGAAAGTACACAAAATGAAGCAAGATAAGTCAGCCAATCAGCTGTTCCTTTCAACTTGTTCAGTCAAAAAAACTCCACTCAAACTAAAATTGCTTCTTAGAGCCACCAGCTACATTAGGGATTTAGGGTGTTCTGCAGGTGCGGTCTAGTACACTAAATCGTTCATGCAAGCAATTGATAAGTTCATTTGCACTGGATTGCAAGGAACTAAAGGTTACGTGCAGATACATTAGGGATTTAGGGTACTCTGCAGGTGCGGCCTCGTACAATAAATCGTTCATGCAAGCAATTGGTAAGTTCATTTGCACTGGATTGCAAGGAGCTGAAGGTCATGTGCAGATAACACTGTCTAAGGCATTACAGGTACAAGAAACTATATGGAGCACATATAGACTGAAACATGCTTAAAAAAGTATGAGAGCAATATTTTAAGCAAGGAATCATGCTCACTTGAGCAGGACGTCCTGTATTTCGCCTTTGCAGAGCTAGCCGAAGTTGATTAAAGAGATCCCCTACCACCTCCTTTTGATTAATTAGCTCAATCAGTGTGGCCCGATGACCCCTACTATGAATCAGAGCACTATGCTGCAGATCCAGAATTCAGTACAACAAAAGGAAACACTTATCAGTATTGTATCAATCAGGGATATCAGAAATGCCAAAGATTCTTGGTTTTTAAAACAAGAACTATACAAGTGACATGATACATTACTTGTGGCTCAACCCCGGAAAAAGCTGCTTTTACTGCTTTTAAAAGTAGTTTCAATACCATTTTTTAGTCAATCTATAATTTCTGCACAAGAAAATCTGAACTCCAACCTCTTCTTCCAGCTCTTGACAAATCAATGCTGTTCGCCATAGTTGGTGGACTTTTGATTGACTCACATCAGTGTAAATATGATCACCTACATATAATATTTCGTCCCCGTGGATATCTAAGGAGTTTTCCACCATCTGAGCACTCCCACCTGAGTACAATCCACCTGTGGAAGAAAATAACTTATAAAATTGTTGATTAAGGGCCATTGAACTGTGCAATAATACAAGTCTTGTTGTCGGTACATGGCACAAGAACAATTAGTTCTTACAAAAATAATGATGGACAGGACAATTTCTAGACTTCCTGTCCAAAAATGATGTATTTGTAGAAAAAAAATTCTAGACTTCCCCTAAGCTGTCCGGCATCAATTAATGATAGCTGTCAAAATCCTTATGCACCAGATCCTGCTTATAATCAATATTTGGCTGTATTTGCAGCAGAATCACAAGCATGTTTGTGCACACCACAGGATCCAAACACAATTATGGAATATCTGTTCATCCAACAAAAATCTACCATACAGAATGCACTGGGATAGTGATAAAACAACGACATGAACAAAGCATAAACCACCTTTACAAGCTTTGAAGCATGGGCGCATTAAACCCTCGCCAGTCACCACCTCATACAACGGGTGAGACATTTGAAAGAATTCTGGCTTTCTGGCAGATATTATCACCTACATAAGTAGAGAATAACAAGAAATCATAATTAACAAGTGACCCAAGGTTTCATCAAAGTCGAGAAGATCTATATCTTGAACATAAAATCAAACAAGAAAACGATTTAATGTTGTGATAAACAATTCGAGAAGTCTAAGCCTAGGACTGGTATGGTAAAAGGGAAAGGAAGGTGGTGAGAATCTTTCAATTTTGGTCATGCCAATGATACTTATAATATGCTGTTAGGAAGAAAGAAAGTCTAGTACAAGTTACTCCTTAAACTTTAAGGAGCCTTCTGTTAAGAGACTTAGAAGAGAGTAGTCACTTGCCATGAAGTAAGGCTGACAAATAAGGCATACTCACTATGTCAAACAGATCTCGCCAGCCCATATCATTTGGTAGGAATCTGTTAAATGAATGCTTCATCATTTTGTCCGTGTAATGATAATCAGAGTTTGTAATGAGTAGAAGCTTTTTACCAGCCTGTAACACGAAAATCTCCGAGCCCAGTATAAGATCATAATAATGTTGTGCTTAATCAAAGATGACGAGTTCAAAGAAATACCTCCTTTTGATCTAACAGTGCTAAAGGTAATTCTGGGTCAGGCTCCACAAACAATTCAGGTTTTGACATTATCTCACTCTGTATAAATGCCATCAATCAGTACATTGTTTGTGGACCAAATTACCAAAAGCACTGGAAAATGAATTCCCATTAATATATTTACCTTAAGCTGACCCTCTACATGTGCCCGAAATAGAGCCTTTCCAACAGCCTGAAAATCATGTCAAATATATAAAAAAAAACGTACGCAAATACCTAATGACAATTTAGTTGTTGCAATTGATAATCTACAAAACATGCCTTGTAAAGTCCTCTATAGTCAGGTGGGCATATTTCGGCTGATATAGCTCCTTCATCATATCTAACAACCATCTGGAAGTGGAATCAGACAAGGCTACTAAAGATTAACATGTTGTCGCTTACACAAGAGCAAATGAAATGTTGCATACAGTGAATTAGATGGTTCATAAGAGACAATGAAAGTGACAAGAACAATAATGGAGGTAGAACTAGTGGGACCCCTTCGAAAAGAGAAACTGCATTTTGGCCTTTCTTGATATAATGCTCTATCTCTCGAAGTGATGACATGATAAATATACAAAATCACAAAAGAACAAGGAGTAATCGAACAGTCTCATGGTTTATATAGTTTGCTAAAAATGTAAAAATTAGTTATAGAAACCATAGAAGGGCACATTTTATCCTATGCTCTATATTTAGGAGCTAGTTTGTTTGGGGCATCAATTAATGATGAAATTTATGGAATACAATAAGATTTCTGGTCAAACACCAGCCCTGTCAGTCAGCTGGAAATACATAATTCCATACAGCTTTCCTTGAACACAACAGGATGTGTGACGCACCAGAGTACATTATGTCTGTGCTTGAAGAATTCTCACCACTAAAATTTAAGAAATTGCGGTCTAACTAATTCATCTTAGATGGCTAATTGTTTTGTGCTCTCTCCTCCTTTCGTTTCCTTTCCTCTTACACCAATGTTTAAGTTATTAATCAAAGATAAATCTGAAAGTTCAAAAAGTTCCTCATTTTCTGTATGAATTTCCAACTATTTTTATTAGAAGTTTGGCAGTTCTTTAAAATGTGGGTTGAAAATTAGAAACCATTGTCACATGGCTTTCAGCACAATACTCATGCAAGCTTGCTTTAAATGTCAGAATACATGCTAAATGAAAAACCTTGCCAACTAAATTATATGATTGTTTACTTAGTCAAGAGAAAGAAAAACCAACAGAAATAGTTGGGGGCAGAAAGATCCATCAGAATAGAAAGAACAAATTATTTGCCGCAAAACATCTCAATGGCAAGTGAACGAAAAGAATTATAGTTTGGCAAATATTTCTATGGATTGAAACAGCCCACCTGCATGTATGCCACAGCTTCTGAAACAGAGAACAGTGTGTTTAAGAACACCCATCGATTCTCCTTCCGCAGATCAACCAGTTCCCTCCCATACATCTCACTTCCATGAATAGAAAGTTAAGCACCACTATGGAAAATATTACACCGGTGTGTTCCAGTTATACCAAATCAAATAAAAAATGTTTAAGAAGCTAAATCATAGGTTAAGCAGACTGCATGCAGGCTATATATGCACCATCAAATACTACGTACAAGGATAAAAAGGGACTCAAAAAAAGCTTATTTCGTCGTCCTATATGTTGGCAGCAGGTGTGTGATTAGAAGAGAACATTATACTCTGTTGGTGAAGAATGGGAAGAATCCATCATTGCAGTATAACAGACACCTTGGATGCCACCAAGAGGATTGTCAATAATCAAAATGAAGAGATTTAAAGTTCAAAGCACACCTGACATCTTGAGTAGACAACATTCTGGTGCCATGCATTGCCCTTTTTACATAACCAAATCGATCCGCTTTAACTAGGTTGCCTTTCTCTTTGTCTATAACAAGACCTCTAATTACCAAGTCTGGATCAAATGCAAGCCCATCAACTGGAAAACCCATGCTTCGTAAATTTCCCAAGCAATAATCATAAGCCCGCCCTTCCCAGGCCTGCAGTAGTATAAATAAATACACACCAGTAGAACTCAAATGATCAAATCCATATAATATTATGAGTCTAACTAAACAAGTAGAATTGATAGATTTTTATTTCATTGATGTTCTAATCATGGATAGATGTTGAGAGAAGAAGTGCTCTTCACCTTCACATTGTAATGTATCAAAGTGTAGTCCATGTCATATCCAATGGCACTAATTGACCTAAGATTTAAAGGACGACTGCAAAATATACCTCGGGATGAATTCCTTGCTGAAGAGGGACTCTGAAAAACATCTGATGATATTAGAACAATGAACCTTAACAAGAGAAACTCGAAAGTTGGTAGACATCAAGGACAGGAATGGAAGAGCATTGAAGTTCACATATTGAAACCGCAAAGCGCTGTTCTCAATTAGATTGAGAAACCACATGTAAATACATTTCAGTAATGCAGAAGGGGTTAATACAAATAAATAAATCAAAATCGAAGACTGAGCACAAGAAGCAGCAAACAAAAATGTGAAAACAGTAATAAAGAGAAACTTGAGGATAAATTATGATCATTTCATTGGAAAAGCAACAGAATATAAGAGGGTAGGGAAAGAAGGGTTACCGAAATGCCCAAGTCATTAAGCAAATCCTCAGCTTCCTCTGCCTCCTTCATAGCAACCTCCTCAATTGGACCTTGTAAAGTTGCCGGACCATCCATTCCTGCATGGAATGTACAAGAAAGTGCAACACTCTAACTAACAAGTAAAAAAAAAACAAATAACAATTACCACTAGAAACACGCAATCAGACATTGTTTGCGGACAACAATTCCTACATGGGAATTTGCAAAAGAGAGAGATTTACCAAAAGCGTCAAGATGGTCAAAGTTAAGATTCAAATCCCCTTTAGTGCTCTGTCCTAAATAATCAAACTCGTAATTAGTAGAGGGTGTGACAGAGAAGATTTGGTCTCCAACACTGCAACGGCACACCACCATCATCCGAGCTCTTTTAGTGGTATTTGCAAACATGGGTCTGACAAAAAGAGGAGAATTAGACAATGGAGCACCACAACGGGTGTCTCTCTGCTGCGCCAACCAGAATTTGGCCAAACCCTCCGCCGTCACAGACATGATAGGCTAAGATAGTAGTTGCTTCACTTGCTCTAACAATTGCTACTCCGAGTAGATTGGTCTCAAAATCCTAAGCATATGGTAAAAAATGAATTTCTCCAAGTAGATTTACTTTTTGAGACATGAAAAATATAAAACCCTTTGCATAACTGGTAGGGCAATGGGAATCATTGAACATTATCCATTACCTTCTCTAAAAGCCAATCTTATCTTTTCAGATTTTATCCGAATCCGACCTGAAATTAAATTATCTATAAATTTAGATTCAACAATACTCGTTTAGATTGATATCCATTAGATTCCATTGAAATCATCATTGAACAATACTCATTTAGATTGATATCCATTAGATTCCATCGAAATCATCATTCCAAGTTAAAAGAAAATAAATAAGAACATAAGCTAGAAAACTACAAAATAGATTAACATTTTTAGGGTGGGAATACCTTTAAAAATTAAAATTTTGAGGGAAAAACTTCGGTTCAAACACACACACACACACACACACACACAATATCCCTAGATCTACAAAAAAAAATATTTTTTTTGTTTTATTTTTTAATTTAATAAAAATTGAAAGCAAGCAAAAAAAATATAAAAACAAATTTAGACCATTTGGAATAAAAATAAAATATATCTTTTTAATTAAAATCTATTTATCTTATCAATATGCTACATATTTTTTGAAATTTTTAATAGAATATTAATTTCTTAGACAACATATTATCATGTTCATAAGAAAAAACAAGTTTTAATTATAGAAATATCATTTTGACATGAATGTATTTTAAGAAGAATTAGAATAATACACTATTCTCGCATTGTCGTGGAGAATATTTTGACAATATTATTAAACACGAATCAGCTTAAAAGGTCAACTTGAAACCCTTTGACCTATTCTCTTAACTAACTTAGATTCTAAATTAAATAAAGTGAGAGTTAACCTGATATGACATGATCAACTTAATATGTTCAAACATGACCCCTTCAACACGATCTAAACTTGGTTTGACTGGGAAAAAAAATCAACATATTAGTGTTTTTATATAAATATTGACATGATAACCTTTTAGATTAATCTTGGTTAACCTGTTAAACTCGCTCGCAATTTAGTTATGAATCCAATTGAATTCAATAACTTTGTTTTTATAATTTATTTTTATTTAATTATATGATTATAAAAATAGATATATATACATGAAAACCACTATATAAAAATTGAGTTATATTTAATATAATAGAACCTAAATACATTATTAATTAACTTATTTTAATAAATTTTAATTGAAATTATAGGGGGGGATGCTAGACGCTTAGACCTGTTAAGCCACCACTTTAATTGAGATTATAGGGGGGGAAACACATAAAGGCCATGGTTAAGCCACCACACGTGCTTGGCCCGTTAAAAAGAAGGCTAATCCTCTTGCATCTCAATGGAATCTCTCTTCTGGAAATTCCAAGTGATGTTCTTCACAGTTTGTCACTTTCACGAGAAGGATCACAATTGTCTTAATCTTGACTGATCTGGCTTCTACTTGGTCTTAGGGCACAGTGCTGAATCTGCGGTTTTTGTCTTTGTTGACGGGTGGCTTCGGAATGGCCTGACCTCTTTTTTTATCTTGATATGCTATTGTGGTTGGATTCTTTGGCGCTGCATAGCTCTTTTATTGGTTAGCTTCAGCACCTGTTCTAGTTATAGGTTCATTAGTCAATTAATTTTGTCTATATTTTTTATGTCAAGGGATCATGTTTCCCTCTCCTGCTTTGCATTGTAATCTGTGTATGTTAGCTTAATTTGCTTTTCTTCGGAAGATGTTCCCTTACGTCTTACATGTTTATGTTATTTGCTGGTTTTCCAGCTTTGTTTTTTTTTTTTTTTTTTTTTATCTTTTTATATATTTATATTTGATAAAAAAAATTAAAAAAAAAGGCTAATAATGTGAGCCTGTAAATCTAGACCGGTGCCCTTAGCCATCCCTTGTTTTTTTATCCATAAATTTCCTAAAACTACACGTCTTATCTATCTATTGATTATTAAATATCAAACCTCTATTGTCAAAATGTTTGAGAATTATTCATTATTTTTTCATAAGGTTGCGTGAAGAATCATTGTTTTTTTATAACGATGATTATCTTTTATATAAAAACAAAAACCATAAATGTTCTGAGGATGTAAGAAAAATAAAACCACTAACTATTTAGAAAAAAAATGAGAAAATAATTATATATATATAAAAAAAAAGATGACATATGTGCAGCCCATGAGCTTTTTTTTTTTTAAAATGTGTGCAACACGTCGTCCACAATGCATCGTCCACCTAAAAATTTGCAGGCTGCAGCACTACAATTTCTAGCATCGCTGTTGATAATTTTCACTGACCAATTTGTCATGGAAAAACCAGGAGGTCAGTGTTCTTTTCCCCTCCTCACTCAATTCTTACATGGATTATTAATCAATAAATTTCAATTCTTGTAGAGTAATGCAAGTATAATTAAATAAAAAATTACTACTAAGAATGAATTCTATTTCTTTTATTTAGAAAAGAGAAATTCAATGACCCAAAAATCGTATTTTTATTTGCCAGAAAATAGACAAACGACAACTCTTTCTTTTATTATTTTTGAACAAGTTTCTTTCTTTTTTTTCTAATCTAGAGATTGAAAAATAAATAAAATGAAATCTTGGATAAAAAACAATTTTCCTAAAAATATAGGGCTGAAATGAATGAAAAGAAAAAATAGATGGACTAGAAAGCATTTCTTTCGCGAATTTGAGATTGCCCATGTTGTTTCAAGTTTTACAATTTGGTCCTTTATTTTTCAATCTATATTTCTTTCACAATTTCAAACCATATCCCATGAAATTAGGAAATAAAAGATTCAATTAACAGAGAAAAAGAACAACTTGGGCTTTTTTAGTATATTAGTTAATTAGTTAATTAGCCCGAGGCATTAATTAATTTAATTGGAAGTTAGCTAACTTGATTATCTCAACTGAAGATTCGACTTCTTAACTTGTAGCTTATTTCAATAATATTGAAAATGCACCTTCCCATGTAACCAAATCGTATATTAATTAAGTATTAGGTACAAAGCT
>Ga0307515_10022753_pt1 | contig 11028 bp, 10 predicted proteins | sample 17_EM_MG_FD_194513 | JGI IMG/M metagenome (GOLD analysis project Ga0307515, IMG submission 194513) | Populus trichocarpa ectomycorrhiza microbial communities from riparian zone in the Pacific Northwest, United States - 17_EM | ecosystem: Host-associated > Plants > Roots > Unclassified | place...
CGTTGTCGGTATTTCGCAGCGGATGCTGACGCTGACTCTCAAACACCTGGTCGAGGACGGCTTGGTCCTGCGCACCGCCTACGCCGAGGTGCCGCCTCGGGTCGAGTACGAGGTGACCGAGTTAGGCCGGACTCTGGTGCCGCTGGTGATGGCGCTCGCCGAGTGGGCGATGGCCAACCACGGGCAGATCAATGCCCATCGAAGATCCGACAATTAGCCGATCCTGTCCAAGGTGTGGCGGATTACCTCGGCAACTCGACCGGGCATCCCGGGCAGGTCGAGCGGGGCCCGCCCGGCGACCTGGCGCGGGATGAATCGCTGCCATCCGGGGTCGAAGCAGAGCAATGCTCGCAGGTCGCCTCGGCGGTCCACCCGGACGCCCGCGGCACGCTCGTACATCACCAAATAGTCTTCTGCTGTCCTGCTGTCGAACAACACCGCCAAGTTGAGCCGGCAGTGGCCGACGTCGCTGCCCCGGTTGCCGGTGGCGGCGTTCGGCCAGTCCACGACGCCGCTGAGTCGATCGCCCTGCCACAGCACGTTGAAGTGCTGGTAGTCGCCGTGTACCAGGACCTTTTCCGCAATGAGTGGGCCTGCGGCCAGCGGCGCAGGATTACGTCTTTGAGTCCGGTCGGGGAATCGACGCTGACTCGGTCCATGTCCGCGGTGATCCCGCCCGGCAACGGCGTGACCGAGGTGACCCGGGCGCGTCGATCAACGTGGTGTGCCACCCACCGCAGGATCTCTGGCGTCGGAGGCTCGTACTCGCGAGGCATCCGCCGACGCTACAAGAGTGTTAGGCGAGGGAGCTGAACTTGATGGAGTTGACCGCTACCAGGTTGGTGTCCTTCGGGCGGAGCAGGATCGCGTCGATGCCGCCTCGGACCTTCGCTTTGTCGGCGCTTACGGCCAAGGTCACTTCGGTGCTGCGGGTGAGGTCGCTGTACAGGACCTCCATGGTCAGGGTGTCCTTCAGCGTCGGGGTGACGTCGATCGAGCCGGCGGGTGCGTTGGCCAGGAAGTCGATCAGCAGGGGGACCGTGTTGCATTTTGTCGGGTTGTCCGCTGTCGACGAGGTCATGAAACGCTGGCCGGTTGTTGCGGTGACGACGGCCGCGCTGCGTGCGTCGGCGCAGCCCTCGACGGCGACGGCGCCCGGGTCCGCGCCGATCAGGAAGCCCTGGTCGCGGAATACGTCGCTGGCGACCACGCCGGGTGGGGGCGAGGTCAGGTCGACCTCGCGGACTTTGCCGCCGCCGGTGTCGGCCGTGGTCGGGGGCGCCGACGGCGGCTCGGAGGCCGGTGGCGGGGGCGCCGCCGCGGAGGTGGGCGGTGGTGCGGCGGACGACGGGGCCTCGGACGGGGGAGCGGCGGCGGTGGGCAGGACCGGCGCGACGGTCGGCGGCACGTTCGGCTGGTTCACCGCGGCGGGGTTCTGGTTGTTGTTGGTGGCCATCTTCGTGATCAGCGCGGGTACGGCGATCGCGGCCGCCAGCAGGGCGACGGCCGCGGCGATCCCGCCGACCTTGGCGAACTTCGACGCGAACCGGGGGCGTTGCACGAACGTGGCCGTCGCCGTGTTCGCCGTCGCGCCGGGCAGGTCTGGGTTGGCGGTGATGCTCAGTTGGTGCTGCTTCTCCTTGTTCCACGGCAGCGGCGCCTCGACGGTCAGCAGGGCCTGCGCTGAGGTGCCGGGCGGCAGATCCACCCAGGCCGGCTGGAACTGGATGCTGACCCGGCGCTCGGGGTCGGTCGCGGCCAGGTAGAGCCGGACCGGCGCGTTGCCGCCGTTCGCCACCTCGATCGTGTACCGGCCCGCGCGGCCGCCGGTGACCACCTCGGGGGCCGCCTTCACCGTGATCTGCTCGATCGCGGCCAGGTCGACCGGCACCTCGACACAGCGCGACACGTCGTTGCGGTACGTCGATTTGACCAGCGCGCCCACCACATATGTCCCCGCGGGGGCCGGAGGCTGGACGGGCAGCGTGACCCGGACCGTCACCGTGCCGCTCTCGGCCGGGCGCAGCTTGGTCACGTCGGGCTCGGTGCGCACGGTCGCACCGTCGGGCAAGCCGAGCATCTCGACGCCGTAATGCTCGACGATGTCGCTCGCGTTGCGCACGGTCACGTCGAACGTCAGGTTGTCGCCGGGGGCCGCGTCGGCCCGCTCGGGCGCAACCGTCACTCGCAGCGGCAGGGTCATCGTCACAGCCTCCCGTGGCCGCCGGCCCCGATGCCGGGTACGGCGTGGACATGCTTGCATCCGAGACAGCCGATGGACAATCGCCCCGGAGTCCGATACGGGACAGCTTAGAGTTACCTGTCCAGTACCCGACCGTCGCGGCCCTGCTCAGCCGGCCAGGTCTGCGAGCGTCGCGCGGGCGCCCTTGTTGTGCAGCGAGGCGAGCACCGACCGGTACGTCGACACGAATCGCTCGTTGTCGACTAGGTCGCCGAACAGGTCCCGATTCCGGATGAACGCCAGCGGGTCCGCACCCTGCCGCTGGGCCGCCGCGACCAGCGTGTCCTTGAGCCGGTCCACGACCTCGATCGGGTTGCCCCGCTCATCCACCGCCTCGGCGTAGCGGGCCCACGACGCCACCACGGCCGTCGCGCGCAGGATCTCGCCGCCGGTCTCAAGGTTGTACCGGATCACCGGCAGCAGCCACTTGGGGATCCGGTCGGAGCTTTCGGCGCAGAGCCGGGCCACCGTGTCGCGCACCTGCGCATTGGAGAAACGGTCGATCAGCTGATGCTTGTACTCGTCCAGGTCGATGCCCGGCACCGGTTCGAGGGTCGGGGTGGCCTCCCGGTCCATATAGGCCAGCAGGAACCCGGCGAACAGCGGGTCCTGCGCGACGTCGTGCACGAGCCGGTAGCCGGCCAGGTAGCCGAAGTAGCAGAGCGCCTGGTGTGACGCGTTGAGCAGGCGCAGCTTCATCAGTTCGTACGGCTCGACGTCCGCCACGACCTGCACGCCCGCCTCCTCGAACGGTGGCCGGCCGAGCGTGAACGCGTCCTCCAGCGTCCACTGCGTGAACGGCTCGCAGACCACCGGCCAGGCATCGTCCACGCCGAACCGTTTGCGTACCTCCGCGCGGTCGTCGTCGGTCGTCACCGGGGTGATCCGGTCGACCATGCTGTTCGGGAAGGCGACGGTCTGCTCGACGTACGCGCCGAGGCCGGGGTTTTTGAGGTTGGCGAACGCGACGAAACTTCGCCGGGCGGCGTGCCCGTTGCCCTGGATGTTGTCGCAGGACATCACGGTGAACGGCGGCACCCCGCGCTCGCGCCGCCGGGCGAGGGCCGCGGTGATCAGCCCGAACGTGGTCTTGGGCGCGGCGCCGGGCCGCAGGTCGTGCTGGATGTCGGGGTGGTCCGCGACGAACTCGCCGGTGACCGCGTTGATGTTGTAGCCGCCCTCGGTGACGGTCAGCGAGACGATTTTTATCGCGGGCGAGGCCATCTTCTCGATGACGGCCTCGGGATCGTCGCTGGCGTACAGGTACTCGGTGATCGAGCCGATTACCCGCGGCTCGAGCGTGCCGTCGGGCGCCTTCACCACCAGCGTGTACAGCCCGTCCTGGGCGTCCATCACCTGCTGCATGCGCCGGTCGGCGGGCATCACCCCGACGCCGCAGATCGCCCAGTCCAGCGCCTTGCCCGCGCTCATCAGCCGGTCCAGATACATCGCCTCGTGCGCCCGGTGGAAGCCGCCAACCCCGAAATGCACGATTCCGGTACGCAGCCGGCCGCGGTCGTACGCCGGGACCGGGAGATCTTCGGGGAGAGCCGACAGGTTCCGGGCATTGAGCGGCAACATCTCAGGGCTCCTCCCAGCGCGGTTTCCGCTGATGCGGCGTGCACCTGAAGCATCTCACCACCCGAACACAGCCGCCGCCGCCCCGCGCCACAGGCCTGTGTCACAGGACTGCGACACGGGGCGGCGACACGGGGCTCTGCAACACAGGCCTGCGACACCGGGTCGCGACACGAGCCGCGACACGGCCCCGCAGGGGCCCGGGTTCTCCACGCCGTCCGAAGGACCAGGCGTCGGTAGTAATTCAGACCGCGGTGGCCAGCGGTGCTTCCTGCGCCGGCACGCCGCCGGCCAGGTGCCGCAGGTAGGCGGGCAGGGTCAGGAACTCCGGGCAGGTCCGCTCGCTCAGCAGCACCGTGAGCAGCGTCCGGGCCTGGCCGAACCGGCGGGCCGCATCCTCGTCCAGCGCGCCGGTCTCGCTCAGCACGTCCAACTCCTCGCGCAGCATCCGCATGACCAGGCCGGCGGTCACCGGCACGCCGTAGTCCGTCGGGGTGCCCTGGGAGATCCACTGCCACAGCTGGGTGCGGCAGATCTCGGCCGTGGCCGCGTCCTCCATCAGCCCGCCGAGCGCCACCGCGCCGCGGCCGCCCAGCCATGCCGCGACGTAGCGCAGCGCGACGCTGACGGAGGTCCGCAACGCCACCTCGGTCACCGCGATCGAGCCGAACCGGACGTCCAGCAACTCGTCGGCGGTCACCGTGACGTCGTTGCGGCGGCGCGAGATCTGGTGTGGCTTGTCGCCGAGCCACTGGTCGAACACCTCGCGGCAGGTTTCCACCAGGCCCGGGTGGGCCACCCAGGAGCCGTCGAAGCCGTCGCCGACTTCGCGCCGCTTGTCCTGCCGCACCTGGTTCAGCGCCCGCTTCGCGGCGACCGGGTCCCGGCTGGGCACGACGGCGGCCATCCCGCCGATCGCGTGGGCGCCGCGCCGGTGGCAGGTCCGGACCAGCAATTCCGTGTACGCGCGCATGAACGGTGCCGTCATGGTCACCTGCGAGCGGTCCGGCAGCACCACGTCGGGACGGTTTTTGATCATGCTGAACAGGTAGTCCCAGCGGCCCGCGTTCAGGCCGGCCGAGTGCTCGCGCAGCTCGTACAGGATCTCGTCCATCTCGAACGCGGCGGTGATCGTCTCGATCAGGACCGTGGCCCGGATCGTGCCGCGCGGGATGCCGAGCCGCTCCTGGGCGAAGACGAACACGTCGTTCCACAGCCGGGCCTCGAGGTGCGACTCGAGCTTCGGCAGGTAGAAGTACGGGCCGCTGCCGCGCGCGATCTGCTTTCGGCCGCAGTGGAACAGGTACATGCCGAAGTCGAACAGGGTCGCCGAGACCGCCCGCCCGCCGATCCGGACGTGGCATTCCGGCAGGTGCCAGCCGCGCGGCCGGACCATGATCGTCGGCAGTTGCGACCCGACCCGGTACTCCTTGCCCTCCGCGGAGGTGAAGTCGATCGTCCCGTCCAGGGCGTTGCGCAGGTTGAGTTGACCCTCGACGACGTTCGCCCAGGTCGGTGCCGTGGCGTCCTCGAAGTCGGCCATCCACACCCTGGCGCCCGAGTTGAGCGCGTTGACGGTCATCTTGCGGTCCGGCGGCCCGGTGATCTCCACCCGCCGGTCTTGCAGGTCCGGCGCCGGGGGAGCGACCTGCCACGACTCGTCGTCGCGGATCGGCCGGGTGGCGGTCAGAAAATCGAGCTCCGCGGTACGGGTCGCGCGCCGGCGCCGGCGGCGGTCCAGCAACTCGACCCGGCGGGGCCCGAATTCTCGGTCCAGCGCGACGACGAAGTCGATGGCCTCGCGCGTCAGGATGCCCTCGTACGGCGACGGTGTGACGGTGACGGTTTCCATCAGAACTGCTCCGCTTCCGTCGAGCCGGACAGCGCCGTGGTCGAGCTGTCCGGGTTCAGCGCCGTCGAGACCGCGTCGAAGTAGCCCGTGCCGACCTCGGCCTGGTGCTTGGTCGCCGTGTAGCCGTCGGACTCGGCCGCGAACTCGGCCTCCTGGAGCTTGACGTACGCGGACATGCCGTCGGTCGAGTAGCCCTTGGCGAGCTCGAACATCGAGTGGTTGAGCGCGTGGAAACCGGCCAGCGTGACGAACTGGAACTTGTACCCCATCGCCCCGAGCTCCTTCTGGAACCGGGCGATCGTGGCGTCGTCGAGGTTGCGCTTCCAGTTGAACGACGGCGAGCAGTTGTACGCCAGCATCTTGTCCGGGTGCACCTTGTGCACGGCCTCGGCGAACGACCGGGCGAACTCCAGGTCCGGCTTGCCGGTCTCGACCCAGATCAGGTCGGCGTAGTCGGCGTAGGCGACGCCCCGGGCGATCGCCGACTCGGGCCCGCCGCGCACCCGGAAGAACCCTTCGGCGGTCCGCTCGCCGGTCAGGAACGGCCGGTCGCGCTCGTCCACATCGGTGGTCAGCAGGTCGGCGGCCAGGGCGTCGGTGCGGGCGATGATCAGGCTGGGCACGCCGGCCACGTCCGCGGCCAGCCGGGCCGCATTGAGCGTACGGATGTGCTGCGCCGTCGGGATCAGCACCTTGCCGCCGAGGTGGCCGCACTTCTTCTCCGAGGCGAGCTGGTCCTCCCAGTGCACGCCGGCCGCGCCCGCCGCGATCATGGCCTTCATCAGCTCGAACGCGTTCAGCGGCCCGCCGAAACCGGCCTCCGCGTCGGCGACGATCGGGGCCAACCAGTCGCGTTCGTGTCGGCCGGCTGCGGTGTCGATTTGGTCGGCGCGCAGCAGCGCGTTGTTGATCCGGCGCACGACCGCCGGCACCGAGTTGACCGGGTAGAGGCTCTGGTCCGGGTAGGTGTGCCCGGAGAGGTTCGCGTCGGCGGCGACCTGCCAGCCGGAGAGGTAGATGGCTTTCAGCCCGGCGCGGACCATCTGCACGGCCTGCCCGCCGGTCATCGCGCCCAGGGCGTTGATGTACTCCTCGTCGTGCAGCAACTCCCAGAGCCGCTGCGCGCCGCGCTCGGCCAGGGTGTGCCGTTCCTGCACGGTCCCGCGGAGCTTGACGACGTCCTGCGCGGTGTAGCTGCGGGTCACGCCCAGCCAACGGGGATCGCCGGCCCACGCCCGAGTGAGGTCCGATGCGGTACCGCCCCTGACTTCGGTCAGCTGATCAGTCATTTTCTGTTCCCCTGCCTCTCTACTTTGCTGCGTCTCGGTGGAAGAACTTCACTGTTGCCGAGCCTCCCGGCCTTATTGAAGGCAGATGTGAGGAGAAGAAGCTGCGATCTTCTGCTAGCGTCAAACGTGTGACCGCTTCGTTTTCTCCCGGCCCGTCGACCGACGTCGCGCAGGTCGACCTGGTAACCCTGGGCCAGCGCCTGCGCCACCTGCGCCGCGCCAAGAAGATGACGCTCGGCCAGCTCAGCGTCGCGGTCGGCCGGGCGCCATCGCAGCTGTCGCTGATCGAGAACGGCAAGCGCGAGCCGAAACTCAGCGTGCTGCAGGCCATCGCCGGCGCTCTCGGCGTACCGATGCAGGATCTTTTGAAACCCGAGGCGCCGAGCCGGCGCGCGGGCCTGGAGATCGAGCTGGCCAAAGCCCAGAAAGAGCCGGCGTACGCGGCACTGGGCCTGCCGCTGGTGCGCAGTGGCCGGCGGCTGCCCGCGGACGCCCTCGAGTCGCTGATCGGCCTGCACCGCGAGCTGACCCGGCTGCTCACCGAGCAGAGCGCCACACCCGAGGTGGCCCGCCGGGCCAACCAGCAGCTGCGGGCCGAGATGCGCGAGCGTGACAACTACTTCGAGTACATCGAGCAGGCGGCGGCGAAGGTGTCGCAGTCGGTGCGGCACACCACCGGCCCCCTGTCCCAGCGCGGCATCCTGGACATCGCGGCGCAGCTCGGCTTCTCCCTGCACTACGTGAGCGACCTGCCCGGCTCGGCCCGCTCGGTGACCGACCTGCGCAACCGGGCGATCTACCTCCCGCAGGTGGCCAGCGGCAAGGGGCACGACCCGCGCGCGGTGGTCCTGCAGACGCTGGGCCACTTCGTGCTCGGCCACAGCGACCCGGCCGACTACGGCGACTTCCTACGCCAGCGGGTGGAGGTCAACTATTTCGCGGCGGCGCTGCTGATGCCGGAGAAGTTCGCGACCGACTTCCTGCGCAAGGCGAAGGCCGACCGGGCCCTGGCCATCGACGACTTCCGCGACGCTTTCGGGGTCTCCTACGAGACGGCCGCGCACCGGTTCACGAACCTGGTCACCCACCACTTCGGGATCCCGGTGCACTTCGCCCGGGTGCACGAAAGCGGCACGGTCTACAAGGCCTACGAGAACGACGACGTTCGCTTCCCGGCGGACGTGACCGGCGCGATCGAGGGCCAGCACGTGTGCCGCAAGTGGGCCTCCCGCACGGTCTTCACGGCCGACGACCCGTACTCGTCGTTTTACCAGTTCACCGACACTGTCTCGGGGACGTACTGGTGCACGGTGCACGTGGAGTCGACCCGCTCGGGCGAGTTCTCGGTGACTGTGGGCACGCCGTACGAGCATGCCCGCTGGTTCCGCGGCGGCGACACGACCCGCCGCACGGTCTCCCGGTGCCCGGACCCGACGTGCTGCCGCCGGCCGCCAGCCGAGTTGGTGGACCGTTGGGCGGGCCACGCCTGGCCGAGCGCGCGCGTGCACTCGCATCTGCTGGCGGCGCTGCCGCCGGGGACGTTCCCGGGGGTCGACGCCCAGGACGTGTACGAGTTCCTACAGCGGCGCTCGGCGTCCTGACCGGCCGGCTCAATGTCCGTACCGGGCCTGGTAGGTGTTGTCCCAGTCGATTTTGATGTCTTGTAGGCCGGTGCCCTGGCCGTTGGCGTTGTCGCTCGGGCCGGGGATCTCGGGGTTGATCGCGTCCTTGCCGGCCGCCCACGCCGCGACCGCGAAGACCGCCGCTTGGGCGATCCAGGCCAGGGTGGCGGTCGCCGTGACATTCAGCATGACCGATTGGATCTGTTTGAGCGCCTCGGCGACCGGTGCGAAGGGAGTGCCGTCGAGGGCGGTATAAAAAATGATCATTGCGAGACTGATCATTGCGAACGTGAAGAACTTGAATTGCGCGTCGTTGATGTTGTCGTGCGCGGTCTTGATCGCGTCCGCCATCGCCTTGAGATCGTCCTTGGTCTGCTTCAGCTCGGTCTTGAAGGTGGCCAGCCACACGTCGAAGGCGCGCCGGTCGTCGGCGTCCCACCCGTCCTCGAGCGGGCGCAGCGCGGCGTCGAGCTGGTCGATGGCGGCCTGCACCGCGCCGGAGGCGGCCTCCCACCCGCCCTCGACCCGGCTGAGCTCCGCGTCGTCAGGTGTCCACAGTGCCCAGGCGGCGACCGAGATCAGCGCCGCCGGCGACAGCGCCCCGCAGGCCGCGAGCGCGCCCTCGCTGGCCAGCTGCAGTACGGCCAGCGACGATGCCCAGTAGATGCCGGCGAATTCGAACGCGTTGGCCGTGTTGGAACCATCGCCGGGCTTCTTGTATTGCACGTCGGTGGGCTTCCCGGTCGGTGTGTTGGCACGCTCGGACTTCGCCCAGTTCGCCGCCACATAGGACAGCCCGTTGGCCATTTCCTTGAGCTTGTCGACCCCACCGGTGACGGTCGCCTGGAAGGCGTCATACGACGGGTGGTAACTCGCCAGGACGGCCGGCATCCCGATCGCGCCGAGCATCATCGCGTGGCCCTTGCAGTCTCGCTCCACATACTCCTTGGCCAGCTGCAGGTAGGCCAACGGCTCCGACATCACATTGTTCGCGGCCTCGTCGATCATCTCCGGATGCACTTGGGGCATGCCGTCATTCTCGCCGCCCGGCCACTGTCCGCGCTGCCCCGGGCGCTCCCTGCTTAGAATCGGCAGCCATGACCCCCGATGCGCAGCCTGGTGACCTGGTCGTACCGATCCGTGCGGAGCGGGCGCTGCGGGGCACGTTCCTGCTCGCGGCCGTGATGACCGGGGTGCTGCTGATCATTGCGATCGCCTACTCGCTGAAGGAGGGCGTCGTCGGCGCGCTCACCGCCCTGCCGTGCGCGGTCGTGTTCAGCGCGGCCTTGTGGATCGCGGCGTGGCGAGCGAAACGCCAGCTGCCCGGGGCCGGTTTCCGGGTGAACGCGACCGGCATGCACATCGAGACGAAGCGGTCGACCCGGAGTGTCACCTGGGCTGATGTCGAGGCGGTGACAGTAGCCGCGCACCCGCGGGGCGGGCAGGCCGTCCTGGCCACCCTGCGCCCCGGCGTGCCGACGCCGACGCCGGGCCCGTTCGGCATGCCGAGATGGTCCACCGACCTGCGGTGTCTCGTTGTGGTGACGCTCGACCTGCTGCAGACGACTCCCGATGTGGTCTCCGCCGCGGTCGCGAATCAGGCCGGCGAGCGCTTCCGCGCCGACGGCCGTCTCTAGAAGACGTTCGAGCGTACGGCTAACGCTGGAGGCGGTTGACCCGGTCGAGCGCCTCCCGGACCGCGGCCATCGGGTCCTTCGACGTGCCGTCCTCGCCGACGACCTTCAGACCATCGCCGCCGACGACGTCTCCGGCGCGCACACCCGGGGGCATGAGCGGGCCCATGATCTCCGTGACCCGATGGTTCATCTGGTCGCAGGCGGCCTGGTACGCCGCCATGATGGCCTCGGTGAGACTGATGGAGTCCAGTCGCATCGCACGCGGGTCGAGAGCGACGTCAAGAAGGTTGGCGCTCGGGCCAACGGTGACCTTGACCAGGCCGGCCGCGCCGGTGCCGGTCTCTTTCGCCTCGGCCAGCTCCTGCTGGACCGTCTGAAACTGGCCGAGCTGCTCGAACACCCTCGACATGTGTCGGTCGATCTCCGGGTTGCCGGTTTGGAAGCTCATCGGACCATTCTGCGTTACCTCGGCGCCGAGCATCACCGTTGATCTCCGTCGCCCTGACGCCTACGCGGTGATCGCCTTCGCGAGCCGTTCCACGTCCCGCCACAGTTTGTCGAACGACGGCGAGTTCGCGCGGGCCATGGCTAGGTCAAAAACTCAGCCAGCGCCGCTTGACTCGGCGATGATCCGGCGCAGCAGGGCCGGCACCGCTGCCACTTCGCCCTGGCCTTCTACGACGGTTGCGATGGCTGGCTGCGTCATTTGGCGCTGTCCTCGAGCGCTGGGCGCATCTGGCCGCTGCGGTGCAGCTCGGCGAGGCTCATGATGCCCTTGTCGAGGATTGAGCGACCGGCCGCATCCACC
>Ga0307515_10022754_pt1 | contig 11027 bp, 9 predicted proteins | sample 17_EM_MG_FD_194513 | JGI IMG/M metagenome (GOLD analysis project Ga0307515, IMG submission 194513) | Populus trichocarpa ectomycorrhiza microbial communities from riparian zone in the Pacific Northwest, United States - 17_EM | ecosystem: Host-associated > Plants > Roots > Unclassified | place...
GTACAACAGCCGCTCGTTGGGCGGGACGACGCGAACCGCTGCGCTCTCGCTGTTGTCCTTGTCACCAGCGTCATTCATCGAATTGTCTGCCCGCCTAACGCGCGGCTGCACGCCGAGCTCACGAGAAAACCAAATGCAGCGTCGCTCGGGCGACGCGCTCGCTGCCGGCACCACCGTGGCGTCGCCCCAGCGACGCGGTATTGCTGGTGAGCCCGGCGTGCAGCCGGCGTTAGGCGGCGTGAAGAGGCGCGCCATGGCGCTCGTCACAAGGACAGCGGCGAGAGCGCAGCGGTTCGCGTCTGCCCGCAACGCCGCTGGTTGTTTTCGCGCGCCGCTCCTGGCGTCGTCGCGATCGTGTGCGGTTCAGCGCCTCTTCTTTGGTGACTTTCTTCTGGCCCCGCAGAAGAAAGTTACCCCGCCGCCGGGCGGGACTCCCGGCACCTTGCCACCAGGCAAGTGCCACCTAAACACACCAAGCTGAGTGAACAGGAAGAACCCATGCTCCAGATGGAAAAACTCCAAAAGGTCTACCGCACCGAAATGGTCGAGACCTACGCCCTGCGCGACTTCAACCTCACGGTGAACGAGGGCGAATTCGTCGCCGTGACCGGACCTTCAGGCTCCGGTAAGACCACCTTCCTCACCATCGCCGGCCTGCTCGAAGCCTTCAGCGGCGGCAGCTACAAGCTCGACGGTATCGACGTCAGCCGCATGGGCGACGGCGAGCGCTCGCGCATCCGCAACCAGAAGATCGGCTTCATCTTCCAGGCCTTCAACCTGATCCCGGACCTCAACGTCCTCGACAACATCGAAGTGCCCCTGCGCTACCGCGGCTTCAGCGCCGCCGAGCGCAAGAAGCGCGCTGCCGATGCGCTGTCCCGCGTCGGCCTGTCGGCGCGCGGACGTCACTACCCGGCCGAGCTGTCGGGCGGCCAGCAGCAGCGCGTGGCCATTGCCCGGGCCCTCGCCGGCGAGCCGCGCCTGCTGCTGGCCGACGAGCCCACCGGCAACCTCGACAGCGCGATGGCGCGCAGCGTCATGGAGTTGCTAGAAGAACTGCACCGTGACGGCGCCACCATCGTCATGGTCACGCACGACCCGCAGCTCGCCGCACGCGCGCAGCGCAACGTGCACGTCATCGACGGCCAGGTTGTCGACCTCACGGCGGAGCTGGCCGCTTGAACTCAGCCAAGCTCCTGCTGCTCGTGGTGCTCTGCGCCACGACGGCGGCCCGCGCCGACGACCTGCTGCAGGTCTGGGCCCAGGCCCGCGCGGCCGACCCGTTGCTGCGCCAGGCCGCCGCACTCAGCGGTGCGCAGGAGGCCTCGGCTCGCGAAGCCCGCGCGGCGCTGCTGCCACAGTGGCAGCTGCAAAGCAGCGAGCAGCGCGAGACCGGCGGCAACCGCTGGAACACCACCAGCAGCAGCCTCAGCCAGACCCTTGTCGACCTCGCCGCGCTGCGCGAATGGGACGCCGGCCGCAGCCAGGCCTCGGCCCAGGCCGCCCGCCTGGCCGCCGCCGAGCAGGGCGCGCGCCAACGCGTCGCCGAGGCCTATTTCGGCCTGCTGTCGGCCCAGGCCCAGCTCGCCACGGCGCGCGCCAACGAGGAGGCCTTTGCCCGCCAGGTCAGCGAGGCAGACACGCGCTTCAAGGCCGGGCTGTCGGCCCAGGTCGAGGCCGATCAATCCCGCGCCTACCGCGAGCTGGCCCGCACCGGCACGCTGGCCGCCGAAGCCGCCGTGGCCGATGCCCGCGAGGCGCTGGCCCAACTGACCGGCGCCACGGCACCCACGCTGCAGCCCTTGCGCAAGGCGCTCGCCGCCCAGCCCCTGCCCGACGACGCCGAGGCCTGGGCCCGCCGCGCTGAAGCCGCCAACCCGGCGCTGCGCGCGCTGCAGCTCGACGTGCAGGCCAGCGAGCAGCGGATCTCCGCCGCCCGCGCCGGCCATCTGCCGACGCTGAGCCTGGGCGTGGACACCCTGCGCCAGCGCGGCGACGGCATGCCGCCGCTGGATGCGGGCCGCACGCCCACGCAGGTCGCGCTGCGCCTGACTGTGCCGCTGTTCGCCGGCGGCGCAGTGGCTGCGGCCACCGACCGCGCCGGCTTCCAGCGCGACGCCGCGCGCGAACAGCTCGAAGCCGGCCGCCGCGCGGTGCTGCGCGAGGTGCGCTACGAGCACCTCGCCGTCAGCCAGGGCGCGGCGCAGCTGCAGTCCGCCGAGATCGCCGTGGCCGCCGCCGAGCGCGCGCTGGAAGCCACGCGCACCGGTCTGACGCTGGGCACGCGCAGCACCACCGACCTGCTGCTCGCCATCCAGACCCTGGCCGGCGCGCAGAACGCCCAGACCCAGGCCCGCCACCGCCATGTGCTGGCCCTGCTGGCCTTGCACCAGGCCGCCGGCTCGCTCGGCGACGCCGAACTGGCCGCCGTGAACTCTTTGCTGGAGCAACGCTGATGTTTCTTCACTACCTCGAACTCGCCGCCCGCAGCGCCCGTGCCTCCAAGGGCCTCAGCGCGCTGATGGTGCTGGCCCTGGCGCTGGGCATAGGCGCCTGCATGACGACGCTGACCGTCTATCACGTGCTGTCGGGCGACCCCATCCCCGACAAGAGTGCGCGCCTCTTCAACGTGCAGCTGGACGCCGGCGACCTCGTCGGCTGGAAGGCGGGCGAGGAGCCCACCTTCGACCTGACGCGCTTCGATGCGACGGCGCTGCTGCGCGACAAGAAGGGCAAGCGCCAGGCCATGATGAGCGGCACCAACGCCGCCGTCGGCATCAACGATGCGCAGGTCAAACCTATCTTCTCGATGGTGCGCTACGCCAGCAGCGACTTCTTCGCGATGTTTGACGCGCCCTGGCAGTTCGGCGCCGGCTGGAGTGCGGCCGACGACGACGGCGAGGCGCGCGTGGCCGTCATCTCGGCGGCCCTGAACGAGAAGCTGTTCGCCGGCGCCAACAGCGTCGGCCGCGAGATCGTCGTGCGCGGCCAGACGCTGCGCGTCATCGGCGTGCTCAAGCCCTGGCGGCTGCAGCCGCACTTCTACGACATGACGCTGGGCAGCTATGCCGAGAGCGAGGACCTGTTCCTGCCGTTCTCGACGGCCATGCCGCTGGGCATCGGCCACTGGGGCAACATGGATTGCTGGGGCAACGGCCCGAGCGGCGGCAATCCGATGGACCTGAAGTCCAACTGCTCCTGGGTCCAGTACTGGGTGGAACTCGACAAGCCCGAAGACGCCGCCGCCTACCGCGCCTACCTCGTCCATTACACCGAGGCCCAGCGCGCCGCCGGCCGCTTCGCGCGCCCGACCAATGTGAGGCTGCGCAACGTCATGGAGTGGCTGGACGCCCGCAAGGTGCTGCCCGCCGATGTGCGCCTGCAGACCTGGCTGGCCTTCGGCTTCCTGCTCGTCTGCATCGTCAACATGGTGGGCCTGCTGCTGGCCAAGACGCTGCGCCGAGCCGGCGAGATCGGCGTGCGCCGCGCGCTGGGCGCCACGCGCGGCGCCATCTTTGCGCAGTTCGTCGTCGAGGCCGGGCTGCTGGGCGGGGTGGGCGCGGTGCTCGGCCTGCTGTTTGCCAACGCCGGCCTCTGGCTGGTGCGCCACAGCCCCAACGACTACGCCCGCCTGGCCGAGCTGGATGCCTCCATGCTGGCACTGACGCTGGGCCTGGCCCTTGTCGCCAGCCTGTGCGCCGGCCTGCTGCCGGCCTGGCGTGCCGCCCTCGTGACCCCCGCCGTCCAACTGAAGGTGCAGTGATGTCCGCTTCTTCGACACCCTTGACGCTCGTCTCCTCCGCCCCGCGTGAGCGCGGCGCGTTTGCGGCCACATTGCATGCGCTGCTGCTGGACCTGCGCCCCATCCTGACGACGCTGCGCCGCCACAAGATCGCCGCCGGCCTCATCGTGCTGGAGGTGGCGCTGACCTGCACCATCGTCACCAACGCGCTGCACCTCATCCAGACCCGCGTCGACGCGCTCGGTGCCGACAGCGGCATGGCCGAGGCCGGCATGGCGGTGCTGCAGGTGCGCTACAGCAAGGCCTTGCCGCCCGAACGCGGCGCTGGCGTCGCCGCCGAGGACATGGCTCGGCTGCGCGCGCTGCCCGGCATCCTGGCCGCCACGACGGCCAACCAGATCGCCTACGCCTACAACAGCAACAACAGCGGCGTGCGCCTGCAACCAGGGCCAAAGGCGGAGCGGCTGCTGGTGGCGGCGCAATACGCGGGCGACGACCATCTGCTGGCCACCTTCGGCCTGAAGCTCATCGAGGGTCGTAACTTCCTGCCCGAGGAGGTGCTGGACGCCAACAAGGTCTTCAGCGTCGAAGAGCCACGTATCGGCCAGGTCATCCTCAGCAAGGCCACGGCCGACAAGCTGTTCCCCGGCCGCTCGGCGCTCGGCCAGTCGATCTACGTGTTTGGCGACGCGCCCTCGGTCGTCATCGGCGTCGTGGAGAAGCTCAGCCACCCCTTCGTCAGCCGCGGCCGTGGCGACGGCGGCGCCAACAGCGACGAGTACACCTCCATCATCTTCCCGCTGCGCGGCGCGGGCTTCTACGTCATCCGCACCGACCCGGCGCAGCTGGCCGCCCAGATCAAGGCCGCGACGGCTGCGCTGGAGGCGGCGGACACGGGGCGTGTCGTCACGCAGTCGAACCCGCTGGCCGAGATGCGCGCCAAGTTCTACGCCCAGGACCGCGCCATGGCCTGGCTGATGGGCGGCGTCTGCGTGGCGCTGCTGCTGGTCACGGCCATGGGCATCGTCGGCCTGGCCAGCTTTTGGGTGCAGCAGCGCACCCGCATGATCGGCACGCGCCGCGCCCTGGGCGCCACCGAGGGCCAGATCCGCCGCTATTTCCAGCTGGAGAACCTGCTGCTGACGACGACCGGCATCGTCATCGGCCTGGCCGGCGCGGTGGCCTTGAGCCAGTTGCTGATGCAGAGCTACGAGGTGCCGCGCCTGCCCTGGGGCTACCTGCCCGCCGGTGCGGTGTCGCTGTGGCTGCTGGGTCAGGTGGCGGTGTGGGTGCCGGCAAGGCGCGCGGCGCGGCTGTCACCAGTGGCGGCGCTGCGCAGCTGAACGGGAACCGACGCAAGGTCCCGTGCGCAGCCCCTAGCGAGCCAGCAGCGTGTCGCGCACAAAGCGCACCAGGGCCCGCGCCGCTTCGGAGCCGGCGGGCACCGGCAGGGTCAGCGCCTGCACGGTGTCCAGGCCGACCAGCAGCTTCCAACCCGGCAGCAGGTTGCGCAGCGGCGCCGGGTTCGGGTCCACCATCGCGCCCATCGCCTGCAGGGCCGCAATGGGTTCGACGCAGAAGTCTGGCGCGATGACCAGGCCGGCGCCATGGCGGGCCAGCGCGATCAGCCCGTCCAGGTCGCTGCCCCAGGCCGAGGCCTGCAGGGACACGTCCGCGCGCCGGCCATCCTCGTGCTGCCATTGGCTTGCAAAAGGCTCTTCACCCTGGCCCAGCAGCAGCATGGGCGCCGTGAGAAGGTCCTGAGGGCTTTGCGCGGTGGCATGCTGGCCGTTGCCGTAGGCGCGGACCTCGAACTTCATCACCGGCTGGGCCACCCAGGCTTCGGGCGGCTTGCTGGTCACGCGGAAGGCGATGTCCAGGCCTTCGCGCAGCAGGTCGACGCGGCGGTCGGTGAAGAACAGTTCGTAGCGCACGGCGGGGTGCAAGGCCTGGAAGCGCGCCAGCAGCGGCGCCAGCACATGCCGGCCGAAGCCCGCCGTGGCGCTGATGCGTATGGTGCCGTCGAGCTGGTCGCGGGTCTGGCGCAGGGCCAGGCGGGCGCTCTCGGCGGCCTCGCGGACGGCGCGGGCGCGGGAGTGCAGGCGCCGGCCGGCTTCGGTCAGGCCCAGGCTGCGCGTGCTGCGGGCAAACAGCGTCAGGCCGACGGCGCCCTCGATGGCGGCGATGCGGCGGCTGATGGCGGCGCGCGTCAGACCCAGGTCGCGGGCGGCCTGAGCGAAGCTGCCGGCCTGGGCGACGCGGGCAAAGAGTTCCAGCGCGTTGGCGTCCAGGGCTTCCTCGGCGACCGTCTGGCGGCGGCGGCCGATGGCGGGGAGTTTTGGTTCCTTTGTCGACATTTCGTTGACGATCTGAGGCTTGCTTTGGACCTAGCGGCTGGAAAGTCGCCAATCTAGACTGGCTTGGCCGGTGCCGCAAGCGTGCCGATCCGAGGTCCCTTGATGTCCAGCCTGCCTTTGACACCGTTCGACGCCCTGCCGCGGCCCATCCCGGCGACGAGTGCTCTCGACGACGATGCCTCGGAGTCCGGCAAGCTCCAGGTTCGACATGTGCCGACGCCCCTGCGCTGCAGCGACGGGCGCCTGTTGGCGGCACAGTGGTTCGAGCCTCCGCCGGCCGTGGGCGTGAAGGCGGTGGCCGTCATCGCCGCGGCCACGGCGGTGCCGGCCAGCTACTACCGCCATTTCGCCGAATGGCTGGCGCAGCGCGGTTATGCCGTGCTGAGCTTCGACTACCGCGGCATCGCGGCGTCGCGCGAGGCCTTGCGCCCGGGTGAGGACGTGCGCCTGCGCGACTGGGCGCGCGTCGACATGGGCGCCGCCCTGCATGCAGCGGACAAGCGCCGGCGCGAGGAGGCGCTTGGCCAGGGGCGCGAGCTGGGTCTGCTGTGGGTGGGGCATTCGCTGGGTGGCAATTCCGTCGGCCTGGTGCCGGGCTTTGCGGACAAGGTGGACGCCGTGCTGGGCGTTGCGGCGCAGGTCGCGTATCTCGGCCATTGGTCGGGCTTTGCGCGTGTGCAGGGCTGGCTGTTCTTCCACTGGATGCTGCCGCTGCTGGTGCGCCTGCTGGGCCACGCGCCTGGGCGCATGCTCGGACCGCGTGCGCAAGACCTGCCGGCCGGTGCCGCGCTGGAGTGGGCGGCCTGGGGGCGCACGCCGGGCTTTCTGTTCGGCGACGACAGCCTGGCCCGCGAGCGGACGTATCACCGCTTCGAGGGCGCCGTGCACCTGTGGAGCATCACGGACGACCATCTCTTCGGCCCGGCAGCGGCAGTGGACGCGCTGGCCGGGCAGTTCAGCGCCGCCCGGGTGCAGCGCCACGTCGTCGCGCCGGCCGAGCTGGGCGTGAAGAAGATCGAGCATTTCGGCCCCTTCCGACGCGATCTGGGCTCCAGGCTCTGGCCCCGGCTGCTGGCGCCCATCGAGGCGGCCACGCCGCGCCTCGCGGCGCGCCTGCCAGGGTTGTAAGCGCCACACATTCACGGTCGCGTCATGACGGGCGGGCAGCATGCGGGCCATGCCGACGCCGCAAGACTCCGCTGCCGCCGACACGCCCACGCTGTCGGTGCGTACCGTCTGGATCTCGGACCTGCACCTGGGCACGCCCGGCTGCCAGGCCAAGGCCTTGCTCGACTTCCTGCGCGACGTCGAGTGCGAGACCCTCTACCTCGTCGGCGACATCATCGATGGCTGGCAACTGCGCCGCAGCTGGTACTGGCCGCAGTCGCACAACGACGTCGTGCAGAAGCTGCTGCGCAAGGCGCGCAAGGGAACGCGGGTCATCTTCATCCCGGGCAACCACGACGAGTTCGCGCGCAAATACCTGACGCACAACTTCGGTGGCGTCGACGTGATGGAAGAGGCCATGCATGTGACGGCCGACGGCAAGCGGCTGTGGGTCACGCATGGCGATCTCTACGACGGCGTCATCCAGTGCGCGCGCTGGCTGGCCATCATGGGCGACCTGGCCTACGAGTTCACGCTCAAGGTCAACCGCTGGTTCAACCGCGTGCGCGCCAAATGCGGGATGCCGTACTGGAGCCTGTCGCGCTACCTCAAGCACAAGGTCAAGCGGGCGGTCAGCTATATCAACGAGTTTGAGAACGCCGTCGCGCGCGAGGCCAAGAAGCGCGGCGCGCATGGCGTCGTCTGCGGCCACATCCACCACGCCGAGATCCGCGAGATCGACGGCATCCTGTATTGCAACGACGGCGACTGGGTGGAGAGCCTGACGGCGCTGGTCGAGCATTTCGACGGAAGGCTGGAGATCATCGACCGGGGCGACCAGGCGGCGCTGCCGGGCATGCTGTCGGCGGTCAGGCCCGTGGTGGCGCTGCCCGAGGCCGCGGTGCGCTTGCCTGAAGTGGTGAGCTGACCCGGGCATCCTGCACCGGCGCGAGCCGGACAATGCCGGCCATGTCTTCGTTGATCGCGCATGTGGCTGCGGGCATCACCGCCTACGTCTGCCGCGGTTCGCCCGAGCTGCGCGTGCGCAGCCTGCCGCTGCTGGCCGCTTGCGTGGGCTTGGCCGTCTTGCCCGATCTGGACTACCTGCTCTGGTGGTGGCTGCGCATCCAGGTCGAGCCACGCATCACGCACAGCCTCGGCTTTGCGGCGGCCAGCGCCGGCGTGGCATGGCTGATGCTGGGCGGTTGGCGCAGTGCGGGGCGGGCATCGCTGGCGCTGACCTTGTTCACTGCGGCCGCGTCACATGAGCTGCTGGACTTCCTTGTCGGCGTGCATCCGGCGCCTTGGCTGTGGCCGCTGAGCGGCGCGCTCTTCGTCGTGCCGCAAGGGCTGCTGCCCAGCGCTGGGCGGCTGGACTGGAGCAACGTCTACCTGTGGCGCAACCTGCTCATCGAGGCCGGCGTGCTCGGGCCGGTGATGCTGGCGATTTGCGCGGCGCGGCGCCCCGGCCTGCGATTGCCCAAGCCCGCCTGGATCGGCCTGGCCTGCGTGGGAATCGCGGCGCTTGCCTGGTCCGTCTCACTGCCCCGTTGACGCGTTTCAGGCCGACAGCTTCAGCAGCGCCTGGCCTGCGCGGATCTGCACGCCGGTCGCAATTCCCTCGGCCAGTTCGAAGCCCGGCGGCACGAAGACGATGATGGTCGAGCCGTGCTCGAACCAGCCCATCTCCTGGCCTTTCACATGCGGTGCGTCGCAGGGCATCTCGGTCGCGCCCTTGCGACCCAGATGCAGCAGCACGTCGAGAAAGTGCAGGCGGATGCTGGCGACAAGGATGGCAGCGACCGGCACCAGCGCGATGGCGTGGCCGCTGGAGAGCGTCATGCGCACCACGGCGCGCTCGTTGCGGCAGAACAACCGCTCCACGCGCTTGAGCGCCACGGGGTTCACGTTCCAGGTGTCGCCGCTGAGGTAGGTCACATGCTCCACGGTGCCGTCGGCCGGCGCGTGGAAGCGGTGGTACATGGCCGACGTCAGCCGCAGCGTGACGAAGCGGCCGCCCTCGAAGGCGCTGGCGTCCTGCGTCGGGCCAAACAGTTCCCCGGTTGAATATGGAAAGCCCTTGGCCTGGTAGACCTGACCCAGCCGCACCACGCCGGTCGCGCCGACGATGGCGTCGCTGGGGCTGGCGAAGACCTCGGGCCGCGCATCGAACGCGCGCGAACCGGGTTTGAGCTCGCGGGTGAAGCAGTCCTTCAGCGAGCGGAACTGCTGGTGCTTCGCTTCGCTCAGGTCCAGCGGGATGAACCACTGCCAAGCTGCAATCGTCAACTTCGTCAGCAGCGGGCTCTCGATGCGCGAGAAGCGGCCCATCAGTTTCGTGAGCGCGATGCGGGGCACGCGGTTGGTGAGCAGGAAGTTCAGGTCTTCCTGCGCGACCAGGCGCTTGAACCAGCCGGGGCGGGGTAGGGCGCCGTCATGCGTCCCGCCGTTCAGTGCGGGCGATGCGTCTTGGGTTTTCATCAGAACTTCTGCCCCAGCATTTCTCGGAATACGCTGCGGCGAATCGACTTGCTGGTGAGCTCCGGAGCCGTCCACCACCAGCCGTCGGCGCGCATCTCGTCGCAGGCGGCGATGAAGCGGTCCATGACCTCGGCGAACTCGGCGTCGCCGTAGTTCAGGCTGAAGATCAGCCGGCCCGTGCCGACCCAGCTCAGTGCCAGGCCGTGCTTGCGCAGGTAGAACTGCAGCATCCAGTGGTAGCGGCCGGGCTGGTCGTAAAGCACCGTCCAGATCGTCGACAGATTGGCCATGCGCACCGGTGCACCGGCCGCCCGCAAACGAGCGTTGAGCTGCGCGCAGCGGGCATTCCAGCGCTCGTCCAGGCCGTCGTACTGCGCCTTTACCTCGGGTCGTTCGATGCGCTTCAGGAAGGCCGCCATCGCCGCCACCACGTAGGGATGGGCGTTGAAGGTGCCGCGCGCAAAGCAGATGTCGGCCGGCCGGTCCTCGCGGTAGCGCTGCATCAGCGCGCGGCTGCCGCAGACCACGCCGACCGGCAGACCGCCGCCCAGGGTCTTGCCGTAGGTGACGAGATCGGCCTTGACGCCGAAGTACTGTTGCGCGCCGCCCGGTGCGAGTCGAAAGCCGACGAAGACCTCGTCGAAGATCAGCACGATGCCGCGCGCGGTGCAGACCTCGCGCAGCTTCTTCAGCCAGGCCGTGTAGCCCTCGCGGTCATAGGCCGCGCGGCGGCTGCCGTCGATGAGGCTGGAGTCGCCCGGCGCGCTGACATTGGGGTGCAGGGCCTGCAGCGGGTTGACCAGCACGCAAGCGATGTCGCGGCGCGTGGCCAGCACCTTCAGCGAGCGGTCGGCCATGTCCTGCAGCGTGAAGGTCTCGCGCGGCGGCAGCGGGTTGCCGGGGCCGGGCTGCACGTCCTCCCACCAGCCGTGATACGCGCCGGCAAAGCGCACGAGGCGCTTCTTCTTCGTGTGATAACGCGCCAACCTCACGGCCTGCATGACGGCCTCGGTGCCGCTCATGTGGAAGCTCACCTCCTCCTGGCCGGAGACGGCCTTGAGGCGCGTGAGCACGTCCAGCACGCAGGGGTGGTAGGCGCCCAGCACCGGGCCCAGCTCGCTCGCCGTGGCGACGGCTTCGGCGATGCATTCCTTGTAGGCGTCGTAGCCCAGCACGTTGACGCCGTAGGAGCCGGTCAGGTCGTAGAGGCGGTTGCCGTCCAGGTCCTCCACCCGCACGCCGTCGCTGTGCCGCAGGAAGGCGCCCACCTTCAGATGCTCGCGCAGCACCGGGCTGAACTGGAAGGGCACACGGTAGCGGCCGGTGAACTTCAGGTCGGA
>Ga0307515_10022755_pt1 | contig 11027 bp, 4 predicted proteins | sample 17_EM_MG_FD_194513 | JGI IMG/M metagenome (GOLD analysis project Ga0307515, IMG submission 194513) | Populus trichocarpa ectomycorrhiza microbial communities from riparian zone in the Pacific Northwest, United States - 17_EM | ecosystem: Host-associated > Plants > Roots > Unclassified | place...
AATGAATAAGTAAGCCTCGAGACCGAATGGCCCACATGCAACCCAACGCACAAACCAGATCCAATGTACATTGCCAGAAAATTAACAGCTGCTGCCTTGCGTCCCTCGGCATGATCTATAAGTTCAAGCCAATAGTACTCGCTTTGATCTGGACCGACTATTGCAAGCTAAATTTGCTGGCGCACACATAAACAGGGCACGTTAGAGCAGAATTATCATTAATTTATATATATGTAGCTTTTCTGTAAGCAGTAGAGAGCGAGCTAGGGTTTTATAGTGGGGCTACTTTCACTTTCGAATCGAAGCGTCTAAAAGGAAGCCAATATGGACCACCGTTACCGCACACAACACACAAAGAAACAAATCAAGAATAAAATATATTACAAATGCAAGAACTTCAGTGTGAGAGGAAAGGGACTTCTCCTCTTGCATAAAGCTTAAGCTAATAAAACCCGCCCTTCCCCCCAATTAATTAATCCCTGCACTTAGTTAGTTAATTATATGTCGCCACCATGCATTATATATACACGGTGTACATCTGCCGACGACACAATCTAGACTCCTATAATTAATTAGGCCAACCGCAACACACATAGCTAAAAGATTGATCTGATAATTCAATAAAATTAAAACAATGAACTTCTTGTCGAGAATCGTTAATCTACGATCAGATTTGAAGATATTTATGACCTGCCGACGGGACAGTATACCTATTTTTCAATTAGGTGGCGGAGGGCTTAATCGTACCTGTACATGTATGGTATCAACTGAGCGACTACAGTTTTTTTTTGTTGTTGGAGGGCAGAGGGCTTAATCGTATTTGGACAATCGATTGACAAATTAGGGTTGGCCAACTATACATGTTCTTAGGTGTGCACGGTGGCGTGAGCCTGAGGTGATCCTAACGTGGACAGGGCTTAATTAAGTTAAGAATGGGCAAAAGGCTGAGGACAAAAAGACACATCCTATTATTAACCACCTTTTGTCTATTATTATTACTGTTTAAGCCCAATGTTAATGTTGATGTTGATTAGAGATAACATTCCACATTTCCCACCTTTGCATATAAATGATGATCAATATGAATTTCCAGGACAATTTCTTTTAGTTAGTGGTGGAACAAAGAACCTATTATTTCCTTCCTAGCTATATTACTAGCTAATATACAATATGCTTGCTAGCTGCAATATTTCATCTTATGTGTATGGGCTCTCTTTTGATCTCTTATAAATAAAAAAGCTATATTTGCTCGTATCTCCACTCTCTCATGCCGGTCGCTAATTCATTGCTATTTATGGTGCAAGTTTGATGAAGTGAGAAAAATGGTGTACGGAGAACTTAAAATACGAAGCTACGATGTTCAAATTCATAGAGCTAGAGTGGAAGATCTTGAGAGAAGATGTGAGGTAGGCCCGACTAAACGAGTAGTTCTCTTCACAGATACTATGGGTGACCCCATCTGTAGAATCAAAAACAGTCCGATGTACAAGATGCTGGTACGTGCTCACGATACTGATCATCGTCATTCTCTTTTATTTTTCCTTTGTTTTTCATTATATCCATTATCGGATATATCTTATGTGTTGTTACATCCATTGCCCTTACAATGATGTCTTATTGACGAAAAAATATTGCAACCTCGTTTCTTTTACATGTTAGATAGCCGAGCTGGGCAGCGAACTGGTTGGTGTCATTCAAGGCTCTATAAAGCTTGCAACCGTCCATAAACCTCCAAAGAATCTAGCCAAGTTGGGTTATGTGTTAGGCTTAAGAATTGCACCGCTTCATCGAAGAAATGGGATTGGATTGAGGCTAGTGCTTGAATTGGAAAAATGGTTCGTTGCAAATGATGTTGACTACGCGTACATGGCTACAGAGAAAGATAATGAGGCATCAGTTAATCTCTTCATAAAAAAGCTTGGATATGCCAAATTCAGGACACCAGCGATTCTTGTTAATCCAGTTGATCGTCGAGCCTTGCGTTTGTCATCAAAAACTGAGGTCGCGAAACTCAGGATTGAAGAAGCTGAGTTTCTATACCGCAAGCTAATGACTTCAACCGAGTTTTTCCCTGATGATATAGGCAATATACTAAGAAACAGGCTAAGCTTGGGGACTTGGGTGGCGTATCAAAGAGGTGAGTCATGGGATGGTTTTGGTTCAGATGGGAAATTTCCAAGTAGTTGGGCCATGCTTAGTGTATGGAACAGTGGGGAGCTCTTCAAGCTAAGATTAGGGAAAGCGCCCTTATCTTGCTTAATATACACAAAGATTTCAAGATTGATTGATAAAATCTTTCCATGTTTTAAATTGTCTGCAATACCAGATTTTTTCAGTCCATTTGGATTCTACTTCATGTATGGATTGCACCTTGAAGGACCATTATCAGGAAAACTGGTTGGAGACTTGTGCCAATTTGTGCACAACATGGCGACAAAGACCAAAGATTGTAAGGTTACAGTAACAGAAGTAGGCGGTAAGGAAATGCTAAGGCCTCACATCCCCTACTGGAAATCGCTCTCCTGTCCAGAAGATTTGTGGTGCATAAAGGCCATGAAAAATGAAGAGAGCACAATCCTTCAATTGCCAAAAACGCCACCGACAACAACATCTCTTTTCGTAGACCCAAGAGAGGTTTAAGCAATATATAAGAAAATATCCCCTTGGATTTATTATGCTTTGCTTGAGGCCAAACCCCACCTCGTGTATTGTTAGATGAGTCCATCCATCTCTCCTTTGTGGGGGCTTTTCTCTTGTTCCTTTCACATTGGTGACACAAAATCTCAAAAGATTTCCGTAATTAGGTGCCACCCTATTTGTCCCTGTTATCAACTCAATTTTCGCTACCCTTGCGATCCTGACTAATCATGAAGCCAGTGGTCCATGTTTTGTACCTTTTTCACGGGTAAAATTTTTTCGATTGGATTATCCTATCTCATTCGTCGCCTCTCATATAGCTAAAGCATTCCTTAACATGCCAATGCAAGAAGTTCATATTTCTTTTGAGATGGAAGGTATACATACCTATTGAATGCAAAAAACCGCCCAGCGAAGTCTCCAAAGTGAATTAATAAGGTCATTAGATGTTTCTAGCAAAATATTTTATGATTTCGGCGGGTTTCAACTCATGCATAATTAAGGCACAGCATAGATGGGAAGATGTCAACTTCACTGCCCAGATGCAGGATCCTACATCTTCCAGAACCCTAGCCAGTCCTGCGAATAAAACAACTTTGGTTAGGGTTTCAAGTCAATAGTCACATGCAGTCGACACCGTGTTTAGCTAGGTAAAGCAGCCATGAGTTAGGCATCTATTCTCTCCTGTCAAAGAAGGAAGTTTCTTCATTTATAGTCACCATTGAATTTGTTTTTCAAAGGTATTTCTTGTCATTTAAATACGTGTACCGCAGCTAGCCTGATCATGATTATTGGGATGATGATTGCATAATGACGATATAGATAATGATTTTATTGGTTAGATGAAAAATAGAAAGTTAGCAATCGAATGGCAATCATAATGGAGCAATAGACTTTGATTCTTGAAAGAGGCTTTTGTCTTTTGATAGAAATATTTGGAGTGAGTGGAGCACGAGAGCACGAACAAGTGCTTTAAATGACTTAAGAGGTTTCTAATCATGATAATGCCAATATATACTTGCATGTCCATTACACATGTAGAGAGCTAATCAAAGCTGATACATTGGTCATTGCTGCAATAAGCACGAGCACTAATTCCTCATGATCCCTTTGTCACATTAATTTCTAACCCTAGTTGTAGTTTTCCCCCCAACTTTAATTAACTCCAGCTTTGAAACCTATCATCTCATTACTTTTGTAAGAGCACCAGCATATATACTAGCCATCGACATCGATAACTTCTTAATCTTTCATTCAATAATATTTCTCAGAATTTTAACTATATTAATGTATGGTACTTCATTCGTTATATTTTTGTTTAATTGTGACCGTACGTACATCCCGGACAACTTAGGTTTTGTATCAGAAAGAGGATTTGTGAAGAGTTAGCCGTAGAGAATTGATGATTTTAAGTAAGAATAAAGACCAGTAAGGATTTGATGTGCGTGGGATTGGGATTGGGATATATTACAGATATGTCTTACATGGAATTGGATTGTATTTGTTAGTAGTAATCTGTTGAATGGGGTAAATACTTTTTGGATAGTTATTTTTGTTAATTAATAGATAATAGAAAGAGTATGAATATTATTAAATTTGATTTGAAATTTTTTTGAATCGAATATGAAGATAACCGTATGGATATCCGAAACTTCATGAATAATTTATAAATATTTAATTTTTTTATATTATTAATAATGGGTGGATATGGATATCAAGAAATTCTATTGGGAATACCATTGACATCCCTGTAGAAAACGCATATAAAATCCTTCAATCATATAGAATGCGTGCTTCTTTTACAGGCACCAAAACTCCCCTGTACGTAGTTCTATACTTCTAAATAGTATCATAGTGTTATTTAAACCGATTTGTGTGATTTAAATGCGTGGTGCATCTCCCTTTTCCTAGTTTTCTTTGAGGTATGACACGCGAACTTAAGCCCTCGAAGTGTTTATGGATGTGTGTTAACTAAGTAAATATAGGAAGAACGTTTGCTTATTAATGTCGAAAGAATTTATATAAAACTATTTTAAGATCTCATTTAACTATATATTTCAATTTATGGTGAGATGGTTTTTCACAGCTAAAATTAAAATCGCTATTTTTTTCTTTTGATTTTTAATGAATTATCAGGCTACTGAAATGAAGTCCATTTATCCCCAGCTAGCCCTGTTCTTAAGCATGCATTCACAAGATTTTTTTTTTCCTTGTAGCATGCATAAAAGTCCAACTAGACTGGGACTTGAAAAGATAGATTAACATCAATCGTTGCGTAGCCTTATCATGCACGCCAAAAAAAAAAAAAAAAAGGTAAGAAAGAAAAGTTCTATTATGACTCTGCACATGACACTACTCGACTACAAGTTAATTCCATGGAGGCTACTAGCAAACAGCTCAGCACATCTTTGTATGAAAGAGAAAGAGAGAGATACAAAAATCACCACGGAATAAAGAGAATATATCCAAACACTCGCATAAGTCCGTCCGTCTGATTTCAATAATTTCCCACCCCAAGAAAACATGCAGGCTCCAGTACTAAAAGCAGACGTCCAAAAATGGTGCTGGCCACTTGGAGAGAAGGATATTCAATTATTACATGCAGGTAAACATTCATTGCTAAGTGATGTCTTGACAAATCTGCCTTGAATCCAACCTTTGTGATCATAAAGGTTTGTTCGATCTATGGTTGGATTTTTCTTAGTATTCGAGAACTTGGAAATTAAAAACCTACGATGGACCACAATTCGTCGAATATATCTAGCACATGTACCGATGTACGCATCCAGTCTCAATTCTTTTGAGCATGCGATGATCAAGGACATGGCAAGGTCAATTATATCGTTGATTTTTAGCTTCCTACATTTATTGCAGCCCTTTAATTCTAACAGTTGCATACGTCTTTCATTCTAGTCTAAATTGGCTGCACGTATTTTACATCATGTGTACGAGAAGAAGAAGAAGAATTGTAACTCGCGAGTTTTGATGCTGGACAGCTAAATTGAGGATCAATCCATGCAGATGATGGCCATGTTATTCTTGGTAGCCCTTGAGAGATTCGGGTAGAATTTTCTTTGTGTTGGTTAGCACGTAGTAGTTTGCATATTAATGAAGATTGAAAATCGCTGTTGACAATTATGATCAACTTTATGGATATACTGGACTCAGAAGTTCTTATCACAATATACAGGAATAGGATTTGATAGCACGACTCCTTCTCTTGTTGATAAAAGATAGCTTGAATTAATGCGATCATTTCAAGTTTCAAATTTTAATTTACCATAATAAACTGGTTTTATTAATAATATCTTAATTATCATAAAAAAAAAGTTTTGTTGATGAACATATACTCTGGTATTTATTAATGAAAGCTACTTTCATTCTATATATATATAAAAAAAATTGATGACAAGGAAAAAAAAACTAATTGGACGATAGGTACAGATTATAGAATCTTTGTAGTCGCACTAAACTCCGCCGCGAGTAGTTGTCAACCCTTTACTATTTAGAATTTTCCAAAACTATATATTCTCCCATTATCAAAACGTCAAAATATTAATTACTTGGTTTTCTTATTATATATACATTTAATTATAACTCTTTTTTTGTTTAATTATACCTATAAACTATCTGTTATAAGTAATCAAGGAAATATTTTAAGATTTTATTTTGATACTTTATAAAAATAAAATTAATTATGCTGTATAAATCCGGATATTATTTACTATACTATGTTAAAAAAAAAAAAGATGTATGCATTAAGATTTGAAATTTGTTAATTAGCAGTGAATAAACTCCTAAGGCTAATTTTGCTAATTTGATGTATGCTTCATTAAACAAGGATACCATTGAAAATAACTTCAAAGAATTACATTGATTACCCTTTATTAATGTGTGAAAAGTCAAATAAGACTAATATTATAAAATATCACTTGCACACTCGTTGTTCCTAACTTTTTGCGGTATATATCCAATCTGTTGCCCTATTGGCCCTTCTGTCCAAACCTGCACCCATCGGTCTCAGCCTCTTTAGCTGCCCCATCACTTAGCCATAGTCAAAAAATAAAGACCCATCCCATCATATTAACTTAACATTTAAAAAAAAAAAAATAGATGACTGGACAAAGGAATAGGATAATCCTGACTTTTGCGGGCTGAGTGATGGCTAATCTGACTTAGTTTCATGTTTTGCTGCCAATGCCTAACAATTTAGTTCCATTGAACATGTTAGGACCGAGGAGCTGGTGAAACTTTCTTCGGGCAGAATTCATGGCAGATGGCACCATGAAGCAGGCGGCAATCGACAAACTCCCACCATTTAGGCCCAAATCTTACTTGTTTTGGTTCATGCCCAAGCCTTCTAATTTATCTTACTCGCCTTCCATTCAAAAGATTCTGGGCCTTAGTGAATCTGGACTGACCGTGAGCCTTTGTTAGCTTGATCCTAAGTGGGCTCGAGACAGCATAGGCTTCTTTTAGTGAGCAGGTTTAGATTTTTAAGATAACGCTACCACTTGGCCCTGGGAGACTGTCTGAAATCCATTTTGGTGCATAAGCAGACCCTTTTAACATGGGATAACATCGAAGGAAACAGGAAAAGCTCTGCATCCTCAATTGGACGTTGTATCCAAGTTCCTGACATGCAGCTTCACAAGAGAAGGAACATAAAACTAAAATACAAAGAGAACAGTCAGGATTCAAAGTGTAAATTCAGTAACTACGTATCACTTTCTCCTTTCCAAAAATTATAGTTGTCTTGATGACGTAGTAGCTAGCATTGTCAAGTCGTTATTCATGGATTGGCTCTTTAGTTTGTAAGGTCAAGCTGTAAGACTTTGAAATTAATGAATTTGTAATGTAGAGTTTACATGCTGTTTGTAGGGTTAAATGGATTTTTTAATTTGAAAACTTCTTGAGAGTATTGATTTGAATTCTAAATAGAATTTAATTGCTAAAAAAATAACCAAAAATAAATCAGGGAAAGAACCTCTGATTTGCTATAGTAGTTCCCTTGAATTGATATTAAAAATAATATTCTAAAAATACTCTTAACAACACAGACTCTATTTGTTTATAAAAGAATAAAAAAAACCACTATTTCTTTCCTTCTCTTTTTCTAATCTTCGTGCCTGCTACTTGAAGAGGGGATGTAAACTGCAGTAAAAGTGGCTGCTAAATTTTTTCTATATAGCTCCTCTTTTATAACTACAAAAGAGCTGCAGAGGGCAAGCATAATGAACAATTTGCAGATTATTTTACGCCTTTTCCAATTAATTTTCTTTTACGGATCTTAACTAATTCCAGTAATGAATAATGAGGATGAAGGTTAACAAGTCCTTTTCTTTTTCAAATTATGCCTTCCTTAATTCTCAACAAGTCAGCACTCAGCAGAAATCAAAATCCGTCTCTTTCAAAGCTTTAACTCTCTCAAACACCTAAAACATGTCCACGCAGCCCTTCTCCGCCTCGGCCTCGACGAAGACACTTACCTCCCTAACAAGGCCTTACGATGACAATTCTTCTTAATCATAGTTTACAAGTTTGAATCTAAAACAACCGCAAAAAATCTAAAGCATAGTTTAAGATGCTGCTGAAATAAGCGCTTGACCTGTCTCCTTAAATAGAACAGTCATCAAAATACAGTTCATGAGAGCAATAAACAATTTGCAGTCTATTTTACAACCAATTTAGAAAAAGTTTTCCTCCCCTTTAGCCTTTGTAATTCTTAAGTTAAAAGGGCCAACATCATTCTTATCATTTTACTTGGAATGAAAAAAACTCTCTGCCTCCAAATTGATTCGGTACTTATTGAGTTTTTTCTGGGACTTGAGTTGTATAAAGTGTATATCCTCAAATCAGATTTTGTGATATCCTTGATCATATAAAAGGGGAAGTCCAACATGAAGAATGATTAAAGCTATATATCTAGTCCAGCACTTAGGATGTTAGAGTTAGACTGGGAAATTAACATGAAGGTGGTAAAATATTACAAGAATAGTGTAAAAAAAAGGTAAATATAAGGGTTCTTGCAAAAAAAAAAAATTGTAAGAAAAACTGATTCTAGAGCAAAATAGTCAAAATTCAATTCATTTTCATAGATATTTCAAATAATATAATTAAATTTAATATGTGATTTAATATTTTATTATAAATATAAAAATTATAATATATTATTAAATAAATTCAAATTATATTTAAGATTGAATTAAATTTAACATGTAATTCAATTCGCTGTTAAGTTTCTTTTGATCTTCGTTTTGATAGGAAGCGTGGACTTTAAACGATTTTCATTGGGCTTTCAAAATAGATAGTTCTTACTCTGTTCAATTCAGGCCTGCTTGGACTCCTATTAATGACACCCAACGTTTGACTTTTCTTTCCACCATATTTTAAAAGTAAACTCCGAAATCATAAGGCATCCTTAACATTATCATAAAGGGTCCCGTCAGAAACCAGAAAATTTAGTTAGGGAGCTAAATTATAAAATCTTTTTAGAGAAAGGTAAAGTTTTAATTTCACTAGTTTATGGGTTAAAATTATAAATTGTTAAGCAAAAGGTTGAAAAAAACAAATTATGCCTATCAGCCCCCTATCTCCGTCACTGGGTCCCGTACCGCGTGACAATGTTAATTCGCGTGTGCCCGTCCATACTGTTTTTTTTTTTTCTTTAACGCTATTCTTTCCCTGGTGTTATTATTAGATTTTTTTTACTAGTCCCGTGCTGTTGGAGCATGGGTGAGTTGACTTTTTTTTCATATAAAAAAAAATTCAAATGATAATATCTAAGTAAAGATTAACTTAATAAATTGGTGATCTGAAATAACATCAGAGAAGAAAAGGAAAAAAAAAAGTTTAAGGTCCAACAAAGCTAATTTCAAAGGACAAATTTGAAAAAAAAACAAGAAAAAAAATCTAAATATACCCGAGTTCACTCCACTAACACACCTCCTTCGAAATGAAATTGAGATAAGACAATTAATTTTTTTTGAAAGAAAATCAAATCTAAATAAATATAAAAAACTTGAGTTACATTGGGTTAACATAATGAATCTGTGACCCGGGATAACTTTATGGAAAGGAAAAGCATAAAAATAAAAAATATCAAGATCTAATAGCCCAATCTCAAATGATAAAACTAAAAAAAAACATTAAGAAAAAATCAAAAGCAACCCATGTTAACTTGATTAATCCGTGACCCGGGATAACCTAAAAGAAATTAAAGAAATGGATAAAAAATAGAAAGCTCAAGATAATAACCTAATGCCAAATGATAAAATTATTTTAAAAAAATCAAGTTAAATCGAGATAATCTTCGAAACTAGCAATTATAGTCATGAGACCAAGATAATTATAAAAGATAAAAAAATCATAAAATAAAATTCTTAGCCATTAAAAAATTAAAAAGAAAACAAATAGTAATCGAAACAATAAGATAATATAAAAACTAATGAAATAAAATAACGAGGGACTTAATCCAAAAATAAAATAAAATAAAAGATAAGAAAAAAACAATTAAAAGAATGTGGAATGGAATTGGATAAAAAAACAGATAAAATAAAATGTTGAAGAAAAAATTAAAAGAAAAAACAAATTAAAAGAACAAGGACCAAAACTAGATAAAAAAAACAAATGAAATAAAATATTGAGAGACTAATTGAAAGAAAAAAAACAAATTAAGAAAATGATTAAAAAAAAGCAATTAAAAGAATGACGACTCAATCTGAAAAAAAAAATGTTGAGTGACAAAATTAAAAGAAAAAACCAAGAAAATGATAAAAAAAAAACATTTAAGAGAATGAGTATCATATTTGATATAAAAATAAAACAAAATCAAAATCAAATGAATAAAATTGAAAAAAAAACAATTTAAAACAAAAAAAAAACCAGTAAAAAAAGGAATTATAATTGCAAGATAAAATAAATGGAAAGACAACCTTGATTGTTTCACCTAGCACAAATTTCAAGGAGAAAAAAGAAAAAAGAAATAAAAAAAAACCAACCTTTATGATTTGAGAAATATGCATTGCTTTATAAGTTTCACCTCCATAAAATGCTTTAAACGACATGGTAATAGAAAATTTTTGGTCACTATATAACTTCGCATGTGTCAATAATTTTTTATTTTTATTTTTATTTATGAAAATACTAATTTTTTCCTATCCAAATAGAGTATAACAAAAAATAAATAACCCATAAAAAATATTAAAATAACCCTTTACCCATCCTTTAATTTTATTGATTTTAAATTATTCCCAGTCAATTTACAAACAATCTTTGTATCCCATTGAAAATACTGTTATAGCCCTATAAACAAAATAAAAACTGTGTGCAGATAAAGGCAAAACAATAATTATACTCTGCAATTCCACAGTAAATTACCTCGTATTCTA
>Ga0307515_10022756_pt1 | contig 11027 bp, 11 predicted proteins | sample 17_EM_MG_FD_194513 | JGI IMG/M metagenome (GOLD analysis project Ga0307515, IMG submission 194513) | Populus trichocarpa ectomycorrhiza microbial communities from riparian zone in the Pacific Northwest, United States - 17_EM | ecosystem: Host-associated > Plants > Roots > Unclassified | place...
AATGTACTGTAGAGTGGCGGAAACAGTGAGACGTGCAGTCTGTACGCTAGATCGCTCTCCCTATTCCGTTGGACGCTCGGTGCGGCTTCGGCCCGGCTTCGCTAGGGCTCGCCCCACCTTGCTCAATCTTAAGTTCCTGAAGGGCTAAGCGAATAATTCAATGAAAATTTGGGGATGCGATCTTCTTTCGAATGAGCCAAATTTCCGGGACCGGAAGTCTCGTGCACCATGCTCTCGGAATCACATGGCAAGGATCACCCGGCCAATGGTGTACCTTCGTTGCCCTTCCTTGGCAGCTTGTCGACAGCCGTCGACCCGAGTTTCCATTGTGCTGATGCTTCGGTGACTTAGGTTCCCTGTTGCAGGATGTATTCCGTGCTGCGATATGGGATTGGCGTGGGCCGGGCCGAGAGCGCGAGGAAAATGCTATCTCAGTTTCCTACAGAAGTTGGTATTTCGACATAGAAACCATTTCTCTACTGGTCGACTTATGGGCGACAGCCGCAGCCCCGGACGCTGCCGCTCGTTAGTCATGTCTTGTCAATGGGTGACTATCTGTGAGACCAGAAATATACCCAAAGATCATAGAATTGTGCCAGTTGTTGGGATTCGTGCTGCCCGCGACCCGACAGAACGGTCGGGGTCTCTGCACCTTCCCTAAAAGTTCCCAGATATCCGTTTGTACGCATGTGTACATGGTTCTAACCTTACGGATAGTCACCCAATTAGCGCACCATGTTTGTAATGTGACTCGAACGAACTCAATATTACATGCCTTAGCGGGTAGAGTGTTGTATGTGGGAAGCGAGGCAGCACTTCTCTGGTCATCTCAGCCGCGTGGAAGTTAGGACCACGCCTGTGGGGCTGCGGCTGCGAGGCAGGAACAAGATCGAGGACGAAGGTGGTGAAAGTCCTTGGACTATGCGGGCTCCCACTCTGTCGATGCGACGGGGCTAGCAGAGATCCAGAATTTCGGGTATACACGAACCGCGCTGCCAACCCAACACGATACGTATCCACGGAGGTGCGGGCGGGGATGATGGAGGCCCATCATGGAGACAATTGAAACCCCTAGGTATCCAGGTGGAGAGCGGAGGCCGAATTCTATACAGTAGGGTGCCGACGCAACCCCGTTCGAGCGAGTGAGTTGCTATTTCCTGCATCGCGAGTCGGTAAGTAACTCCAACCAACCATTTCGTTGAGGGTACGCTGATTACCTGTCACACAACCCCCAGGTGTCTTCGAGGCTCGATGTCGAAAACTTGCTCAACCACGCGTGTTCTACCCTCATTCTTCTTCCATTGGGCGATTGCCGACTAGGGGCAGGAGAAGGGAGGGCTTGGTTTGTCGAGCGTTCCTCCGAGGTAAGGCGAACAGTTAGGTGACGATTTCGGTCCTCAGTGTTTAACGGCGAGTTAGGAGGCCCCTGAAACGATTGGATTTGTAGACGTGAGCCACGCGCAGGCGAAGGGGATACGAAGATGAGGGGTGGGCCCCGTTTTGCTCAGGAGACATCCCCCGTTGTCAGCCCGCGCACATTCAACCACCCTTCCGACACGCGCTACGCTCGTGTCAGTCCGCGAGCTTCATCTCGGCGCCCCGACTCGTGATAGACTTAAGGGGTTTTTCTTACGTCCAGGCACCCCCGACGAATCGGTTTTTGAGAGGGATACTCTCGGTACCGCGCCACTTGCCAACTGGCCCAGTTCAGCTGCGTGGGTTTTTTAGAACCAGTCGTCTGGCCCATCCAGGTGGTCGAAAATCGTCTCTCCCTCCCACCTCGTCGTTCGTTCCCGGAAGACCAGACTATGGCAAAGCGCACTGGTGTTCAAACGTCGGGTCTCCAATGCTCTAGGGGACTGCTCCCGCAAGGGGATCTCGCCTTGCGTGTGTGGCACCGATGAAAACACCTCCCTGGTGGCCGGTAACTCAAGGTCAATGGTTTTTTGAGGGACCTCCCTCCGCAACGTCGAGAGAGACCCCAAGCCGTGTGGGAGGTCCGCACGGACCAGACAGTCTGCTACCGAAAAAGGAATTTGATCACCGGTTCACGTGTTTTTTCCCTCTCCGGCACTCGAGTCTCGCACCCCTACTTCCGCAGTCCCCCCTCCTCATGGCTAAGACGACCAAGGGTCCACCGTGTCACGCTCTGACTCCAGCTGAATCGCTGGCCCACACGTTCCTGAACTCCCGCCTCCAGATCGGTCAACTCAAAGAGCAAGCCGAGCTACTGTTGACTAGCGAGAACTTCCTACGGGTCGTCGAACAGCTTACGCCAGAGAATCTGGAAAGACTTGTTCGTAAGTTCCATGAGGTGCGTCATTCAGGATGCCGGTCGTGTTTTCCCATCGTTTTTTTCATAAGTTACTGTGTTCACAAAGGTGTATCTTACCGTCGACGCCCAAGACAAAAAGTTTTTGACCTTGTTCGGAGGCTTCTGCAGTGCTACAAAGCGATTCCCACCTTCAGTCGTGCTCTCCGGTGGGCTTGTGAAGTGTGGCAGCATTCCCAGAGCTTCCGGAGGGTTGATGGACGTATGGCAAGGAAAACACAAGGACACCCAGGTGGCTATCAAAGCCTTTCGCGCCTGCTCAGCTCAAAATTTGGAAGAGGCGAAGAAGGTGGGTATTCGATATATACGCAGAGAGTGTCACTCTTTCAACTCGTTTTATAGATTATGTGGAGACTGGCGCCAAGGTGGAAGAAACTTACCCACACAAATATTACTCCATTTCGTGGTGTGAACACAGAACTCTTTCGCCTTGCGCTGGTTTATGACTGGGGGGAGAACGACAATATCATTCAATACCTCAAGTCGTATCCCGAGACATGCCGACTGACCTTGGTGAGTGATGGCTCCATGACGTTAGTCACCTATCAACTCCGCTTCGGGGTTACAGCTATACCAAGTCGCTGAAGGTCTGCGATATCTCCATTCGCTCGACATTCCACATGGGGATCTGAAAGGGGTGAGTCGTCATCGCGTGGACTTGCCGTCATATCTGACTCACCTTGCGCAGGCAAATGTTCTCATCGATAGATCCGGCAAAGCTCTGTTGACGGATTATGGATTGGCGTCCATTAACTCCAATCCCGACCTGACGATAGATTCGCCAACCCTTGAAAACTCCAGGTGGCTCGCTCCTGAAATCACCAACCCGCCTCACGACATAGAGTCCAAAGGTGCCGATATTTTCGCCTTTGGGATGTTGGCCATCGAGGTCTTCACGGGAAAACTCCCTTTCGAAGAATATAGTGGCTCAGAAACAGCAAGCCGGATATGCCGAGGGGAGAGACCAGGGTTTCCTCAGAACGCTGATGACTTTGAACTTAACGTCGAGATGCGGGAACTCCTCCAGAGCTGCTGGCATCGGGACCCTAAGCGGCGACCGACGGCGGACGTAGTCGTAAGGACGTTGGAGGGCCTCATCAAAACCAACGAGCACATGGAAAGGGCATCAAGCGACCAGAATTATGGCGAGCTCGTTCCTGATGTTGACGATTTACTCAGTGGGTCTCAACCCACGCCCCAATCGACGGGGGTTGGAGGACAACCGACACAGCCGGGTATGTGTCTTTTGCCCTCCCTATACATCGCCAATTCACCGACGTGACGTGTGACGATGTGTAGACACCCCGGGTGCGGAAAAATGGTGGAAGAAATGGCTCCGTGGATTGAGCCGATTTCGGTGTTAGACCGCACACGTTTACAGACCCTTTTTCTGGGTCGCATTGCGAGTTGACTCTCATCCACAGTTTCTGAGCAGTCATCGCCTCTCTCGATTTTCCGCTTTTCGTGTGGAGGGGCCCACCGCGATCCACCCTCCACGACACCCTGCGCCTTATACACCTCCGGATATATAATGACTTATACGCACACCACCCTGCCATTAATTAATGTAATACAGAAAAAATGTACAGTAGCTAGCACAACAAGATGGTTAACTACGCGAAAGAGAACCCAACTTTGTGGATTTTCTGACATCGTCAAGTCAAGTAGTCGGGACCTCATGGTGATACCTCTTCAATGTGTATCGCCGTCTGAGAAGCGTATTGGTTACCTGGATACTCGACACCAGAAACTGGTTGTATATATACGGCGCGCATGTCCCATCTCCGTTCTCGCTTCTCACTCCAACATATCGTCATCGTATCCCGTGTCTTCCTGTAACCACCGGGCGTTCGTTGGGCAGGGCGATCGATCGCCGGTCACAACGGTGACGACACCACCCCGAGCGTTTATCTGGCTCCACGGCGGTGGAATCGGTTGGGACACGCGTGGCCCCGAGGTCAACTAGGTGTGCGGTACCCTCGTCAGTGGTCGGGATGTTTCCTTGGACAGAGCGGACATCGATGTATGTCTCAAGCCGGGAACCAGCTCAGCGCCCACCGGATTGGTATCACTGTACGCGATACTTGATGAATGTAGATGCTCGAGAACACAAACGGCTTGTGCAAGCTATTGAGGACGAATTCTCGGACGGTTTGTCCCAAAAGATCATGTGGGTCGGACCTCACCAGAGGTTCGATTGGTTAGCCCGCCGATTTTCCTTGGTGTACTCGGTGATGTTTTGCGTTTGGCAGCCAAGTGGTGATGATGCAAAACGACAACAACGTCTCCGAAACTCCGTTGAAGGGTAACACGTTTGTATGGGAAACATATTTCCACCCTATGATCTCACGATAGAACCTCTGATTGTAACCAGGCTGAGCTCACCCTCTCATCAGAGTGTCATTACGCACCCGTTTTGATCTTGTTTAGATCCACCGCCCTCTGGGTTTGGAGAGCCTTCAGACGCATTTGGTTCCCTTCCAGTCGGCATTTCCAAATATTCGCGAATCAACTCGAAGTGTAAGGGGTCGTCACTTCGTTCGGGAAACGCGACGCAGGATGGACCCCATGTGGACGTAAGACTATGAAACGTCGATTCTTCAAGTTTGGATTCACCGTGGTGGATGACACGGCCTGATCATCGGGGAAAGTTTGGCGCGCGGATCGAGGGTTTGGTTCACGGATAGAGCCGTTGTGACGGTTGTCGCTTGCGACTGACATCGGGTCTGCTAAGCTCATTCCCACTGGGGAATCTGGGGTCGATTGTGCTCAGGTCGGCGCTGACTAATTGCCGAAGGGCAGCACTGGGGGTTTTCCAGAACGGCGAATTCACTGAACAGTCCGATATGTTCTCAAGTTACGGATTCGTCGGCGTGGGGTTTCGTCCTCCCAGCTGTTGCCTTGTGTCACCACAACCGACCCCGCCTAGGTATTCACGGGACAATTCTTATGGGAGGAAATCGATGCGCCGGGAATGAGACCCAAAACTCTCGATGGCAGGCCCCGCGCCCAAGCAGACCAGGCGGCCGTGTTTCTGTCGCCGGGGTGCTCGACGTCTTACAATATCTGTGGGTCCTAACCTTGCTTATATGATTGCTTTCCGTTGATTCCCTGTGTGACCCAAGTCCTCAGCAACGCTCCGGGCTGTCACACAACTTACAGGGGTCTGCCACTCAAAGGAAAGGATAGTGCAGCCAGGAAATTATTGACGAAGCGAACGAGGGGGTTATCGGTTATTCCCGACTACACGAATAGCCGGTGGCCACGGACATTGGACACGAACGTGGTATCTCCCAAAGAGAGACCTGAATTTTAATTGTCCGTGCAAGATGTGCGACCAACAACGCAGCCTCTTCAGATCAACGGTCATTACGTGCCTTCGGAATGTACCGACAATCGCGGAGGTTTCGCGGATTTGTTACGAGGCGAATGCTATCGATGGACGCGCAGTCGCTGTTTAGGTACGTCCGTATTGATCGTAACATTTACCTCAGTGTGAGTGCTGTTTTTTAAACGCTCTACGAAGAACGAACTCTGACCCCGCCGCTGATGGTGCTTCTGCAGAGAAGATGGAGGCACCCACGACGCCCAAACACTCTGCCGTTACTCGGCGAAACGCTGGACGCAGAGGAACTTAGGTTTGCGTTGATATCGGAACGGGCAGATAGCGGCGACATCAACAGTTTCGTCCATGACTACGAGAATGTGGGTTGGGCCCAACCTGTGAGTTACCACATCTGTTCCATTCCGCCCACGGAGCCGAAGGGTGTCCATCAAGTTGATTCCTATTCTCCAGTCGCTTCCTGGTCCGATCGCTCAGGCGAATATCCTGATCAAAAAGATCATCGTACCGCCTTGCAGATTTCAAGACACTCAGCGGTTTTAACGATTACCCACGTGGAACCTCATATTTCCACCAATATTTCCTTGCTTCCAAATATTCGACGGACCCCAAAATCTCGCTTATGACTGGGCGACAGTCGACCGACGATACGAATGGACTATTGTGGAATGGTTGTATACGAGGTTCCTCATCACTTGATCGCAGTTGAGTTTCCAGAGTGACTCAACTGGTCATCGTCAGGCCCTGTGTAAGTAGCAATGTCCCTTATTGGGATCACAATGGCGATGTGACACAGACTATACTTGAAGGTAATGCGACCGGGAAAACCGGATACAGCCGCCACGCTTGCTTGGATTCACTGGTGGATTGTGGTGGGTTATCGAGTGCCATTAGTTGGAGGGCCGTAGCCCATGACCGGATGTGAAAACTACGCTCTCGTTTGACTCACGCCGCTTGCGCTCGGGACAGGAGACGATGACTGGGATATTACATCCCCCCCCCACTATCCCTCATTTCGCACCTGGGAACCGATTCTCATGGCAGTATCCAAGCAAAATAACACAGGTACCGACTAACCACATACTTGAGCAGGCTAAGGGTTAACGTTAATTTCTCGGAGTCCCTGGGCGAGCACCTTCCCAACATTGACACGTCCTGGTGATTTGGAGCCTCGACACCGTGAACCTCCACAAACTCGCTTCGAAGCGGGGCGGCCAGCGCCCAGTGCTACTAGGAACCACCCCAGATTGTTACTTGCTTGGCCTCTATGTGATCCCCGTTCTTACTCGTAAACGGCGACAATCCAGGATTTACGCCAAAATCTCTGGCTGCCAGGATGCTTTTGAGAGCACGTGCCAACAGGTAAACCACACTAACGTTGTATTGTAGAATAGTAACTAATAGTTATAGTATACACTACAAGCCTAAGAATCCCGCCAGCTGGGCATGGATGTGGTCGGACTCCGAGGACCCGATATACCAATTAAGTAAGTAGGAGATGCCAAGTAGCATCAAATCATGTTCCCTTTTATGTATCGAGGGGGTTGGAGTGTAACCCGACTATCCTAGTGAGTCATTTGACAGTGAGCGTATCTTTAGCTAGGGCCCCTGCATAGCCACCTCCAAAGCATAAGTAAGGCAACTACGATTGGTCCCCGCCACACGCCCTATTACACCTTCGGACACTCCATGAGCGCCCAAGCGCAATCCAACAGACACCGGTGCTAGATCCACTTGTGGCCGGGGGACCAGGCCAACTGAGCGCCGACTGGTATCAGACTCACAGAAATTTGGTTCACTGGGCAGATATGCCCAGTATATAAGCATATCGCTGACAGCTGATAGCCAATCTCCCCAACCACCGTTACCCCACCAAAGGATGTCGCTATTCGATCCCCTCCACCGACTTCGTCACCTCGACCGATCCTCACCCGAGTTCCCCAACCATCTAACGAACCTCCTCCGCGAACAAGGGTACGGAGACTGGGTTACAAACCTTCAAGACGACGATTTGACATGGCTGGTTGAGTACCTGGACAATGTACGTCTCTGCGTTGCCTAAAAAACGGATACCAATGGAGCTAGCGTAGGCCCTCAACACTCTCCGCCCCACTAGTTCTGCATTCCAGGAATGCTTGCGCGAACAACGAGCGATTTGCGGTAGTCGGAAGATCCTGCCACAGTCGTCTATACTTCCCGGTTCTCCCCCGGACACTGCCAAATGGCCGATCGGCTCCAGAGGTTCCTGCGATGTATATGAGGGATCCCTCGATGATTCAAAGGTTTGCGTCAAGCGGCTTCGAATCTACTCCAACGATGGAGAGGGGAAGGCTAAGCACGTGCGTTACTGGCATCGCAGCCACTTGCCACTCGCATCTTATGAAGTACGCAGGCTTTCTGTCAAGAGGTCGTAGTGTGGAAACGCTTGGAACACGCAAACATCGTCCCCCTTATGGGTATCACCGTTGCTCCCTTCCAATTAATTTCGGTTTGGATGGTTGGTGGGGAGTTGTCGGAATATATTGGGGTTCATCCCCGTGCCGACCGGCTCAGTCTCGTGGGTTCCTGTCGTACCAACGTTGGAAGATGCGCTCACTCCACGTCAGGTATCCGATGTTGCTGATGGTCTCAGCTACCTCCATTCTCACGGTGTGATTCACGGAGATCTCAAGGGGGTTCGTGAGGTCTTACAAAACCACCAAACCTACTGATCCGTGTCTCAGCCAAGCATTCTTGTGGATGACACAGGTCACGCACGCCTAACCGACTTTGGTCTCGCCGCGGTCACCCCAGAAGTTGGGTCCGCTGGATCCATTAAGGATGGCCATGCGGTGCGATGGGCTGCACCCGAGGTTTTAGACAAGGGGCGGTCGGTCAGCAAGGAATCGGATGTCTATTCGTTCGCGATGGTTGTGATCGAGGTATGGATTCGTAACCTCTTGCGAATAAGCTGCGTCACTTATAGGTACAAGGCATTTACCGGAATTGCACCGTTTTACGGTATACCACCTACCACGGTGGCCGTCGGGATTTTATCAGGGGATCGGCCAACGCGACCGACGCACCCGAGCTTAACCAATGATCTCTGGGGGATGACCGAACGCTGTTGGAATCAGGACCCGCAGCATCGCCCAGATATTTCTGAGGTGGTTCGCTGTTTGCAAACTAGCCTCGTCCTCCGGCGGGATCACGTGGATTTGAACGAGAACCAAGCACCGGACGATACGACTTCGGGGGGTTTTCAACAGACGGAGTTGTCACTTGGTGAGTATCTTACCTTCACTTTCCAGGAGGCGATACCTAGCGTGATTGAAAGTGCCGCGTTTCCGACCGTCCCATTGGACGCCCGTTTCTTATGTTGTGAGAGGACTATCCTGGCTCGGGAGGTTATTCCCTGTACCCCGACCTTCTTCCGATGCGGAGCAAACCCAAGACACTGGATCGGGAGTTTATAAAAACCCCATAACGGAGCGACGTCAATCCTGTGGCGTTCCGAATCCTGCCCGGAGGGATCGTGGCTGGTTCTCAAGGTACAGAGCCATGAGATGCCCACGAGCGGCTCGCCAGCGAAGTAAATGAGTGCGAAAAATGTCTTGAATAGCGTTTCTGGATCTGATTTCCGCATCCCTCGCAGAAGCGGCCCGGATATGCGACAGTGTGCCTCCCGTCTCACACCAGGCCGAAAAACATTCCGTATCCTTCAAGCGTTCCTTGAAATAGTGGACAAGGGTACTTGTCTTCAGTTCCAATCACTAATAGTTTCTTTGGTGCTATTTTCCCATTCGCGCAGGAAGTGTATGATTGTTTGGTTCTGTACCGAACGTTTATGAAGCCCATGGCACCCGTTTTGTAAGAGGTAACACTGGGGTAACAATCTTGGATCCCGTCGTGCGGTGAAACGATCCGCTAACTTTGTGGTATTTTTATGAAAAAAGTGGAGACTTAAGTACCTACCCGTGGTCATGCTCACCATATTTATCCCTTTCCGTGACATTAAGTACCAGAGCTGGGAAGAACACGCGGAGCTGTGACGTGTGTATTGTTAACAGGATATTAAATAATAAAGTCATAGCTTCCGTCAAAAGAATCGCTCAGAGGTTTACGGAGGGCGTGTTCAGTGTTCCTTCGTCAGTGGTACCAGGGAAACCTAAAGTGGTCGTGTTTCGCCACATCCCAGTTACTCAAGCGCCTGAGTGGATCATTTGAAATTGATCCGGCCCCGCCTTGGAGTTTCCAGTCGTCAGCTTCCGAAAAAACCTTGAATTTCCACTGCCCCGCATGATTTCCGACCTTCGGAGTGCTGTTATTGCATGAAAATTTACCCCGCCCTCATAATGCGCGTTTTCAAAACATGTGCGGTACACTGCGGACCGGTATAAATGAGTTTAGAAAAGTGTGGACCGGTTTGAATGTGTGGGAATCCCGGGATACCGCAAAAGGCCTCCACATCGGAAATGGTTTGCGATAACCTCAAGATTTTGTATTCGGTGGCTGAGTGGTAGTTTCAGGTACGCGGTCCTAATCTATTTCCCATGGTACAGTCTTTGCAGGGTTGCGGGCAATACAATGACCACGTTGCTCGAGCCCGGGCCGCACATCCCGAGCACAGTATAGGCACTGCGGTATGCATTATGACGTGAACACGTACATCTGACCCATCCCCTTACATATGTTACAGTCGGATGATGGTCTCCGTGTTAGGTGAGAGATCAGCTAGGTTGGGGCTAAGAAATTCTGGACCCAGAACGGTTAAGACGAAAACCTTCACGTCGGAACCTGCCGCGAGACGGGTCGGATCTCTGTTATAACGGGCATTATGGAATGACGGAACATAGTACTTAACGAAAAATGTATTTCGATGCGCTGGTGTCAAGCCTAGAGGCGGGTAGCTAACGTTCCCGAAATACAACCACATGGTTGTTATGTGAGGAAGTTTTCTGCCGACCGCAGACAGTGCTTCAGTTTCTCTGACCTCCCTACATAGTAAGACCTGTTGAGCTAGTGCGTCGCCCGCAAACGCGAATCGAGTCCCCCATTGCGCACCTTAGCCACATAAAACACCCTTGGGCCCCGCAAGGGCTAGCAACCTTGATAGATGTCCGAAGACGCACGCTTCCTTCAAATGAGATACACAGGTTGGACTCAATCAAGTGTCTCGAATAGTCAAGTATCTTGTTCTGCCGATCAAAGGTGCCATTTCTCTAGTCATTTCGACTGCGCGGGAGTTGTGACGACGCCTGCGGGCTGCGGCCTCGAGGAAGGTATGGAATGAGGACGAAGGCGGCGGAAGTGCCCGGGCTGTGCGGAGTCCTGCTCAGTCGATGTAACGACAGGAGTGTCTATGAGGGTCCT
>Ga0307515_10022758_pt1 | contig 11027 bp, 2 predicted proteins | sample 17_EM_MG_FD_194513 | JGI IMG/M metagenome (GOLD analysis project Ga0307515, IMG submission 194513) | Populus trichocarpa ectomycorrhiza microbial communities from riparian zone in the Pacific Northwest, United States - 17_EM | ecosystem: Host-associated > Plants > Roots > Unclassified | place...
AAGGTGCCGTTATAAAAGAATAGGTTTATAGTTCGTGTAGTATCTTTATTTAAATAAAATATTCTATAGCTAATCTTGCTAGCTTTAGTAGGGTATTAGTTATAGTTTATTAAAAGTTTAAAACGGAGCTTAGTTATAAAGGGACGTAGGTTATTTTAATTTCTATTAAATATTAAAGGGTTAGGGAGCTTTTTAAATTTTATAGTAGGTACTAGGTTCGTTATAGGTACGGGTTAAGCTATTATTACTAGTTTAGGGTTTATATTTAATAGGTTAGGTTCGCATATAGTTATTTTAATTTTATTTATAGGTATTACTATTAGGGTTTTTAATGTAAGTACTTTAATGTTGTAGAGTTCTTTATATATTACTTTAATTAATTACTAATACTAAGCTTCTAGTATAGTTTATTACTAGGCTAAGGTATCTATAAAGGACTATTATATTATAGTTATTTATTCCCTAACTAGGGCTATAATAGTTAACATAGCGGATTTAAGTTTATTTGCCATTTTAAGGGTATTAGTATTAACGTAACGTAATATAAGGGCGCAAAGAGACTTTAGGGAAGATTTAAAGGAATAATATAAATTCTATTTAAATCTAAGGGTATATAGCTCTTGCTAAGAATAAGACGTTGCGTAAAGAAGAGAAAGGAATAATAAGAGAATTATATAATTAAATAGTTAGGGGCTTAGTGGTCAATGCGTGCGCATATATATACGCGGTCTTTAACGGACTTCGGTAATTTGATTAATCTGGCAGATTTTGGTCAAAGCGTCGGAATTTATCTATCGAGTGTTTCACCGAGACATTCCTATTATAACTGGGCTAGTCCCGTTACAAGCGGCTACTTAGCTACTAATACGTCTATAAAAAAGCACGTAAAGAGAGATATAATACTTACACATTTATTACAGCCCAACTACTTATAATTCGCAATTAATTCCACTACTTTTACTAGTTAGATAATATATAATTATAACCGGACGGTATAAATATGGATACTAATAAGTACGCTCCAGTAGCAGTAGAATATAAGTAAAATATCTATCTAGTGCCTTTATACGGTATACTATATTAAAAAAACGTTATATTATTATTACTATTACTTAAAGTAAAGATATTTAAAGTAACTAAGAATATAAAGGCGGGTAAACTAATTTTATATAAGACCGATAATAATATATAGTAAGTTAGCTAGACAATTTTAGATATTACTATATTATAATATAATAATAGCTAAAGTATACTATATAATCCTTTTTATTTAGAGTTTAATTACGCCTTTTTAATATAGCTATATTACATTTACTATATAAAGGGAGACATTAATATACTACTTAAAGATACCCGCTTTAGCCTACTTTATAGCCTACTTAGCTTCTAATCTATAAATTAATGGGAAGAATTAATTACTGCTATTTTATTTGGTATATAAGACGAACAATAGCTCTAATTAAAGTGTAAGGTAAAATTAAATGTTAAAGGCTCTAAGTAGAGGGAATACTATATTCTTTATTAGAATATTATAAATATAATGTAACGGAACCTTGTAGTAGATACTACGATGGGTTCGTTATTGGGCTAGGTGTGTAGGTGATGCGTAAAGTCAACAACATAATAATAACTGGTGGAGTGGTTGCCCAACAGATTAACTCTAATTGTATTCTGAGAATTACTACAAGGAAAGAACTATCTAGAGTAGGGACTGTGGTCCTTTAAATACACGACCGTACTCCTATGAAATCCTCCCTGTACGTGAGGTACGTGTGCTCTATCTGCTCTGTCACAGATCACACAGATCGTACAGATCATACAGATTACATCACGTGACTCGGTTACCATTTCTCGTCACATGGTTCTACCGGCTCCATCCTGGACCGTGCCTATATCAACCAACTAGCTTCTTCCAACTCTTCTCCAAGTAGTCGTAACATCGTACTTAAAGCGTCCGTAACATATAATTACCTTTCTAATTGGCTATTAACCCTTTAAAGATGTACTAGTATATATACTAAAGAGACTCTATAATGCCGAAAACTACTAAGTTTATAACAAGCTATATAGCGGTAATTAGTAGTAGAAAATATAAGGCAAGCTTCCTAGCGGTACTATAGTAGTTCCTATACTTATAGCAGTTAATAAGACCTAGCTAATAATATACTATAGTGATAAATCGGCCTAACCGGTATATCTTATTATTAGTAATCTTAACCAATAAGTTTAGCATCAATAGATATCCCCTACAAATATCCTTATTGGCTTTATACTAGTTATTAAAGAAAAAAATAACGATATAAAAAGTAAAGTATATTATAAGGCAATAAGAACTATACTTAAACGTAAGTCCTGCTTTAGTATTCTAATACTATATTCTATTAACTAAAATATAATAATAATTAAGCATCTTGCAGAAAGCGGCGTAGACCTTTAATATGCGGATAATTTTATATAACGATGTTATCCAATTATATATAGAATAATAGTAGACTATAAAGAATAAGTGCTGCTAATAGCACTACACTATATACTAGGTCCCCCCTTTAAAGCGTAAGAACTTAACTAAGAAATAATACCCGCTATGCACCTATAAGGAGACAAGAAAACAGATTAAATGCTAAAAACTAAAGAACATTCTTCTATCCTTAGACAACTAGGTATACCTAGTAGAATATTTTATATAGCACTATCGCCTATTTAATATCTATAAGGGTATAATAGTAGATATTCTATATTAGCTTCTAAAGGGTATTATTATGCGACTTATTAAATGGGTATAAAAACTAGTAGGCGATGTCGTCTAGCTATAAAAAAAAAAGAGAAGAGGGATAAAGATAACTATAATAAATATATCTGCAGAGGCTTAGCTTAATTAGCGTTTTAGATAAGTCCTGGCTTTTATAGGGCTAAAACGGTTTAATAACCTGTTATTTAGTAAAGTTATTTAATAGATAGGTAATAAACAAAAAGCTATAGTTCGTTAACTTATTGCTATACTAGCCCTACTGCTGTCGTTTAGGGAACTATATGCTATGCATTTTACAAGAGCCGTATATAACTTTATTATTATAGCTTAGTATTATACCTATAACGAGGAGACACTATAATATATGCACTACGCCCTATATTGAATTAATATGCTTAAAGGTGTATTTTAAAGTTTCCGTCTAAAGGCAAAGAATTCTAATATAGGCCATTTTAATATACTAAAATTCCATACCCTTATATATTTTAAGGAAAATATCCGCCTATACAGATGTGTAGATAAGTACTATACTGGCGTAAATAGCGAAGCTAGACACTATTATATTATTAAGGCGTTTTATAACTTAATAAATAAACGGGATTCGCTATCTTAAATTTGCTTTTATAATTTAAGACGGGTAGTAGTACTAGTAATGGAAGACGAAATAGCTTTTATAAATAGTAATTCTATACTATAGTCTTTCTAGCGTTTAGAGGTATAGGTTACTTAACTAATATAGTATTTAGTAGTTATAAAGCTTTAGTGGCCTTTAGAAGATATAGATAGGGCAACAGATCTTATTTAGAGGTGTCTTAGGTTAAAGATATGGCTTTATATATCTTATATAATAAACTATTATAAAATCCTAGGGTTTCTAGATAGTATTATAGTATTTATCTAAAAGTATAGGCGAAAACTATAAGGTAAACGTATCTAGAACTCTAATATAGACCGGAAAGAGAAGGACCCCTTATAGGTTAAGCGCCTGCTTATTAAAATATATCCATCTATTTACTATTAGAAATAAGACGGAAAAAATATAACCGACCTTAAGGGCCAAATTAGTGTAGTACGTTGTATACTAAATTGGCAATATTTTAACTAGTGGAGGCGTAATTATATATAGGTTTAGGAGTATATAGATAACGGCGACCGTATTAGAAAGGGCCGTACGCTATTAGGTAAAAGACTTATAGGCTAGCTTTAGCTAATTGTTACTATTTTAGATATTAAAAGGTTAGATAAGTATAGTATATATATATACAGTATACTAGAGCTATAGTAGAGCTGCTTTAGCTATTAAATTATAGACTGCCGCATCTAATATATAGTATAGTTAAGGTAAAAAGGTAGCCGCGCTTAAGCGTAAATACTAGGTAAGTACTTAGAGGTAGTCGCTTTTATTTAATACTATCTATTCTATAAAGCGCGTATATTATTTTAGCCGCTACTTCTTGTCCAAATTTATACTACGTTAATAATTATATTAATTGGGACTAATATAATACTCTATACTCGGATAATTTTCTTAAAGAAGGAATTCGTATCGCGTTATTATATAGAAGCTAGGATAAATAGCAAAAGTAGCTAAGCTAGTATAGAACCTATAATATATAATATAGTAATAAACCTATATAAGACTATATAGGACTATATAAGATTATATAAGATTATATATAATATATATTATAAGCTAGTATACTATAGGCTAAGAAAACAGTAAAAATTAATTTGCGCAATTAGTATATAACTTTAAAATAATATATTATATTACCTTAATTATATATTAAGGAATATGCAGTTAGCTTTTAAAGTTATTAAGTAGGTTAACTATATATTATTTAACTTTTAAATATATTAAGTTAGTTAATTGCGTATTAAGTTAGTTAAGTTAAATATTAAGTTAGTTAATTGCGTGTTAAGTTAGTTAAGTTATATATTAAGTTAGTTAATTGCGTGTTAAGTTAGTTAAGTTATATATTAAGTTGGTTAATTTTATATTAATTACGCAAAACGCGCTAAATAAAGTCTACTTAAATCTTATCCTGCGAATATTTCCCCAATATATGCTAAGTCTTAAGCGAACCCCTAACTAGGTAATACGCTCCAGCGCCATTATAAGGGTAATGTTACGGCGCTAGTAGAAAACGGTAGATTATAGTAAACGTTATAGTAGACGTAGAGTTATATAGGCTTATATAACTCTAGAACCGTATAAAACCTTAAGTAACGCTACTTATCTTCTCCTTTTCTTTTTTTAGCTTTGGATTTTCGTTTATAGACAATCTAATTATATAGGCTTACGCGTTCCTCTTGCCGTACTTATACCTTAATTAACTAAATCGCTAATATCTATAATTTATTCTGTTCTATAATTATACCTTATAGCCCCCTATCTATAAAGTCTTCTTATAATTTATACGTTTTATAATAAGTTTTTTTAATCTAGGGTTTATTTTAATTTAGTAAAAAGTTTAATGGATATTAAGCTATTACGGAACGACGGCAGTGGCTATAGAGCGTATGTATTTAATGAGTTTATAAGACGTTACGTAATTAATTATAAGGGTCAAGGGCGTAAGGAGGTGATATACTTACGCGTAGCTGATATAAGCTGTACATAAGGTGTATATAAGAGCACGGGGCTCTCCTATGGAGGCCCCTACGGTAGGGTTCTATAATACTACCCCCCCTCCTATAGAGGCGGAGCTCTGGCGATATTATGGTTACTATATATATATAAAAGGGACACTTAAGGTATAAAAAAGAAGAAAGGAGGGTATTACTAAAGGCTTAAAACAATGTTATATAATAGGGCTTAGTATCTAAGAATCCAACTAATTAGATAACTTTAACCGCCGGTTAAAGTTCCTAAATATCTTAATAATATTCCGGTCACGTAATTGCACTTTACTATAATTTAACGGCAATTTGCCCTTATATAGTAATATATAACAGTTTAACTCTATAAGGGCTCCTATAGAGGATTAGGTATAAAATCTCTACTTAGGCCTAGTTATTATTAGTATAGAAAAAATTAAAGCCAACCTAGAGAAGACGGCTGTAATTAACTAGTAGGCACCCCTACGGACCGTAAAGGGGGTATAATTATTTTTAGGTTTTTATAACTTCTAATAACGCTTTATTAAGAACTATAGCAGAATTACCTAGCCTCTTAACTGTCTTACTAGAAAAGACCAGCCCTTTTACTTTAACGCTATATATAGGTAGGCCTTTAATAAGCTTAAAAAACGGCTAGTATTAGCTCCCCTACTTGCCTATTTTAACCTAAAACGGCCCTTAATACTAGAAACTAATGCCTTAGATAGCGCGATAGCTAATATCTTTTCCTAGAAGTAACTGGATGGAGAATAGCACCATATTATATACTATTTAAAGACTATAATAGATACTAAGCTAAACTACTATATCTATAATAAAGAAATGCTAGCTATTATCTCTAGCTTTTAGCACTAGCGCGTATAGCTAAAGGAGACCCCTAAGCCAATTAAGGTAGTTTTAGATTATAAGGCCCTAGAATATTTTATAATAACTAAGGCCCTTATAGCCCGGTAGGTATACTAGGCAAATACCGTATTTTAATCTAACTTCTTAATTATATATAGACTAGGCACTATAAACCGAGCAAACGCTCTTATAAGGCGTAAATAAGACCTAGATAACTAGATAGCTGTAAAGATCTTATTATAGACCTAGACGCTACTATAACTAAAATACTTTAACCCCTAGATATAGGCAGAACTAAGTACGGACTCCTTAGGTGCTAAGATATATCTTATTAACTCCTCTAAACTTAACCTTATTAATAAACTACTACAGGCTAACTAAACAACCCCCTTTCTATAGGAGTATTATAAAAAGGTAAAGAACGTTGCCAGCCTATAGTCCCTTAAAAATGGACTACTTAAGTACTAGGAACGGCTAGTAGTAGCTAAGAAATAGAACTTACGGACCCGGCTTATTGCCGAAGCTTATACTTAGGTCTCTATAGCCTACCTTAGAAAAAATAAGACCTATAAGATTATTAGTGACCGCTATTATTAGCCTAAAATAGTTATAGATATTAACCATTATATACGGAACTGCGATAGCTGTCGTAGATCTATAATTCCATAAGATAAGACTTTAAGGCTATTAAAACTACTCCTAATACTAAAACGCCCCTAGTAGTACGTCTCTATAAACTTTTATAAGCTACCTATAAACCGTAACGGATACGATATAGTTATAATTTTAGTTAACTGCTTTAGCAAGCGCCTATTTTTAATCCTATATTATAAGAATATTAATGCTAAAGAAGCAGCCTAACTATATATCTACTACGCCCACCAAATTTATAAACCACTAGATACTATTATATCCGATTATAGGCTATAATTTATATCGGCTTTTTAGAATAAGTTTACCTAAATTTTAGGCATTTAAGCTAGAGCTTTCTATAGCACACTATCCCTAGACAGATAGTTAGACGGAAATTGTAAATTAATACTTAGACTAGAGACTTCGGCCCTTTATTAACTACTTCTAAGATAACTAGGCTAAACTACTACCCCTAATAGACTATACCTAAGCAACCCTACCCTACAACTTTACAGGATTTGCCCCTATTTAACTAGAAATGGATTACTTACCCTATATAAGCTTTAACTGGAAAAGACTAAAAGGACCCTAGACTATACGCGAAAAACTATCTTATAAGGAAGTATGGTAGTACGCTAAGCGCTTAGAAGAAGCTTAGATGGTAGCCTATATAAATTTAAAAAAGGCTTAGAAATTAATATAATAGTAGGCAAATAAGTATAGGTAAGAGCCTGACTTTACTATAGGAGATATAGTCTAGGTTATAATAAAGAACTAAAAGACGGAACGACCTAGCCGTAAGTTAGACTATTAGATAGTAGGACCATATAAGGTTCTTAAGAAGATAGGCAACTTATATAAAGTAAAGCTCCCAGACTTAATTAAAGTTTACCCTATTTTCTCTCTAAATAAACTACAAAAAGCCGTAAATAACCTATTACCTAAATAAAAGAATAAACCTCCCCTGCTAATCTAAGTTCATAGTAATAATAATAGGAAATTAAAGAAATATTAGCCTGTAAGCTTATAAGGGGAATATTAAAATATTGTATTAGTTGGATATAACCTAAACCCCACTTAGTACCCTATATGGAACTTTATAGGCAATTCCTATAAGCTTTAAGAGTTTTATAGTTATTACCCCAATAAACCTAGACCCCTAAGTACCTTAACGAGTAGATAAAGTGTTAGAATAGCGAAGATAATAAGCTGCCTATTAAGTATAAAGATAAGAATACCTTATAGACATAATACGGACGTATAAAGCCTAAGGGCAGGCTTTTTTAGAGGGGGGGGGTAATATTACAGCGCTGGTAGAAACTAGTGGATTGTAGCTAGTAGATATTAGTGGATTATAGTAAATAGTCGCAGATAGTCGCAGACAGTTCTATATAGGTTTAGACAATTACCGTTACGTGATTAGAGGATTGTATATAACGTCAAGCGGCGCCGCCTTCTATCTCCTTTCCTTTCTCTAGCTTTAGATCCTCGTTTATAAACAATCCAATTATATAGGTTGCGCGACCCTTTTACCGTACTCGTGCCTTAATTGACTAAGTCGCTAATAAAGATATTACTAGAATTTATATTAAAGAAGTATTTATAAAATATAAAGCACTAAGTAAAATTATATTAGATAGAGATCTAAGATTTATAGTAGTATTTTAGGAGGTATTTTTAGCGGAATAAGAGGTTTGCGTAGTAATATCTATAGCGTACTATTTACAGACGGATAGATAAATAGAAGGATCAAATTAGACGCTAGAGCAGTATTTAGGATATTATATTAATCACGTATAGAATAATTAGGTATTGTTATTACTAGTTATATAGTTTATATATAATATAACACTATAGGAAGGTATAGAGATATTACTATTTTAGGCGAATTACAGGTATAAGCCTAAAATATTATTATTATTATAATAAGTAAAGAAAATAAGTAGAATAGTAAAGTAGAGAATAAAGACTTTAATAAATCTTTATAAGGACCTCTATTTTATAGCAAAAATAGTATTAAAAAAATAAAAAAGTACTATAATGCTAAGAGATCTAAGGGACTAGATCTAAAGGAGGTGGATAAAGTGTGGCTATTATATAAAAAATTTACGAGCTAACGACTAAGTAAGAAATTAGATTATGTTAGACTAGGGCTATTTAAAATTATAGTAAAGATTTTAAAAGTTATATATAGACTTAACTTACTAATAAAGATAAAGATTTACCCTATATAGTATATAGAGATATAGGGCTACTAGTTTACAAAGTAGATATATAAAAAGGATAAGAAGAAAATAAATAGTAAGTTCTAAAGATTATTAGTTATAGAAATATTAACAATAAAATATAGTATAAAGTAAAGTAGATAGGCTATAATAAGACTACTTAGGAGCTACTATAGAACCTAAAGAGGGCTATAGAAAAGGTATATGAGTATTAAAAGAAAACGGGTTAGGTAATGTTAAGAAGGAGCTAAAGATAAAGGAATTAGTTAACGGTAATAGACAAGCCGGATTATTTAAGGGATCTACTACTAGCGTATAAATTGTTTCCGCCTTTTCTTAACTAGAATCCTTTTTAGCCTCCTTAGCCTTAAGCTTATAAAGACCTTATTTAGTAAGCTTTAGTTTCTTAAAACGCACCTTCTTATAAACCTTCTTAAGACGAAGTAATTAAGTATAAGTAGTAAGTTAAGCGTTAAATACGCGCCGCTCCTTAGCACAAATTCTTTCCCTATTATCTTAGAGCTTTTATACCTTAGTAAGGGCCAAGGCCAGTTTATCCTTAAAATAAAAGGTAGTAGATTAAATATAAAACCCTAAAATAAATTAAATAAGGAACTAAACGATTATAGAGAATTATAAGATATATATATTTAGCATTAAAGACGGATTAAATATTATAGGACAATTGTATATTCGCTTACATATACTTAGCGTATAAAAAAGATTAGTAACTAGTTAAAGCTGTAATTGTAATATATACTAACTTTTTTTCCAACCTTCACCACATATGCAACCTTACTAAAAGGTAGCGCCACACTCCAAAACTTACGCATACCCATCTTACTATTAAAAACAATCGATTTTCTAACTTTTAAGACCTAATTCCTACTACCTAGCGAGCTAGAGGTGGATTTGTTTGTTATTTTACCCCCTTTTCCCAATAGAAAAATTTCTCTAAGGGTGGCCCTAGCTTATAAGCGAGGCACGGACAGGAATACTAAAACTACTACCACTACTATTAATACTAAAACTACAAAATAGAGGCTAGATTCTCTACTACCTCTTAGCCTAATCTCCCCAGAAATCTTCTAGTAGAATTAGTAAGGAGAAAGGGTATAAGGATAGTAAAAACTAGGAAAACCCCCCTATAAGACACAAAATGCTAAGGCCTAGTAGGCCTAAAAAGAAACCTCTTATAGAAATAAGTGATAATGAGTCTATATCTACATTCACTTTTTCTAGCCCTTCTCCTTCTCCTGGCCTATTTGGGATAGGAGAAAAAAGAGGATATTCTTAGTCTTCTACTAAAAAAGAAAACCAAAAACCTACAAAAAAGATAACTAAACTAATAACTTTTACGGCTGGTATACCTAGTATATCTTTCTTTCCCCTTTCTCCAGAACAACACCTATAAAAGGCTCTAGATAGCCTAACCCAGGCCTATAAAGGGCTAAAAGAAGAAGAAGAAGAAAATAAAAAGGAATAAGTTAAACAGCTAAAGGACTATATACGTAGTGTCCTAGTAGGAGAAAATCCCTTTATAAAAGGAAAAGAAAAGACAAAAGATATTCTAAAAGGACTAGTTAAAGAAGTAAGAGCTCTCTATAAGGAGGTAGCCCCTACTAAAGAAACCTACGCAGAGAGGCTAAAGAAGGACCTCCCTACCTCGTCCTCTCTACCCTCCTTATCACTACCATTTCCTACTCCTTCTACTTCTACTAGAAGTAAGAAAAAGCAGCTATAAAAAAGAAAGCTGGTCCTAATTATAGACCAAAAGGACCAACCTTTAGATACCTTCTCTATACGAAACAAAGTCAATTAACTATTTGTATTAAAACTATAAGTAGAAAAACCTGTTTTAGTATCTATAGCTAGAACTAAAGGAAAATAAAATATTCTTCTTATAACTACGGAAGAGTATAATGCGGATTTCCTAGTTAAATATAAGGAAA
>Ga0307515_10022759_pt1 | contig 11026 bp, 12 predicted proteins | sample 17_EM_MG_FD_194513 | JGI IMG/M metagenome (GOLD analysis project Ga0307515, IMG submission 194513) | Populus trichocarpa ectomycorrhiza microbial communities from riparian zone in the Pacific Northwest, United States - 17_EM | ecosystem: Host-associated > Plants > Roots > Unclassified | place...
GAATAAAAAGCATGCTATCTGTTCAGGAAATTCTGATTTTGAGAGTGATTGGTTTCATGTTATATTTTTTTATCTTCTTTGATCGCTCTTACTTCTGAATGGAAGTGATAAGATGTTGGCTCCTTGGCTCTGTACTTTTTGCTTGACAATTTGGTCTGTTTGATCAGGTCACCCAAGCTGAGCTGCATCGTCATTTTCATGCTCTTGGGGCTGGTGTAATTGAGGATGTTCGAGTGCAGAGAGATAAAGGTTTTGGGTTTGTCAGATACAACACTCATGAAGAAGCAGCCTCAGCCATTCAAACGGGCAATGGGAAGATAGTTTGTGGAAAGCCCGTGAAGGTCAGACATGATATTACTTGATGGGTTTTCTTTTCTTTGTTTTTTGCTTCCTTTCATGTCAACATTGGTGTTTTCATGTGCAGTGCTCATGGGGTAGCAAGCCAACTCCTCCTGGAACAGCTTCAAATCCATTGCCACCTCCACCTCCAGCTCAACCATATCAAATTGCTCCATCAACTGGTATAAACCAAGGCTACTCTGCAGCTGATTTGTTGGCCTATCAGCGCCAACTTGCCTTGAGCCAGGCTGCTGCATCCGGCCTTTCAGGCCAAGCTCTTCTCCAGCTGACCGGACAGCATGGCCTAGCTGCTGCTTCAATGGACTTGAGCTCTGGTGGGTCCCAAGCTATGTATGATGGATATCATAACGGTTTGGCAGCTCAGCAGCTCATGTATTACCGTTAGTTCTAGGACCATTTTTGGATGATTTTTCTTCTGGACACCTTTTCTTGTTTGAGATATGGATTTCTCTGAGATCAATGCGTCATCATTTAACTGAGTTTTAATTACCTTATCCGAGTTGTATATGTAACATGTAATTCAAACTTGGAATTTCTTGAGTTTTCTAGCACGTACTTCAAAACAATGTCCATCTCCTGGATTAAGTTTATTTTAATCTATCAATCATTTAACAAGCCTCGTCTAGAATAGTTGATTGTTATCATAACTTCAAGTTATGGGTGTCCTCACTTCATTGTTTCAGAAAATCAGAGCACTTTTGTTACGTAAATATGTTAATCTTGTGGTCAAATGAAAGTGTAGTGTAAATATAAATTATATTTTTAAAGGATTTTCACAAAGAATATGTTAAAAAATAATATAAATTATATTTTAAAACCTCATTTTAACAACTTTAACTTTTGAGTTATGATAATTTTTTTAACTATAAAACTAAACCACCAAGTAAAAAGGGAAATTCCAAGCAATTAAAGCACCGTCTTAGGAGTTGATAGGCTGAGAAACATGGAGCAGAAGCTGAGTAGGAGACCTCATATTCAACCGAGAGTACATCGCAAATACATGGGAGTATCAAAATTTGATGACATAACATCTATCGGTAAACAGATTCTTAGGTATTATGTGATTATGCTTGTACCAATGTGGGGTACCTTTACAGCAAAATCAAATTTCAGGATTTTTGCGAAAAGTTGTAGTGACAATCTACAAATTTAATTAAGCTCTTTGCTAGCCACTTCCCTTGGCAATTCAAAGAGATGGGACGACTAATCTGTGACAATATTGAAACACAGCACAAAAGGAGAGAAAAACGTCAGAGGAACTTCTGACCTCATCTTGATTGATTATATCTACACAGTATCAAAAAAAATAAAAATCAATGGAACTTCCATTTTAATTTCCTTAATTATTAACAGTCCTGTTTGTTTTTGACATTTCATGCATGGGCTGAAGAGCTTCTTGAGCTTACTTCGGATCTTGAAGAAGGAAGGTCACTCTGCAAAAACATTAAGTATTTGTTAATGTGGTAATTTGTAGCTATGCATACTTGTAGATTTTTATGCAGAATTAATTCTGGCGAGCTTACTGCACTTGGTGTTGACAATGAGCGATGCGTAGTTTCTTCTGCAATTGCTCTCAATCTCTTAAGTTCTGGCAGGACAACCTTTCCGAGGTCAGGCCTGTCTTTACGCCTTAACTCTGCGCACTTCAGCGATAGCTTGGCAAAGTATGTTGCCTCTTCAATCGGCCAATCAGGCACTGCTGGATCCAGCATCTGAGCAAAAGTACCCTTTTCAAGTGCCCTTTCAACATGGTGAGTCAATCCCATTGCCGGTTTCGCTGTTAATATTTGTAGAAACATGATCCCTATAGAGTATATATCTGACTTTATACCTAGCATGCCTGTTTGCTGATACTCTGGATCTATATAGCAGAAAGTTCCAGCCGTGGATGTCATGCGGTACTGCGTCACGTTGTCAGCAACTGATGGTGGGACTAGCCTGGCCAACCCAACATCGCTGATCTTGCTCACAAAGTTGCGGTCAAGCAAGATGTTGGCAGGTTTTAGATCACGATGTACGAGTGGCTCAGGTTTCGTTTGGTGGAGGAACAGCAAACCAGTGCCAATTTCAGCTGCAATGCGAAACCTTAACTGCCATGATAAAGGTGGAGTGTTTCCCCTGCAGAAGAGACGATCTTCTAAGCTACCGTTAGCCATAAACTCATATACTAAGCATCCATACTCAGGGCAGGCTCCCAGGAGGAGGACCATGTTAGGGTGCCTTATGCAACACAATACCTCAACCTGAAAACAGTTCTCACCAGGTTAATCGAAAATCTAAAAAGGTAATTTTCAAGAGTTGTCTAGTGTAGTTTCAGAAAGGCTTCTGTTGAATTGTTGTAACCCATGAAAGGGTTAAAATCTTCAAAGGGGGTCACTCCTAAGCTGCTTAATGAATTTAAAATTGTGTTTTTGGAGAAATTTCTTTCTGAAAAGTTACAATACCGATTTTTCCTTTCGAGAAAGTCGTTCAGAAGTAAGAGCTTGAAAATTTTTAAAACTGAAGCACCTGTAGAGAATCTTTTTGGCTACGTACCTCTTGCTGAAACTGTGACCTTCCTTGAGCTGCATCCGGACGTAAAACCTTAATTGCTACGGACGTGTGGTCCAGATAACCCTTGTATACAGGACCATAACCCCCTTCACCAATCTTGCGTGATTCTGAAAAGTAATCTGTTGCAGCTTCAATTTCTTCGATTGGGTATCTCCTGTATCTGACATCTGAATTTGCTAGAGCATCAAGAGCCTTTCTCTTCTCTTCTCCTTCTCTGTGTGCTTTCATTTCTGCATTAATCCTTTTTTGTGATTCCAGCTCAGCAATTCGCTGAGCTGCTTCTGCAGCCTCAATTGCTGCTTTGGATTTGGCTTTTTCCCTTTCTGCAATTGCCAACGCAGCTTCCTCGGCTAATCGTGCTTCTTCTAATCTCTGCTCTTCCTCCATTTTCCAGCGCTGGAGCTCTTTTGCCTGCAAAGACGTTAATCTCAAAACTCATTGTGGAGTTCTTAAGGCCACATGACAAGAAGATGAAATTTCTTATACCTTTTGTTTTGCAGTGAGTGCTTCTTTGCAAGCGGAACTGTACATTTCCATTGTTTGCTTGAGCTCCAGCTTTAACCTTCTCATTTCAGCCTCCACATCTTCCTGAGATTTTACAGAATATTGAATGTAATTGTTAGCTCTCACAAATCACAAACACTAATGTAGACAGTGGATTATTTGTCATTTCAGAAAAGTCAGAAATTGTTGCCAGCTTTACCGGAACGTGCTTTCATCTGCGTGGATTAAACTGGAACTTTTCACAGATTAGTTTATTTCCAGGGCGACAATGTTTAGATCTATGTTTATTCATTGTTACACTAATTATGAAAGATACTATTATAGATGTATGCTTATTCATCTACAGATAATGCAGATGCTACTTTTATATATTTCTGCTATTGAAATGAATGACTGCATGCTCTTACCGCGGCTGATGGCAGCTGGTCACTTTCATGTGAGAAGGGTGATAATTCAGGTGAAAAGCCACCTTGATCCATTGATCTCCTTCCATAATGCAATGACTCAAAGCTATAGTTGCTGTCAAAGTCAGAGATGTTTGACAGCCGTGGAGGGGTGCGGCTTGTTTCTGTGTTGTCATAGAATGCTGGAAATATACTGTCGATGCTTGCTCTGCCAGAGCTGACAAATGATATATCGCTATCTGGAACCGAGAGTTCACCATATGACTTTCCATTCAAACCTCTCCTAGTGAATGGTGACCTGTTTTCAGAAGCAAAAAATTTTATGTTTGTTCTTCAAGAGACTGATAGATTTTCCCTTTTCTCATTTGGGGACTATAAAAGACACAGTAGGTCATCGATAGGAGTTCAGAACGATTTTGATGAAAAATTTCAGGTCTTCCTTCACTAGAAAACTAGCTATATAGATAATTTATGTTTTTCACAGTTTTATTGTTCTTCTCATACAAAACAAGGAAAATGAGCGCTGAGCATCACTTGCCTGAAGGATTCTGTCTCTCCAATTGATCTTCGGGGTGGTTCCAGTGGTGGCTTCTCAGCTACCGATTGAATACACACTATTAATTTTATGATCAATGGGAGTTTACTCAGAGCATAGAAAATAAAAACAAAAACAAAATCCCCAACCTCTTTTAACAGGAGTTGGAGGGATATGCGTGTCCATTGAAGCTGGCATTGTGCCGTTTTGGTTAAGAAGTTGGCTGTGCACTGAGGTAACTGGTGCAGGACGGGAGGCAGGTCGCATGGACTGAATCTTTCCTTTGGATATGACATAAACAGTACAAAAATCCGGTGCCCCCCTTGACACGTTGCCTGCTATATCTGCTGCTTTGAATCTTTTGGGAAGAAATTTTTTGGAGGTTAGGGAACTCGGAAGAAATTTATGCTTTCATAATATCATTAGCTTTACATTCTACAGAAACACAAAAACACTCATACGGATTATTGATATAAAGCTTGTTAGCCATTTTCACATGCCTATCATCACATTTCAACTTCCTGGATAAGAAATTTGAACAATTTATCATAGCATCTGATGTCAGTCTGTCTTGTCTTTGATAGCATTTCAGATGCATTTGTTACATGCCATTTGAAGCACCATGTTCAGAACTCTAACTTCTAAGCACTCATCTTCTCATCTCTCACCAACATATGACTTTTTTCTATCTGAAAAGGTTTTGCTAGATTTATTTTCCTGCTAGTGACTTCACAAGAGAGGTACATACCTCAGAAAGCCTCCTTTCGTCGACCCACCAACAATCAAAGTCTCAATTAGAGTCTGGGTAACATACTCAATTAATGCTTTTGCGACATCCGTGTCTTCCAACATGACATCTTTGCAGCTAATCTGATGTCAAAATTGAATGCAGAAGCTTAAAGACTTGAAAATATGAAACAAGTATGGTTAACTATAAATTTAAAGTGTAGGCATCCTTAGAAGGCCTTAACGAATTCAATTCATAGAGAATTTCTGGACAAGTATGCATATGCTCTTGATAATTCCATAACTCAATATTTATTGCAGGATAGGCTTTTCCATTCAAGTTCACGTTGAAAGAAAATGAAGATTTCATCTTCTACACTTACATCTTTACGTGTGCAGAAACAGCGGAAAGGAAGGAACAAATCCTTGGAATCAGGATCTTTGGAACCAACAAATTGGTTCTTCTCTGCATCGAAAATGAATATGCAAATTTCAATAATATGATCAGTAACATGGTTAAGAACTTCTCGTATACGAGACTACGATACAGAAATATTGCTTTCATCTCAAGGCTAAAGCTTTACTGCTTTTTGCGCGGCATCTTTCTGTTAGCATGCCAATCCATGACATGTTTTCATTTGTTTCCAATTTTCCATCCCTTTTTTATGTAAGACTTTCTAAGGGAAATAGAATTTCCTGCTAAGATGATGCTTTCAGAAAAATATTATGAAATCAAGTTATTAACAATTACAAAATGCAATCCACGACAATTTTCCATTTGCATCTGCAATATGTATGCAGGACTATGGTTGCAAGGGAGACGCTTACTTGGTGAAGAAGAATGTGAAGAAAGAGATGATTTGAGATTGACATGGATGAGAATAACAGTCTGCCCTTTAACCAAAAGATTGTCAATAGCCCATTTGAGGGCAATTTGACTGCTTTTATCCTTGTCTATTGCCACTGCAATTAATCCATTTCCTGCAACCCTTTTCTCTGGCAAAGACCTGGGCATCCACATCTCTCTCAATCAACAATTTTCTATCCTTGAAACTAATAACAGAACCTTCAAAACGTTCAATGGATTGATTTCTCTTCTGGTATCTTATCAGAAGCTGATGAGAACCTTTTGATCAACCTTTAACTTTCTCTACAAGAAACTCAGAAATGCAATCTGCATATCAAAATTTTATGGAAATGGGAATTTTTCTCTTTTCTTTGATTATCTATTTCCCTCTCTCTAGAAGAAGAGAGCCAGGGAGGGACCTTTACCTCTTTGTGGTTCTACTGCAATATCCTTTTTCCTCAAGTTCCACAATCCTAGCTGTATCTTCCTAAATTAGGCTAGTTTTTTCTTTTTTCTTTTTTTAACCTTTTATTTTCTCTCTTCTAACTAAATTAATTAATTAAATTCATACCCTCTAAATTCTCTCCCCCACAAATTGCTCTCTGGTGTTTGAGCTTTGACCTCTAAATACTCAGCTGCCATCAGATTTATGGTTCTGTTATCCTAAATGGCATGCATAGGATTAGTGAATTGAGGCCTTGTGACTCAATCAACTAGTCTTAAATTGATGCACCCAATTGGTCTGTGGTATCAAAAAAATCAGTTTGTTACATTAAATCGATGGACAAAGAATTTTTTTTTCTTGGAAAGGTAATGTATTATTCATTCAAGTATTTCAAGTACTACATTTAAGCTGTTATATTAACATCTTCCACTCCCACTAAACACTCTGAGCATGCCTCTTCTACACATACTAGATGAAGGTCATAATCACAAAAATCACAAGAGAATGCCCAGAACTTGCCTTGCCCTTTGAAACAGTCACATACATATGTTTTTGCCATGTCCAACTTCAGAGCATGTTGGTGCTTTATATTCTTCACTTGCCGGGGCAATGCATCTCCTTTCTTTTTCAAAGCTGCCTTCATCTCTGTAATCCTTGACTCTGCAAGTGGGAAAGCCTTAGCACTATACAAGGAAATCATGGCCTTCCCATATGTGCTCATGGTCTCACCATCCTGTCCTATAATGAACAAAGCTGGAATCCCTTTAATGTTAAAGATCCTGCAAAGGCCTTGCCATGTTTTATCCTTGTATGGAATAGCAAGCTATGGCATGTTACTTAGGTTGGTATTAAATTCATTAAGGTCTCGGTCTGTAGAGACTAAAATAATTTCAAAGCATCCATCTTTGGTGGTTATGATCTCGTTGTAAGCCTGGATAAGTTGCCAGTGAAGACACGGCTTGGAGGGCACAAGTGTGCACCAAAGTAAAGGCCTATTGTCTTGCCAACAAGTTCAGATAAGGTTAAAAAATGTCAAAGCTATGACTGGCATGCCATTTGCAACAACAGGGATAAACTTAAATCACATTTCTAGTATCTCTTGATAAAACATAGTTTCGTCCTTCAAGTGCAAGAAGTTGTCCTCCCTGGAGCTTTGCATCACCGATAGACCTCAACTCCTCGATTTGTTTCCTAGTGAAGGGAAATGCTTCAACACCATACTCTTCAATCAAACCAATCATAACGTCCTCAACTGATATTCCATCAGAGCTCAATGAGATAAATGACGTAATGTGATTAAAGTGATAGATGTCATTCAAATGTCTATGGTCTATGCAAGTATACTTCAAGTGGGACTGCAAACCGTGGCATGCACTTGAAGTGTTCCTTGAATCAATCCTCGTCACGATCAAAGGAGGTGAGGACAATCTCTAGTTTTTTGCCAGTAGCTCTTAGGCCATTATAAATTTTCACTAGCTGGGGAGCAAATGATTTACATGGCCTGCACCAGTTTGCCGAGAAGAGGAGGTAAATTACCTTACCATGACATGATGACAAGGGCACCTAAGCTCAATAAAAACGAGATTTGGCATTTTAGTTTCTTCGTTGCATTGAACAATTCCTTTTTAGAAGCTAAATAAACCGTAACTTTTCTTTTTTCATCAACCTTTTCAGTAAGCAAACATAAACATAAACATAAAAGCTCTGCAGCAAGGATATAATATCTGCAATTAAGAGAAGGAAAAGGGGAAAAAAAAGAATTACAGAAAAAGGGAGTTCCACAGGAAAAAAGATAATCTATCCCTTGTGCTGATAAGATGGCCACAAAAGTATGTAATATTTTGAAATAAAATAAGAAGGTTTAATAGGAAATGATAACAATACCCTTAGAAGAGTAAGTCTTAGGTATATATATGGATAAAGGATATTTTAGTAATTAAAAAAAGTTAATAAATAGATATAAAAAAAATGAAGAAGAGGATAAAAACAGAGAGAAGACTCGGATTTAAAAAGAGAAAACCCTAAAAAAAAGAAGATAAAGGAAGGAGAAGAGAGTTGGAGAAAATAAATTTAAAGGTAAGATTTATGTTTTGATATGTATAATTATTGGTATTAATTAAGATTACAAATTTGTTGAAGATTAGGGTTTTGAAGATTTTGATTTGGGTACGATCGATGAGTTGATTGAAATATTATGAGTTAATTGTTATGGTAATATTTTTTTTAGTTGATTTTGAAAGATTTTGGGTAAGAATAATGATTTTGAGTTATGGTTTGTTTAAATAATGAATGTGAATTAGATATTTTGGTAGATCGGTAGATGATCTGTAGAAATATCTGGGTTTGAGGTTGATGATGATGAAATTTCAGTTTGGTCCCTTAATTTGTAAAAATTACAGTTTAGTCCCTGAGCTTTGAAAAAATGACAGTTTGGTCCCTAGAGCAAAATTCAAGATTTTGTACAGAATTAAGGATGAATTATGGGCAAAATTTCAATATAGTTATGAGTTTATGACATTTTCAGTTTGGCCCTCCCATTTGATAAAATTACAAATTAACCCCTAAAAATCTAATAAAATTTCAGATTGGTCCCTAGTTGTAATTATAATTTTTCATATTGTTTTGACAAATAATTGAGGTTTTTTTGATGACTTATTATCAAGTTTTATGATTTATTTTCTTTTAAATTAGATTTCGAAAAAATTGTTAAATGTTTAGGTTATTTTAAGAAAAATGACCAGTTTGGTTCAAAAACATATAGGATTATCAGTTAGATCCTTATTTAAGTGTATTAAATAGATTTTATATTATTTTTTAGTTGTTTTTTAGTATGTCTCCTTTTATATTCAGATAATTCTGATACTCTGCATGCGGCACATCAATAGAATTGCCTTCAGTATCTGCTTTCGTGTTATTTCTATTTTTAAGTCGGATGAGTGGATAATTTTCAATATACTAGAGAATTAATATAAATACTTGAATTGTTAATATGGAATTGATCGTTCTTCTTGGTTATTCTTATAATGTTATTTATTCCTTGTTTATGATTAAGTATGATCACTTATTGAAATTGAATCTTTGATATAAATCATTATGTAGTTCAGAATTGATAGCTTCTTATTTGATTGATATCATGAGCTATAAACTTGTCTGTTTGATTTTGATATGAATATATGGTATGCTAGTCAGAATACCAATGCTAACAAGGTAATGTTAGTCTTTGTGCACATCGTATTTGAACCCTAGTTGGTCGAGGAAGTCACCAACTTGTGGTGAGTGATCATCCCACAGTATGAAGCGTCATGCTCATTGTATTTTAATTTTATGACAAGCTTTACTTTATGATATTCTTGTTATAGCCTATTTAAAAAACTTTCATATGAAAACTTAAAGTCATATATATATATATATATATATTTCTCATTGTTGTATTACCTGGTGTACATATATTGAATGTTATCTATTCAATGAGTTGTTGCACTCATCCTCTTGTTATTTATCTTTTTAGGCTTATAGCTTGTTAGCATGTGACTTTTGTTGGACCTTTAAAACCCATTCTTTTAGTTGTAATTAATACTTTTTTATGTCTATTTAGGGCTCCACAACTACGATATTTGTATTAACTCTTGTATTAAGATACAATTTATATTATAAAATTAGTTATGTTACCATGTTGCGTATATCTCTGTTTTTTTTTTTTATATATATATATATAGGTGAAAAAGTCTTTATGTAAGTTTGAGTTCGCATAGGTATGGAAACCTAAAAGAGGACCTTGCATATGTGTCGGTCATGGATTCGAAAATCGGTCGTGAAAAACTTGGTATCAGAACTTTAGGTTAAAGAAACAACAATATAATTAATTTTGTAATATATGGAGCATTAAAATTCATATCGTCTTGTTCATTGCCTTTGAAATTCCGAATTCTTATCAAGCATGTCTTCTTCGACTCTTTATATTTTGTGATAGATATGCTTTTCTATAATTCCATAATAATTATCATGTATTATTCTAGCATGACTTAAGTGTTCTTGTTTTTTATAGGAAATGTCGAGGAATAGACAAATAGCTGGTACTAGTAGAGCGGTGACAATCAGGATGTCGTCTTTATTATACGATTGGGTATTAAAAGGTAGAGGAGGAGGAACGGTGCACCCGCACCTCAACATGTTGATGGGATACCTCCATTGGTGGAGGAGGAGTCTTAGGAGTTTGAAGAGGAAAATGTGGTTGGTGAAACAGGTATAGGGGTAGCAGATCCTGAGCCTATTACAGAGTTTCAATAGCTTAGCTAGGTTATGCGGACTTAGATAGAGTTTACTATAGAGAGAGATATGAGAAGGGATAAAGATGTATCATTGTCATCCCATACTGTTTAGGGAGTCAATGTGTCATTGAATGACTTCATGAAGGTGGCACGTGCTACTTTTACTGACATGGACATTTCAAAGGATCCTTAGAGGTTTCTAGACGACATCTTGCAGTAGTGTGAAGCTTCAAGATATACAAACCACCAGACTGTGAGTGTAATGTTTTGAATTAATAAGTAGGAAAATACAATAAAGCCCTTGGTGGCTTAAAGTGTGGGTATAGATGAATGAGGGATAGTGTGGTAATTAGATAAACATGATAAGTATAAATAGAAAGAAAA
>Ga0307515_10022760_pt1 | contig 11026 bp, 5 predicted proteins | sample 17_EM_MG_FD_194513 | JGI IMG/M metagenome (GOLD analysis project Ga0307515, IMG submission 194513) | Populus trichocarpa ectomycorrhiza microbial communities from riparian zone in the Pacific Northwest, United States - 17_EM | ecosystem: Host-associated > Plants > Roots > Unclassified | place...
GGGTGCTATCACGAATGCTGTTTCTTGGTTGGTGATCATGGAGGGCGAGAGTAGGATCGAAGTCCGGGTGTGATCCATCCCTCTCTCCGTGGATTATCGGAAAATCACCAGTTTAAGGAAACATTCATGTGATCTGAAAAGCTCACTCCCACCGCACTAATTGAATAATTAAATCAAGTATCTGGTATCCAATATCCAATTTCATTAAAGAACATAAAACAATATTTCTAGTGTTTAACAGTAAACTTTGAAATATATGCTACCTATAGTACGATGGATGGTTCTTGATTTTATTTATTTGATTTGTCATGCTAAAGCAACTTGCCTAGTCCTCCTGCGTTTTTGGGGGTTGCGGGGGTACCCTAGCTTCATGTTAAGAACAGGTGGGCAGATGATGAGAACACGAGCTGTAGACCTGACCTATGTTAATTACGCACGGCTGCACTGCTAGTTCCATGTCCCTATCATGGAAGCCTGCGAGAGCTGCAAAATATTATGGCAGACAGTTCTATTTGTCCTTAGTCAATCAGATTAAGGAACAGAGAAAATGAGAGTGGAAACTACTGGCATATATATGTTTATCTGGATATATGAAACAACTGCTGCTGAAATCGACGAGTGTTGAAACTTCTACCTTGAATTTTATCTGGATTCTTGAATGACAGATTATTACCTACAGGCTACAAGGTTCTTAATTTATAATATCACTTAAATATGCTCGTAGAGTTGTGATTTATATGATTTAGCAATAACGATACTCGATCGTTGATTTCATCCCTCGTACATGAGCAAGAATACTATTGAATTATAAAAAATCATCGGCACAACTATCTTAAATAATTCGATCAAATTCTAATTAAAAGTAAGGTACAAATTACATTTAAGTGTTTTATTAAACGAAGCAGATTGTGTGTGCATGTCAAAACTAGCAAGCTATGGAATAATAATAATAATAATAATAATAATAATAATAATAATAATAATGTATTAAAAAAATTTAAATTTTTAATAAATATATCTATATAATACAAATATATATTTTGAGTTAATTACATTCAAACGAATTTTTAAATTTAATTTGCTTTCATTTATGGATGTAATCAACAAGTGAAGGTTGTTGGAAATGAAATGGATTTGCATTAAGGAGGAATAAAACTAGTAGCAACTAACACCGAGTGAGTTGCTAATGCCTCATCAAGCACATTCTTTCTACCACGCGCAGTGTTTACAACTGGCGTTCCGAAGACCGCACGCTGAAGTTTACAACTTATCAATTGAAAGCTGAAGCAATTCCCCTGTTTTTAGATAATGACCCTGGAAATTATAAATTAAAGCACATGACTTACGTTGGAAATTTATGATTTTAAAACAAAGGGTATTTTGGGGAAAAAAGATACAATTTTCTTTTTAATCAGGAAAAGAAAAGAAATATCCGTATAGCTTTTCCTACGATAAAGTAAGATGTTTTTTTTTATATTATTTTGGAGGTGACATAAAGATGGTTTGCTGGGTGTGAACTGTCGGACTAAAGAGGTTGGTGGCTTGATAAGTCGACGTCTTATTTATGCAAGCACGTGCTCTATATATGTAGGTATAATGGCTTTTTGCACATAGAGGATAAGTACGAGTCCACCACGGATTCATAGTGATTGTTTTTAAATTTTATTTTTAATATTAGTATATTAAAAAATAAAAAATAATAAAAAACAATTATTTTTAATTTTTTTTTAAAAGCACCGTGAGTAAACAAATATATTAATGTGACAACCGATTAATTGTACTTGATGCGAAGCCTCTCTTCCACACGTCGTCCGCTAAATAATAGTCATTCCAGAATTATCATTACTTTTTTTCAATGTTCCCGATTATATGTGTAGCTGATAATTAAAGGAAAAATACTTATTTTTTTTTTCTTATATAGCTAAAGAGATTAAATGTTAAATACTGGATTTTACTGTTTAAAAATGAAAGATAAGCATGAGCCGCTCCACGTATGTCCGACTTTAACGTGGCAACTGACTAATGGGCCTTGAAGCAAAGAATGCTCTCTTCCATATGTCTTCTGGTGAGTGGTTGTGCAAGAAAATAATACTTTTATTTTATTTTACACGTTGCATATGTTTGTCTCGTGATTACATGTGTACGTACGTAGTTACTAATCAAATAAAATATAGAGTGACACGGAGTCTTGAACTTTAATTCTTAACCTACTTTTATAAAATATTTAGATTTTACTATTTATTTTATATATATATAATTAAGAAAGTTATGTGCTGGGCATTGGGTTTTACGTTTAAAAATGAAAAATTAAATGTTATTATTATATAGTTATATCATAATTAATTTTTGTGAAAGAAGGAATATATGAGGATAAAGATGAGTTTTCCCACTTAGATGATTCATTCTAAATCCAATAAAACAAAAGGTTGAATATGTTATTTTTTTATTTTGATTTGATTAATTATTAAAATTATATATGTAAAATTTAGCCCGTGTCGGGAGTCAGAATAACTCAATTATGATAAAATAATTAATGCATGACTGTTTTTTTTTTTTTTTGGACTAACGTGGGTGTTCAGGCCAACTTGCGCGTACCTCGACTAATCTCACGAGCCTTGAAGTTAACGATCATATAAGTCTCCAATGACATTGAGGTTTGTAAAACTCAAACTGATGATTTTTAAAGAACAAACCTAGAACTTGATCAGTTAAGTTACATCCTTTTTTAGCCACGTTGTTAAACATGATGTAACAAGGAATTATAAAATTCTCATTAATAATCCAATGTAGTTTCTCTTAATTTGATTGCATTGTACTGAAAATGTTAAATAGCCCACTAGAAAACGACATAAATAACCCATCTAATAGCACGAGTTGTTTTGTTGACGAACTTTAATATTAAGCGACCTAGACATTAATTCCGATAATATCCAATTTCGCCCTTCATGAGGACATCTATAGTCATCGTTAAATCAGAATTTGATTGATAGAAAAACCATCCCGTAATTAATTGAAATATTTATAAAGACCTGGTGAACTTTGTAATAGATAGAAAAACATTGTTACAAACCATAATGCATCTATAATATTTTAGAAATTATACTTTAGTTACTTAAAAAATAATTTATAATACAATGTATATATGACGTCCACAAGAAAGTATGATTTTCGATCATATATTTTTTATTTTTTTCATTTTCCTCGTATATATTCATGAATATATTCTAACTTATTAATGTTGCACAGGTTTTATACCATCATATCTGTATTGATTTCATTTACAAGGAAAGTCCGCATGTTAATCTCCTTCTCCCTCTCACTCACTCACTCACTCACAAGCCAAGTCCCAAAAGAGGGAAATGAAAATAGAGGTTAGCAAATGCTTTGACCCTTTTGTACTGTGTTCGTTCTCCAGGCTTCTTCTAGACCTTTTTCTTTATTTTTATTATGTTTGAATAGTGGATTAATAAGCTACAGAGGTAAGTTCAAGGTATCGCAGACAATCTCCGGTCTTTTATTATGGTAATTGATAAAATGAAGGTAGAAGCTACCTCCCCACCTACTTAGATAGCTTACAAGTTCAAAAAATGACTATCCATACATTTTTAGCCGACTAAGTTAATCTTGGTCCCTTTCATACACACACCATTTATTCACAAAGTTCATAAAGGGTCTTTTAAGCTAGTCAAGACTCTAGAATCTCTTATGATGGTATTAATTATTTAATGGTATTCGGTTAATTTCATCTATAATTAATCTTAGAAGTTGCACAAGTCAAGCATATATTACATGTCATAACCTTATTTTTGAATTTTTCAAAATAAAATAAAATTATATTTGAGAAAGGGGTTAAAACAACACAAATTGAAAGTTTGAGGAAGAAATTATAAAATCTGGAAGTCAATATAGTTATAAATTTTAAGAATTGATAAATTTAAAAACTTAATTAAATTTTGAATTAGTTTCAAAAGCTTAATTGAATAATTGATAAATTTAGAGACTTAATTAAACTCTGATTTAACTAATTAATGAAATCAGGTTCTTAATTAAAGAAATACTAAAATTTGGCGCTAATTCAAAGCAAAATTACAAGAAATTAAAGTTCAAAGACCGAAGTGAAATGACAGGGTTACTTTAGGGAGTTTAATTGATGTTTCCAGGGGTAATTGTGAAAGAATTAAAAGTTGAAGAGTCAATTAAGGATTAAATTAAATAATCTAGAAACCAAGGATAACTTTGTAAATGACACTATAATCCAGCGGTCGAATTGCAATTGTTCCAGGGGTAAAATTAAAAATTGATTTTCATTAATTAGGGACCCAATTGTTAAATGGCATAAGTGCAGGGGCCAGGTTGAAAATAGTCATTTCCAGGAATACAAACGGCGCCGTTTGAACCACTGTTCATCGCCTTTTTCATCTCCAGACCAGGGACCGATTCAACAGGAAACCAAAACCGTTTTGGGCCACGTCTCCCATGAACGTCTCCTCAGCTGCCCCCTGTTTTTTCTCAAAGAAACAGAGGCGTTCGTGCCTCACGATCGTGGGGCACGAACACATGAACAGGGGCCATCCTTTGGCTTTATAAAAAGTCAGAGAAGGCCACAAACGAAAAAAAAAACGGACAGAGGAGAGCGAGCAGGAGGACAGACTGAAAGAAAACGCAAAGAAAAAAAGAATAGACAAAGAGAGTGTAGAGAGAGTCGAGAAGAGAGAGGAGAAAAATAAGAAGAACATAGAGACAGAGAGAAAACCGGTGACCAGAACAAGTGAACATAAGAAGAAACAGAAGCAGAGGGGAACATTGGTTAACCAACCCCCCCTCATCAACATCTTCGTCTTCAAGCAGCGGCTCCTGAAGAGAAACACAGAGAAGACCAGGGGATAACATAGATGAAGAGGAAGAAGAGTGCAGACAAGAATTGAACGAAAAGAAGAATCAGAAACGAAAACAGTAGCAGAAGGAGAGAAAGAAACGTCGCCCAACCAGAGCACCAATCGCCCTCAACTTTGTCTTCATCTACAGCCTACAGGAGTAGCAGCCCAGGTAAGTATCTCTTCTTCTCTTCCCCAGCTTTACAGTTTAATTTATCCTTTGCATTATAATTCACGCTACTGTAGCTGTGAATTATAATTCACACTACTGTAGCTGTGGGTCTCCATTTGGGAGTCATCGTTTCTTCTCTCTTCTTTAAACTTCAAATTGAAAGGGCAACAAGAAAGAAGCTTACTTGAAAAAAGAAACATCCTCTTCCATTGTATATATATATGAATTTCATTTTACTAGTTTATTCATGGAAGTCAGAGTGAAGAATACTATATTTTTTTTACTATATAAAATTTATCAATATCAGAATTAGAAATATTCACAATTGAATATTTATTGACGTTAGAGTTAGTAATATTATAAACAAATCATCATAGCATAAACCAATAAATTTTTAGCAATTTAAAACAAAACCAGTAATGCAGCTCGTCTCAGGCAGGACGCTTAAGAGATGATAATATCTTTCTTTTTGCATAACCAGTTTTGTATCATAAAATCTCTATTGACCAGTTATGGTTTTTAGTGACTATAATATTAAGTGACTTCTTGAATAAGACAATTTCCTCATTTAAGAATAAGATACCAAAAATATATTCTTTTCATTAAATTTTTAAGCCAATCGTGATGTATAGTGCAAATTGAAAAAAAGGTAATTGTCGCACAGCTTATTACACTATATAGATATATAATCTTGAATAAAGAGAGTATAATTACATTAATTCTGATAGAAACAAAAAACAAAAATAATACTAGACGACCACTCGGTAATTGTAACGGAATTGGTATTGATTTATACACGACGTAGTACCATTGAAAGCCATGTCATGCTGTGATTAGAAAAAAAAAGGCCATTAATTCATTCTCAGTGAAAGCATAATCATATGTAAATCCATAAACAGGAGGGTGATAGAAGTTTGCGTCAACTTGGGAATGGAGTGTCATCTAATTGACCGGTTGAAAAGCCATGGTTATCCACACGATTAATTGTCTAGTTATCTTTCGTCCCTGGAATAGTTTTTGTTTGACGTGCAAGTATATATCTGATTCAGCGCCTCCTCTGCTCTATAAGAATTTTTTTTATTGATTACATTTAAACTAAATATATTTTAACAAAACATTTAAATTATATCGACACATATTTTGTTCACATATATTATAAATAAATAAATAACGTCATATATAACATGTTTTGGTAATCATGTATTATAAATTTAGCTCGTATATTTTGTTCACAAGTTCACACCATTTAATTCATTTCACTGTTCTCGTGTTTCTAGCTAAAACAATCGCATTTACATATTTGTCAAGTATTAAGCTAACCGAGTAACTGACAAGATCTTCTTCTTCTTCTTCTTCTTCTTCTTCTGGTAAAACTTGAATGCCAAATAGAGAGAGAGAGAGTGTGTGAGCTTTCAACACTTACCATTATTAATTATAGCTGCCACCCATTCGAGAACACTGCTTTCTCTTGAAGTGGTTCTATATTGGAGTATGTGGATTACATCTAATGAAAGGGAGAGCAAACAAAAGTGAGCACGGCGCCGAAATTTATAGTCCCCTTCATACATGTGTACTCATGACAAGAGTTTTGAATGGTTTTATTCAATATTAAAAATAAAATAAAAAATAAATCGCTAAATTTATTTTTCTTTTCTGGTTTCTTTAGAGTCGCTGAAATATTGAAATGGGTCTTTTCGGTTTATAAAATAGATTGGTAATTGGAGTACTATAGTAGAAGATGGGATATATGAACTCCTACTTGCCCATCTCTATTTTGGCTCGTCCACAATCACCCAAATAGAAAAATTGAGTGAAGAAGACTGTTGTTTGTCTTGCTCTCCATCTCAAACCCAAATTCACACAATATGCATATAATATCTGGATATATATTATCATGCCTCCATTCTTATATTTTAAAACATAATAATTTGCACGTTCTCTTCCACGTCAATTTCACTTCCCGAACGCTTGCCACTATCCCCCCCCACCCCTCCATAATCACCGCTCTTTACATTCTTCTCTCATGCCCCTCTCCCTCCCAGCTCCCTCTTTAGTTTTTGGGAACTAAGACCGCTTTCTTTCATCGTCTTACTCTTTCGCTCTCAAAACTGATTGCTAATAAAAGACCATGTCTACTGTTTCACGGTACCTCTTATCATTTATATAGAATCAACCTCGGAGACAAAAACCTAGCTAGCTACAAACGTTATGAATAAGCTCTTAGATTGGCCCGAACCAATAGTTCGTGTACAATCCTTGTCCGACAGCGGCACACCCCTGATTCCTGAGCGATATGTCAAGCCCCCGCTAGAGAGGCCATCCATAAATTCCACTGCTTCAATGGATGTGAACATCCCTGTTATTGATCTTGTCGGACTGTACGGTGATGATCATGCCCTCCGTGCCGCTATACTTGACCAAATTTCTATAGCATGCCGGGAGTGGGGATTTTTTCAAGTTATTAACCATGGTGTTAGCCCTCAATTGATGGACCGTGCCCGAGAAGCATGGAGGCAGTTCTTTCATTCGCCCATGGAGGTTAAGCAAGCTTATGCAAACACACCCAAGACTTATGAAGGTTATGGTAGCCGGTTAGGGGTTGAAAAGGGTGCCATACTTGATTGGAGTGATTACTACTTCCTCCACTATCTTCCTTCAACATTGAAGGACTGTAGCAAATGGCCTACCATTCCAGCTGATTGCAGGTTATATATATATATTTCAATCCATTTTCATAACATATATATGCGCATATCTTTTTGGTTCTTCATACTTTTTAGCACACTAAAATTACACGAAGGCGTCTCAAGTTGCAAATTCGACGTGTCATATTGATTTCCTATATATGATACATCGTACCTAGTAATTGACCGCACTTTTGCCGGCCACTTATAATTATCATTACATCTAAATGTTGGATATCAACCATATATTTGGATTTTACCTAACTACCATTTGGTTTATTAGTTATCTTTAAAGCCGCAATTTCAATTTAATTAGTTTTAAGTAACCCTTTACTAATTTGTAGGGAAGTGCTTGATGAATATGGCAAGCAATTGGTGAAGCTATGTGGGAGGTTAATGAAGATTTTATCAATAAACCTTGGATTAGGAGAGGAACGACTTCAAAATGCATTTGGCGGCGAAAATATTGGGGCATGCCTCAGAGTTAATTTTTACCCCAAGTGTCCACAGCCTGACCTGGCCCTTGGTTTATCATCGCATTCGGATCCCGGTGGCATAACCCTTCTCTTGCCAGACAATCATGTCCCTGGTCTTCAGGTTCGTAAGGATGAGAATTGGATTACTGTAAAACCAGCTCCACATGCTTTTATTGTTAATATTGGTGATCAAATTCAGGTAACCTACACTCTCTATTTCTCTCGCTAGATTATCTACATACGAAATATCTATCTCTATATATATATATATATGCGCGCTTGGTTGAGAATTGAAATTTATTACATGTATAGGGCACATATGTTTTTGATGGATAAGTGGTGAGTATTTATGCAACGGGTGGTCCAAAGTTTTTTTAGTAACTTGTCATGTGGTCCCGTTTTAGAACAGGGCCGAATGAGGGAGAGTGGTCTCATCAGTGATGAATAAAAGCTTGAAGTGATTTGAGGGAACAGATCCAACATATAACATGTACCTTAGATAGATCAAGTCCTAGCCAATTTTAATAACTTAATTGGCATGAATACATAGCTTCTTCTCTTAGTTTGAAATTGTGGATTCTCAGATTCCTAGAGAGGGGGAAAAGCATATACAGCTTCTCGTTTAGACCTACATAAGTACCAGTATTGTTCTTCCCGCTTTCAGAATTAATTAAGAAGATCATACATAGACCTCCCGCTTTTCTTCTGATTTTCACAAACACAGATGACCTATCCAGTGCCACGTTTGAAACATGTGGAATAGGATACAGAAAACATATATTTAAACAATTGTAACAAAAAAGAAAGCAAATATATAGGTGTAGTAAGTTCTTACAAGGATGCATATAATAATTACAATTTAACTTATCCTAGGATAATAACTACCATCATGGCTTATCCCTTGTTAACTACCATTCCATCAAATTAATTATATGTACCATTTTTCTGCCTAAAACAATATGGAAGCTAGCCGCCTAATATATTCTCCATTGTAAATGTCTTCGAATATTAATTTTTGGCAATTGTCGTTATTTAACTTACGATGAAGTGGCTGATGAGTTAATGGAAAGCGTTGATAAAAAATAAATAAATTATTACATGAGGAACCTTAATTGAATTATTAATTTATGGAATCTAAATCAAATGATCCCTAGCTAGTTGGGTTCGTACTTTTAGACTATTTGTTTGGTTCCCGTAGATTTCATTAGGATTGCAAAGTTCACAAGCAGTCTAGCATCTCGTTCCTTCCATTTGAGCAACTTATTCCTTACCTTTCCTGTTTTTTATTTAGTTTTTTGAACGATGCCATGTGATTTAAATAATAAATAACATAATTAATTGACCGTCGCAAACTCACTCTCATTTTGAAGTGATGCACGTACGTAGTAAACGATTTTGTTCTTTGTTTTCTGATATTTCGTTTAAGTAGGTGCTAAGCAATGCAACTTACAAGAGTGTGGAGCATAGAGTGATAGTAAATTCATCGAAAGAGCGAGTCTCTCTTGCTTTCTTCTACAATCCAAAGAGTGATATACCCATAGAGCCATTGAAGGAGCTTGTGGCGCCTGACAGACCTCCACTCTATCCAGCGATGACATTTGATGAATACAGACTCTTCATAAGAATGAGAGGTCCCAGTGGCAAATCCCAAGTGGAGTCTCTAAAATCTCCGAGATGATGGTGACGATAATATTTAGGAAATTTTTGTTCTAGATAGTTTATTACATTATTGTAAATCACAAGCAAACACCCCCTTCATTGGTTAGAATTTGAGTAACTATACACATCTTGTAATCATAGAGGAGAATGCCTTGAAAAAAAAATCGTGAATTTATGATATAACTAAGCGGCAAGATAAATAAAAAATGAGAAAAAAATATTCTATACTTCCATTTCTCGTTTGAGAAAAATTTGAGCCCAAAAAGATTCCAATTACATCTTGTGACGAGATGCTATCCCGTCTAGGTACCGTTGATTAAGGCAACAAATCGCTGTTTAAAAAACATGTGTGTTTAACATTTAATTGATTAACGAGGCACGCACGAGGCAACACTAAAATAGAAAAATATTGCATAAATAATTATTGAGTCAATTATAATCTAGTCTTTATATTTTATCAAAATAAATTAATTAAATTTTGTACTAAAAAATAATTAAATAGTTGTTTTGATCAGTGTTAACCATACTTAGTTTAATCATTTGTATTTTTAAAAACTAAAAAAATCAAATAAATTGAAGATTAAAGAAACATGAAATAGACAGAAGGGTTGATTTATAAATAAATGCTAAAACATAAGGATTAAGTAACAATTATTAAGACCACGAGGATTAATTAATTATTTTTGCTAAACTACCAAGTTATAATTACCCATGATTATTTGTCCTTGTAATTGACAACTAAATTTTTTAACCTTCTGCTTCAAGACTTTTCAAAAAGATGAAGCGAGAATAAACATGTGTCACTCTACACAATGGTGGGTGGAGCCATTTATTTTATTTATATCCCGTAGACTGAAGCACTCATACATCACTGATTTATTTCTGATTGAACGAAGTCAAAGATCGAAGAATGCCATTGTTTATGACAACTTATATTCGCATTATCCAATTTTAAATCATTTAAACTTTCAAACTCGCAAAAGCCGTGTCTTTTGCATATATGTGAGGTTTTTTAATCTTTTTTCGTCTCTTTTTAGCTTTATCTCTGTCTAAATGGACAAAAACATAATATATTAGCAAATTAATACATATACATACATAATTACTATTGAAAATTAATTTTTTATGCATCGATCATGTTTTAAAAGTCAATTTTGTCAA
>Ga0307515_10022761_pt1 | contig 11026 bp, 8 predicted proteins | sample 17_EM_MG_FD_194513 | JGI IMG/M metagenome (GOLD analysis project Ga0307515, IMG submission 194513) | Populus trichocarpa ectomycorrhiza microbial communities from riparian zone in the Pacific Northwest, United States - 17_EM | ecosystem: Host-associated > Plants > Roots > Unclassified | place...
ATCCATGCCTCATCAAGCTAAGGTCACGATACAGTGCAATTTTTTAATTTGAGTAAGCAACTCGAGAACGGCGACTAAGGCTTAATCTTCGCTGAAATTACCAGCCCAAGAAAATAATATAATGTGAGATATGCTCCTCTAGGTTAAACCATCAACTGCTCGAGCACTATGTACATATTTTGATTTGGCACTGACGCAAGTGTTGTATTTTTTCTTCTTTTTTTTCTTGTGATAACGTAGGTGTTGTATTTCTTTAACAAATCTTAATTTGTACTCATACAGAAGAGTCCGAGTAGGTTTTGGACGACCCTGAAACCTGGAAACCTTCACCTGAGTTCCACAGAAACCAAGAAATTAGGGATATATTTAATTATACAGTGAGCTAGGGTGAGGGTAATGTTCCAGATGGTGAAATATTTAGGTATCATTGATAAACTTTATAAGTTTGGATTAGATATCTATTAGTTGAGTTTAATTCAACTGAATTATCAAATTTGTTAATAATAATCTAGTAAATTGATTTTAGCATCCACTTATTAATTTAAAGACAATGAATTTAAATCTCTTCTTGAACCATCAAAAGAGTTTACTTGTATCCATTACGAAAACAAAAAATTTATTGCAGATTTATTTTGCCTCACTTATATATATATATATATATATATATATATATATATAGAGAGAGAGAGAGAGAGAGAGAGAGAGAGAGAGAGATTTTTGCATTATACCGATATATTATTCCTTCAGTATTTAAACACCGATTCTGCCAGCATGACTTTTACTGATGGTTAAAATTATTGTCGGTGATTTCTGTTTTGTCAATCATTTCATTAGTAATTGTGTTACCGATGGATTTATAGATGAAAAAAAATTAAAGTGCGTCAAACAAAAATAATTTATCAGGATTATTCTGTCAGTATTTCCATCGATGAAGATGGAATATCACCAACAAAAAAGACTGTTTGTAATTTCATTAGTGATTTATTTTCATATTACCGATAGAATTAACCCGTCAATAATTAAATAGTGTTAGTGGCATTTCCAATAATTCTTTTCCAACTCTCATGAATATACCGACGAACTTATTTCGTCGGTAAGCCTGTCAGTAAGTTGTTTATATATATATAAGAAAATCTAATAAACAAAGTAGAAAGAAATTAAAAGAAATTAACTAAAAATTAAAAATTAAATATTTATTATAGATTTAAAAATTTATCAGTTTAAATACAATTCATCTAAAATAGAGGGGTTAAAGAAGGGGGAGAAAGAGGCGGGTCTTCGCCGAGATTAGGGGGCGATAAGGGAGAGCACATGTACCACCTATGTATGATTTTAGCTCTATGTACAATCACCAAATTTTTGCCGTCTTAGCAGCAAGATGGGTCATCTGAGCTTCAACTTGTTGGTTTAAAATCGCTTGGAACTCTAATGTAAGAGTGCTTGGAACCGATTGCATGCATCCAATGATTGAAACACTTCTAGTCGTTCGTAACCCCTCGGCCTTAGTGTTTGAGATACCGTAAACCTGATTTTATCTCATCCACCGAACGATCCTACCTCCAACCACAAATCTGAATCAAGTTCCGGATGGATTGAAGGAAGTCCTCATATCTTTCCTGCAATTAGGTGTTATATGTTTCTTGGAAACAAAAGTCAACTAATTCAAAAAAATAATAACTTAAGATAAGAAATTGTTGAAATCCAACATACAATGAACTTCTAAGCTCAGCTATCCACGAGTTGTTGCACCTTGTTGCGACGGTCATTATTTCTCATTCAAGTTTCTACAAAAAGCTCCATCGATCTTGGTTCACGTCCAAGAACTGTAGCCTGCAAAATAAAATTGTTGTTAGTTAAACATTTTCATATAAAACAATTTTTTTTATAAAAAAAATAGATGCAATAAAAACGAATCTTACCATCCGTTTCGCATGCAAAAATGAATCGAATGAATCTGTCGGTGTGTGTGGTAATAGAACTGTGAATCTCCTTATTGTGGTTCTTTGCACCAGACTACGATGGCTACACAAAATGCTCAGACATCATACGTTGGATATATTCTACCCATATAGCATTCGAGACGTACGAAGGTCTAAAATCCCTTCAAACTACCACATCTCTCCAGCTTGGAAAACTTATTTCTTTAACATAATTTTTGGTTTTTTTCTACGTCTCATACAAAAAATCACATAACCTTCATGGTAGAAATGAATTATTGGTTAATAAATGAAAAATAAAATTTTAACATTTAAATAAAAAAAATATAACATTTTGAATTCAATCTTACCTAGTTGCGTTGTTATTCTCTCAATCCCTCTTGACAATAGCATTGTCAACCCTATCCCAGTAAAACTTTTCCTTGCACGTCAAATTTGTAAAAGAATTAGTTTATTAAAATTAATAAACTAACCAAATTAAAATAATAAAAATATCTAAGTATATACTAATATTGAACTTTCTGAACCATGCATCAATCATGGGTTTCCATTTAGGATTTTTAAAACCTGACTTTATTGAAAGAATGAAACTTTCATCGATGATTTCATCGCCGATGTAATCATGCGAGAAGCCTCAATATTTGTAAACTTGGAATTGCATTCATTAATTGAAATTAACTTTTCAAAAATTATTAACTGCTCTTTATTTTTCAATAGTGCATGAAAGGAAAACAAACTTACATTGAGTGGTCGGGCTTCCACTGTACAATGTACTTCCAATTAAATAGTTCCCGTTCTGAAGAGACCACCCGGTGTGGCGGCATCGCTCTCAACAAGCCTGCATCGAGAGAGGTTGTATGTGCCTCAAGTGCCTGGTCATAGTTGGCACCTAACGACTCATGGTCATCAGAAGTGTTGTTAAAAGAACTAGCAACGATGTTGTCCAGATGATGCACTACTGACTTTTTCTTAGGCATCTACATAAATTAAAGAATTGAAAGAGGTAATAACGTTCCTATTTTTTTAAAAATTCTTCAGCACCTCTTCTATACGGAAGACTACCCAGAAGTTTATTACCTGCAAATACACATCAATAATAAGTAGCCACAAATCAGTTAATTTTATTTATGACAAATCGTTGTTCCTATCGATTTCTAAATAAAAAAAAAAACTCATAAATTATATTTTGTATATTAATATTTTCCACATGTGCATTGCATAGCAAATGTCTTATACATTATGTAAAGAAAAAATGCACTTATCCATGTGTAATGCAATTCACTATTTTAGCACAACTCCAAGAATTTGCATTCTTCAATTTACACAAGAGCTTCCCAATTTTGGTAGTTTAGTGCAAATCTACTACTTTAAAATCCAAATTAAGCCCCTAACATTTTCTCTCATGGTGTAAACATGAAACCTTTCTAATATTAGAAATCAACTCAAATTGAAATTTTTTCTTTACAAACTAGAAACACTAGACCATTAATCTACTACAAAAAAATTCAATTTAGTACAACATTGAATTTGGATAGAAATAAAACATTTACATTATGACTTTAATAACATGTTTATATATATATATATATATATATGAATAACTGGAAGAATATTTAATAGATAAAATAAGGGTTAACCAAACCCAACCCAATATACAGTCCACATCTTATCAGTTTTTGGTTTTGTTCATCTGTTTAATGACTCAAATATCCTTCAACATATATCTCAAAACTAGATACGAATAATTAACTATTTTCAAATAAGTACTTGATCCTCTATTTTATTTTTTAAATTCTTAGAAAAAACTAATTACCTCCCTTTGTCTGATAGGCATGCATGTTTTATAAATTGTTCTTTCTTAAAATATAACAACCAATGATTCTTTTATATGTTATTTTTTATGATTTTCTTTTCATTTATTCTTGTCAAGATTTTATTATGTTAATATATATATATATATATATATATATGGACTCACCACACACATTAAATAAAAAAGGATTCATCTTACATGTTAAGTAAGAAAAAATGTTCATATTAAAATAATTTCACAAAAATAATAAGTGGTATGGAAGGTTTATTTTCCAATTGTTTATTAATATTCTACCATTTATTTCTATCTTTTTTTCTCCCCATTCAATGCTATCAACAAGCACATATGAAAATTTCAATATAAACACAATGATAGTTTTTTTAAAAAAAAAAAAAAGAGGAAGAAGAAAGAGATTGACCTGGAACTTTTCTCTTGTTTGGTGTGGAGGACCTTGATGGAGTGTGAGGGGAAGAGATTGAAAAAAAAAATTTAATTAACTAAACAAACCTTGGCAAACAAATGAAAAAAAAAGGAAGAAAAAGGAGATTTACCTAGTGTGAAGGGTTCTCGCATGAGGATGTAGTGAGAAAGGAAGAGAATGAGAAGGAATAAGGAGAGGAAAAGAATGGAGACAAAGAGAAAAGAAAGGGAAAAGCTGCGGAGAGGGGAAGAAAAAGAGAGAAGATGGTTAATGTTCTAAAGCTAGGGATTCTAGTTTTTTAATTGGAGATTTTTTACCGACGACCTTACAGATAGACAATTAAATATTTATATTTTTAACACGTTCATCAGTGATTATATCTATAATCTTTAATTGAAATTTTCAATTAAACCAAAAAGTTTCATAAACATCTCCAAATCTCTTCAATTAATTTTCGATCCATCGATGATTCTATCTATAATGGTCAATAGTATTAAAGTGTATTTGTTTTTCAACTCTCTTGAATATATCAACAAACTTAGTTTGTTGGTGATTTCATCTGTAATAACCAGTGGCATGGAAGTGTAATTTTTTCCAACTCTCTAGAATATACTGACGAACTTAACTCGTTGGTGATTCCATCTATAATAACTAGTGGCATGAGAGTGTAATTTTTTTCAACTCTCTGGAATATACCAATAGAATTAACCCATCGATGATACCATCAGTATTGACTAGTGGCATAGGAGTGTAATTTTTTCTAACTCTCTAGAATATACCGACAAACTTAGTCCATAGGTGATTACATCTGTATGTTTTTGGTTTGTCAGAGATTCCGTCTATAAGTCTACGTGGCAATACATGTAATTTTTCCCCAACTTTCTAGAATTTTGAGACATACTTAATTCGTCAATGTATCTGTTGGTATTTTACATGCCGACGGTAATTTCATCGGTATAAAACATTTTGTGTCCATATTGTATTTCTATTCATTATCTATCCATCTGGCAAATATATTAAAATCATAACACAATAACATCAGTTCTGTGTGAAATAATAAAATCACAAAAAAATAAATGTTTCCTTGTGATGTAATAATAAATCCACGTCATTGTAAAAGAACATAAAAAAAATATTACATTGAAGTTAATTTCATTACACATTCATGTTTTACAACTTATTCAGAATTGTCTTCTTTTTCTTTCTTTAATTCCATCATCATCATCTCCATCACAATCTTCTATATTGAATTCATCGATATCATCATCTTCATCAATTTTTGTATGTTTGTTGGTTCTCAAAACATCATTTAACTTCTCAACATCAACAAAAGTATTTTCGGCGACGCAAAAATTTGAATTTTCTTCTAAGTCAGTAGGCGAAGCAACTCGATGTGGATCAACTATCTCATTAAGTTGAAACACATCATCTCCTGTAGTTACGTCATCGTTACCATCCTAAACAACTTGATCATGGCCTCTAGGTTTGGTTTTAACTACAGACAATCAATCAACCCTAAGACAATCCTTTCTATAGGAAAGAGTGTTTGTGTAATAAACTTGCTAGCATTGCTTGGAAAAAATAAAGACATAGTCAACGTTGTAAAATCTAGCCTTTGTATTATGTTTTGCCAAATCATGATGAAGATCAACTCTAATTCCTCTATTGGTGGTATCAAACCAATAGTATTTGAATAAAAAGACTCTATTTTGCTCTTTATGATATTTCAATTCAATAACCTCTTCTAACTTCCTATAATAGTTAACTTCAAACTCATTAGAAGTTGATCCCTTAACACAAACCACACTATTATATGTCTTTCTACCTTGATCATACTCTTTAATATGAAAAACATGTTCATTGATAAAATACTTGTTATAGCACATCACCTTTCTTTCAGGATCCAAACATAATAAATTCAAAGTGACACTAACATTCCCTCCCAATTAATAAACCTGGTACATGATTACAACCATTAATAACAAGAAATGTGTAATGAAATTAAGTATTATGATAGATAAGAATAATCAAGTAGTCATTACATATGTTATAAACCACGTGAAAAATTGTTCATCTTATAATAAAAAAAATTAAGATTCAGTTAGTTGTGAATTTTAGGATAGTAAAAATTGATGATGTTACCTATGGGAAATTATTCAATCTATTAATTTATGATAGTACGAAAGAAAAATTATTCAAAAATAACGATATATTAATTGTTATATGTATTGAATAAAGGTCTTAGTTCATCTTAGTTAAATAACATATAATTATGTGCATATTTGAATTCAATTTATATCAAGTATCTTCCCCTCATAACTCTTTTGGTACAGGTCGTCCAGAATGGGAAAAATATTGACAAGTTCTCATTCAAATGCATTTCCTCAATGTCATTATGCCTTTGAATGCAATTGATTCTTGTTTTTAAGAGGCTCAAAATAATACAAGATAAATATTGAGATCTCTTAAAAAATATAAACCTTGCATATCAAAGCATGAACATGCGTCTTGTTTTTTACTTTCTCCTAAGGTTGAACAAGTATCTGCATGGAATTAAATGAATGTTTTGAATTAAAAAAAAAGCAAAAGAAATTTAATTAGGATGCATGCGTAATCACTAACCTCTCAAATAAATACATCCATCTATACTGGACAAGACCTCCAACTTTTGTTCAAATGATAAATGTATGGGTAGATGCTTCATAAAGTCAAAAAATAATGGGGAGAATATCATCTCAAGTTTACAAATTATCTAGACAATAATCTTTTCAAACCTCCTCATGTGTAGTTATGCAACTTGTTAGAGCATATATCTTTAAAGAAGTGGTTGATCTCTGTGAGTGCATATCATATCTCCTTTAGCAATAAATCTCGATATGCAAGTGGAATGAGTGTTTGCATAAACACGTAGCAGTTATGACTCTTTATTATATACAATCTGCAATCCTCTAAATTCACAAGTCTAGATATGTTTGCAGCATGTCCATCAGGAAAACACAGACTCTTAAGCCATTAGTAGACAAATATTGTGCATTCTTGTCTAAAACGAAGCTGGCTTTGGACTTTACAACCTGTAACCCATCATAAACCAACTCTATATTTTTATGGTGACAAAACAAAAGTATATCCATTCTAGCTTTCATGTTGTCCTTTGTCTTCCCTTTTACATCCATAATTGTGGTAAAAATATTTTCAAACATGTTCTTTTTAATATGCATAACATCATAATTATGGCGGGGGAGATTAGTTTTCCAATAAGAAAGCTCTCAGAAAATACTTTGCTTTACTCAATTGTGGGTCACACCAAAACTAGAAAACTTCTACTTACTAAATTAAAAATCAAATACAATGTCGTCATACTGTGATGCCACGTCACACAACTCTTTACCCAACGGTATCGATAATGCAACATCTCTTTCAAATCTACCAATAAAGAAGTCATTTATGTACATATGATCAGTTGACAAGAACCGTTAGTGGCAATAAAAAAAAGATATTTTACCATCATTTGTTAAGGTGAAGGCCTTGTTATTTTCTATATAGTATGAACATGCTAATTTTTCATGCGTGCTTCAACCAGAAACCATTTCATACGCAGGAAAATCATTGATAGTCCACATCAAAGTTAGCTTCATCTGAAAATCTTGTTTTCTTGAGACATCATAAATCAAAGTCCTGAATGACCACAACTGCTTTAACTCATCAATCAACAGTTGAAGACAAACATCTATACTCAAACCCAAACTACTAGGACTAGGTATGATTATAGAAAAAAGCATGAACTCCGACCTTATAAACATCCCTCATGACAAGTTGTAAACCATGAGTATCACTGGCCAACAAGAATAATGAGCAACAAATGAACCAAATGGATTGAATCTGTCTATATATATATCACCCAAGATATATGTTCCTTGATTCTATTAAAAACTGATGATGCACCCTATTAAAATGTTTACAGGCTTCACCATCGAAAGGTTGTATCATGTGAATGATGTCCTGTCATATGCTCAACAGTCTTTGGAGATACGCATAACCTTTAAAGTCTTCTATGTGCGACAAGAGTTCCTTCTCCTACCAATTCTAGGTTTTTAACAAGCATGCCTACATGATCTGCACTCAGTCAAATCTGCATTTTCAAGGTTATACACTATGTAGAAGTTTAGACACATGTCAATATTCTAGTATCCTAGACCAAGGGGTTTTATCATGGATTTAGTAGTATAAAAGTTCTCTTTTAGCTATTCCCTTAAGGTAAAATGCCTCTTACCTATTCAACAATTTTGTCATAACCAGCCTCACTCAACTAATGATCTGACTTGATAGTGAATACTTGTACAACGACCAATAATTTACTGTGACTTGTGCACCCACCTTATAATGGTTTGTTAGAGTCTTCCAAAAGATAAAACAACCTGGTTGCATCTGCATTTAATTCTTCATCTATGATTGAACATTTACATGCATAACTCTGATTCATTCTCATCGCATCCATAACCATATTCTTATAAGGATTACTATTGTTATCTTCAACTTCATGCACGCTGCTAGAACTAGAAGTTGACCTAACCATCCTTTCTATCATGGTCTTGTAAGGAATATATGGTTCTCCATGTGCAAACTGACACAAGTATATCTCCATGAACCCTTTTATAGAAGATTCATCGTTACAACATCTGGATTGAGAAACTTTTTATTTTTACGCCTCTTACATAAATATCTAATACTACCTCCATTAATATTTCTCGGATTAGATAGTGCTTAATTAATAAAACCTCCAGCCCCATTATAATAATCCATCTTGCGCAACCCTTCGGGTGTAACTCGATACATCCAAGAACGATTATTCATTACTTATATCAAATCTATATAGAATATTGATGGCAACATGTATTGATTAATTATGTGAACTAAATAAATTAGCTAGCATTGGTTTAACTCAAACTTATTCAATTCATTTTAATAGTACCCTTAAATCATTATCAATTTTTTATAAAAATTCAAATCCCTTTTTATTTACTGAAATTTTCAATTTAATAATAAAATTGACAAAATATGAAAGGCACCCATTAAATAAGTCGTTATTTATTTTATTACAAAACACCCAAGTCATAAAATCGAAATCAATTTCATCAAATTACAAACAAATATAATTTTTTAAAATTTCAAACAAACCCTAACATATATAAATCATATATTCACACAATAAATTTCCATGGAAAAAAAGCTATAAAATAAGTAAACACACAAACAAACTACATAAACTATATCAAAATGTCAAAAAAAATTATCTTTAAAATGAGTGAAAACAAAAAATGGGTAATTTTGCATACTTAATTTCCAGCAAAATGATTAGGCCAGCTAGCAAGAGAAACTTTGCAGTATCACACAAAATGAGTGAGTAGCTAGTGATCTTTACTGTTTTTTTTTCACACAAAAAATGGAAGAAGAAGAAGAAGAGATGGGGGAGGGGGAGAGCAGGGTTGATTGCTAGGTTATAACTTAAAAACTATCAATGGATTCTCCGACATATATTAGCGACATGTTTATTGTGTCAGTAATACCGTCTATAAGAATGGCATGTCATTTTTTTTCCTTTTTTTTCTTACCTTCTTGTCCCATTATAATTCCACCAGTTTATACCAAGGGAAATAATGAAGAAATATTTCATCGGCAAAGTTCATCGTAATTTACCAACATAATTGTTTCCGTCTGTATTTGCTAATTTTCTAGTGTGTGTGTGTGTCACTTAATTCCAGTGCAATGTGTGTCCAAAAAACTTAATTTGTTATAATATTTCATCGGTAAAGTTCATTGTAATTTACCGGCGGAATTGTTTCCATCAGTATTTGCGAATTTTCTAGTGTGTGTGTATCACTTAATTCCATTGCAATGTGTGTCCAAAAAAAATAATTTGTCATAGACTTTTGTACAAAAATCATTGATTTTTTTTTGTATGTAAATCATTGACTGTTTGAGCAAGATAAAGCTTTTAACCTCTTATGCAAGATACAAATATTGATGAAGATAGATGGAAATGGTAGAAAACAAATCTAAATTCAACTCTATTCACTAAAAATTAAAAAAAAAATGACCATAAAGTCAAATAGGATTTTTTGTCATTTTCCTAGAAATTTACCACAATTTAACTACTTCCAAATACTTTTTTCCTATGAAATATGCTTGTCGGTGTCTAGTCTCCAATGGATTTAGGTTTCAGCTCCTCACTCTCTGTGACTTGTACTAAATTGTGATAAATATATAAATATGGAAGTAACTTGCACTCCTCGACATACACTAAACTTAGCAATGGAGCTTTCTTTGCTAGCTAGCTAGTGAAGAATGAGACAAGTACGTTTTTCTACGATTGCTCAATAAATGCAATAACCTGCCATCCAATGATTTTAATCTTCTCATATGAGAGAGAAAAACAGAGAAATTTGGGAAGATTGGAATACATTATCTCCCCTTTAATATATTGCCTTGGAATCTCTAGTCGACAAGAGAGAAAGTCCCTTGTAATTTAACATTTCCACTTTCTATGCTCTGAGCAGCTTTGAATTTCTGTTCCCATTTTGTTTCTAGTTGAGAGAAATTTCCTAATTCCGAGCCCTTATTGACTCCAAAACCTTCATGCTATGGCACCTAATTATTCCCAACTGAGATTATAGAATATTATGGCGGCTGTGTGCCAATTTTTTCTACTAATATACTAGTATTTAAATCTTTAGTCTTACCATCAATGCAAATTGACGTTATACTATAGTTATAACGAGCTCGTAAGCCCGTGCTACGTTGCAATTCATAGTAAATTTCTTTTGAGTGCAAAAATCTATTTTTTTTTTTTGATTTACG
>Ga0307515_10022762_pt1 | contig 11026 bp, 10 predicted proteins | sample 17_EM_MG_FD_194513 | JGI IMG/M metagenome (GOLD analysis project Ga0307515, IMG submission 194513) | Populus trichocarpa ectomycorrhiza microbial communities from riparian zone in the Pacific Northwest, United States - 17_EM | ecosystem: Host-associated > Plants > Roots > Unclassified | place...
GTTCCGGATGGTGCTGGGCGCGCAGGCCGACATCGACGTCGTCGGGGAGGCCGGTGACGGCGCCCAGGCCATCCGGATGGCCGAGGAGCTGCGACCCGACGTCGTGCTGATGGACGTCCGGATGCCGGTGCTCGACGGTGTGGAGGCGACGAAGCAGATCGTCGCCGCCGGCACCGCGCGGGTGCTCGTGATGACGACGTTCGACCTCGACGAGTACGTCTACGCGGCCCTGCAAGGCGGGGCGAGCGGATTCCTGCTGAAGGACACCCAGCCCGACCACCTGGTCTCGGCCCTGCGGGCGGTGGCCTCCGGCGACGCGGTCGTCTCGCCGTCGGTGACGCGCCGGCTGCTGGACCGCTTCGTCGGCGCCGGTGGCACGCCGATGCGCGACACCACCGAGCTGGACGTGCTCACCGACCGCGAGCGCGAGGTGCTCGTGCTGATCGCCAAGGGCATGTCGAACCTGGAGATCGCCGAGACGCTGTTCCTCTCGGAGGCGACGGTGAAGACGCACGTCGGCCGGATCCTCGCGAAGCTGGACCTGCGGGACCGGGTGCAGGCCGTGGTGCTGGCCTACGAAACCGGCCTCGCCCGCCCCGGCCTCGCCTGAGCTTCGCTGCTCGCTGCTCGCTGCTCACGGACGTCTCGAATGACCCATTGGGGACGTCGGAGGTCCTGTATGGGTCATTCGGGACGCTGGGTCGGCGACGAGACGGCCCCGGGTCAGCGGAAGTCGTCCGGGGGTGTGGTCACCGGGTCCTTGCCCGCGTGGCGGACCTCGGTGAGCCAGCGGCCGAAGTCCGGGCGGTCGCCGTCGATGTCCGTGTAGCCGTACTCCTTCATCAGGGTCCACGACGCCAGCGTCTGGCCGGCGAAGCGCGCGACGTCCGGGTCCTGCGCCAGCGCCGCGACGCCGCGGGCCAGCAGGTACGGCGTCTCGGAGATCTTGAAGTCGACCGGCGCGATCTTGCCGACCGCGTCACGCCAGTTCTCCTCGGTCACCTCGAAGACGTCCAGCATCGACTCCGAGCGCAGGAACCCCGGCGTGACGGCGAGGCCGACGCAGTCGTTCTTCTTCAGCTCGACGCCCAGCGCGCGGCCGAGCGCGCGGATGCCGCACTTGGCCAGGTAATAGGGCAGGCCCGCGCCGACGTAGTCGTCGTTGTCGCCGTCGGTCACCTCGAGCACCAGGCCGCGGCGGGCGACCACCAGCGGCAGGAGCTTGTGCAGGGCGATGAGGTGCGTGTCGAGCGCGTTGTGCGTCAGGTTCAGCGCGTCCTCCAGCGGCGTCTCCCAGAAGGGCGCGTCGAAGTGGAAGTACATGTCGCCGCCCCAGACGTCGTCGACCAGGATGTCGACTCCGTCCACTTCGGACTCGATGCGCGCCTTCAGCGCGTCCACATCGGACACCGAGGTGAAGTCGCAGCGGACCGCGACGGCCTTGCCGCCCGCCGCCTCGACCAGCTCCGCCGTGTCTTCGATCGTCTCCGGCCGCTTCATCGGTGACGCCGTTTCGCGTGTCGACCGGCCGGTGACGTACACCGTCGCTCCCGCGCGGCCCAGTTCCACCGCGATCGCGCGGCCGCAGCCCCGGGTCGCCCCGGTGACCACCGCGACCTTGCCCGCCAGACTCATGACTTCTCCCGTCCCCGCCACGCGGTCAGCACCGCGTCGACGTCCTCCGCCAGCCGGTCGGCCAGCCGCCCGTGCGGCCGGATCGACCAGTCGATCGACACTCCGTTGATCACCGCCAACAGTGCCCGCGCGGCGCGGGGCACGCTCGGCGCGTGCGGCAGCTCGCTCGCCGCCGCGCGGACGAGGCGGCACAGCTCCGCCTCCACCGCCGTGTAGTGCTCGCCCAGCAGCGACCGCAGCACCGGGTCGCCGATGTCCACGCCGAGCTGGCCCAGGTGGTTCGCCGCCTCTTCGGCGTCGCCCAGCACCGCGTAGACCGTCACGGCCGCGGACCGCAGTCCCTCGACCGGGTCGTCTTCCTTCTCCGCGCACTCCCGCATCTGCTCGACCGCGCGGGTGGTCGCGCGCCGGCTCAGCGCCTGCAGCAACCCGGCCTTCGACCCGAACCGCTGCCCGGCCGTGCCGACCGCGACCCCGGCCTCGGCGGCCACCTGGGCCAGCGTGAACCCCGGGCCACAGCGGCCGATGACGGTCTCCGCCGCGACCAGCAGCCGTTCATCGGTGATGCTCCTCGGCCGCGCCACAGCATTATTGAACCACAGTTCATTAATGCTGTCACCCGGGGACGGCTCAGGGTCGGGTCAGGGTCTTCACCGATCGCGCATCGGCCGAAAAGCCAGGAAGGTACTACTCAGGTAGGGGGACCGGTTCGGTCTACAGGGTGACGCGCGAACGGCCTCCGACCCGCGACGATGTACACGTCGTAAGCGAGGGGCGAAGAGGAGCCACCATGATCGAGGCAACGGGCCTCACCAAGAGTTACGGAAAGACGCTGGCGGTGAACAACCTGTCGTTCTCCGTGGCCGCGGGTCAGGTCACCGGCTTCCTCGGCCCCAACGGGGCGGGCAAGTCCACCACCATGCGCATGATCCTCGGCTTGGACAACCCCACCGGGGGCCAGGTCACCATCGGGGGCAAGAAGTACCACGACCTCAAGGAGCCGCTGCGCACCGTCGGGGCACTGCTCGACGCGAAGTGGGTGCACCCCAACCGCTCGGCGCGCGCCCACCTGCAGTGGATGGCGAAGTCCAACCGCATCCCGAACTCCCGCGTCGACGAGGTGCTCGCCACCGTCGGCCTGAGCAACGTCGCGAACAAGCGCGCCGGCGGGTTCTCGCTCGGCATGTCGCAGCGGCTCGGCATCGCGGCCGCCCTGCTGGGCGACCCCGAGGTACTGCTGTTCGACGAGCCGGTGAACGGCCTCGACCCGGAGGGCATCCTCTGGATCCGGAAGTTCATGCACCGGCTGGCCGAGGAAGGCCGCACGGTCTTCGTGTCGAGCCACCTGCTCTCGGAGATGGCGCTGACCGCGAGCAACCTCGTGGTGATCGGCCGCGGGCAGCTGATCTCGCAGTCGTCGACCGAAGACTTCGTCTCCCGCGCCGCGGAGAACACGGTCAAGGTCCGCTCGCCGCAGCTGGCCGAACTGCGTGACGTCCTGCAGCGCGCGAGCGCCGGCGTGACCGGGGACGAGAAAGCACTCGTCGTGTCCGGGATGGACAGCGACAAGATCGGCGAGATCGCCGCGGAGCACCGGATCGTGCTGCACGAGCTGAGCCCGCAGGTCGGCTCGCTCGAGCAGGCCTTCATGCAGATCACCGGCGACTCCGTCGAGTACCACACCGGTCTCGACGCCGAGGCGCAGCACGTGCTCGAGTCCGCGCAGTGACATTTGGGGCTTCGCCCCAAGCCGGGGGCTCCGCCACCCGGACCCCCAGAAAAGCCGAAGTAACCGAAAACCTCACGGGGAAACCAAAAGTCATGAACCTGCTCGCGGTCGAACGCATCAAGCTGTTCACCACCCGATCGCCGTGGTGGTGCGCGCTCATCACCATCGCCCTGTCCGTCGGCTTCGCCGCCATCCTGGCCGGCGCCACGGAGTCCACCGACTCACTGACGGTGTCGGCCACCCAGTTCGGTGGCTCGCAGTTCGGCATCGCCGTCGTCATGGTGCTCGCCGCCCTCGCGGTGACCACCGAATACCGCTTCAACACCATCCGCACCACGTTCCAGGCGGTGCCGCACCGCTCGCCCGCGCTGGTCGCCAAGGCCGTCGTCGTCGGGCTGGTGTCGCTGATCCTCGGCGAGATCGCCGGGTTCGGCGCGTGGGGCCTCGCGGTGCTGATGCGGCCGAACGACAACCTCGCCCTGACCACCGGCCAGGACTGGGCGAACGTCGCCGGGCTCGGCCTGGTCTTCGCCTTCAGCGCGGTGCTCGCCGTCGCCGTCGGCATCATGATCCGGCACAGCGCCGGCGCGATCGCCCTGCTGCTGATCTACACGCTGGCCGTCGAGAGCCTGGTCCAGCTGATCCCGAAGATCGGCAACCACATCCACGAGTGGATGCCGTTCAACGTGGCCAACAAGTTCCTCGTCGGGTCGACGCCCGCCGGGAACGGCCCGCCGCCGTCGGACTCGCCGCTGAGCCCCGGCTGGGCTCTGGCGTACTTCGCCGGAATTTCGATCGTGTTCCTGCTCGTCGCGCTCGGGGTCGCGAAGAAGCGGGACGCCTGAGGGGATAAAAGGGGAAAACGGGAAATCCGGGTCGCGCTGTCGGGGGGCGACCCGGATTTCCCGTTCTCGGTACGCTCCCCGGGAGGGGCGGGTGAGCCGATGATCGAAGCGACGGCACTGACCAAGGCGTACGGGGCCACGACGGCGGTGAACGAGCTGACCTTCACCGCGCGCTCCGGGCGCGTCACCGGCTTCCTGGGACCGAACGGCGCCGGCAAGTCCACGACGATGCGGCTCGTCGTCGGCCTCGACTCCCCGGACGCGGGCACCGTGCTGGTCGACGGCGTCCCGTACCGGGAGCTGAAAGATCCACTGAGGACGGTCGGGGCGATGCTGGACGCCACCTGGCGCCACCCCGGCCGCGGCGGGCGCGACCACCTGCGCTGGCTGGCCGCGACCAACGGCATCCCGGAGCAACGCGTCGACCAGCTGCTGGAGCTCGTCGGGCTGAAGAGCGTCGAGAAGACCCGGGTCGGTCGGTACTCGCTCGGCATGCAGCAGCGGCTGGGGATCGCCGCCGCGCTGCTCGGCGACCCGCGCGTGCTGCTGTTCGACGAGCCGGTGAACGGCCTCGACCCCGAGGGCATGGCCTGGATCCGGCAGCTGCTGCACTCGCTGGCCGCCGAGGGCCGGACCGTGTTCGTCTCGAGCCACCTGCTGCCCGAGATGGCGCAGACCGCGCAGGACCTGGTGGTGATCGGCCGGGGCCGGCTGATCTACCAGGGCACGATGGACGACTTCGTGGCGCGCACGAGCCGGCACGGCGTGCGCGTGCGCACCCCGCACGCCGACGAGCTGCGCGCCGCACTCACCGGGCAGGTGGAGTTCACCGAGGAGGACGGCGCCTTCGTGGTGTCCGGAGTGGACAGTGACCGGATCGGGCAGCTCGCCTTCGACGCCGGCGCGACACTGCACGAGCTGAGCCCGATCGCCGGCTCGCTCGAGCAGGCCTACCTCGACCTCACCCGCGAGGCCGTCGAGTTCAGCTCCGCTGTGTCTCCCTCGGAGGTCACCCCGTGACGACGACATCGAACCTCCTGCGCGCCGAACGGATCAAGCTCTTCAGCACGCGGGCGCCGTGGTGGTGCCTGGCGCTCGCGCTCGCCGCGCCGCTCGGCTTCACCGCGCTGTTCTTCGCGCTGGCCGGGCCGGAAATCCCGGCGACCGTCGGCAACACGCAGCTCGCGAGCGGCAACGGCCGGACCGTGCTGCTCGTGCTCGCCGTGCTCGCGACCGCGTCGGAGTTCGGCTGGGGCACGATGCGGCTGACCTTCCAAGCGGTCCCGAGCCGGGTGCCCGCGCTGCTGGCGAAGGTGGCGGTCGTCGGCGCGGTGGGTGCCGTGCTCGGCCTGGTCGTCGGCTTCGGGTCGTGGGGGATGGCGACGCTGGTGCAGCCGGACGCCGACCTCGCGTTGCACTCGGGCGCCGAGTGGCGCTCGGTGCTCGGGCAGAGCCTGGTCTTCCTGTTCACCGCGGTGGCCGGGGTCGGCGTCGCGCTGCTGCTGCGCAACGTCGCCTTCGCGCTGACCGTGGTGCTCGTCTGGACGCAGCTGCTGGAGGGCCTGGTCGTGTTCATCCCGGGCGCCGGCAGGCACATCTACCAGTGGATGCCGTTCCACGCCGCGGACGAGTTCGTCGGCGCCGGCGGGTTCGCCGGAGTGCCGACGCAGCTGCCGGCCGCGCCGCTGAGCCCGTGGGGCTACCTCGGTTACTTCGCGGCGATCAGCGTCGCGCTGTTCGTGGCCGGGGTGTTCGTCACGGCACGGCGCGACGCCTGAGGGTGACAGCGGTCTCAATACCTTAAAAATCTTTGTTAAGAGAAGATGAAGAGGCTGTGGCTTCTCTCACAGGCGCCGGACATAATGCTATGACCAGGCAAGATCTGTAAGAGAGCGAACCGGACCCGTCTGAGCTCCCCTGGAGGTGATCCTTGACGGTGGACACCGGTCAAGAATTGGGCAGCACGATTCCCCGAGCCCGCGTCGAAGACGACGCACCGCGGCTCGAACCCATGTTGGATCTTGAATGGTCGCGGGCCATCGAACTCCCGCAGAACGCCATGGCGGCGGCGACGCCCGCCGAACTTCGCCGCGCCTGGGTGCATCGCGCACCCGAAGACAGCGTCCTGGCCCTGTTCCGCGCGTCGGCCGGGATGGCCGGGCCGATCCCCGCGCCGTGGTGGCTGCGCGCGATCGCGGACGGCAAGCTCGATTCCCGGGAACAGGGTTTCCGCGTCGAGGATCGGATCGCACAACTGCTCGGCCGGCGGCCGGGCTGGGAATTCGTCCCCTGGGCCGCGGACGGCGAATCGGGCTACTGGGAGTTCATGCCGTCCGAACGCGGGAAATCGGGACACGCGATTCCCACGACGGTGATGAACACCGACCGGCACACCGGCTGGATCGACGTCCTCCCGGCGCACACCGGGCCGACGCCGGACCCGATCCCGGTCGCTGGCCTGGCCGGGCTGCGGTCCCGGCTCGGGGAGTTCGAAGCCGCTCGGTGACCGCTCGTTAGCTCCGCCTTCCTCCCCACCACCACCCTCAACGGAGGCGCTGCGCGCCCAGATAGATTCCTGGGGTGGAGAACGAGGACAGTCGACGGCTGCGCAGCGTGGTCAGTTACGTCAAACGCGGTGGCCGGATGACCGTCGGGCAGCAACGTGCGTGGGATGAACTCTGGCCGGAAGTCGGCCGCACGGTCGGCGAGCTGCCCGACGGGAAGCTGGACTTCGGTGCGTGGTTCGGCCGCGAGGCGCCGGTGCTGGTCGAGATCGGCTCCGGCATGGGCGAGACGACGTCGCAGCTGGCCGCCGCGGCGCCGGAGCTGAACTACGTCGCCGTCGAGGTCTACGACCCGGGCCTCGGGCAGCTGATGCTGCGCGCCGAAAAACTCGGCGTCGAGAACCTGCGGCTGCTGCACGGTGACGCCGTCGTGCTGCTCACCGAGCACGTCGAGCCGGAGACGCTGCACGGCGTCCGGCTGTTCTTCCCGGACCCGTGGCCGAAGAAGAAGCACCACAAGCGCCGGATCGTGTCGCCGTCGTTCGCCGCGCTCGTGGCGTCGCGGCTCGCGCCCGGCGGGACGTTCCACATGGCGACCGACTGGGAGAACTACGCCGAGCAGATGCTCGAGGTCTGCTCCGCCGAGCCCGCGCTGCGCAACCGGTACGCCGACGAGCCGGGCGGCTGGGCACCGCGGCCGGAGTGGCGGCCGGTGACCAAGTTCGAGCAGCGCGCCGACGTCGAAGGCCGCGTCTCGCACGACCTGATCTTCGAACGGCGTCTGACAAAAGAGTGCTGAAGGGGACCTCTCCCCGGATCCCCGCGGAGAAAGGTCCCCTTCAGCTCACTACCCCCGGTGCTCGCCCCTCCCCCGACAGAGGGGCGAACGTCCTATTCCTCGGCGAGCGGCTCCGCCTGGACCCGCTTGAGGGCGGGTGTGCAGACCGACGCGCCGAGCAGGGCCACGCCGACCCCCAGCACCACCGGCGCCAGGAGCCACGGGCTCACCACGATCCCGCGGGGGTCGACCATGCTGTACAGCCCAACACCGACTAGTACCCCGACGATTCCCGCGCCGATGGTGGCGACCAGCGCGGGCAGCGCGGCCTCCATCCGCAGCGCCCTCGAGAGCACCCGCACCGGCGTACCGGCGGCCATCAGCGCCCCGAAGGTCCGGCGGCGGTCCATCACCGAGCCCGCGGTCGCCACCGCGGCGCTGCAGCCGGCCAGGATCCCGGCCGCGATCAGCCCGATCACCGTGACGCGGCGCAGGTCGCCGAGCTCGGTCTGCTGGTTGAACAGGTACTGGTCCCGGCTGCCGATCTCCTCACCGGCGGCCGGGCCGGCCAGCGCCGTGCGGACGATCTCGCGGTTCGCGTCGGTGGTCGGCGCGACCACGGTGACCCGCTCCGGCGTGACGCCCGCGGGCACCGCGGCCGGATCGATCACGAGCGTCCTCGACAGGTCCTCGTCGGGGTAGTGGACGGTTTCCACCCGCGTCCCCGACTTCGGGGCCACCGCCGGCCCTTCCCAGTCGGCGGCGATCTTGTAGCTCGCCAGGTCGAGCGCCGAGTCGCTGAAGACGGCGGGCCCGCCCGTGCAGCTTTCCGGCGGGAGGCCGAACCGGGTCAGCTTGACGGCGTCGGCGCAGGTCATCACCAGCGCCCGCTGGCCGGACCGCTCCCGGCCCTCACCCTGCACCAGGTAGACCTCGCCGACCGCGACGGCCTTCTCGGACTGGCCGTACTTCTGCAGCGAGCCGTTGGCCTGGTCGACGATCTTGCCCGCGTGCTGGGTGTCGGTGTCGACGTAGAGCACGGAGTCCTGGAAGGACCGCCCGCCGCCCGCCATCGACTCGAACGTCGGCAGCAGGGTCAGCGCCATCGACCCGGCGAACACCGCGAGCACGATCCCGGCGGACGCGCGGTAGGCGCTCTTCGGGTCGTCACGCAGGCGACGTCCGGCGAGCAGCGACGACGGGCGCCGCCAGATCCGGACGAACGTGCCGCCCACCGCCGACGTCACCCACGGTCCAACGATCGCGGCCGAGCCGACCAGCAGGAACAGCCCCGCCATGACCATCGTGATGCCACCGGAGTCGCTCGCCGTCGTCACCGCGTAGAGGAAGAACAGCCCGGCCGCGGGCAGGGCCAGCAGCCGCCACCAGCGCAACGGCTTCTTCGTGTGGCCGCCGGTGGCGAACAGCGGGTTCTTCAGCACCCGCCGCAGGCCGAGGACACCGGCCAGGACCACGAGCACCGGGATCGCCACGACGACGAACACCGTCAGGCCGACCGGCAGCGCGAAGTCCGCCGCCTGCCAGGTGCCGCCCGCCCAGGGCACGAACGACGCGAGGCCGCGAAGAGCCGGGCTGAGCAGCAGGCCGAGCAGGGCGCCGATGCCCGCGGACAACGTCGTCTCGGCGGCCACCATGTTCGTGACCTGCCCCGGCGTCGCGCCGGCCAGCCGGAGGGCGGCCAGCCGCCGCTCGCGCCGGGCCGCCGTCAGCCGCGCCGACGACGCGACCAGCACCAGGCTCGGCACCAGCAGCACGATGATCCCGACCCAGGACAGCAGCATCAGCAGGGGGTCCGCACTGGCTTTCCCGCTCGGGAAGGCCGCGACCGGCGACGCCGACTCCGGCATCGCGTCCGGGGTGTGCCCGGTCAGCGCGACGAGCTGCTCCGGGAAGCGCAGGGCGTCGTCGCCGAGCGCGCCGACGGGCTTGCCGAACCGGTCGCCGAGCTGCGCGGCGGAATTGCCCTGGAGCAGCCGGCCGAGCGCGGGCGACACGACGGTCTCGCCGGGCCCGGGCAGCTGCGGCACCCCCGCCGGCAGCTGGACGCCGGCAGTGGTGGCGCCGGGCGCCAGTGCGACGTCGACCCGGATGATCTGCTTGCCGTCGAAGTAGTCCTTCGACTCGGCGAACATCAGCTTGGCCGGGCCGTCGTCGCGGCTGTAGAAGTGGTCGCCCTGCCAGAGGGCGCGTTGCTCGCGGTGCTGCGTGGCGAACGGCAGCGTCGCCAGCAGCAGCACCAGCCCGGTCGCGACGGCCACCCCGACCGCGGTGAGGATCGCCGACGTCCGGGTCCGCCGGTCGACCTTCAGCACCCGCAGGGCAATCTGGAGCGAGTTCATGCCGCGAGCCTCGTGGCGATCAGGCCGTCCCGGATGGCGACGGTCTTCGGCATCGACTCGGCCAGCTCGCGGTCGTGGGTCACGACGATCACCGCGGCGCCCGTCTCGTGGGCGGCGCCGAGCAGGGCGTCCATCGTGTCGCGGCCGGTGCGGGTGTCGAGCGCGCCGGTCGGCTCGTCGGCGAAGATCACCTTCGGCCGGTGGGTCAGCGCCCGGGCGATCGCGACGCGCTGGGCCTCACCGCCGGAGAGCTCACCGGGGCGGCGGCGCTCCTTGCCGGCCAGGCCGAGGCGCGAAAGCCACTGGCGCCCGGCGTCGATGGCTTCCTTGCGGCCGAGCCCGGCCAGCAGCGACGGCAGCGCGACGTTCTCCTCCGCCGACAGTTCCGCGACGAGCATCCCGGACTGGAAGACGAAGCCGAACTCGGTGCGGCGCAGCTCGCTGCGCTTCTTCTCGCCGAGGTGGTCGATCCGCTGCCCGGCCAGGAAGATCTGCCCGTCGTCGGCGCGGAGGATGCCGGCCAGCACGTGCAGCAGCGACGTCTTGCCCGAGCCGGACGGCCCGACGATGGCGACGGCGTCCTTCGGCTGGATGTCGATGTCGATGCCGGCCAGGGCGTACTGCGCGCCGTAGCGCTTCACGAGCCCACGGCCGGACAGCACCGGCCCATTGGTCCACTGTGGAGTGTTCGGGTCCACGAGGTTCTCCCCTGTCGGTCGGATCTTGACGCCGATGAGCTTCGCCGAGACCAGGCGGTGTCCACTTCGGGCAGACGGCCAGTCACGGACCCGCCCGCATCGGCCGATCGGCCGAGGGAGCACGAGCCACACGGCCAAGGTGCGGACGCCCGTGGATCCTCTAACGTCACGTTGTGCCCGCCGCGCCTCCACCGAACACGCTCTACACCCGCACCGCCGCCTTGGTGCGGCGCATCGGCGTGCCCGCGGCCGTCCTGTTCGCCGCGCTGCTGTTCGACGTCGTGTTCACGACGCAGGCCGCGCTCGACGACGCCGGCCCGCGCGGCGTCGACTTCGAGCTGCTCCCCGGCATCATCGCGATGGCGGCGTGCGCGCTGTGGGCCCAGAAGCGGGCCGCTGTCGCCGGCGCGGTCGGCGCCGCGGTGCTGGTGTTCTCCACCCTCTTCATCTACGCCTACCGCGTCCCCGCGTACTCGA
>Ga0307515_10022763_pt1 | contig 11026 bp, 5 predicted proteins | sample 17_EM_MG_FD_194513 | JGI IMG/M metagenome (GOLD analysis project Ga0307515, IMG submission 194513) | Populus trichocarpa ectomycorrhiza microbial communities from riparian zone in the Pacific Northwest, United States - 17_EM | ecosystem: Host-associated > Plants > Roots > Unclassified | place...
AGTTCAAACAATCCAAGGAGGGCGGTACAGGACGTAGCCGTAGGCCCGCAGGGCCGCTGCTACGTGCGGACATGGCAAATCGGGGTTTTTCATCCGACTGAGGTAGCTCATAGGGTTTTTCCTCCCCTAAACTGCAGGGTTTTCTTCCTGTAAATACACAAGTTTTCCCCCTATGACGGAGTAGTCTGCGTGGGCCTAGATAGGATCTGTATCAGACGTTAATCAAAGAACTACTACTACTAATAATTACAGAAGGTAGCGGTAGTACCTCGCGAGTTATAGGCTTACCCTTTAAGGGTTACAGCAAGTTTACGTAAAACGTTAAATATATTTTTATCTTAGTTAGCAGTTTAAGTTTATAAGCGTATAGGCTTAGTTTTTTCTTAACTTAGTATAGACCCGTAAACTTCTAGTCTAGTTTCTTTAAAAGTCATTAAGTCTTTAGGTTTTATATATTTAGGTAAACTATATTACCTTCCTTAAAGTCCCACGCAGGAGCTTGTCCTTTATTTGTATACTATTCCTATACTATTTAAGCGTATACTAATTTACTTCATAATAGTTCCGTTAATTACTTTATTTAATTAGCGAAGTTATATACGTTAATTAGTTAAATCCTCTTAATTATAGGTCCTATTATATTAATTTTAGGTTATAGTTCGAATCTAAGTCAAGGGTCTTGTCCGTAGGTTACGTAGAACGGCGTTACGCCTATTAATTCGTTTCTTGTATTATTCGCAGTAAACTTAGCTAATAGTAGCCATTTCTCCTAGTCGTCTTATAGGTAGGAGCAGTATATTTATAGGTATTATTCTATAATCGCGTTCGCAATTTTAGTTTAACTATTTATCTCCAGATAAAATATAGTTAAGAGTTATATTTGTATACTTAATTATTTATATAGGGCTTATTAGAAGTCTAAAACGAACTAGCTTCTATAGTCGGATATTATTAAATTAGGAAGTCTATATAGCTTAAAGACGTACTTAATAAAACATTTAGCTACTAATATTGCATTAATTAAGTCTATAGGAATCATATGTCGCATTTTTATAAGATAGTTAATAACTACCATAGTATTTATAAACCTATTATTGTTAGGTAGGTTAACTATAAAGTTAATTAAGATATCTCGCCATCTTTATATTGGAATTAGCAACGGTTAAAGTACTCCTTGCTTCTTTATATAAGAGGTCTTCCCACATACGCATATTCTGCATACTTGGACGTATTTTTGTATATAGTTATATATTATAGGCCAGTAGTATACTTATTAGATAATCTTATAGGTCTTTACATAGCCAGGATGCCCTACTATAGGGGAATTGTGTATAAATTCGAGTATCTTAAATTATAAGGGTTTGGAATTTAGGACTACCATCTTCTATTAATAGTATAACCGATTATTACAGATTTCGCATTTAGCGAGTATAATATCCTTATATTGCCGTTTCCCTATTTAAATTGCTTTTATTATATCTACTATCTAGGGGTCATTCTTATATTTATATTCTATTAATTTATTAATTTCTATATCCTACTTATTAATTTCCAATTTATTCCTATTAAGCTCCGCATTTAGAAATATAGGGTGTAGTTTCTTAAAGCGTTTAGGGGGCAGTAAAATTCGTAATTAATTTATAATCCGTTCGTTAGAGACGTTCGTAGATAAGTCCTATAATTATTATATTAATAAGTTAGGCTTCTAGTTAAGTTTACTAGGTTAATACATAATCTTAAAGTCGAATTATAAAAGGTATTTAGCCTAATGAATTTAGCGCTGTGTTAATTACTTTGTAGTTATAAAGTACTACAGGTTTTTATAGTCCGTTAATACGCGTATTGGGAACAATAATCCTTTAAGTTCTAGGCGCCATTATTTAAAGCATCTAACAATTATAAGCAGTTCCTTATTATATATCTTATAGTTTAATTTAGTAGGGGTAAGTTTCCGAGAGAGAAAGGCTACTAGGTATAGCTCGCCGTTCTTATTATACTGCGATAACACCCCTCCTAGTACATAATTAGACAAGTCTGTTTTAATAATATATTTAAGGTCCGGATCAAAGTAGGCGAGGATTAAAGTAGTCATAAAATAATATTTTAGGTCGTTAAAAGTTTATTCGCATTTAGTGGTCCATTTAAATCTTATATTTTTCCTTATTAAGTTTACTAATAGCTAAACAATTTTTAAGAAGTGATTAATAAATCGACGGTAAAAATTTGCGAATCCTAGAAATCCTCAGATGTCCTATATACTACTAGGACTTTCCTAGTTTATAATTATAGCGATTTTCTTAGGGTCTATTTTAATTCCGTTATAGAATATAATTAGGCCTAAGTATATAACTTCGGACGTGTGGAACTTGCATTTCTTAATATCGCATTATAAGCCCGCGTCTTATAGGCGTTTAAGGACCATTTAGATGTGCTTCTAATATTTAGAAAGCGAAGATAAATAGATTAAGATATTATTAATATACACGGTGACAAATATATTAAGGAATTCGCGAAGCGTATTATTAACGTATTACTAAAACGTACTAGGACCGTTCTTTACGCTAAATAGCATTACTAGGTATTTAAAAAGTCCCTATTATATATAAAAAGCTATATACTTCTTATCTCCTTTGTAAATACGGATTCGATTAAAGGTAGCAACTATATTAAGCTTCGTAAAGTATCGTGCTTTCGCTAAGCGGTTAAGCGTTTCTTAAAGCAGAGAAATCGGATATCGGTTTTAAATTATAATCGCATTTAGGGCTTAATAATTAACACAGAATCTTAAGCCTCTTTTAGGTTTCTTAACGAATAGTATAGGCGAGGTAAATGGTAATTAACTAGGGCGAATAAATCCTTTCTTTAGGTGCTCTTTAAGGTATTATTGCATTATAAGTAGCTCTTCTTGCGATATACCGTATAACGGGCCAAACTTTGGCGTTATACTAGGTTTAAGTTCTATTTTAAAATTATACTTATCTTAATATAGGGGTAGTTAGTTTACAAATTATCTCTTAAACGTATTAATTAGATCGTGATATTCTTTAGGTATAAGAGGTTAGGGGTTAATATATTGCTTCAGTTCTAATGCCTTTTTAATATCTTCTAGTATTATAGTAAAGATCTTATGGTTTTGTTTTCTTGCTAACAAATAAAAGGGTGCGGCTTATATTATACGAATTTTAAGAGGTTTTAATATATTATCTTCGTATTCTTTACCGCGATTAGCAGTTATAACTTTATTATATTAGTTTAAGGTTTATAGTAAAGGTAATTTATATTATATTAAATTCGAATAGTTATATACATATTTATAGGGTAAGTAGTATTTTAAGCAATAACTTCGGCAGTAGGTTATACGGAATTTTAGTATTTCTTTAACCCAGCTAATTAAAGGGTTGTGTTATTTCAGCTATCCGTGTCTAAGTATTACCTTATAATGCTTTAAGGGTGTTATAAATAAGAAAACGTATTTAAGGTATTTGCCTATCTGCATCTTTATAAAAGCGTAGTACGTTAATTTACTATATATTAAAGGCTTGCTATTAAAGCCTTATAGGCCTTAGGGCTTATCGAGTTTCTTTAAATTTAAGTATTAAGTTTTTGCGTAGTTTATATCGATAAAGCCTATACTAGTAGCTCCGCTATCTATAAGGATTTATACTTCCTTCCATTTTCTAAGTATTTAAATTTCACTAAGTATATTAAGGGAGTCGTGTTATATATTAGCGCTAGAAAAGCCTAGACACTTATACTCTTCTACTTTTTATCCTAAGGCGCAACTTAGCCCTAGGACAATTTGTTTTCCAAATTAACTAAAGGCGAGATACTTTATAGCAACTAAGTATAATTTATAAAATAAGTATAACTTAAGGATTAAGAGGAGCTACGGCGGACCTTTTTAAAAGGGTAAGTTCGGCAATCCCTTTAAATATATCCCTTTTTCCTATATCTAAAACATTCTCCATTTACGGCTTATATTCTTTATTTATTAGTTCCTAAGGGTGCATAGAATTAGGTGGTATTAAGGTCTATAGGGTCGTATATAGGGCTTTTAGGTTTTAGAGACGGATCGCGCTTTAGGGTATATACCGGTTTTATAGAGTTTTAAGCGCAAGGTATAGTTAGCTTTAGGGAATAAGTCTATTTATTATATTAAAGGTTCTTATTAATTTATTAATATATTATAGCAAATTCGGGTAAGTCCTTTAGTAGTTCTCTATCTATTAACTATGCTCTAATTTTATCTAAAATAGCTTAGCGGAGAGTAGTAACTCTAGCGGCTTTATTTTAATCTAGTTTACTAATAAGGCCTAAAAATTCCGAAAAGAAGCTAGTGAAGTCTCGGTTCCGTTATTATAGGTTTTTAAGTTTAGTAACAGCTATATATTTATGGCTAGCGTTATTATATATTCGTTCTAGTAAAGAGATAAAGATTTTAAAATTAATAAAGGTGCTATTATAGAAGAATAGGTCCATAGTTTATGCAGCGTCTTTATTTAAATAGGATATTCTATAGCTAATCTTACTAGCTTTAGTAGGGTATTAGTTATAGTTTATTAAAAGTTTAAGACGGAGCTTAGTTATAAAGGGATGTAGGTTATTTTAATTTCTATTAAACATTAAAGGGTTAAGGAGCTTTTTAGATTTTATAGTAGGTACTAGGTTTATTATAGGTATAGGTTAAGCTGCCGTTACTAATTTAGGGTTTGTATTTAATAGGTCGGGTTTGTATACAGTTATTTTAATTTTATTTATAGGTGTTACTATTAGGGTCTCTAACGTAAGTACTTTAGCGTTATAGAGTTCTTTATGTATTACTTTAATTAATTGCTAATACTAAGCTTTTAGTATAGTTTATTACTAGGCTAAGGTATTTATAAAGGACTATTATATTATAGTTATTTATTCCCTAACTAGGGCTATAATAGTTAACGTAGCGGATTTAAGTTCGTTTACTATTTTAAGGGTATTAGTATAGACGTAACGTAATATAAGGGTACGGAGAGACTTTGGGAAGATTTAAAGGAATAATATAAATTCTATCTAAATCTAAGGGTACATAGCTCTTGCTAAGAATAAGACGTTGCGTAAAGAAGAGAAAGGAATAACAAGAGAATTATATAATTAAATAGTTAGGGGCTTGGTGGTTAATGTGTGCGTATATACGCACGCGGTCTTCAACGGACTTCGGTAATTTAATTAATCTGGCAGATTTTGGTTAAAGCGTTAGAATTTATCTATTGAGTGTTTTACTGAGACATTCCTACTATAACTGGGCTAGTCCCGTTACACGCGTCTATTATATAAATTAATACCTAGTATAACCTCTTTACTAAGCGCTAGTATACCTAGTAGCGTTAATAGCACCCCTACCTATATTATAATCTACGCTAGTTAATTATATCCGATATAGGAATTTAATATCTAAACTAGGGTAATAGGATTACCCTAACCAATAAGACTACCGCAAAAGATATTACTAACTATATTAACTTTAAAATTAATAAGTATACTAAGCGTAACTTTAAGGATAAAAGCTTATGGGAATTATACTAAGAGGACTTTAACAATTTTAAGGTATAGATATTTAAGGACGCTTACAGGTCCGTAATTAAGGAACTTAAATAACTACTCTAATATAATAGAGTATAGGTCTTTAATAAGAAGAGTAAATTAGTACTATAAGCACTATATAACGTCGCTTATAAGGACGACCCTATAGAATAATTAGATGTAGAAATTAAGCTATTTATTAGTAATAAAGGACCCTTTAATTTGTATATTATTAACCGTCGTCTTAAATTACGTTTATTAACTCCCTTAATATTATCTACTACCCTAATCCTAGCTGTCTTAAATAACCCTCCCCCTACGGCTAAGCCCCCCTCGCCTATAAATGTTACGGCTCCCTCTATAAACGTTACAGCTTCCCCTATAAACGTTATAGCTCCTCCTATAAAAGTTATAGCTGCTGTTAACTATAGTAGAGACTTAGTAACCCTAGTAAAGATATATATAGAGGAAAGTAAATATAGTAGAGAAGATAACAACTTTAACCGTAAGCTTATAATTTTTAACAACCTTTATAATAGAGTCGATATACTATAAGTAGTAAAGATTAAAGCCTTTCTAATAATGCTATATAGTATTGCTTTTAATTTCTACTATAAGAATAAGGTAACCTATATTACTTTTAATAGTATCTATAATGCTATACGCAACTACTTTAAAGGACTAGAATATAAGCGCGGAGTTCTAATAAAGTGGAACGCTATAACCCTTAAGATAGTAATAATAAAAAATAAAAGCAAGTCTATAGGGGACTGCCTATAGCTACTGCTTAATGACCTCTGTTATTTATAGTATGGTCTTAACGCTAACCTCTATAATAATAATTTCCTATATAATAAGCTTATCGTCGCTTATTAAGACGTTGCTGCTTACTAGGTAGCTTGCTTAAACCTACTTACTACACTTACTAGCCTTATAAACAGCCTATAATTATTAATTATTACTTATAAGAAGATTAATAGTACTATAGGACAACTTGCTAATATATTCTTACAGCCTATAAAACAGTCTATGGATGTATTCTTTACTAACTATTACTACTACTAATTAACGTCTTAACCAAGTTTATTAAATAACCGTTATAGTAATAACGCTAGAACGTGCTTTGTGTGTAAGAAAGAAGACTATTAGTTAACTAGGTATACTAAAGAAGAACGTAATAAAGTAAGAGAAGGATTTAAGAGATATATCTACTAGTACCTTACGGATAATAATATTAACGACGATTTTAATAAGGATATAACGGCTATAGCACTTAATATATTAACTCTAACTATTACTAGCGGCAATTTCTTTTATAATAACTATAGTATTAAGCACTTTATAACCTTAAATAGGCTAATATTAATTAAAACCGCTAAGAATATAGTCACGTCTATAAATAATAATGCTTTTATTTATAGCCTTATTAGTAGTACGGAACCTAGTAGTACAGAACCTAGTATAGTAAGGAGTAATAATAAGGAGAACCTTACTGTTAATATTAACTTCCTTAACTATTATTTTAACAACAGATAGGTTATCAGCCCTTTTACCTATTTTCCCCTATAGACACCTCGGTAATACCTTATACGCGCCTACCTATTTCTACTATAATATCTATAATATTCACGATATCCGTAATATCCGTAGCGATATTCGTAATATCTATAACGATATCCGCAACGTCTGCAATATCTATAATATTCGCAATACCTAAAATATCTGCGATTACTGCCTTAAGCACCTATTAACCTATATAGTTTTCCTTTATACTTTCTTACCTTCTTTCCTTTTTATAAATATCGCCAGTGTCTATATAAGTAGAGGTTGTAAATTATATTACGCGTAGAGCGTATGCGGTAGGGGCTATATAGCATAGCGTAGGTTACCTAACCACCTACGGCCTAATAGATAGCCCGACCTTTACTACCCCTTTCTTTCTCTTTTAATAGAAAAAGGTAGATATAAATTAACCAAGAACTAGAACTACTTATTATAATTATAGTACCCCCTAGGTAATACTAATACTAATTAATAATATTATAGATTAGAATCCGGTATTATTATAAAGAGAAATAATACGCGATCGCTCCTACTAAGGCCCGTTAATCTTATTACGTTTACTAAGGAGAACCCTTCCTACTAAGGCCCTAGGAACTTAAAGAACTAGCTCCTATTAAGGCTTTATCTAGTTTGCGTCTATTACGTAAATTAATACCTAGTATAACCTTTTTACTAAGCGCTAGTACACCTAGTAGCGTTAGTAGTACCCCTACCTATACTACGATCTACGCTAGTTAATTATATCTAATATAGGAATTTAATATCTAAACTAGGGTAATAGAATTACCCTAACTAATAAGACTACCGCAAAAGATATTACCAACTATATTAACTTTAAAATTAATAAGTATACTAAGTATAACTTTAAGGATAAAAGCTTATAGGAATTATACTAAGAGGACTTTAACAATTTTAAGGTATAGACATTTAAGGACGCTTATAGGTCCGCAATTAAGGAACTTAAATAACTACTCCAACGTAATAGAGTATAGGTCTTTAATAAGAAGAGTAAATTAGTACTATAAGTACTATATAACGTCACTTATAAGGATAACCCTATAGAATAGTTAGATGTAGAAATTAAGCTATTTATTAGTAATAAAGGACCCTTTAATTTATATATTATTAACTATTATCTTAAATTATGTTTATTAACTCCCTTAACGTTATCTACTACCCTAACCCTAGCTGTTTTAAATAACCCTCCCCCTATAGCAGAGCCCCCCTCGCCTATAAACATTACGGCTCCCTCTATAAACATTATAGCTCCTCCTATAAAAGTTATAGCCGCTATTAACTACGGTAGAGACTTAGCTACCCTAGTAAAGATATATATAGAGGAAAGTAAATATAGTAAAGAGGATAATAACTTCGACCGTAAGCTTATAATTTTTAATAACCTTTATAATAAAGTTGATATACTATAAGTACTAAAGATTAAAGCCTTTCTAATAATGCTATATAGTATTACTCTTAATTTCTACTATAAGAATAAGGTAACCTATATTAATTTTAATAGCATCTATAATGCTATATATAACTATTTTAAAAGATTAAAATATAAGCGCGGAGTTCTAATAAAGTAGAATGCTATAACCCTTAAGATAGTAATAATAAAAAACAAAGGTAAGTCTATAGGGGACTGCCTACAGCTACTACTTAACGACCTCCGTTATTTATAATATGGTCTTAACGCTAACCTCTATAATAATAATTTCCTATATAATAAGCTTATCATCGCTTATTAAGACGTTACTGCTTACTAGGCAGCTTACTTAAATCTACCTACTATACTTACTAGCCTTATAAATAGCCTATAATTATTAATTGTTACTTATAAGAAGATTAATAGTACTATAGGATAACCTGCTAATATATTCTTATAGCCTATAGAACAGCCTATAGACGTATTCTTTACTAACCGTTATAGTAATAACGCTAGAACGTGCTTCGTGTGTAAGAAAGAAGACTATTAGTTAATTAGGTATACTAAAGAAGAACATAATAAAGTAAGAGAAGGATTTAAAAGATATGTCTACTAGTACCTTATAGATAATAATATTAACGACGATTTTAATAAGGATATAACGGCTATAGCACTTAATATATTAACTCTAACTACTACTAGCGGCAATTTCTTCTATAATAACTATAGTGTTAAGCACTTTATAACTTTAAATAGGCTAATATTAATTAAAACCGCTAAGAATATAGTCATGTCTATAAACAATAATGCTTTTATTTATAACCTTACTAGTAGTATAGAACCTAGTAGTACGGAACCTAGTATAGTAAGGAGTAATAACAAGGAGAACCTTACTGTTAATATTAACTTCCTTAACTGTCATTTCAATAATAGATAGGTTATTAGCCCTTCCACCTATTTTCCCCTATAGACACCTTAGTAATACCTTATACGTACCTACCTATTTCTACCGCAATATCTATAATATTTACGATATCCGCAATATCTGTAGCGATATCCATAATATCCGTAACGATATCCGCAACGTCTGTAATATCCGTAATATTCGTAATACCTAAAATATCTGCGATTACTACCCTAAGCACCTATTAACCTATATAGTTTTCCTTTATACTTTCTTACCTTCTTTCCTTTTTATAAATGTCGCTAGTGTTTATATAAGTAGAGGTTATAAATTATATTACGCGCAGAGCGTATACAGTAGGGGCTGTATAGCGTAGTGTAGGTTACCTAACCACCTACGGCCCAATAGATAGCCCGACCTTTACTACCCCTTTCTTTCTCTTTTAGTAGAAAAAGGTAGATATAAATAAACTAAGAACTAGAACTACTTATTGTAATTGCAGTACCCCCCGTGTGATATCGATATTAATTAATTTTATATTTATAGAATCCGCCTAATTAAGGGCCCTAAAAATTTCTAAGGCGGGAATTAAACTCGTAAAACCTTCGCTAGTTAGCGTACTAGAAGTAAACATTACTAAAGGTTAAGAGGTATAGTAGGCTATTTTACTATTGCTGTCCTTATAAGATAGGCCCGGGTGTTATAAGCGAGAAAATACTGCTTAATTATTATATACTTATTTAGCTATTTTTACTAAATAACCTATCTCTAACCTATCTATATAAAACTTATTAGTAAAAATCCTACTAATAATATAATAAGGACCACCGTCTCTATAGAGATTAAAAATAGTTTTATACTGTTCCTAAGCGGTCCAAGTTATTGCCTAAGTTTATAATATTATTATTATAAGATATAAAGCCGATTTTGGGTTTATTTTCTACTAAACCTTCTTACCTTCTCTTTTACATTTTATAGGTTTAAAAATGTCTTTATCTTTATTTATAAAATTATACTTCTTTATACTTGACCTAATAAAAGCTAAATAGCGTATATAAACTTATAGTTTGCCTTTAGGAATATAATTATTTAATTCTAAGGTTTTAAACCATAATTTAATGTCTTTAACCGCTTAGGGTAGTAGATTCTGTCTAGTAATATATATAGTTAGTTTTACTAGCCAGTAAAGAAAATTTCTAGTAATACTTCCTTTAATATAATAGCACTGTGGTATACTATCTATTTAACTTAGGTATTAGGCGTTAGGCGGCTATAGGTGTTTATCTATACTAGGGGTAAAATAAAGACTTTTATCTCTACCTTTTTAATTTTTCTAATTAAGCCAGTTAAGGTTAATCTTAGTTATTAACACGCTAGTATACTAGATTAAGAATATTTAAAGTATTTTACTTAAACCCATCGTATCCGCAAAAAAGGTTTTACCTAGGGCTGTATAATTATAAAGAGTATAGGTAATACTAAGCAGCTAATATATCTATATAGCTTTACCCTTTTTTACACTGTATAAGTAGAAGGTTATATCTTAAAGAGTATTATAAATAGTTAACAGAAATAAG
>Ga0307515_10022764_pt1 | contig 11026 bp, 14 predicted proteins | sample 17_EM_MG_FD_194513 | JGI IMG/M metagenome (GOLD analysis project Ga0307515, IMG submission 194513) | Populus trichocarpa ectomycorrhiza microbial communities from riparian zone in the Pacific Northwest, United States - 17_EM | ecosystem: Host-associated > Plants > Roots > Unclassified | place...
CTCTCTCCCTCCCTTTACCGTATAGATTTCTTACTTATACCACCGTTTACTCTCTCTACTTGCATCCTATCAATTGTTTCATTAGCACGCTCTCACTTTCGTTTATCGTCGCTACCATCTCATCCATATACTCGTCCATTCTTGGCTAATTATTCGTAGGGAGCCAGGCTCCATTGGGTTTCTTGTACATATACTTGCTCACAGTGCCGGGCAGCTGTACGAGGGTCATATCGCAATCTATATCGATATTGTCGCGTTGTCCAACTGCGCTGATACCAGTCCGTGATACTATAAATTGAGAATTATCGACGAAATATATTGGACGGAGGTGATGCGCGTGGGTGATGGAGACGCCCCCGGATGCTTTGTAGAGTGTGTTCGAGTATACAACAACGTTTGGACCGGGGCAGATGCCTACGACCTTGTTCCTCTAGCGTTTATTGTACGTAGAGATTTGGGCCCGAACTCCACAAGCTCTAGACCCAAGGTCCACACCTCAGCCAATCGGTCGGCTCTGGCCCGTGATAACTCAATCCCTGGCCATCTCGTTTGCGACCGATAGCTGTAAAAGTTGAATACACAGCCTCCGAACTGAGTACTGATCCACCTCGACGCCCTTAGCCCCTTACCGTCCTCTGGGGATGCTATCTGTAGCTAAGGAAATCGGTCCGCCCGCATCCGGACTCATCTTGACTCTCTCAAGCGCTCATGAAACGACCCATCATCTTACAGCAAAGCCACGCCCCTCCCTCCCTCCCTGCCCGTTCGATCTGGTCGTTCTCTCGCGAATAACGCACGGAAACGAGTCGATACCCTGATGGCCACCCCCGAATTACACGTAACCGGGGAAATCGATGCACAAAGTACCTTTTAGCGTATCCAGTAATCTTCGCTTCCGATTCCGAGATCTCTTGCTCCCTCTCACTTATTCAAGTTTTCGAATAGCCAGCGAGCGATTCGAATACAACCACCCGTCTTTCGTGTCCAAAGTTCTACTTTAGGGACCAGCGTCCTATTCTTGGCTGAAAGAGGTGGCACACGCACGCACACACCCCTTGCCTCGCACCATCACTCGTGCTTTTTTCTGAAATTTTGATGTCAGATTTTCCGTCCACCGGAGGGATTTACTGCCTGACGCATTCATTGTCGGCTGATCCTCTCCCCCGATCTCTAACATAGTGACAGAAAAAAAATTTACCCTTCTCGTTTTGAAATGCAAAAAAGTTTCGAGCCCCCCCGTTCTCGACCTCTCCTCTTTCTCTCTCCCGCCCCCCTCGTTCGGGCAAGTTGACGTCGGGCACACGCACTTAGGATACACCGGCCGTTGCGGTGACAGCTCGACGTCTTCCGTTTGACGTCCTGTCAACACCCTCTTCTCCGTTTCCCCACTGTCCAGGTGACCCATTCGCAATTAACGACCGCGCCCAGCCCGTAATCATCCCCGCCCTTCCTTCACCGGATTTTATGCGCAACAGCTGCAAGTTATGTACTGCCTGAACGAGCTTCTAACGACCCGTAACAGACGATATCGACCGCGTCGTGTGACCAAAAACTGTCGTAAAGGTGATCTGGCTCGGTTATCTATATCAGACCTCAGACCGCCGTCCCCCACAAGTACATCGCCGCTGGAATATGGGGTAATACGTTGTGGGGTTCATACGTTTACCTTGCATTCTCGCTTAATTGCCTCAAACGCTGAACGCCTTTACAGTGTCTGGACCGTCATCATTCCAACCAGTTCCTGATAGATATCCCGATCATTACGAGCGGGGGCGGAAGACGCTTCGCACTGTCGTCATCGCGGACCTCGACCCCCCTCCCCACCGTCCATTATGTTAATATCTGCTGTAACTCCCCCAAGGTCTGCTGACCCCTCACTTGTGACGATGAGTATGTAAACGTACATCACCTTGTGCATCATCATCATCATCCAATTCACCAGGGACAAGCCCGATCATAGTGCGCGGCTTGCGTATCGTCAACTTGTACGTTGGGGACTCGTCATATTGGGTCAAGTTTTGGCCATTGCCCCTTCCACGTCTTACCTTTGATCGCCAGGTTACCGGTCATTCATCGGTGCTTGCGACCTAGCCTTTGTTACAGTGCCTTCACCCCCCACCTTTTGTCTTACGTGAAGACCACGCGCTGATGTCGCATCCATCCTGGAACCGCTTTTACTCCCTAATTCTTTCGAGGTCTAGAGGCTACGGTGCGTGTATCATGGGGTCTCTGCCTGCATGATGGACCATACCTGGACCGTCTAGTTGTCAAATTCCATGCTTTCACTGCGCCTTGCACCGCCCTCCTGCAGTTCTCGACCGGCGCCCCTTCTCGCTTGTTGCGATGGCTTCCGGCGAGGCACATCCATATCGCGGACCTGGAAACCCCGCCCCGTGTTCCCGCCGGTTGTCACCACGAACGGATTGGCACGAACACACACACACACGTACACGCATTTGTGACGACCCGCTTAGCTCACTCACGCAACCTCTGATGATGCCAGCGTTCTAAACAATCTAATCTCGTAAACCGCGTTCACAATCCCAATTTGGACGAGCCTGGGGACATCACCATCTCCGTACCTTCCGCATCACCGAAGGGAGGTGAAACACGCGCGGTGGGTGAGATCATTGGAATCATGTGGACGGAATTACTGGAACACGGGGTGACCGATGACAGCATACGGTTGGGTAAAGCTACTTATAAGTTGGCAACTGAGCCCCACGGTTTTGGCGATCCTTCCACGCCCCCCCTTCCCTCTTGGTTACCGGCCGTCGTCCCCAAGGCTGGAACGAGAGGCGAGGGCCCGGGAGCTCAAAAACCGCATTCTGATATCGAAATGCGGGGGGTGGGGTAGGTGCGTGAACCACGTTTTTTTTGTAATTCTCTGAACCGGTTTCTGATGCCTCCCTCCCGCTAAGGTTACAACTACTGACCACCACGACTAGCCCCCTCGTGGTCGTTCTGGTAGCGGGTTACAATAATTCTACGACCGTGACCATCCTCAAACGTTATGCAAGAGGGCAGCGTGCGCCATTTTTACATCATAGTTCGTCCCCCCCCTCGTCCACATATCTAGATTTCGTATTCGGTTCAATGTATAACACTGCCTGCCGACTTGCTCTGACCGCAGATACGCCCCTCGCCGATGGCCGGAACCTGAAGGGGGAGGGGTCACACGACCCTTTTCATCATCACTGGGCGCACGCAAGGTTTAATGATTCTCCATGAACGCCCTTCACGATACGCTTTTGAGAGATGGATTGGATATCATGACCGCATTGAGTGAATATCATTATATCATCGTGCATGATGCTTGACCGTCCGTCTTATGCGTCAGAAAACCTTGTCATTTGACGGCGCTTCGCCACGAAGGGTAGTCACCAGACTTACCCTTCTCTACTTCAAACACCGCGAACGTTTGGCCTTGAGGCATCATCGGTCTCAACCTAACTAACCCTCACGTTCTTCTGGTCGAGGGATGCCTCGGCGGTTTTCGAACTCAACACCACCTACGGTATGGTTTCCGAGACCGCGGACCCGCAGTCTTTTCTTTTTCTCTTCTTTTATCCTTTTCGACAGCTTACATTTATCTCCCTCGACCTCGAACGTGCGAATCAGAATTCACCCCACCCCCACCCCCCCACCACGAAATTTTGAATTTTGAAGCCACGTTTTGGGTTCTCGGGTACGTACATGGAACGTCCAGGGTTGAACTGGGTGCTGTTGAAAAAAAAGGTGCGGCCGGGGGCCGCCTAGCCCGTCCTGGTCCGCACCCTGCCGCTTCTTCTCCCCCCCCCCTCTCCCCCCTGATGAAAGGCGCTGGCCTCGAAAAAAAGCGTCGGTTGTGAGCTGGAATCCTCCGCGGAACGGAGGAAGAGTAAAAAGGGACTGGGCGCTTGAGCGCTGAACTTGTATGTGATAATGCATATATGATGGCCGGTGCAAGAGCTGAGCATACTATATCCGCATTTCAAAGTCGCACTGGGATTCCCAATGACGGGTTTTCCTCCTGGTTTCAACCGAAGCGAAGGCGCGCACGCAGTGTGCTTAGTACTAGTTACTGGTTACTAGTTACCAGGTGTGCTTACCCACTGCCGTTATCAGCGCTTGTGGACGATTACGCAGTTCGTCGGAGGGCGCGGCCGGAAGGAAGGAAAAACCCTACGCGATGCAAAAGCGCCGCGTCGGTTGTGTACACCTCTACTATTACTTCCATTCGTTTGACTGGCTTGGCGAGGGGGAAGGAAAAAAAAATCGACAGTCCCATGCGGTTTCTCGTTATCATTATAATAAACCCGTTTTCACCCCTCGAGGCACTGCAGCCAAGAACTTTGCCCCACCCCACCCCCCCTTCACGACATTACAGGTTCCGAACGCGTCGCGATTCGGAAACATTTTCCACGCAGTCCACAACTCCCGCTTATCGGACGGCCTTGTTGTCTGTTTCACGTCCGATTCACACCCTGCAAATGAATACATAACCCGTTTCGGGCACTCGGAATGAGCGGAATGGAAGCATCGAAGCGGAAGGAAGTGGGAGATAAAGTACACGAAACAACACTCTTGTTACAAAACCTACGGAATAGGGACCGGGATAAGGAGGGCCCCGCTACCAAGTACACGACCATGGCAATTACCTAACTCGCCTGATACTGTACACCGCCTCTCCAAGCAGAGCCGCGGAAAACAATTATACAACAGCGGAGATGAGGGGACCAGAACCTAGAGAGAGGAAAACCTCGTGACAAATCGTGAAAAGAAAAGAAAAAAGGGGGAAGATAGCAAGTGTGTCCGCTGCGGTGTGATGTCAAACCTCTAAAAGATCCTGGCCAAACTTATTCAAACCATGAATGCTGAACCGATGCCGATGTGGTCCTTCGCCAAACTCCCTCTTCCAGGACCGACTCAGTCCTCCTTCCCAAGCGTACAACTCCACCCTCCAGCCCTTCTTCAACGCGGTCCTAACACACCCAAGGAACCCTTCCTCGTTGAACTGCCCAACGTTCCCATCCCCAGTCGCGAGAACGATGGTAGCATTAGGTGGCACGACGTCGACATCTGCGATCGCTTGGTGCAACTTGAGCTGTAACAGCTCGTCGACACCTTGCTCTCGGTATCTAACCCTCGTCGCCGACCCCCCCGGCGTACTGCTAGGAGAACCCGAGCTGATAGCTCCACCAGAACCCGTACGTGGTGGTGTGGAAAGCAAACTGACATTGGGACCGTCAGAGTTCTCCGACGTAGTCGCACCGCTAGAGCTCTTGTGCCTTGCATGTCCACGAGCAAGCATCATTTTAGTGATGCCAGAACCGGTAGAATTTCTCTTGCTCTTGTTGGTGCTCGTAGGTCGGCCGTTATCCCCGCTAGTGCCACTATTGCCGCTAGCGGTACCGACCGGGAGTGGATTCCTGTCCGTTCCGTCTCTCATATCTGGGACCCGAGCGTAGATCCGGACCTCATATCCGAGCTGTACAGCTGACTCCATTGGTTGATAAAGGGGCGAGGATGATACGAGAACCCGCCTCGTCACGGATCGACCCCGTTCGAGTATCAAGGCGAGAGCTGCATGGGAAAGACGCTTGATTGGACGTCCAGCTACTATTGCCGGGTGTCGTTTCAGGTACGTTAAGAACCCGATAAGGATGTTCGAACTACGGAGAACAAAAGTCAGTCAAAGCGGAGACCGAGTGAAAACTCGAAGACTTACTGATCGACGAAAACATGTATGAGTGTGTCCTTGGACTGAGGTTTGGGTCCTCGGGGGTCAACAAAGTCTTCCTCGTTGGCTTGGTCATTAGATAAGATAGAAGATAACCGGGCAGCATCCTCGGGGAATAGCAATCGTAGTTTGTGTGCTAACGCGCGTAGCCTCAAAACCCGTGGGTCTAAAGGTAGTAATGTGGTTGTGAGACGAAGACTGGGCGTTGACTTGCTATGGAAAAGGGGAGGTGTAATGGTTCCGACCGCCTTCCCCTTCTTCCGCAAGTCACGGCCCCTGGCGGTGACGGGAGTAGCGTTCTTAGCAGGAGAGGAAGATGATTCAAGAGACGAGGAAGTGTCTTCTAGTGTTGCATCGCCAGCACCGCTGGGGTCACCGGCTGTATCTTCTATGCGGGAGTCGCTGTCCAGAGAGAGAGGTGTGCGGTTGGGGGGGGCTTGACTTTGAGATTTGAGCACCTTCTTCTTCCAGCGTTTCCTCCGTGACTGGACGCTTGCGTGGAAGGCGCTGTCGGAAGTGGAACTCCGGTTCCCTGCCCCGGCACCGCCCGCAGCGTCACGGGAGGCGAAAAACCTGGCACGCTCAGCGGCAATGAATCCGAGGGCTTCGTCGAGATAGCCTAGAGAAGGTTGGTCCCCATCCTTGTCGAGCACATCTACTCCAGAGTCGAAATCGTATGCTCGAACTTCCACGACCTCAGGGAAGAGCTCTTCCCCTTCTGTGTCGGAGTTATCCGAGTTGATGGCTGGCGAGAGAGACCTGGCGTGAGGCCGTCGTTCGTTTCGCCAGGAGGCGGATAAGAAAGAAGGGCCGGTGCGCCCACGGGCTGCATTAGGCTCGGTGGTTACGGGTGAAAGAGCGACGAGGGATGAGGTTGGCGTGCGATGACTGTAATCGAGTTGGGTTATGGGGATGGGTATTGCTATAACTGCACGAGGTTCCTGCTGAAACTCGTTTAGAGCACGGAAGACGTCCGTAAATGCTCCGAGGTCTGGAGGGTCTGGGAGCCGAAATCGAAACGTGAGTACGAGGGGGTACACGAGGTGGCTGAAGTTCGCGGGGAACCTACCATCCGAAGTTGCCTCACTGGCTGCGGAACAATTGGAGAAAGGACTGAAGGGAGTTGATGATGTGGTCGTGTCAGACCTAGCCATTAGAGAGAAAGTTTGAGGGAGAAAATGTAGTCGAGGTTAAGCACAAATCGATGGAGAAAGGAACGCGGTAAACATGAGGGAGAGGAACAGGTTGCTTACTGAGAGGAATACAATTAGCGGGATTCCAGTCAGTGACTCTGATCACCTATGGCCTCCTCAAGCCCAGACACCCATAATCGTGCCCTTCCCACCGCCTGGACAGCCCAGGAGAGCCTGGATAACATCGCAGAGGCACTCGATGCCCTCGAGACCTACAAGAAGAAGGATGCATCCAAAGGTACGCTTCTCCACATCTCGGTCCGGAGATCTCTAACACCCCGAACGCGACCTCGGCCAGTCGTCGTGCGATTCAAGGCCGTCGGCAATGCACCGATAATGCGACAAAACTTCTACAAGATCACTGCATCCAACAGATTCCAGGCAGTCATCCAATTTCTACGGAAAGAGCTAGGCTGGAAGGCTGGAGATTCGCTGGTACACACACCCAGAATGCTTTGAAACGGAGCAAACACGAGGTTTTCTGACGCCTCGCTTTATCCTTCAGTTCACCTACATTAACCTCGCATTTTCGCCTGCCCCGGACGACACGGTGTCGAACCTATACAAGGTTTGGATCACTGTTTTACATCGTTTGACACGCGTTTTCATGACCGATCCCACCAGTCATTCTCCACAGACGGTCATCTGATAGTAAACTACAGGTACTTCCCTTCACCCCATGTTCCCCTCGTTTTCTAAGCTAAGACATGTCGCAGCACGACAGCTGCCTGGGGTTAAGGGTGTGGTTTCTTACAGCTTCTGTCCTTCTGGTATGTCGGAAACAGAAAAAAAACAGGCATATGGTCATTAATCGTCGTCGGTATAGTACATGTATCATCCCACCGGTATCATTACAGCCTTCTATTCATGAAGAAAGAATTACCTCCCGGCACTCCCATAATCCATAAATCGAGCATATAACTGGGTGGGGCTCGGCTTGAGTGGAATTTGTTCGCCGAAATCATGCTCTTCTTCGTAATTCACCATCACGTCTTCCTCATCGTTGATGAACATGGCCTCCTCTGCCCATTGGACGAGGACCCCCTCGCCAACCCGGAACGGCAGTTTTCTGGCTGTAACGCGGACCCACCGCCTGACATTAGGCGGGGGATATCGAATCAAGTATCCAAGACCAAATATCGCGGAACTGTTTCACTATCAGTATGGCTTGGACGAACTTGGAGGGTGTGTTACTTACGATGCTACCGCAAACACAACCATGAGATTTCGGGCCATATGATGGACGGGTAGGGAGTCTACGAGGTCTTGGCTTCCATCATCTTCAGGTTGGGTGTCGTCGCCTGCGGGCGGGGTATCTTCATCCTGTTCAAGTGCGTTGAAACTTCGGAGTTCCTTTGCACAGGCGTGCGGAGTCATCCACTCAAAGTTGTGGTTTCCGTCAGTCATACCGACGGGTGTAGGAAGGGAAGGCTAGTGGGAAGGTCACCACCAACGAGACAAAAGCAAGGTCGCTTGCATACCTCTTTAGCGTGTTCATCACATATGAATCGGAAATGAGCTGTTTGAGGTCTATCTCCCCACGCGCTCTCAAAGAGAATAATCTCCCATTCGCCTAACGAAATAAGAGTGTTTAATTCGCACAATGCTGCGGTTACACTAGCGCCGAGACTGACCGTTGTAGGTGCCGCGGTAAGCATCAACCTCGGGGCGGGTAGAAGTCGTGGTGTGGGGTATGCCGACCGTGAGGCGAGCCGCGATCGGGATGGCATGGGTGAGGTGTGATTCTGGATCTTCGGGGTCCGCGAAACGTTCTAAAAAATGGATGTCAGGATGTTGTCGATAAATGAAGACAAGTGCATGCCTCTCAAACAAACCCATGTGTCCGGAGGGCACTGAGACGATCATCAGCCCACTTTGAATCACAGAAGCGCGGCAACGGTGTTGAAGCTCACCTGTGGTTCGGCTTCCGTTCCGCTCTGCGTGATGAGCGGTTCTCCAAATGATATCTCGTAGAATAATTGGGTGTATGGGGTGGGTTCCGCATGGACTTTGAAGATCCTGTCTTGCCCTCGATCAAGGAAGAGCGGACATAAATCGTACCGACTGCGATGTATGGTAAATTCGCAACCGTCGTGGGGGTTAGATAATGATTGGCGAGCTGCTGCGACGCAAACACAGGCAGCTATGGCCAATCCTAGGGACTTGGGGGGGAACATGATAGTGTCCGGTGAAAGATCCTAGGGCAACGGGTTTCGCTTACCAGGGTGGAGTCGGACCATTTCCCAGACCAGAGCCTCAGCTGACCGAAACCGGTCAAAATCCATTATTCGGATCCACGCACGTGATGGTATTCCGTGGGGGATGTCATTGATCGGCTCTTCTGTAGATTGTTCACCCGCTATCCTAGGCTCGGCGGCTCCGCATCCCATCCTTTCGCCGGATAAAACCGCAGGTTTGAAAAGGAGTTGTGTGTAAATACAGAACTAGGATGGTAATCTAATCTACGCGTTGGAGCGATGTACTCCAGCGAAGATAACGACGCACGGTCGTTGGGGCGGAGGCTGTAATCCCTCCCGTGGGGTGAACCTTAAAGATCGGTACCAATCAATGGTTTGTCACGACCTCACTCGTGAGGTGGGTAAAACCCATCGATAGTGACGAGGAGAGCGGATGACTACAGCCGTAAAACTTGTCCGGCACTCACCGCGCCCACGAAATACTAAGTTGATTAGCAAATATCGATCGGAGATCGGGCGGGAGCGGGGTTCTGCACCGAATGGAAAGACTGAAATTCTCAGATAGCCGCAGTTGGGCTGGTAAAACGCCCAAGAAGCATCACACGGATCCACGACTGGTCATTATTGGCCTCCGTAGATGGTGAAGCCGACGAGCATTCGCGCAAATGTCAGGACGTCCGTTCATCTCTGCTTCCCTCGATCCGACCTGGAGATGTCCGCCATGAACCCTGCGCACTTCATCACTTATAACAACCTTGAAAATCGTAAGGCACGTACAGTATCCAGAGGCAGCATTTGAATCCGATCGCGCTCGTTTGTCCCAAATAAACCAGCCCGGGCGGTAACATCCGTTGCGGATCGTGAGGGCATGATGTGCGCCCGGCCCTCTCGAGAGTAATTCGCCGACCATCCCCCGAGGCCTGACGTAGTGAATAGTGCTTCGCACGATACAACAGAGACCAAAGAATGGAATTGAGGTCGTGACTAACGGGTCGGTGGGTACACATCCCGGTCACTGTGTGGATTATGGAAGACACCGGACGTGAACGGTGTTCCAGAAGAATCCTCCAGCAGACGATCCCGGAACCACTCACTCCGCGAACGTCATGCGCACCACAGTGGGCACCAAGTTTAGGTGTCTGGACGTGGTATCCTCGATCATCTGGTGATAGTAAGGGCACAAGAAAAGCGTTGTGAATCGAGTGTCCCAAGACAAAAGGCGGGGAGGGGTGTGAGAGACAACGCATAACCCTGGGTAGGTTTTACCAGGGTGAGGCGGTACCACAAACTTTTTCACGGGCAAACTAACAAGAGGGACTGGGAGCTCTTCCCTTTCGTCACTCCCAACGCTCACAGGCAAACGAGCCCTCCGAAAGTGGTTGCTCTACCCGGGGCTGTCGCAGAAGACATCGGGCGAGGCCAAAATTCGAGTGGGGGAGCAAGCGATGAAGATGGAAGAGGAGGGGAGGACATCCAACCCGTAGGCATTTCTCAAGGGTTTACGGAGGTTTATGGCACGCTTGTGTGGAAGCTGAGGGTGGCTCAGGAAGCCGAGGAAAATACGCAGGAGTTGAGACGATAGATTTGCCCCCGCTCCTGCCGTGGAGAAAAAAGAGTATTTCAACCAAACATGATCCAGAACCTCCTGGTTTGATCGCGACGCACTCCAGAAGCACCTCCGTATTAAGCTTTCGGTGAAACGGGAGACTTCGTCCGGAGCACGAGTGCACGAGGGACCTCGCAAGAGAACAGCCGGGGATCCCGTTGATCTACGCTTTATCAGATAACAGCAAATTTTCACTTTCGGAATCAGGCCCTATAGCCGCCATCATCAGTACGGAAGAACGTACTCGAAAGCAAAAAGTCTCAAGTTCACTCGCGGTCGAGGGACATACCCATTCGGGGGTTATGTT